>Ga0208899_1000025_pt1 | contig 69175 bp, 81 predicted proteins | sample VirMetDEL_Nov_24_FD_184518 | JGI IMG/M metagenome (GOLD analysis project Ga0208899, IMG submission 184518) | Aqueous microbial communities from the Delaware River and Bay under freshwater to marine salinity gradient to study organic matter... | ecosystem: Environmental > Aquatic > Marine >... | reverse complement strand
GAGTTTTAGTATATTTTTGTTCGTCAAGATCTGAATAGTATGTTATGCTTCTATCATCATTTCCAAAATAATCGTAAGAAGTGTAGTTACCGCCACTACCTGAACTAGTGTCTGGTACTACAATATATTTAGACTTAGATACTTCTTTTTTAGGATCAGGATCAGGATCAAGTAAAGGATCAGTATCCTTATTCTTGTCACTAGAATCACCTGTCAAAAAGTCAAGTATATCGTAATCGTTTTCTTCATTATCTTCATCACCATTATCTACGGTTAACAAATCTAATAAAGGATCTTTGTAACTAGGATCCGGCATATTAATTTAATTTAGATAATTTATTTATAGCTTCTTGTATTGATCTAGGAGAATTAGGGTCTACTTTAAACGTATACCTATTTCTCTCTTCTTTTGTGTTTGCTGATTTTAGTTTTCTAGGACCTAATCCGTATTGTGTAACTCTTTTTAAGTATTTTTGTAATACTTCTAATTTATCTTCATCGCTAGCTGGTTTCTTCTCTGTACCATAATACTTAGCTTTATCTTCTGGTGTAAATTTAGCCAAAGCGTTTCTCATAGCTGTAGGTTTATCCATTTCGTCCCCATCAGGATTGTTTGGATCAACGTAAACAGGCGCAATTTCAGTTAAATTATAACCACTACTAGCTAAATATATACCCAAATCAGATATTTCCGGTCTATCACCAAGGTGTTCTTTTAAATCAAAGCCATCTATATTACCCTTTTCATCAAATGAAACAGCATCATAACCAAAATCATATTGACTATAAAAGTTCCACACCTCAACATTACCATCTTCACCTCCATATCCCTCTACGCCACCTATAGTCGATGTTTTAGTTGTTGTTTTATTATTTTTCTTTGACTGTTTAAAATCGAAACCATCTTGAGCTTGTTGGTTTAATTTATCCATATAAGCATTTTCAATAGCTAATTTTAGATCTTTTTTTGCTTGTATTTTAGCTGTAGGGTCATTTCCTCTTAATGCATTTATCTGATCTTGATAATCTGCTTGGTTTAATAACGGTGAGCCAAGACTCATCACGTCTTCAAAACCAGTTGACAACAAATCATTATCACTAAATTTGCCTAAACTTTGCTTAAAGTTTGTTCTAGCTAAAGCTTGTTGATTTTCTGTTAACAAAATACCATTATCATAAGCGCTTGTAAAATTTTGAAGCATAGCACTACCAGCTTCATAGTTAGTAAGTTCTACACCTGGTAATTCATCTATAGTCATACCATTAAAACTCATATTTCCATTTTCATCTAGATCAGGAATTATATTTCCACTTACTATATCACTTATAAAAGCTTTATCCTCAGAGCTCATCATAGCACTAACCATATCATTATTAGCGTCTTCGTTAAAACCTTCAAATTTAGCTTGTAATTTTTTCAATTGATTAGGTATATGATTTTTTATTAAGTCTTCATTAATACCTATTTGCTGAGTAAGTTCAGACTTACCTATAAAATCTGTATCACCAGAATTTTGTTGCATATGGGTCATATAGCCTCTTTCAGCACCTTTATTTTTTACCAAATCCATTATTTTCTCTCTCATTGACTGTGGTAGATCTGGAAACATTGAAAAGTCTATTTGAGGAGCAGTTTCTAAGTTTCTAGCTACTATTTCTTCATTTCTCTGTTTTTCCAACTCTGCTTGTGTAGGACCTGGTGTAGATATTTTGCCAGCAGATGAAGCACCTTTTGATACGGCATTGAATACGTTAATACCTGTACCGTAAGCCATATTAGCCGCGGGTGTTTTTAAGTTTGAAAAATAACTTGGATTTTTTGTTGTTGCCATTTTAATTACGGTTTATTCATTTCTAAATCAGCTGCTGTACCTAAAGCACCGATACCACCCATTATACTCTGTGTAGCCGCTGATCTAGCAGCGTTTGCAGCGCCTAATCTGTTTTGTGCCATACTCATTAGTCCACCAGTTTTTTGATATTCTAATCCTCTAGCAGCTGTTGCACCGGCTATATCTGCTTGTTGTACTTGCATTGCTCCTTGTGCAGCTAGCTTTTGATTAGCAGCTTCTTGAGCCCCAATACTAGCAGATGCAGCTTGGTTTTGTTGTGCGCTTGCATTAGCCATTGACTGTGCTAAAGCAGCAATACCAGATCCACCAGCAGCGCCTTGTAAGCCAGACATTGTGTTAGCTAAAGAAGCTTGGTTCTGTTGAGCTGCAAAGTCAGCAGCTTGAGTATTAACTGTCAAGTCTTCGTATGGATTTTCCATATTAGCAGCTAAGTTTGATGTATCTAGGTTCATCATTCTAGCTTTGGCTCTTGCCATTTCTTGTTGTGCAGCTCTTTGTTCACGTCTTCGCTTACCACCACCGATTATACCACCAGCGATACCTGCTAAACCTTGAACTCCAGCGCTTATTACACCTGCTCCTAATGCCATATTGTTATATTTATCTTATTAATATTATTACACGTTATTTGCTCGATTCAAACACTTCACTACCAACATCATACAGTTCACAAGCTGTAGTTGCATCGTTTTTCATTTTAACCTCAGCATAATAACCTCTTATAGAAGAAGTATTACCTCTACTATCTTTACTAAATAGTATAAAATCACTACTAGTAGGTCTAGTAACTAAACCACCTATATCGCAACTTACACTAGTGTTAGTAACAGCTGTTATTAAACCCATTTGTACTATAGTACCACCAGTGTTTTGATAATAAGCTGTATCACCAATTTGTACTGAATCTTGTATGTGCGGAAATGTCATTGTTATATTTGGCATGTTTTATCTATTAAGGTTCTGAAGCAAGTGCTACATGTATGTTGAACGTCATATCAGATGCAGAATCAATTTCTTCATCTAGTTGAGCTGTCCAACTATAATGTAAATCTTGTGACGGTGCAACACCTACTATACTTGTTTTAGTTACAGTTAAATTTGTTGATTGATGGAAGGCTGAACTTGAATCAGCTGATATAGTCAATGTTATCTCATTAAATGAGTTACCGTAGAAGTTACCATACATAACACCAGTGCCACTAGTTAAGTTAGTTCCACTTGCTGTTCCGATTAATACGTTTTTAGCTGCTGTTCCACTATTTCCATTACCATCATTATATGTTGCTCTGTGTTGACCAAGTATTAATCCACCACCTGCTCCAGTAACCGTAGGTGTGTATAATCTTGATCCACCAGAACTAGAACCACCTGAAACCGAAGCGAAACTATTTATGTTTAAGTTAGATGTTAAATCATCACTACCATACTTACTAACAAACATTTTACCTGTTATACTTATTGTTTTTGGACTACTAGTATTAACTATGTTTATTATAGGTGTTTGATAATCTAATTCGAAATCATTCGCAAATAAATCTATATCATCAGTTGTAGACACAAAGTTTGACCAATCATCTACTTCTGGATCTCTTAGTTTAGTTATGTTATTAGTAGCTGTTGCTGTTAAAGTTAAATCAAACTCAGCAAAATCTGATGTTTCTACAGGGTAGGATAAAGCTGTATATGTTTTTGTAGCGCTACTAGATGTTATAGTAAAATCACTAGTTGTTGCCATACCAAGTGTTAAATCTACATTTGAAAGTTGATTTATATAAAATGGATTTTGTACAACATTAGAAGAGTTGTATACGTTTCCTTGTAAAACAGGATCTCCAGAACTTGATGGAGTTATAGGTAACAAAGCTGTTGGACTTATTGCTTCTATTAATAAATAATACCTGCTACTTACAGAGGTTTCAAAGAAAGGTATGTTAACACTATAAAAACCTATTGATGGTATTTCTAAGTCAGTTTGAGAACTTACAAACGTAGTACCATTCCACCATTGTGAAAAAGTTAATGTTGTGGAGTTTATTCCTTGATTGTTAGACATTGTAATTTGCGTACCATTTATACTAACAACTGTAACAGTTCCACTTACGCCAGTACCTGTTATAAGCATACCTGGTCTTATATCATTGTTTGTAGCTGTTAAATTTAATATAGTTGTGCTACCAGCCGGTGTGCTAGCTGTTGATGTTGTAAAGTTCTTAACTCTAAAATCTGCACCTACAGCACCAAATATTTTGACCTGTTTAGTAGTAGCAAATCTACCTACATTATTACCACCTACAACATTGTAGCCTGTTATCTTGTTTTGATCAGGATCGTTTTCTAAAACTGATTCAGCGTTAAACACTATTTCATTTTTGTTTGTGTCTTGTGCTGGAAACTTATACTGAACAGTAAACCATCTTTGATCTACATCTTCTAAAGTTGGTGTTGGTCCTGTAAAAGTAATTTCGTGGTTAGCTGGTGTATCTGCACTTGATGTTGATATATCTTGGTTTAGTGTTATATTTACTCCATTTACACTAGAAACTGTAGTTCCTGATTGAACACTCCAACCGCTTGGGTGTGATGCAGCTGAAAGTGTCATACCTGCAACTATATTAACATTAGCAGCTTCAAGCTCTAAAGTCGAGTCAGATGCTTGTGCTGTAGATTTTGCGTTAGAAGATGTTGTAGGAGCTACACCTATTGTTATATCAGCAGCAGTAGAATCTTTATCTTGATGAGTTACTACATAATAACTTTCAGGATCATTATCTTCAACTGTTATTTTAAAACCAGGTGGTTTTTTAAAGTTATAAGCATTATTTAAGTTAAACTTAACAACAGCAACCGCATTCTGTGTTCCATATTCAGCTTTATAACCTAATTGATTACCACTTGGGTTTGCTGTTTCATTATTACCACTACCGTTGTAAGTTACAGCAGTAGCTATATTACCATCACTTTGATCTACTAGAACTAAGTTTTGTAATTTGTATTTATTTAAAACACCATCACCTGTTACGGCTAATGAAATATTTAAATTACTAGATGGCATGTTAACACCATCTGTGAAGTTTATTGTTGCTATAACGTTTAAACCACTCTGAGCAAAACTAACACTATCAACATAAGCACCGGTAGCGCTTCCAGCAACACTTAAATCTCCAGCTGTTAATGTAGATCCAGTATCTGGTGTTATTAAAACAGTTACACTAGAGTTAGTGCTATGTATTTCACTACCAACTTCGACATCAAATGTAGAACCTGGGTTTGTTGAGTTAGCTATACCTGTTAAACTTACTGTAACTGTTCTATCACTAAGAGCTGTGTCACCAGATATAGTTGTTAACTGACCTATACCTTGAACGTTAAATTCTTTTGAATCTAAGTTTTCTAATGTTGTAGCTTCGCCCTTAATATGATTATAGAACCTACCTTCTTTTTTCTTGAACTCTTTTATAAAACCTTGTTGAGTATCTGTGTTTATATAATCACAGTACCAACCTTTAGTGTTTGTAGATGTAGAATTACCATAGTTATTTGTGTAAACTCTTGATGGAGATCCACCATAATTTAATGTTTTGAAACCTTTAATAGTTTCTGGCATTTCATTTATTAAAAATGTAACAGACGATTCATACTGTACTCCATAGAAATTATTTCTAACAGCATTGTCATGTACAAACATTTCACCATTTTTGAAAGAGTAGTACTTGTTATTTAAAGATATTGCACCTTCTGGTATAAATGATTTAAAACTAGGAAATCCTTTTACTTTTTCGTCAAAAGCAACTGTTTGTCCGTCTAAAGTTAAATTGTATAAACCTTTGCTACCATCGTAACTACCTAATATCAATGTTGAACTTGGTAAAGTGTCTTTAAAAAAGTCTCTCATACCATGCTCTGATATTGCAGTTAAACCATCTCTTGATAATCTAATAACAACACCTCTTGATTTATCTGTAAAATAACATCTATAAGCATAAGAAGCAAAAGATTCTGGGTTTTTTGATATACCATACTCGCCTATGAAAGGAACAGCTTGACCTAAAACTCTATTAGTAGCTGTTAATTGTGGGTTACCACTTGCTTCAAATATTGCATCTTTATTTGCTAAAACTTTTAAACACTTGTCTTCGCATAAAACTATTAAATCTGTATTTCTAGCGTGTAGCTTTTGTATACCTCCGTAGTGTGGATTTAAATCTTTAGTTATAGCTTCACCTTGTATAAACTGATTAAGTTTATTAACACCGCTTGTTGAATTAAATATACCTGAGTATATTAAACCATTTTTTCTTCTTTCTTCTTTATATGGCTCGTCTAAAACAGCTGACACTTTAACTCCTTTACCCATTCTAGGAGCATTATAATCATCATTTATTCTATCAGACTCTACACCGTTACCAAACGAGTAGCAGTTTTTAAAATCTAATGCGTGTGTACTGCCATGTTCAGATATTGGTCTTGATAAACCAGTTTCGTAGTAAAGATCTAACTCAACAGCTTCTTTAGGCTCTGTCTCCCATATAGCCGGGTTATCAGATGTTAAAACTTCAACGTCTGTTGTTATTACATTTTGTAATATCTGTATTTCATCAGCATAGTTAGAAGCGTTACCAGATGAAGGAAAAGTAAAAGGATCTTCATATGGAGTACCATTTTTATGATGCTCAAAAGTTATCTTGTATCTTCTCTGTTTACTTGAGAATAATTTTTTTCTACCGTTTCTCCTATATTTATAAACTACTTCGCAGTTTGTTACTTTATATATTTCACCTAGTGCGTTAGCTGAACTACCTTTAAACCTAAATAAAGTACCATGTTGCTGTAATGATCCTAAAAAATCATTAGGAACACCATGACTTGCACCAAAGTTTTTCTCACCACTTTTAGGTCCACCTGCAAAAACAACTGTCATATCATGAGATCCTAACTTAGGGTGACCATTATTAGCTTGACTTACTTTATTGTGTCTAGCTCGTGTATCAAACCATGATGCTTCAGATGTTGAATCACCAGGACCGGTGTTTGGACAGTTTTGAAATATAGTTCTAGCATCCGATATACCGTACTCTTCGTTTTCTTCCGGAAAGCTAGCTATAATGTTAGTGTCAAAATTACCATCTCTATTTATTTTAACAAAAAATCTACCATAAAACTCAGCTTTTCTTTCAAACTTTTCTTCAAAAAGCGTTACTTCAAAAGCATCTCCAGATGATAAACTACTAACCATGGTGTCACCTGTTTTAATAGGTTCTTCTAATGTTATTTTGTATATATGTTTTTTATTAGCAACACCACCATCTTGATCACCAGTTGGACCACCACTAAGTACTTTATATTTATCTGTTTTAACACCACCTACAGCTATTTGAATTACAGCATCAGATGAAAATCCCTCACCAAAACTAGGGTTAGAAACTGGATCTGGTCCTAAAAACTCAAATGATATACTACCAATTTGCGGTATACTAGATGATCTAGCTATTACATCACCAGTTGCTATGGCTCTTTCTTTTAACTTTAGAAAATCAGGAGCGTCATTTGATATATCTAATATCTTATATCTAGACTTTGTTGTTACAAAATCATCAGAATCATGCTTTTTCTTTAATATTAAATAAGTTTCTTCATCAACTTTGTTTCTTTCAGATGATGGAAAGCTTAACCATACATTACCATCTTCAGCTAGATAATATCTATCCATAGCTAAATTATAGTACTCGTTAGAAGTTTCTTTTACGTAGTATTTAAAATGTGTTGCCCAGTCTGGTGGCTGATTATTTAAAGTAACGTTTATTGCATTTACTGTTTTTGCATAATCTTTACTAGTTTGTTTTGAAGCGTTTGAGCTAGTAAATACAGGTGATTGTCTATTATATTGGTCTATATAAACGACACCTGCTTGATACGTTCTAAGTGATTTTATAGATAACTGAGGTTCTTTAACCGTCGTAATAGCAGTTTGTGAGATATTCATGCTAACATCAGGTTTATTGAAATCAGGTATGTCGTAGTTTTGTAAGTAGTTAGCGTATATAAGTCTATTAGCTGTAACTTCTTGAGCAAGTGCTTTTCTTGGCACGTTGTCCCAAGGTCTAATCATTTGATTAGTTTCTACAGTCTTACTTATTATTTCTGACTCTAACTTATAGTCGGTAGGAAAAGTGCCATCAGAAGCATACTTAAGTGTATCTACAACGTATACATTGTTATTGTTTGACTCTTTATATAGTATTTCAACCTCTTCTACATCAACAGGTCTTGATTCTGTTATGTTTATTGTTAATTGTCTTAAATTGTTTATCATACCATCATTATAACCGTTGGTAGATAAGTATTCAAAAGTGTCGGGTAAAAATGCTAATTCACTAAAAGGTGAAAATGTAGAATATTCACCAGAATAATATTTCCATCTGTAAGCAAAGCTTACAAATTTCTTTTCAAATAAAACACCTTCTTCACTTAATATAGCTTCCCATTGTAAAGGAACATAAGGTATTTCTACAGGAATACTTTGTATTATACATGTAAATGTATTATTAGCGCTTATAGCGTTTATTAATAGTTTTATTTCAAATGTTTCTTGTTGGCCTAGATCTTCATATATGGCCGTACAAGTTATTATATCACCTACTATCCAGTTAGGTAGCGGTGAAAATGTTAAAGGTATAGAAGTTCCAGCTGCCTTTGCAACACCTTCTGAATCTGTAAACGTTGTATTAACTGCATTACTTACATTAACTGAAGATGAACCAGTACCGTTACCACCTCTTGTGGAGGAGCTCATTGTTAGCGTTGGTTTACCCATTGGGGCTTTTTTAGCTACAGTTATATGTTGTTCTGTAAAACTAGAAGCTGCTGATAAATTTTCAGGAAGAATTTTTTGGCCAGTATACTTAGTATGTGTTGTAAAGTTTGAGCCACAACCAGACTTAAATATCTCTATATCTATTTTTTTAGGTTCTTTTTCACCATCTGTCCACATTAACATACCATCTAACACGTTTATACCTGTTATATACGTGTTTGTTTCAAATCCAAGTATATTATTTGCATCTACTAATACTGGTGATATTACACCGGTATTATCATCGTACTCAGCAATACAATCAGCCTCATCAGCTTTTATAAACCAATATATTCTATCGTTCTCGTTGTTTAACTTGGTACCAACACAAATTGCATTAGTTAAACCAAAGCTATCAGTACCCCAATTGCTAGTTATAGTTTTTTTATTTGAATCGTAAACTTTACCTAATACCTGTGTAGTTCCTCTAACATTTTGAACAGTACCTACATCATCACCATCAGATGTAGACATCTCAATATTAAGAGCGTCTCTATACTCTCCATTAGGTACTAATCTCTCGTCCAGGTCTTTATTCATTTTACCTGAACGGAAGTAATGTTTAATATCTGGCATATGTATTAGTGTTTAATTACTTTAGATTTACCTCTCATCACTTGAGCAAGCTCTTCTATTTTTAAGTTTGATAATCTTATTTTAGCATTTCTTATAGCAACAAATCTTTCTCTTTTTAATAAAGGTATATAATTAGGCGAAACACTAGTATGTGTACTAGCTATTGCGTATGCTATTGATTTATACATAGCTTCTTCAGCAAATTTATGTACTATCATTTCATCATCAGTTCCCAAACCATCACTAATATATTTAAGGACAAGTATCTTACCACTCATTGAACTACTTAGGTTTATATAACCTCTATGTTCATCTATGTAAAATATTCCATTAAATTGAGCATGTTCTGGTTCTAAACCAAATCTTCTACCTTGAACAGATTCAAAATCGTCATCACTTCTTTTAGGATCGTTTAATCCGGATTCATCTTCATTCGCGCCTTGGTATCTAGTCCATTGTGTAGAATCACTTAAATATAACAAGCTACTATCAGCTTGAAATAAATATTCTCCGTTAGCATCCTGAGCATATGATATTGGGTTGCCTGTTTTTCTAGCAGGATATAATATTCTTTCAATACCATCATCATCTATGTAGCAAACTTTTATGTAATTAACATAATCATGTGGTAAAGCTACTCTTAACGAAGGTGTAACTTCTACCTCCATAGATTTACTAGACTTAAAAGTATCATAGCTTAATTCTTGTATTGCTCTTTGAGCATGAAATGCAACATCTGCTTTTCTTACCTTAGGTATTATCTTGTTGCTACCAACATAACTTATAATAAAGTTGTTTATAATAGTTTGTAGTGATATAAACTGATAATTACCATATTGAGGATTTATTATTCTAACTGTAACTATAGATCCTACTGCAACAGGAGAGGCTAATGTTACTGTATATGTAGTAGGATTAAAAGTGAAGTCAACACCAATAGTTGTTGTACCACTTACAACAGTATCTACTCTAATCTCACCAGCAGATTCTGGCATAGTTGCTAAACTATTAAGCAGTGTTTGATTTGCTGGAAATGTTATAACATATTGTCCAGCAGTACCACCACCACTTGCTTGTGCAGAAGTTGTAGCAAACTCTTGAGCTCCGTAATATTGTTCGTGTGTTCCTTCGAATAGTGGCATAATTATTTATTTTCTTGTTGAATGTTTTGTGCTTCTTCCGCAGCAGCAACTTGATATACTTGTGGATCTTTAATTTCAATACCAGCAAGTTCTAATATTTTAATAACCAGTTCAGACTCGTCTGATTGGTGTAATTCAAAATCTTGACTATTGTTTGCGTTATATAAAGCTTCGTCTAAAACAGTTGTATAAGCCCACTCTACAGTAATAGGTCTAGCTATATAGTTACACACTACGTTGCTAGTTATACTTATAGGATAAATTTGTATTGATCTTGATAAACCTATTTCATTGTTAGTTGTTGCGGTTTGTGCGTTACCACTAGCATCGTCTGGTACAACGCTACTAGTTCTAACATAAACAGGTCTTGTTAACGACGGCGCCGTTAAAGGGGAGTTTTGTATATGATGTATTTCGTTTTGACTAATTTTTTCAACTTCTACATAACCACCTTTGTGTTTGTAGTAAATTTCACCTAGTCTATAATAAGAGGGAATAGTACCCATACCGCCTTCACTAGCATCACCTGACATTACAACCGGTTGTCTGTATCTTTCGAATATATCTATTTTTTCTTCTATTATATCTACTTGATCCGAGTATGTAAAATCGTTTGAAGGTAATCTATTTAAAGCGTTTAAATCATAAAAATATTGCTCAAATATATCCATCTGAGCTTGGTTAGCATATAGATTAAATTCTTGAGGAGTTATAAAACCTCTCTGTTCTTTATTAGCTATCGCTAAAACTCTTTGATATACTGTATCTATATTAACTGCCATAATTGTTTTTGTTTATAGTAAGTAACCACCTCATAGAGATGGTTACCTCTATAAGTGATTATTATTTCATTTTTTTCTCAACAGCTCCTAAAACTTCAACACCATCATCTGTTTTAAACCAAGCAGCTAAAGCTGAATATGGGTTTTCTTCAAATGGTACTTTAAATAGTTTTCTACCGTTGCCCCATGTGAATTGTTTACCATCAGGGGATAATTGTATAATGTTTGCTTCTACAGCCTTGATTCCAATGTTTCTTAAATGAACATTATCATCTTGAGCTAAATCTATAAAAGCTTCAGGATTATTTTTAGCAAAAACTAAAGCATCTCTTTTAAGTTCTTTAGTAGATAACTTGCTAACTTTATTTCCTTTTTCAACTCTTAATATAGCTTCTAACTCATCTATTTCAAGTTTTTTAGCTAAATTTAAAGCTTCAATTTCTAGTTCGATCATATCAACTTCATTTTCAGCATACACTTGTGGTGTATATTCAAAATATAATTTACCTTTTTTAGGGTGATATAATGATAACAATTTTTGTAAAGCTGGCTGGCTTTTTGGTACCGATAATCTACCTTCTTTAAAAAATATGTGACCTAAAGTTGAATAACCTTTTTGTAGATCTTTAATTGGCGATCTTTGATTTGTAGCATATCTAAGTTCTCTATTATAACCTTGTTCTTCATCAAACCATAATAAAGGTTTTCTTCTTGTATGCTTACTTTGTATTGTCATGACAGGTGGTTGATTGTCTCCAGTCAACATATAAACTCTGTCTTTAATTTCCCAACCTTTTTCCACGGTTGGTAAGTTTTGTTTTTCCATAATATAATATAATTAAAAAGTTTGTAAAAATAAAAGCTAGGGGCCGAAGCCCCTTTGCTTTTAAGTAATAATTGTTATGCTTTAAGCAATACGAAGTTATTCGCAGCTTGTACACATAAACATCTTTCTGATAAGAAGTTAACAACCATTTCATCAGCAGATGATGTATAGTTTCCACCTACAGATCCAGTGATCCAAGATTTCATTTTTCTATCATCAGCCTCAGAAGCTCTATATCTTACGTGTAAGAAAGGTCTTTGGATGTTTTTACCCATTGATTCGTCGTAAACTGTTGAAGTTCCAGCAGGAACGATAACACCTTCGATGTCTCCAATAAGTCCTCTTGTTACAGAGTCATTTAAGTATTTCCAGTCAGACTTGTAGAAGTCATAAGAACCTCTTCTGAAACCAGAGAAGCCTAGGTTCAACGCCATATCTTCAGAGTTGTTGAATACTCCGTAAGAAGTACCACCAACACCGTAGTTATTTTGTGAAGCTAACATGTTGTCAATTTCTAAAGCAGTAGATCTGTCTAGGAACATCATGTTTTCTTCAATAGCACCTTGCTTGTCTAATTCTTGAAGAATAGTATCAAACTCATTCATACCAACGTGTGCGTTAGCAGCGATTTGATCTGTAACACCACCGGTGTCAACAATATCAAAGTCAGTACCAGTCCAAACTAATCCTCTTGCTTCTAGAGCAGAGAATAAACCTTGAGTACCACCAACCGCGAAGTTAGATGTCCCTTGGAATGTGTGGTTACTTGGCATTGCTACTTGCTCACCTTCAATCATAGCCATTTCTAGGTAATCTTGAAATCTTAATCTTGCTTCGTGCTCTGATTTTAAATACCATAAGTATCCAGAAGCTCCGTTTTCAGATGTAACTTCAACCCAACCGATCTGTGCAGTGTCAGAACCATTAACTTGGTATCTGTCTCTTAAGATAGCTGGTTTGTTGCTAAATCTTGTGAAAGAAGCGTCAATAGATCTTGAATCTTCAGAAGATCCTTTGATATATTCAGTTCCGTAAACAAAGATGTTAAGGTCATCACCGTTAGCGAAGTTTACAGCACCAGTAGTACCTGAACCATCGTCAACATTAGATAATCTTCTTTGAGTATATGGAGCAACAGTAATAGTAGTTGATCCACCACCTGATACAACTAAACATTTTAACACTTTAGCATTGTCAGTTGAAGCAACTACAATAGTATCGTGGTTTTGTATTAAGTTAGAAGCAGGTAAAGTAATTGTGTTATTCGCGGCTGCGGCGATTTGCACTGCGTTAGCACCATCGTTGTAAGATGCTGCAGAGTACGCAATGTGTAATCTACCTTGCTCAGACCAAATTACTTGATCAGAAGCTAGTGGCATTTCTGCACCAACCATCTGTAAGAAGCCAGAGATAGTTCTTTTACCGTATCTCTCTACTTCTTTTTCATAAATTTCCGGTAAAAATTGCTGTGCAAATGTACCGCCGCCAGAGGCGCTGTCGAACGACAAGTAGTTATCTGAAAATAACGACTGAGTCGGTCTTGGAGTTAAGTGGTTCTGGTAAGAACCTGAACTTGAAAAAGGCATAATTTTTAATTTTTAATTAGTTAAACTTTATTTTTTGTTAAATCTAACTTTGAACGCATTAGAGTCGTTGCCTGTTATAGCTCTAACCTTCATACCACCAGCTTCAACAGTTTTATGTGTTTGTCTGGGGTCCATGCTCACGTTTTTCGCCTTAGCAATACTATCCTTGATAGCATCTGCTCGGCCCTGCTCATAGAAATGGTTAGCAACTATGTCTGGGTTCATAGCTGTAAATAAAGACTTGTGGTAACCTGCAGCATCTTGCATTTCGTTGTTTTTATTTAAAAATCTTTTAACGAAATTACTGATGTCACTTTGTTCGGTCTTAATTTTATTAGCATCTTTAACATTAAACCTGTATCGTTTTTCTCCAACGTTGTATTCAAAACCTTTGAAATTAGGATTAAAAACTTTACTAGTTTCATTTTTAAATATAGATGCTTGATGATCTTGAACTTTCTGACTCTGGTCTTGCTCATCGTTATATCTATTAAAGAATTCAACAGCTTTTTGTTGTTCCGGTGTTAACTTAACACCAGCTTTGATTTCTTTATAGTATTTGGACTTTAACCCGTCCAGGTGGGTTTTGGCATTTGCAACTTGCTCTTTTAACGCCAGTTTTTTTCTACGAATATCTCTTTCACTATCTGATTCTTCATCAAAAGCGAATTGATCTTCCATTAAGAAACCAATTTCCTCATCATCAAGATGTGGTTTGGTTTGTTTATAGTATTCTTTTAGTAGTTGTTTTTCATCATAACTAGAATAGTCTTGATTTAATCTAACATACTCTTCTAGACTTCCACCAGTTTCATTCATAAAGTCTACAACTTTTTGTATGTTTTCTGGTAGTGGTTCAGATTTTTCCTGTGACTCTTGCACAGCTTGCTCAACCTCGTCTTTTAATTCTTCTGTTTTAGCTTCAACTATTTCCTCTTTTTCTTCATCTGTTATCTCTTCAAGAACAGGTGTATCTTTTACCTCTGTTTCTTCTTCAGGAGTAACTTCTTCTTCTTTTACCTCTTCAATAACAACATCTTTTTTAGGCTGCTCTTCTTTAGGTTCTTCTTTAGGTTCTTCCTTAATAGTTAAATCTACTTTAGCTATTTCACTTTCTTCAACCTTTTCAACCGGTTTAGATAAATCTACTTTAATCGGTTCGTTAGGTTTGTTAGCAAATCTTTTTGCTTTTGGCTTTATTTTCATATCACCACCTTCAGTGATTGCAGCTTCTTCTTTTTTTGGAGCTGCCTCTACTGGTTTTACGGATTGAACTTCTTCAACCACTTCTTCTTTTTTTGACATAATATAATATTATAAAATTAAACAATTACCTAGGATCGAAGCCACTCATATCAATGCCTCCACCTAGTATATCATTACCTGAAGACTCGAACTTTTTAGCATCATCTTGTGATTTTCTTCGCTCTTCTCCCTGTAACTTCACTCTTTGATCTTTACGATCTTCTTTTATATTTTCTTTTTGCTCTACAAGTTGATCTTGTTTTTGTTGTAGTTTTTGATTTAATTCAAACTCATAAGCCATTAATTCTTTTTTAAGCTGTGTTTCTTGTATTAAGTTTTGGGCAGCTATTTTAGCCTTAACTTGTTCTAGCTGAGTTTGCATTTGAATTATAGCTTGTTGTTTTTGAACTTCAGCTTGAGAAGCCATTTGCTGTGCTTCACCATTGGCTTTAGCTTGAGCTTCTATATTTCTTTGTTGTAGTTCTTGATCTCTTTCTTGTTTCTTTTTTCTACGTATTTTTAATAACTGATTAGCTAACTTAATGTTTTTAATCATTCTAAGATCAATAGCATCTTCTAACTCTATACTTTGTTGAGTTAATGCCATTTGTATATTGTTTTCTAATAGTTGTTTTTCTTCTTCATCAGGCTCTAGTTCTAAAAATATACCAAAGTCATACAAGTGTAAATTGGACATTTCTTCTAACGTAGCAACATTGTGTGCACCTATTGACTGTATGAAAGCATCTTTTGTTGGTGAGTACTCTATAATATCAGATACTCTTAAAGATAAAGCTTCACAAACTTCAGCTGTTAAATATAAACCAGCTTTTAGTATATGCCTAGTAGCTGTATTACTATTAGCAGCAGCTATTTTTTGTATACCAACTAAAGCTTTCGCGTCTGGTGTGCTAGCATCCCTTGCCTCATTTAATCCGGTCACGTCTCTTATCATCTGCAGATAATAATTGTATGTCTGTATTAAACTTTGTAGCTTGCCACCGCCATTACCACTCTGTATTTCTTGAATAGGCACCTTTCCTGGGTTTGGATCTCCATCCATAGTTAAGGATCTACCGATTATACTACCAGTTTGGAAAAACATGTTTAATGCTTCTTGCGGGTTGTAGTTCGTGCCGTTACCAAGGTCTATCTCTGCAAGGCCATCAGCATCCATAAATATGCCGTCCGGTACCATTCGCGAAAGAACTTGTTGGAGTTTAAGGTGTGTTATTTGAATCATATCAGCAAACGAAGTACATCTACTCACTAGCGATTCAATTTTACCTTTATACATTCTTGGAGCAACTATATTATAGTTCATTTTAACTTTAGTAAAGTCACTCTTAGGTCTCATCATGTTTTTAGCTAACTCCCATTTAAGTAATTTATCACTACCTAATATAAGAGCTCCTTCATATAAAACCTCTATTTGTCTTTCTAACTTACCAAATCTTTGTTCTAAAGCAGCATCAACTACAGGGTTAAATGATTCATCTTTAACAATAACTTTTGTAGCTCCAGATGCTGTGTCTTTTACTTTATAAACTTCTTTTGAATAAGTTTTATAATTAAAGTACAATATTTGTACTTGATTTTTATCTATTTCATCATGATCATGATGTGAGTTGTAATAACCTGCTTTTCTAAAACTTTGGCCAGCTATTTCCTCTAACTCTTGTTGATCTAGATCAGGAAACTGTTTTACTAATTCATTTATAGGTATAACTTTTACCTCACCTACATAATATATATCGTCAAAATAAGGGTCTTGAGTAAAAGACCAAACTAAATTAGCAGGATCTACATAATCTATAGTAACACCTTGTGATGTATTAAAACCAGTTTTAACGGCTCCAATACCTAGAACAGTTAAATCATAGTAAAATCTTTTTCTTATTAACTCATACTTATTACCATCAAGTAATACGTTTAAAGCTTGCTCTTCAGCAATTTCTACAGCTTGCTTATATGTAAGCTGCATGTGTAATTCTAATTCTTCTTTGTTTTCTGGTACTAATTCTTCAGGGTTTTGTAATATACCTTCACCATAAAAAGCTTTAACTTCTTCGTTTAATTTTAAATTATTCATGTCTATTAAAAGACTTTCCATGTATTTAGTACGTTTATCAACGCCGTAAGGATCTTGCGAATAAGCTTTTATATCATAAACTCTTTCAGCAATACCATTTACAACTATATCAACAAACTTAGGTATAATAGGCACTGGCTTCCAGTCTAAATTTAAATAAGACATATCACCATTAATAGATAATTCGTCTTTATATTTTTGTACAGACTGCTCTCCCCTAGCATACATCCTAAGTTTATGAAAACTATCCTGATTATTAGCAAATCTATAAGTCACTCCATCTCTAACGAACCACTCGCTTTCAATAGCTTTAGCTACCTTTAAGCCATATTCTTGACTCACCTTCTCTATATCGGGAGCAACCTGACTTGGAAAATATTCTTTTGTTATTGATTCGGCCATATTATTATTTTATTAACTTAGATAAGGTACCTTTGTTTTCATACCTTGAAATCTTTAAATTTAGTTTCTTTTTTTCTTTTAATGCGTTTGGAGTATATAAATGTCTATTACAACCCATAACAGCTAAACCACTACTAATAGCGGCATCAAATTTTGTTCTATTGTTTATATCAAATTTAGACCAGTCTTGTAAGGTTTCTGTAAAATACATACTACCTCTATCACCAACGTGATCTTGTATATACATTTCAATAGCTGCTGCATGAGCTTGTTTAATATCTTCACTTGAGTTAGGTATTCCACCTATTTCTCTTTCTGCAACAGAAAGTTTATTCCAAGTTTTATCAGGTCTATTCATGCTAAAACCTCTATAACCACGCCTTCTCATATAATACAATAGACGAGGTTTGTTGTTCTCTGCTAATATAGGCATCCCGTAGAATATTAAAGCCATTAGAACATCTTCAAAGAAGATCTCAGCAGTCTGAGGTCTAGCTATATACTCTAAGAAAAATTGGTTTGGTGGACAATCTTCCATACTGAACTTTGTTAAACCGTGTAAAGCACCTTTAGATCCTTTACCATCAACAGTTCCTGATATATCATAGCTATCACAACCAAAGCAACCTAAGTGTTCATTACCAGGGTATTTTACACCATTTTTAATAATTACATTATTTTGTAACTCTTGTTTTGGCACCCATGATACTTTGAACCTACCATTAGCATCTGGGTAAAACATTACCCTTGTATCTTTTATTCCGTTGATCCACTGGAAATTACCAGTTGAAACATAATCAGAAGCAAACTCTTCATTATAATCTATTTGTTCGTATATTTTTGCTAAATTAAATATACTATTTTTTGTTTCGTCTCTGAAAGCATGCTCTTCATTACGAGGAAACTGTCTATAAAATTCATTTAAAGCGTCTCCATCATTTTTTAATCCATCAGCTTCGTTTTGCCAATGATTTATAACACCTATATCTATGAAGTCTCCATGAGGTCCTTCAACTTCATTTTCTGGCGTATCGAATACAGGTAAGCCATAAGAATCAATGAATCCTTCGTAGTTCCATTCCATAGGTACGAACAAAGAATAGAGTCCTGAGCTTGTCTGTCCATTGCGGTTTCTTTTTGTAACATCAGAGTTTTTATATAATTTCTTGAAGTTATCACCACCTTTATCCAAAGCATTTGATGTTGACCCCATCATACACTTGCCGATAATTCTACTACCTAATCGTAGTGTTGTTTTCGTAACTCTCCAGTTATTTAATATGTTATTGGGTCTTTCCCACTTACCACTCTCATCGTGCACTAATAACTTAAGTTTCTCACCATCATAACTGTTATCACCTGTGTTTTTCCAATCAATAGTGGTATCTAATCCTTCTAACTGTTCTTTATTATCTGATGTAATATTTCTTCTTGTTAGTTTGCTAGCAGGTACTCTATACGCTAACTCTGTTTTAGGTCGATCCATACCATCTTGAATCGGTTTAAAAAAGAACGGATAGTTAACTGATATTGGAACTACCTTGTCTGTAAACATTTTTTTAGCATCTGGACCAGTCTTTGATAATATACCAAATCTTGAATCACTAGCTAAAGTTGCTTGATTTACAACTTCTCCTGATGCCATAAAAGAAAAACCAGAACGTCTGTTTTTTAAATAACACATTCCATAACATCTTTTATCAGCTTTGCAAGCTTCCCAGAATATATAAAATAATCTATTTGCTTCTCTAAAATCAGGTTTACCTACATCAATCTTGCTCCATTGTAAATACATGTAATGAGTGCCGGTTATATAAGTTGCTTTATCTCTGTTATAAAACCAAAAACCATCATCTCTTTTACTAAACTCACTCTCTATGTAATCAATGTACTTACTTTTAAAGTCATTAGGTAAGTTTTTCCAATCAAATATAGTGTTTACACGTTGTAATTCTTTTGGATACTCAGTTACTTCCCACTTATTGGAATCAAACTTATGTGTATTTTTTGGTGTCTTTGGTAAAGCTATCTTTAAATTTTGTATGCTATACACATCGCCTATTGTACCATCTTTACTTATAACAACTACATCATGCTCTTTATTATAGCCGTATTTCCAGGCTTTCTTTTTATTAAGCCTTTTTATAGTATTTATTTTAATAGGCTCTATAACCTCATATAATGTTTGTTCGTACATTACTTAGATCTTTTTTCAGCAAAACCACTAAACGCCTTAGGTTTAGTATCTTCTTTTACTTTGCCATCAAGCATATTCTGCTCATCTTCTATACGATTTAATATCTCGAATGCATCAAATATGGCGAGCTTTTTAGTAGCGGCAGCGTTCTTGAGTCTATCTGCTGAGATGTCATCATCAGTTTCAACAATCGGTTCTTTCGCGACTTTAACAAGTTCTTTGACTGCTTCATAACCAGCTTGGATTATACTCTTTTTCCTTTCCTTTATATTCATATTTAATTGTAATTGAATTGCTGAATATTCTATATAGCTTTTGATCGTCTATAACAAACTCATATTCAGTGTTAGGTTTAAAACCTATTAAATCGCCAGATTTTAAACCAGCTTGTTTTAAATATTTATCTCCGTATTTAAGTATACCAACTAAAGGTTGCTCTTTTTCATTATCAAAAATACTATTAGATAAAGACTCTATAGGTTTAACAAAACAAAAAGTGTCATTAGCATTCCAAACACCATCATGTTTGTATAAAAATATTTGATCTGGAAATACAAAATACATATCATCTCTGTAATATGATTTACTATCTTTTTCCCTACCTCTAATATCATTCCACCTTCTAAATACGTTATGATGTACTATAACAATATCACCAACCTGTATATTAGTTTCACCAACACTAGGTATAGCTATAACTTCAGCATGTCTATTAACATATTGATGAGAAAAGTTTTCAGCATTAAGTATTAACTCTTTGTCTCCTACTTTTTTCTTATTATTATATCTATTGTTGTTTAAAGGTTTTACTATAAAGTTTAAAACACTTTTCACTAATATTCTAAATTATATTCAACAGCTATAGCCATATTCTTATTAAAATCTTTCCATGGTAATATTTCATCACCTTTCTTAATAAGTATCTTATACTTATCATCTTCTTCGATTATATCAGAAATGACATGTCCTCCGTAAACATCTTGGCCTACGGAGTAATGCATTGCTTCGTTTTTATAATCTCTACCTACGCTTATTTTACGAATTAAGTTTTTCATGGACTGCGGGTTTTATAGTACCATCCTGAACATTAACTTGAACATCTCCGTATTTCTTTTTAAGCTCTAGATTGTTTTCTTGTATCTTTGTTTGTATTTGAACTATTTGATCTATAAGAAGTTTCTTTTGAAACTCTATATTTCCAACTTGCATTTGTAAATGATTTATGTTTGAAACTAAACCATTTATTAATGATAGTTCATCTTTAGTAATTTTCTTTGCTTTTTTAGCCATAATATTTAATTTAATTTTATTTTTTCTTTGGTACAGCTATATACCAATCTTTATACTTCTCTCTTTTTTCACATATATATTCTATGTAATCATCAACTTTCTTTTTCCAGTCTTTATCTAACTCTGGATTTATGATACCAGATTTATAACTAGAAAAAGTTCTGTTCACGTACTCTTTGATATTGTCTTGATTAAAATATATATAACTATTTACGCAATAAAAAGAACCTCTTTGTATATTGTTCCATACATCTACAGGTTCTATTTTTTTACCTAAAACAGCTGCATATAATGCGCTTTCACTTATTTGTGTAGAATACACTCCTTTAGCTTTCTGCATGTAGTAGTACATATCTACGTTCTTTGGTAGTATATTTTCTTCACCAAAGAAGTCTTTTAATTCACCTATAATCTGATGTGTTGTTATAGGGTGTGGTTTAAATAAAACATTGTTACCATGTTTATTAACAACATGTTTTAATTTATTTAAACAAACGTTTTCTCTTAGCTTGTTAGAACCTGGAAGAACCACTAAATAATCTTTAGCAGGATATTTATCAATTTCTTCTGTTCTATGCTTGTATTTGTTAGAGTTTTTATCTACAACATTTTTAACTAACCAAGACGCATAATCTGCAACGTCTTTAGTATTATGATGCCATGCATCAGACATTTGCTCGTTACGCATTTTAAAGTTTAAAGGTTGTAAATAAAAGTTACCAGCATATTCTGTGTAACCTATAGTTTTAAAGTAAGGCATTTCTTCAGCCATTACATCATAACTAGTTTCTATGCCTTTTTCTTGGCATTTTCTAATGACATACCCTTCAACTTGTTCTAGTTGATACAGTGAGTCATTTTTCCTGAGTGGACCAATTCTTTTGTCCAACTCTTTTTTGTTAAACATTTCCATATAATTAAATTTTATTCGTTATTTATAATAGTTACACGCTTTTACAGTTATCTACCTTCCGTCACTAAAAGGTTTTTCACCTAGTTGACCTTGCTTTCCACCATCAGCATACCATGATGTTATTGTGCTAGTACTTGTATTATAAGTAGTTGTATAAGTAGTGGTCGTATTAAACGTTGTAGTGGTACTAGTACTCGTGTTATACGTAGTAGTAGTATTAGTACTTGTGTTATACGCGGTAGTAGTATTAGTTTGCTTAGTTGTATTAAATGTCGTCGTAGTAGTCTTACTAGTATTAAATGTAGTCGTAGTGTTTTTATTCGTACTAATAGTAGTAAGAGTATTCTTGCTAGTTGTAGTACTAGTATTATAAGCTGTTGTTGTGTTTTTAGTAGTATTATACGTTGTTGTATACTCAGTACTAGTAGTCGTAGTAGTATTGTAAACAGTAGTTGTATTTGTTGACGTATTATACGTTGTAGTAGTATTTACAGCTGTACTAGTATTGTAAGTAGTTGTTGTATTCTGAGATGTGTTAAACGTTGTTACCGTAGATCTCTGTGTATTTGTACTAGTATTGTACTGTGTTACAGTATTTGTCATTGTATTATACACTGTAGTCGTATCTTTACTAGTAGTTGTCGTAGTATTATATACTGTTGTGGTATTTGTACTAGTATTATACGTTGTTGTATAAACAGTGTTTGTGGTAGTTTGAGTATTATAAGCTGTTATAGTATTTGTACTAGTGTTGAATATCGTATAAGTATCTTTTGTAGTACTAACCGTAGTAGCTTTACTTGTAACTGTATTTTTACTAGTATTAAACGTAGTAGTTGTATTTTTGTTAGTAGAATGAGCTGTAGATCTATCAGTAATATATACTGTAGTTGTAGACGTATTGTAAACTGTAGTCGTCGTAGTGCTAGTATTGTAAGCCGTAGAGGTTGATTTACTAGTATTAAACGTGGTAGTTGTGTTTTTGTTTGTCGACACAGTAGTTGTATACTGAGTTATAGTTATAGTATTAGTGATAGTACTAGTATTAAATGTAGTTGTATAAATAGTACTAGTGTCACGAGCTGTATCTATAGTTTTAACAGTACTTGTATTATAAGCCGTATTAGTGTTTTTGTTTGTACTATACGTAGTATTCTTTAATGTTAGCTTGGTAGTACTTGTATTATAAGCTGTAGAAAAATGCGTTAGAGTAGCTTTACTAGTTGAAAATACAGTAGTAGTGCTAGTGTTAAAAGCTGTTATAGTTGTAGTACTAGTAGATCTGGTCGTGTTTCTATATATGGCAACTGTTGCTAACGTATTATTCATCGTTATCATTGTAGTTGTCGTGTTCTTACTTGTGCTAAATGTAGTTGTAGTATTTTTACTAGTATTCCAATAAGTAGTGTATACAGTATTAGTGTTAGTACTCGTGTTATACGTTGTTGTATAAGCGGTATTAAAAGTAGTCGTCGTATTAGTAGACGTGTTATAAGCTGTATTAAAAGTAGTTAATGTAGTCTTAGTTGTATTAAAAGTAGTCAACGTCGTTTTACTTGTTGCAAAAGTCGTAGTTGTATTCTTGCTTGTACTAAAAGTTGTTGTTGTATTCTTATTAGTTATACTAGATGTAATAAATGTAGTCGTAGTATTTTTGTTAGTACTATAAGTCGTAGTTGTATTCTTACTTGTATTATAAGAGGTATTAAAAGTAGTCTCTGTTGTCTTAGTAGTATTAAACGAAGTTACAGTTGTTGTAGTGGTATTATACGCTGTAACTGTATTTTTAGTAGTTATATTACTAGTGTTGTAAGTAGTGAACGTAGTTTTACTAGTATTAAAAGTAGTGGTAGTGTTTTTACTAGTACTAATAGTAGTAGTACGAGACTCTGTTGTGTTCTTACTTGTGTTAAAAGTTGTAGTTGTACTTTTACTTGTATTAAAAGTTGTAGTTGTACTCTTACTTGTGTTAAAAGTTGTTGATGTGCTTTTAGAGGTTGAGTGAGTTGTTCCTCTTTGAGTTTGCCAACTTGTAGTATAATAAGTACCCCAGTAAGTAGTATACTTAGTATTGAACACAGTAGAATATGCCGTAGAAGTACTTGAAGAAGTATTTCTAGACGTATTCTGTATCGTGTTTGTCTGAGTTATTCTCGACGTGTTCCTACTAGTATTTGGCATATTAACTTATTATTTCTTCTGTTACAGGTATAATTATTCTACCTCCAGCTTTTAAATTACTACTATAGTTGCTTAACAATGTATCCTTGTTATCTTCAGTAACATCTGTAGGTTCTGCAAATATATCGCATATTATTATATCGTATTTCTTATCTGTTGTATAAGAAAATTCATTACCATTTATAACGTTTATATCAGAATCTAACCAAGTAACTTTGCTTATTATTTGCGCGTTGTCCTCAACAACATCAACGCTGCTAGGACTTTTATTATCTATTATATATTCAGGCACAACACCTAAACCTAAACCTAAAACAAGTATATCTCCCCATGTTGCACCATTAAATGCAGCTTGTAGATCATCATGACCACAAGTGTCACAACTACCAGTTTTTATTTTAGCTTCTATTTCTTTATTATAATACTTGTGTATTATGTCTGATTTGTATTTTAACTCTGAAACAACCTCACTATTATCAGCATCGATAGCTTTAGTTATTTTATTTATTTCAAATTCGTTTCCATCAAACTCTTGTATTAAACTTTCATCTATCATGCCATACATATTTTAAATTCAACATCTATTCTACCATAATCTACAAAGTTAACGTAGTCATCTTTTTTATCGCTTAGCATCATTCTGTAAACAGTACCATCATCTAAATATTCTAATTCATCAGCCATAACACCTTGCCATCTTCCAGGCCATTTTTTAGCAGCTTTATCACCTAGTTTAGTACCACCAAACTCAAAGCTATATATATTAAATCCTTTTTTAGATTTACCTATTAACTTTATGTTTTTCTTGTGTCTTCTATCAGAGAAACCACCACCACCAGAACACACGTTAACAACTTGAACTCCACCTGCGCCACCAGACGTTCTCATTTGATGTTGTGCGCCTCCGAAAGTATTGCTAATACCATACCAAGCATCACTTAAAGCACTAGTACCACCAGAGTTTGTATAAGCAAATGATGTCCCAGCAGTTGGAGGATAAGAACCTCCTGTGAAATAAAACGTACTAGTACAAAACTCGTTACAAGAGAAGAAGAAGCTAGATGCACTAGATCTTAAAGCACTAGTTGTGCTTGCTGCTGTAGAATAAACGGTTAAGTAAGTTGTAGTGTAATCTGCTTGATAAGCCGTAGCATATGTGGTAGAAAACGTAGTTGTCGTGTTTTTACTTGTTCCTCTACTAGTGTTTTTATTAGTAATTCTACTTGTTAACCTATTAGTCACGGTACTTGTGTTAAAATAAGTAGTTGTACCAGTGTTATAAACAGTAGTAGTGTTTTTACTCGTAGAAAACGTAGTAGTTGTACTCTTGCTAGTGGCAAACGTAGTAGTTGTATTTTTACTAGTTGCATAAACCGTTGACGTGGTGTAAGTAGTAGTTGTACTAGTATTAAACACTGTTGACGTTGTTTTAGAAGTTGCAAAAGTAGTGGTAGTGTTTTTACCCGTTGCAAAAGTTGTTGTATATTCAGTAACAGTAGTAGTGCTAGTGTTATAAGCAGTAGTAGTGTTCTTACTAGTTCCAAACGTTGTTGTCGTGTTTTTACTAGTTGACGTTGATGTATTATACGTTGTAGTAGTGGTCGTGCTAGTATTATATACTGTATTAGTAGTTTTAGTAGTGTTCCAGCTTGTAGTATATATAGTGTTAGTTGACGTACTTGTATTGAATACGGTGCTAGTAGTTTTACTTGTATTATACGTTGTAGTTGTATTTTTACTCGTAGCAAACGTAGTTGTAGTATTTTTAGATGTAGACGTACTAGTATTATAAGTTGTACTTGTACTTTTGTTTGTACTCTTAACTGTAACCGTACTAGTGTTGTAAGCTGTGCTAGTGTCTTTATCAGTAACTCTACTTGTTACAAAAACAGTTGAAGTAGATTTACTAGTATTAAATGTTGTCGTTGTTGTAGTACTAGTCTGATATATAGTAGCTGTATTTGTAATAGTGTTTTGCAAGAAAGTTTGATACACAGTATTGTAAGTAGTTGTAGTATCTCTCGCCGTATCGTTTATTGTTCTAGTTGTACTAGTGTTATAGACTGTTGTTGTACTACGTTTAGTTACAGTACTAGTATTAAATACTGTTGTAGTATTTTTAAAAGTAGCTGTAGATGTATTATATGTAGTGGTAGTAGCTGTGCTAGTATTATATACTGTAGTAGTTTGAGTATTAAAATGAGTTATAGTTATAGTGTTTGTTACTCTAGTAGTATTATAAGAAGTCGTATATACAGTCGTAGTATTTTTAGTAGTTAATGTAGATGTATTAAATACTGTATTAGTTACCTTGCTTGTGGCAAAAGTAGTTGTAGTGTTTGTAGATGTATTATACTGCGTTAGCGTTACTTTACTAGTACTAACAGTTGTAGAAGTTGATGTATTGTATTTAGTTACTGTAGATGTGTTAAAAACTGTATTAGTTGTTTTAGTAGTTTGATATACAGTAGCTGTTACAAAAATAGTGGTTGTACTAGTGTTAAAAGTTGTAGTTGTAAGTCTATTAGTTATATACACAGTACTAGTCGCCTTACTAGTTCCAAATGTTGTTGTAGTTGATTTGGTAGTTGTAGTACTTGTATTGTAAGCGGTTGACGTGCTTGTACTAGTGTTGTAAGTAGTCACAAAAGCGGTACTTGTAGTTTTACTAGTAGAAAATTGTGTTTTTGTTGATGTGGATGTATTGTAAGCTGTTGAGTATGTAGTTGTAGTTGTAGTTGTAGTGTTAAATACAGTACTCGTTGTTTTACTAGTATTATAAACCGTGGTTGTTGCCGTAGTAGTGGATGTGTTGTATTCTGTACTTGTTGTTTTATCCGTACTATACGTTGTAACAGTATCTTTTGTAGTTAATTTAGATGTAGCAAAAGTTGTTGTAGTGCTTGTGCTAGTATTATAAGCAGTTACAAAAGCAGTATTAGTAGCTGTTTGGGTATTATATACCGTGTTAGTACTTTTTTGAGTTTCAAATGTAGTTGTTGTATCTTTTGTGGTATTGAAAGTAGTAGTCGTTAGTGTACTAGTAGTAGTATTGTATTCTGTACTAGTAGACTTGCTAGTACTAAATGTAGTCGTGGTTGACTTACTAGTACTAGTAGACTTAGTTGTAATTTTTGAAGTAGATTTAACAGTGCTCGTGCCCCAAAAATCTATTCTATTCCATAACCACTTCATAGTTTAAGGTGCAGGTTGCTCGTACGCAGAAAACGCTCCCGCGTAATTAATTAAAACTTTATTACTAGCTACAATAAAATAAGTTATTATAGCCGTTTTGCTAGCGGTTGTATCAAAACTTATTTGCTGTCCACCTGGTGTAAAGGCTGTGGCTGGTAAACCACCAGCGCCTTGCCATGTATAAGAACCTACTGAACTGGGATTTGTTATTATTATAGATCCATTTTTACCTACAACATTCGCCCCTAAATTAGTAAAAGTAATTCTATTATTAGCGGCATTAACAGCTGCTAAAGTATAATTAGCATGACTTGCAGCAAAGTCTATATTGTGGATTTCATTATTGCTTCCACTCTTAGTACCCGCAGCTATATCCTCTCTAACTGTACCAACCTTTAATTCGCTAAGAACTTTTATAGACATATTATATATATTAAATTAATACTAGCGGCGCCGTGAAGCACCGCTGTATTTTATTGTTATTATTAAGCGTATACTGCAGTTTTTACTGTAGAACCTTTTATTGACGTAATCATTACTTCAATATCGCTAGAAGGTGCAGAAGAAAATACTATCTTTATTTTACTTGTTGATGCGCTTCCAGCTTTGTCTGTTCTAGCAACTTCAGCTAATACTGTTTCTTTTGATGAAGAATCAAATAATTGAACAATTACATCTTCAGTACCTAAACCATGCTCAACTTCAGCATATAGATTAGATACAAAATCTGAATTAGAAACATCGATTGTAGAATGTACTGATTTAGCACCTAAAGTATCAGGAGTTACAAATTTAGTTGTGTTACTACCAGTTTGAACTTCAGTTTTTGATGCTGCTGTTTTATAATCTTGACCATCAACATAAGCTTTAATACTTTGTTGTGTAGCTAAAAAAGTTGCAGAATCAGAAGCCATATTGTCTTCATCTTTAACTGGAACTACAAAATCTAAGTTGTTATTAGTAGCATCATAGCTAACATCAATAAATGTTTCAGTACCATCAAGCATTGCACCAACGTGATCTTCAACAACTACTTGTAGAGTAGAACCGTTAACTGTTATTGCATCAGCTTCTAAAGTACCATCAACATCTACATCACCTGATATATCAAGATTAGCAAATACAGAAGTACCTGTAGCTGTAAGTATACCTGTTACATCTACTGGATGTGAAAATACAAATTTATCACCTGAAGCGTTCCACAATATTGAGGCATCGGTTGAAGCGTCTACCGCATCTTGAATAGTAAGACCAGCACCGTCAGCAGTTGAACTTGAATCACCGGATGCTTTGTTTAATGTTATGTTTTTATCTTCAACATCTAATGTTCCAACATTTGCTGTTACAGTATCACCTGATACAGTTAAATCACCAGTTACAACTAAGTTACCTGATGTGGTTACAACAACATCTGTTGCATCACCAATTGTAACACTTTCTGTAATTTGAGGAAGTCTAGCTGTTAAGTTTGCAACGTTAACGTTTATGTCAGTATTATTTGTATAAGATGGAGTACCAAATGTACCATCATGTTTTAAGAACTCTCCACTTGATCCAGCAGCTGGAACAAATTTTCCATTTCCTTCTCCAACTAAAGTTTTAATTTCGGATGCTGTTTGATCTGCAGTTGCGTTTGCTTCAATACCATCTAATTTATCATGATGAGTAGTACTCATTAAACCAGCGATAGTAGAAGATGCTTCAGCAACAATTATATTATCACCAGTTGAAGATGCGATTGTAAGTTGAGCTGCTGCTGTTGTTTGTGAAAGGTTTGTGCCAACGTTTACTTGTGCACCATCAGCTACGTTAATTAATGTTCTAATGTTTGCCGCTGTTAAAGCGCTTGGTGCAGCAGCACTGCCTGAAACATTACCTAATACTCTATCATCTGCAATGTTTGCCATTTCAGCAAGAGCAACACCTCCATCTTTTATTGTAACAGCTCCAGAACTTACAGAGAAATTATCAGTACTAAACGAAGCTACACCTTTGTTTGATGAGGTAGCGTCTTCAGCAGAGATATTAACCGTGTCTGTTGCTGCAACTGATAAATCGATACCTTCTCCTGGTGTGAAAGTTATCGTATTACCATCTGCTATTGTTTGTGTTGTTGTTCCATCACTTATTATGAAGTTACTCATAGTACCTGATGAAGCACTTAATGTGACCCAGCCTGATCCATTGTTGAATTTTACAGAGCCTGAGTCGTAAATGATTTGTCCTGCTACGTTCCCACTAACCGATCCTGCGCCCGTTATATGGAGTAGCACATTTCGGATCTCAGAAGCTTGCTGAAAATCCATGTGATTTAAAACTGGTATTGCCATTTTTTAATTTTTAGTTTTTGTTGTTGTTGTTTAAAGTTATGCTTTTAAATAAGCGTAACCGCTATTTGCGGTTGAAAATTCTATTTTTAATTGATCTTTACTTAAATAAGTAACAACGCCCATTGCCTGAACGTTGTTATAAGTTCCACCACCTGATAATTTTACATTTATTTGTGGTAGATAATCCGTAAGATCTAAGTTGTGCGTTATCGTCCATGTATCAGAGGCGTTATTTTGGTGATGCTTAAAACTACCAGCATTGTTAGCAAAGAAAGCAGAAAGATGTTCTACTTTAAAATTTTTAGTGTTTCCTGCTTCATCAGATCCAAGTAATTTGTCTGAATTAGTTATATTAGTATCTAGCTGTATGTTGGATATTTTTGGCACGTTATTTCTTTTTTAGTTTTTCAAAACTTCGACCACCAAAATAAGCACCTATAACGGTGATTAATACAAGTTGTAAAAGATCTGTCCATTTTTGTTCTACATTAAAACCAATTGCTCCACTATCAATAAAAACTAATAATACTGTAGAAACAATTAAAAATATAAGTACTAAAGGCCTAACTGATCTAGTTAACCAATTTCCGTGCTGTAAATCTGCTTGCCATCTTTCCGTAACGTTCTTCTGCATTTCAGCCTCAGCTTTTATCATTATCTCAGTCATTTCTTTTTCAAACTGAGCTTTTTCTTCTTTAGTCTGTATAAACTTATCAGCAACTCCTGATAGTTTTTCTATTACACCGCCTCCGGCTCCGCCGAATAATTTCGCTAATAACTTACTCATAATTAATAACCAGCTCCGGGTTTTAGTTTTTTAGCAATTGCTGAGTTTTTAGGCTTGTAACCTTTTTTAGGAAATTTAAAAGCATCTCCTAATTCTATTTTATAATCGTCTGGATTTAAATTCATACCGCTAAAAGGATTTGAAGCGTCTACCGTTTGCATACCGTTCTCTGAATCAAAAATAGTTTTAGTACCTAAAGATGATTTATCAACTACTTCCATATCATCAGTTGCTTTCATATTACCTGTTGTTGTGCTACCTGGTTTAAAATCACCAAAATTATCTAAGCCAAAACTATATTTACTTTGTGAAGCGGCTTCGATCTTTTTATCTCTTTCACTCATATTAGCTCTATCGCCAAAATCATAAGCCCCTTGAGCAGCTTTAGCTATATCTTGTCTTATTGTTTTATCTTTAAGACCAAATTCTTCTTTTACACCATCAATTTGATTTAAAGCATTTAATTTCTTTTGTTGTCTATTACCACCAAAAGTACCTTTTATTTTTTCCATAAAAGAAACTTTATTATCACCATCAAGATCAACATTTCTTTGCTTTTTCATATTGTCTTTAAACTCTTGTCTTTGTTTAGGGTCTAAACCTTTAACAATATCTTTCATACCTTTTCTTTCCTCTCTGTTTAATCCTCTACGCATTCTACCTTTAGCCCAGTTAGCATCTTCAGCGGCTCTTTCACCCATATTATATCTTTGGGTTGGATCTTTTTTAATCGTTTCTGTTAATGGATTTGCACTTGTAGTAATTGTTGTTTTACCAGGTGTATTAGAACCTTGTGTTAAACCCTCGAATAAACTAGTTAAACCCTCTGTTGAACCATGTCCTGCGGTTACAAGATCCGCTATAGAAGCACCATCTTTATAATAATTTTTCATTGTGTTTTCCCATTCTTCACCTGGTGTTCCACCACTTATAGCGGTTGCAATACTAGGTTTGCTGGTACCTTCTACTCTTAATTTATCTTTAATATATGTGTGAGCATCTCCGTCTATATTAACAATATCACCATCTTCTGGATCTTTTGTTTTTCTTAGTAGATTAGATTTTTTAGCTGCTTTAATTTTTTTGTAGATCATGATTTTTTTTCTTTTTTGTAAGCTTCTTTTTCCCAAGGTAAGTTTTTAGCTCCCTCTTTCATATTAGCTCTTGAATATTTTTTACCTTTCCAGTAAACATAGCTATCGTCATAACTAAGATCACCTCTTTCCATTTGATCGAGGTGTACTTTTTCATGACTAATAGCTTCTTTGCCTAGTTTGCTATTTTTATCAACAGATTTATCTAAGAATATAGTACCATCTTGATTAGCTTCTGCTATTATATCCTTACCTAAGTTTTTCTTAATGATTTCAGGTTGCTGATCCTCATTATGAAAACTAGGCCGCGACATTTTAAAACCCATTATTATTTTCTTTTACCGTACTTGCTCTTACAACCTCTTTTCTGTAACAAGCCTTTTTTTCTGTTAGCTACAAATTCACTAACTGAAGGAGTTGGTTGGGGTTTGGAAGGTTTAACGTTTTCCTCTCTTGCTTCAATCATCGCTTCTGCACCCGCTTTAGAAGGTTTTACTTTTTTCTTTAATGGATTACCTAGTAACCCGTGGTTACATTTTTTATCCTTTAAAATCATGTTTACCTTAGAAACTGCTTTTGGTCCTGCATATCCCATAATTATCTGTTTTTGTCTTTTATCATATCATCTATAGCTTTGTTATAAACTTTATCAGTATATGATTTGTTATTATAAAATGTATTTCTTTCTGATGTAGGCAGATCTTCTTCCGCTAAAAGTATGCGGTATATCCTACTTATTAACTGGGAGCATTTAAATGATGTCTTAAAAATGCTGAATTTAATTGAAGTGCGGTTACGATGCCTCCATATCTCTATATAACCTTTATCACGTAATCTTTCCCAACGTTTCTTATCCCATGAATAAGTATAAGTTCCATTGATGAAATCATTACGTGTAAATCTACCTTTACAATCAAGGTATATTAATAGTTCTAGATCCGCATCGGTTAGCCCATAAGTTTTACAGGCCCATTTTCGAACGAGCCTGTAATATTTAAATAAACCAATATCTCTTAAATCAGATGGGGTTAATTTCATTCTACCAAGACTACGTCCTTTATAGTGATCACTTGATAATCATTATCTTGCCAGCTAATGTCATGGCCTGTATGTTTATCATAGTGTACTATATCATTATCACACACTCCTTGTACTAAATTACCTATTGTGATGACTTTTCCTTTAGAATATCTACTTTCTTCGTCTTTTATCAACAAACCTGCAACCTTTTTAGGCTCGGATTTGATTTTTTCTACTACTATATAATAATTAACTGCTCGCATTGTCTAATCTTATGTTTGAAATTATACAATCCGCAGAAATTATAGTTGTAGCAACACTAACTGCGTTTTTTAGTGCTGTTTTAGTAACGAGAGCAGGATCTACAATACCAGAATCTACCATATTTACTATTTTACCGCTAGTAACGTCATATCCATCACCTTTTTTAGTAGGTAGATCGTATTCTTCGATACTTGCGTTGGACATTATGGTTAAAAATGGTGATTTTATGGCTTTTATTAGTATTTCTTCGCCAAAATTCTTTGGTTTTACAGTATTTGAAGCATTTAACAGTGCTATTCCGCCTCCAGGAACAATTCCTTCTTGCAAAGCAGCCTTAACTGCGTAAATTGCATCTTCAACTCTGTCTTTCTTTTCTTTTAATTCTATTTTTGAGTTAGCACCTACTTTAATAACACCCACAGAACCGCTTAACATAGCTAATCTTTCTTGATATTTCTTTTTAAAGAAAGGATCTTTGGTTTCTGTTATCTTTTTTTCGATTTCTTTAACTCTATTAGAGACCTCGTCTTGTAACAAACCAGTTGTCAGGACTGTAGTTCTGTTATCTGTTACAGATTTTACTACTTCACCTAAACAATCTGGTCGGATCAGATCTAAATCATCTCCTAACTCTTCGTCTATAACTTTAGCACCAGTTAAAAGCGCTAAATCTTCTATTGTATCTCTTTTATTTGCACCAAAACCAGGTGTGTCAATAATATTTACCTTAATATTACCCTTAACCTTGTTCATTAATAGTGCAGATTTTACCTGTGTGCTTACAGAAGCTACAATAAGTAAACTTCTATTAGTCTTTATAATATGTTCTAATATAGATTGTATCTTTCTAATATTAGGTATTTCCGATGCTATTATTAATACATACGGATTTTCAAGCTCACACAGCTGTCTGTCTTTATTTGTGACAAAATGAGGAGATGTAAGCTTTGATGCTATTTGCACTCCTTCAACAATATCAGCGTAAGTTACATCTGTTTCACTTTCTTCTAGTAAAACAACACCATCTTTACCCACTTTATTATAGGTACTAGATATTAACTCACCTAATTCTTTGTCATTATTACAACTTATTGCAGAAACATGGCTTAATGTATCACCTGTTACTGGTGTTGTATTGTTTTTTATGTAATCCACTACTTTATCGTAGCCTGATTTTATACCACTTTTTATTTCCCTTATACTTATATCTTTGTATTCAGGTTCTATTGCAGTTTTTAATAGTGATTCAGCAAGGACGATAGCTGTAGTAGTACCGTCACCTGCTTCTTTCACTGTGTTTTTAGAAGCCTCTTTAATAAGTGTTGCACCTATGTTTTCCACCGGGTCGTATAAGACTACGCTATCCGCAACGGTTACACCATCTTTTGTAACCAGTGGTCTACCAAATGTGTCTTCATATATAACACACTTACCAGAAGCTCCTAGTGTAGACTTAACAGCTTTTGCTAGTTTATCTACACCATTCATAATTTTACCTTTAGCATCGACGCCAAAGTTGAGATCTTTTACAATCTCACTAGGTTGACTATATTCCATTAAATTAAATTGTTAGTTAATATATTATTTAAATGTTTTCACTACTTTAGGTCCTTTTGTGAACTCTAACTTTTTTGTGTAGTGTGCGACTGATCCATCAATTGCAGCCTCAGCTGATTCAATTGTTTCTCGTCTAGTAACGTCGTGCCATACATCTTTATCTTCGATGTCTTGGTATTCGGTTTGATGATAACCATTTGGTAACTGAACTATTCTCCAGTTTTTCTTAGCAGCTAAATGCTCCCAAATTGAAATGGTTTCTTTGGTGATCTGTGGTTGACTACTCCACGATTGAGTCTTGTAAAAAAACGTCATAATTTTGGTTTTTTAGGTTGTCAGAGGTGTGGTTATTCTTTCTTTGTACCGTGCCCTCTGTTTCCACGGTTCTTTTTTACTGTTGTAAACCTCTTGGTTTTATGGTCATAATCTAAGCCTTTTAAGCTTTTACCTGCTTTCTTTCTAGCACGTCTTAATCTCTGGTTTTCAGCTCTCATAGCTTTACGTCTAGGACTATTTGCGTATGCGAGATCTCTTTTCTTTTTAGCCAGAGCCGCGCGTTTAGATAGTTTTTGCTTTGGCATAGATGTTGTTGTTTATTCTTACATATAATAGTTACATGTAATATAGTAGATTTACAGAGTGTGACATTAGGTAGTTACTAGTATACTATTAAAGGCTAGTGTCATAAAAAAAGTTGCTAGATATAATGGGGTGTAGGGTTGCCCCTACTACCTCACCAAGATTAATAAAAAGAAAAATCAATATATTTACCCGGGCCCCACCTGCTTCACCCTTATTATCCATAGGATTTCGTGTTTACCATGTGTATAGCAGATTCTTCACTACACTACTATATTATAATTCACTCACATAATAAATACTACTCATAATGGATAATATATATGTAAGTAACAAACAATATAATATGATAATAGTAAACACATTTAATTTCCAAACTAATTTAGAAGTTGCGAGACAGTGTGGAATACTACTAACTAATTTTAAACTACTAAACAAATTATCTACTTTTATACACATAATAAATACTAAGTAATTTGGATAATAATAATGTAACTAAATAATAATAATTAATAACTTAAATTTAAAACTATGACTTCAAACTCAATCACTTCAAAAAGATTTGTACTAAGAAAATCTCTACTTAACACTAACACTATTGTAACATTCACTAACAAAAAAGGTGACACAATAAAGTACTCACATGACAAAGCTTTCTCAATTATGAAAGACACACTATCTAAATTACCATGTTGGTTAAAGTACAAGTCTTACACTGCTACTAATAATATTCCATTAGCACTAAGAGGTAAAGAGTTAGTATAATCTAACTTAACTCTTACAGCAGTAGCACAAGTGGGCGTCGACGATTCTCTCCACTCAAAACAAAGTTGAGTCTATCAAATGACATAATGGTTAATGTGAGTTCGATTCTCACCATGTCAACTAATAAAATCTTAATAATATGTATAATCAATCAGCTTTAATTAGAATAGCTAAGCAACTATTCCCAGAAAAAAATGTATTTCAACTAACTAAGTCAGAACAAAGAAAAGTTCTATCAATTTATAACGAGTTTCACTAGACTTACAAACTAAATACGACAACTATTGGATAATAATAATGTAAATAAATAAATAACTATGAGTAAAATTAAATTCGTACAGAACAAAGTGTACAACTATGTAAAAGGTAAATCAGTAGTAGAACTAGCATTTGAAGTGTTAGCTTTCGGAGTACTGATGCCAATGGCAGTTTCAGGAATACTATTCATGATAGTAGGTTTACTGACAGGTGAGATAGATCCTTCTAATGCTAACTTCGGAATATATAACTAATAATAACTAATAAATAATAATAATATGCAGTGGATTTTAACTTGCGATAATGGTAAAGAAATAGATATGTCTTACTATATCGGTCAGCAAATGGAAAATAAAATAACTAGACAAGATGTTCTTGACAGAATAGAATTTTATAAATCAACTAATAAACTATGAGAAAATTTAAACACGACAAAGTGTGGTCATTCAGTGACGAGCACGTAATAGATAATATGATTTACTCTAATGAGTTAGAAAAATGGATAACTATTGAAGAATATACTGATGTACACTATGGCACGCTCTAGAAAACATACAAGTAAGAAGATTATCAAGTTAACTCGTCGAGAAATAATGATGATAGAAGACGCTTGGTACAGAAAATACAACATAAATACGAACAAAGTTGGATAATAATATAAATAATGAATATGAATAAACTTAAATTTACTAACTACAATGCACTCGGCAAGCCTCAAAATGTTATACTAAAGTATGCAAATGGCGATACAGAAGTACTTGACGCTTGGCCTCACACTAAGTATTACGACAAAGCAGACAAACAATACAGAACTTTCCCTGCTTTTACTAAAATTAACAATGAAACTTATGTATAAAGATTATCCAGCAGACAAAATAGCAGCAAAACTCAAGCAAGTGCAAGAGTATGAAGCTAAATACGGTGAATCTACACGTACTATTGCGTGGAAAAAGTGGTGCAATGACATCAACTATCGCAAACGTGAGTGGCAATTCAGGCAAGGTGTTGCAGAATATGCACTACATAATGCACATAAAGCTTTCATTTAAAAAAAAATAATTAACTATGAGTAAACCTAAATACACTTGGAGACAAGAACAACAAATGTTAGAAGACTCTTTCGCAAGAGCATTACTGATCGAGTACAATATTCGTGAAGTAACTACACAAAGACAAGCAATAAATGGCACAAGAGAGTTCGAATTCCCTGTACCATCAAGAAAAACATGGCCAAATAGCAACAAACTAAGGTTAGCTTGCTTCAAAACTGGCTATGTTAGAAACCAAAACTCTTGTTCATCTAACTATCAACTAAATCCTACGTACAAACGTGAGAAAAGGTGGGTATTTTTAGAAGGTGACAAGACTATAACTAAAAAATATACAACTATATCAAGAGCTAAAATATATAGCGGTATGGCAAGACTTAAATTTATGTTAGAATTTTATTTAAGAAACTATGTACACAATATAAATACGAACACAATTGGATAATATAATTGTATGAAATGCAAATGTAAAAATATAATACCTCCACAGCGTCTAGCACTAGGTTATACCTCTTGCGTCGAATGTAGCACCACTCAACCTTATGGTTGCATTGCTATCACTTACCACAAAACCGGTAATACCATTCAGATTATGCCGAAAGAACAGGCGAAACGTGTAAGAAAGCTAGGCGCTCGCAGAGGTTATGGCACATGTCTAAGATAATAAATATAAAACTATGAGTAAAACTAAAGAATTTGATATGTTAGCTGACAAAGCTACACATGAAGCAGTAAAAGAAATATACAGAATATGCGAGTGGACATTAACCGGTAGCGACGCTGAGTCATTACTAAGCTCTACACCCTTAGATATAAACGAAGCTCATAGTTACTTGATGCAGCTCGTTATCGGTAAACTCGCTAATAAATACATAAAATCATGAGTGATTCAGTAAAAAAATGGTTTGAAATGCAAGAAGAAATGAAGGTTTCACTGCAAGCGGATAAAGAAATGGCTGCGGCAGGTATAGGCCAAGAAAACAAAAAAGCATACAGAATACTAATAGATTATAATATAGAAGATATTAGAGAAGCTGTAAAATTATACGAAGAAAATAAGCTAGACGAGTAACTTAATTAGGTGTGTATGTGGCGTCGAAGATTTGATCACTGGTACATACGGAAGTGTATTACACACACATAAGCGAATAGCTAGCAATCGAGGCGGCGGCATACTGGTCAAAAGCGCGGATAAAGCATAATACTAGTTAGTACCGGTCCGCGACTGGTGCCTCGAAAAGGGAGTGATAAGGTAAGCACTACAAAATAGGTGGGCGAATGCCGTAAAGAGACCGCTGACGCGGGCCCTAAATTGTAGTAACGGCGGTTCGACTCCGCCCACTTCCACTAACAGAGAGATGGCAGATATGCAGAGATATACTTGTCCAACAAACAACGGCGGGTTTACGTAAACGAAGCGCTTCGTGGGCACATCTCTCTTAATATAATACCGGCTTAACAGTAAATCGACGTCTCGGCTTCCTTGAGGTATCAGTTGTACAAAGCCAGTTGTAGTGACAGCCGGTAACTTATTGCGCGGTAGAGCAGATGGTTAGCTCGCGAGTCTCATAAACTCGAGGTCGGAGGTTCGAATCCTCCCTGCGCACCAATATACATCATAAATACGATGACAATAGGATAATAAATACGTAATTAAATAAATAATAAATATGAGTAAAATTAAATCCGTCTACGACAAACTATTGCCCGACGTTAAAACAAGCTTGCAAGCTAGTGCTAGAAAGTACAACTCTGCAAAAAGACTAAAGTACACGTTGATGTCAAAGTTAATGTGGCAAGAACTAACAATAGATGAAATGAGAGACTTATTAACATACGGTGATATAACTAGTTATAAGCTAGAATCTTGGAGTTTCATGTACGGTGAAAACATAATTGACAAATCATGAAGTATATAACAGATGAAATAGTTGAAGCCGAAATGATCAAAAGAGGTTTACCAACCGACGGTGATAAGCTACAAGATGAAGAGTTTATACAAGCGGCAGTATTAAAATACTACGAAGTAGAAATTACAAATGACTATACGCAGTCAGCAGACTACTATGTATATCCTGAATCAACGGCAGATGGTTACGAAGTATTCATTGCTACGTATGACGATAGAAATATATGCGTAGGTGAACACGTGCATTATTATGACAGTAATCTAGCTACAGAATTAGAAGATGCAATAAGAAGCATGGGTAGTGTAGACTCTGTTATATATGTAGCAGATGATTTTATAGATGAGTACTGGTACTCAGATATGTTTAGCGAGATATACCAGGGTATTTGTGAAATAACAGAACAAGAAATTAAAGATATACTAATAGATGAAGGATACGTTGAAGAACCAGTCTAAACCAAAGTGGTTTAAAGGCGCCTGGTACAGCTCACCAGAAGAGGTAACAAATCCATTTAGTGGTGAAACTTGCCTGTTAACCGGAGCAGAAGCTAGTATGTATGATTTTATCATGGGTGCTACTTATACTATAGAAGTAACGTTTGACAACGACTCAAATGTAGAAGATCCATACATAACTAAACTAAGAAAAGAATTAATCAAAGGCATGGACTGGTTTAGATCAGAAAATCCTAAAGCTTATATGAAATTACTAGATTAATGGCAACAAGAAATGTAACAATGGTAGTTGATAGGTCGGCTGCGGAAGATAATGACCTAGGCTTCGCTTGTAGCCCAAGTGTAGTCAGTGACGATAGCTATGTAAATATGTATTTACATCATGATGGTTACCCTGAATATAGAGCTGTAGAGCTTGCTAATTGGGTTAAGCATATGCAAGAAGATCAAGGTTTTACAAACTTTGGTGATGGCTCAAGAATAGCATCACACTTAGTGAAAGACTTTCATTACAACTCACAATACTTATACCCTAGCGTAGAAAGTATAGATCATCATTACACTTACATTATATGGACAGGTAAACCTGATGTGTGGATAAGTTGTTATGATCAATACTCAAGTAAAAATGTATTTGTACTACCTATATCTAAAGTTATACAAAAGTATAAAGGTGAGTATGAGTACACTGATTTTAATCACAAATTAAATACGAATGCAGTTGGATAATATAGATGATAATATGTTAGATACAATCGCAGATTTAGTACTCGATAAACTTCTCTACAAGATGAAGAACGAGATACATGCTATGACACCTTTATCTGTAGAAGATTTAATACGTGGTCAAATGCCTTTCAAAGAATCAGACGAAGAGTTTCTCATCGCTGAGTTAGCTAGGCTAATGACACTATTAAATATGTACGAAGAAAAAGAACAATACAATAAAGCTGCAATAATAAAAAGAAAACTAGATATAATACAAAATAGATTAGATAAATTATGAAAAAACCAATGTTAGCCCATAAGTTCGACGAAAAACGTTGTGACTTTAACCAACCAACCTACATACAACCAAAGCTTGACGGCGTGCGTTGTAATATATACTTAAACGATAATAAAGATATTGTATGCTTTTCACGTACAGGTAAACAGTTTATGAACCTAAGACACATAGAAATGTCTCTACAATCGTTCTTCAAGTCACAACCAGATGTTGTACTCGACGGCGAATTATATAATCATAAACTAAAACACGACTTCGAAAAAATTATATCATTAGTAAGAAAACAAAAACCTACTGATGAAGACAGAATTAATGCTCAGCACCTTATACAGTTTCATTGCTACGACTACTTCTCACAAGACAGTCATTATGAAACATACAAACACAGAATGCATCAACTAGTTGCATCTGATATATACAGTGCTTGTGTCAAATACGTTCCAGCTAAGCTAGTTGACAGCTACGGTTACGCTAGAACATTACATCAAGAATACCTAGATCAAGGTTACGAAGGTTCAATCATCAGGCTTGACGGCTTATACAAGCACGGCAGATCTTATGATCTTATGAAGTTCAAAGACTTCAGCGACACCGAAGCAACTATCATAGGTTATGAAACAGGTAAAGGTAAGCGCGAAGGTACTATCGGCAAATTCTTAATGCAAGATGATGACGGTAATAAGTTCGGTTGTCCTCCGGGCAAAGGCTACAACTACAAAGACCTAGCAAATATACTCGATAACATTGGTGATTATATCGGCAAACGTGCTACCTTTACTTACTTTCAACGTACAAATGCGGGTTCATACAGACACCCGTTATTCAAAGCAATCAGAAATTATGAGTAAACTAATATGGCAATTATACAACGACAACTTAATATCAGAAGAGGTAGCAAACCTCTTATTAGACAAACATTATAATAGATTAAATAACAAAAGATATAAATGAATATATTTTATTTAGATAAGGATCCGGTAAAAGCTGCAAAGCTACAATACAATAAGCATGTTGTAAAGATGATCTTAGAATCAGCCCAGATGCTTTGTACGGCACATCATTGTCATGGTTTAGATTATGAAACTGAATGGGTACCTTATAAAAAAGCTCATGTCAATCACCCATCTACAAGGTGGGCTAGACAAAGTGCTAGTAATTATTTGTGGTTATATTATCACATGCTAGCATTAGGTGATGAATATACTAAACGCTATGGTAAAACACATTTAACAATTACAAAATGTAAAGAACCATTAGCTAAATATCCTGACGGTATACTACATACAGGTTTTTCAGAACCTCCACAATGTATGCCTGATAAATACAAGCGTGAAAGTGCTATACACGCATACTGGTTGTACTACGTACACGAAAAGAAAAACATAGCGCATAACAAAGAAAAACTATATGATATTAAATTTATTAAAGACAATTATGGTTACTGCGACAATATACCATGCAACGCCTGAACAAACTGATGACACGCCTTTTATTACAGCATCAGGTGCTATAATCCAAGAATGTTGCCCAGGTGACCATAGGTGGTTAGCTGTAAGCAGAGATTTAGAACTTGATGGTTTTGTGTTTGGCGCAAAAGTAATGGTATCAGGTACAGGCACTGAATTTGATGGTGTGTGGACTGTACAAGACAGAATGAATAGAAGATACTATAAATCCATAGATTTTTTAGTTGATAAAAAAATTAGATGGGGTAAATGGTATAATGTAGAAATAAAATTAATTAATGATTAATTTTTTATGACACAAGGTATTAAGAGATAATTAGTAATAAGCAAATGTCACAAGATAGAAATATAAAATGGTTGAATGATAGACGTATTCTATATAGAAGAGATCCTATAACAGATGTACCTACTATTGAAACCGATAAATATAAATACTACGAAGATGGTACGTATCAATGTTATCACTTATTTAATAGTAAGGCTAAGATAACTACATACAAATCGCTGAAGTGGCATATGCTTGTATTATATTATCTTAATATTGATAATGACATTGAAGATCAAATATACACAGTGTTTAGATTTATAGCTGATAAAGAAAATGGTTTTGTAACTTTCTTTATTAAAACTAAAATACTAAATGACATGATACAAGATGTTTTTGATAAAGGTGGAGATCCACCTAATAACAAGCTACGTAAAGTAGTATTTAAACCGTACTCTGGGTTAGACTTGAGTGGAAAATTAAAAATTGTAGGTCAACTAATAGGTAGATCATCAAGTGTTGATGAAGAAGCTATATACCAATGCATGTTAGATTTAAATGACATAGGTAAGAAAATAACATGGGGTAGAGTAGCGGGTTTACTTGATTGTTCTACAAGAACTATTTACAGAAATTTAAATAAACAATTAAAGAAAGAAAAACAAATATTAAATGAAGAGTTATAACATAGCTAACTATATCCGGTGGAAAAAAGATATAGAGCTTAAAATAAGTAAGTTGCCTGAAGTTACAGACGGTGATTTTACAATATACAACAGAGAGCAAATGATAATCTGTTTTGCTCCTTTAGTTGAGAATCTATCAAGAAAATTTTCCACTACTCAACAAGCTAGTGGTGTAATGACTATAATGGATTTAATACAAGAAGGTAATTCAGGTTTGACTAAAGCTGTAGACAGATTAGACTATTCAATGTTAGATGAATCAGAAGATCAAGAAAAAACACTAAAATCTTTTTTCTCAAAAAGAATAAAAGGTCAAATACGTAGAGCAATAGATATTAATCGTGGTGACATGAGAATACCTGAGCATAAGCTTAATGAAATACGTAGAAACTTTGGTAAAGATAAAAAGATGGTATCAATGTTTTTTAATTCTATATTCTTAAGCATAGATGATAAACCTAATCAAGACGATGATTCTGCTTATCAAATACCAGATAAATCTGAACCATACAACATGCAATTACTAAATACATATTTAAAAGGTTTAATGAGAAAGTATTTAAACAATAAAGAGTATGAGGTACTTAGATTAAGCTATGGCCTAGACTGTGATAAGTATTCAGCAAAACAAATTGCAGCAGAATTAAAGATCGAAGGATCTAGCTCTTATGTTAGAGTTTCACAGTTAAAAAAGCAAGCTGTAACAAAATTAATTGATAATGTAGATCACTCGCAAGTGCTTGATTATCTGTAGTTTACGCAAGTGAACTATTGTAAAACAACGTGTTTATGTGTGATTATATATATACAGACTTAAATTAAATTATATGACTATTAATGAAAAACTGGCAACGGTCCAGACCAAGTTTAAATCGAAAAAAAGTAGATTTAACTCCTTCGGTAAATACAACTTCAGATCAGCCGAAGACATTCTCGAAGCAACCAAACCTTTCCTATTAGAGTTAGGTATCACGGTTACAATCAACGAACAACTTAACAACGCATATGAAATGCCTGTATTAGAATCTACCGCTACAATAAGTGATGGTAAAGATGCTATACACGCAACAGCTATAGTCGGTGTAGACTTAAACCAAAAAGGTATGAATGTACCTCAGCAGTTTGGCTCAGCATCTTCTTATGCCAAGAAATATGCACTTGGTAATTTATTCTTAATTGATGACACTGCTGACAGTGACGCAACAAATGATCATGGAAAAAAAGCAACAGGTAAATTCGTACCTAAAAAACCAACTTTAACCTCTAAAACAGATCCAGCTTATGAAAAAGCGGTTCAATATGTAAAAGCAGGTGGTAAAGTAGAAACTATTAAAAATAAATATGCTCTCGATGAATTAATTGAGAAAGAATTATTAACACTATAGTATGAAAAGAGAAGAAATCCTGAAAAAGTTAGAAGATGATAAGCATTATTATGGAGACTTTGGAAGGCAATACTTAAGCAACTCAGATATAGGAACTTTGCTTACTAACCCATTAGCGTTTGGTAAGCCTAGTAAACCAAGCTCTGCGTTTCTTGTAGGTGGTTATTTTCACACTTGTATACTCGAGCCAGATAAGCTCAAGAAATACAAAATAATAGAATCATCAAGTAGAAATACTAAAGCTTACAAAGAAATGTCAGGCGGTGAGTTGTGTTTATTACAACACGAGGTAGATGGCATAGAGTTAATGACAGATAAAATGTTAAGTAATGAAGTATGTAAAGACTTAATAAGAGGTACTAGTAATGATGTTGAAATTGATTATGAAGTACCAGGTGTAGGTAAGGTAAATGATTTCGTATGGAAAGGTAAAGCTGATATAGTAAATCATGCAGAAAAACTAGTAGTTGATTTAAAAACTACGGCTGATATACAAAAATTTAGATGGTCAGCTTCTAAGTACAATTACGATTCACAAGCTTACATATACAGAAAATTATTTGGCTATGACATGGTATTTATAGTAATAGATAAAACAACACATCAAATAGGTATATTTGATTGTTCACCTGAATTTTATGCTTCAGGTAAAGACAAGGTTGATAGAGCAGAAAAAGCTTATGAGCTGTTCTACCAATCCGAGGGTTTCGACCCTAAACAATATTTCATAAGTAAAACACTTTAATATAATAATTATGGCAAGAAGAAAAAAAGTTACTACAAAAGAATGTACAATGACAGGAATGACTTTTCCTACAACAGAGTTTTATGTAAATAAAAACTCTACAGACGGTTTACACTCTTATAGTAAGAAAGCTGATAACTTCAGAAGAAGATTACAAGCTACAGGAGCAACAGTAGGAACTACTGAGCTTAGAACAATGTTTAATAATTTATTCCAAACAGCAGTATAATATGGCAAGTATAATAGCTACAAGTATTAACCTTAACGCTATACCTAAAGATAAAATTATCGTAGGTAAGAAAGGTAAATACTTACCGATAACCATCACGTTAAATGATGAGTTAGATCAGTTTGGTAATCAAGGCCCTGTGTCTGTGCAACAGACTAAAGAGGAAAGAGATGCTAAAACTGCTAAGACTTACTTAGGTAATGTAAAGGTGGTATGGACGAACGGCGACAATGTCGCGGTTGCACCAAGAGATGATCAACCACAACAAGCTCCAGCTCCGTCTGCGGCTGTTGCAGATGATCTACCATTTTAATATGAAATGTGAAATATGTGGACAAGACGTGTCACAGGAGGAATATGACTTCTGTGACATATGTCCAGATTGTAGAGACAGTAATTAAATTAAATAAATGCAAGTAGAAGAAATAGAGATCAATGGGTTTAAGATTGACAAGTTCAATCAACATAATCTTGAAGTAGGGAAAACACAAGGCACATGCCCTGTTTGCTCACACACAAGAAAACCTGAGAATAAGAAGAAGAAATGTGCTTCTTATGATTGGGAACGTGGTCTCGGTACTTGTCACAACTGTGATTCAACTTTTCAACTACACACGTATCAACGTAAAGGTAATAGCGATCGTGAATATGTTCGCCCCGTAGCTCAAGAGCCTACGGTACCGAGTAGTAAAGTTGTTGATTGGTTTAAGTCTCGAGGTATATCTCAGAAGACTCTTATTGACTTAGATGTCGGTGAGGGTCCTGAGTTTATGCCACAGACAGGTAAGACTGAGAATACAATAAAATTTAACTATTACGTAGGTAATCAACTTATCAATGTAAAATATAGAGATGGACGTAAAAACTTTAAACTATATAAAGGAGCTGAAAAAGTATTTTATAATATTAATAGTATTGTAGGTCATAACAGCTGTGTTATAGTTGAAGGTGAAATGGACGTGCTAGCTCTACACGAGGCAGGTGTGCCTAACGTAATATCAGTACCAAACGGTGCTACGTTAAACCACAATAATTTAGATTATCTCGATAACTGTATAGATTATTTCGAAGACAAAGAAAAGATAATTCTAGCTGTAGATGCTGACGAGCCTGGCAATATGCTTAAACAAGAGTTTATACGTAGGTTAGGAGCAGAAAATTGTTTTTTAATAGATTTTGTAGACTGTAAAGATGCTAACGAATATTTATTAAATCACGGTAAAGATGCTTTACGTTCTGCTATACACGCATCAACACCAGTACCTTTAGAAAATGTAACAACTCTTAAAAATATAGAAAATGAACTTAAAGACTTTGTTAAAAATGGTTTCAAACCTGGGTTCCAAATTGGGTTATCTAATTTTGATGATGTTTTTAGTACTTATACTGGGCAGTTTATCACTGTTACTGGGATACCTAGTAGCGGAAAGTCTGACTTCGTTGATCAGATGGTAGTAGGTTATAATAAACAATATGGTTGGAAGACAGCTTTTGCTAGTCCTGAAAATGCACCCATATACCTACATGCACATAAGCTCATGCGTAAAACATGGGGTGATATGCCATCTCCTAGCGATATAGGTAATGGTAAATGGAAAGAAGTTTCAGATCATGTAAATGACAACTATTATTTTATAGACATGGATAAATATAGCCTAGAATCAGTATTGAAAAAAGGTGCTGAGCTAGTTAAACGTAAAGGTATTAAATGTTTAGTTATTGATCCGTTTAATAAGGTTAGAGATACAAATGCAGTTTCAGATGATGTGAACAGATATACTATGGACTATCTAGCAAAGATAGAAGCCTTTTGTAAAAAGTATGATGTTTTAACATTTATAGTAGCACATCCAACTAAAATGTATAAAGGCCAAGACGGTAAAATAGAAGAACCTACGATGTATAATATAAAAGGTGGTGGTGAGTGGTATGATGCTAGTTACCACGGTTTATTAGTACATAGAGATTATGAAGCTAAAAATACTAAAGTAAAAGTATTAAAATGTAAGTTTCAAAACCTAGGTGAAAACGGTGCTGAATCGTTTTTTACATGGGAACATAGATCAGGTTCATTTGTACCACAAGTTAATGTAATAGACGAAGAAGATGGCGGCAGCGCATTACCGTGGGAGTAAAAAAGGAATAACAATGGGTTCACACACAAGAACTCCTGAAGAAAATGAAGCTATGCTTTGGTGTAATAGAAACAATATATGTATATCACCTAGGCAAGAAAAATGGGGTGAAAGTAAATGGCTAGTAGATGTAGAAAAAGGTGTTTGGCCTAACAGAGTTAGAATAGGTACATCACCTGAGTCTTTTGGACCTGGAGTTATATGGCAAAAAATATCAGAATATCAATTATATTATTATAAAAAATATGCGAACTAAATTTTTAAATGCTAACGAAGCATTCAACTGCATACTACACGAGTTAAGAGTAGAAGGTGTAGACTTTGATAATACTAAAGCTTTGTTTAATGTAGGCTTCACAATAGAAGATCCATTAGACAATCATATTAAAAACAAGTATAGAAAATGGTCTCATGAATATGCAGAAGCTGAATGGCAATGGTACTTATCGGGTGATCCTAGTATAGACAAACTAGGTGAGTTATACGGTAAGGTTCCACCTATATGGGAAAAGATGGCTAATAGCGATAGAGAAGTAAATAGTAATTACGGTTATCAATGGCAACGTAATAATCAAATAGATTATGTAGTGGCTAAACTAAGAGATAATCCTAATACTAGACACGCTGCTATTAGTATATATGACTGTAAAGAATATGAAAAGTATCGTAAAGATACTCCTTGTACATATGCAATACAGTTTACAATAATTAACAACAAACTTTGTATGTCTGTGTATATGCGTTCTAATGACATCTGGTACGGTTTCTGTAACGATCAGTATCAATTTTCATCATTACAACAAATGATTGCAGAGAGACTGTCTATTGACGTCGGATGGTATTATCATCATGCACATAACATGCATTTATACAACGATAAATTATGACGTATTATTTATATCATATACCGGGTAAAAAGATCGGTGTTACCTGTGATCTTAATAACCGGGTCACAATACAACAAGGATATGGTCCTGATGAATATGAGATATTAGAAACATCAGATGATATAGATTATATATCTTGTTTAGAGCTTGAAAGACAGAGAGAGTATGGGTACAGAGTAGATCTAGTACCTTATAGAAACCTTAAACCAAATAAGAATATGAAGATAAACGTGACCGAACAAACCACGACTTTTCCTTGTCCAGTCAATAAACTTAAAGGACAACTAATGGATAACATTGGTATGACATGGAAAACAGAACATGGGGATTTTAAATTAACATTAGACTTAGTTAATTGGATAATGAAAAACGTTAAAACCTCGATGTTTAATAATGACAGAAGCTATGTATATAACAAAGCTATGTCAAACTTTCAAAAAAACCCTATTGAATATGAGCACGCAGTTGTTCATGAAATGTTACACAGTGAGGAAGCTACTAGTAAATCAAATGTATTTGATAAAATTAGAAAGTGGGCACTGGTAAGAGGATTATACCAACAGGGTAATTCACACACACAATATGTTAAACTACAAGAAGAAGCTGGAGAACTTGCAAAAGCTTTATTAAAAAACGATAAGCCAGAAGTTATAGACGCTATTGGTGATATGGTAGTAGTACTTACAAACTTAGCACATTTAGAAGGTGTTAAGATTGAGGCATGTATAGCAACAGCGTATGATGTCATAAGTAAAAGAACCGGCAAGATGATTAACGGAACATTTGTAAAAGATGAAAATTAAAACAAAAGATAAAATAGTTCAATCTGTTTTAGCTAAAATGGACGAACGTAGTTTAATTGGCCAAAAAAAATATGGAGCTACGATGATGCAAGAAATTGAAGGCCAGAAGAAAGATCTTAATAGATTTATCGTTGACGTACAAGAAGAATTAATGGATGCTTTGTTGTATCTAGAATCAGCTAAAAGATGTTTAGGTGATGAGATAGAAGAGGCAATGCTTAATAGAATCAATATCATAGGACAAAATGGAAACGACGGTTTACATTATGATATACAAGTAAACGATGAAGAAGTTTTATAAGAAGAAAAAAAGAGGTCCTGTACAATCGCGAAAAATAACATACGACGGTATTACTTTTGCGTCAGGTTTAGAGCGCTATATGTATATGGCATTAAAAAAGGCTAAGATCAAAGCTCTTTACGAGGGGCAAACATTCGAGTTAGTAGAGAGTTTTGACTTTCCTTTTGAAGCATATGAAAGATGTGGCAATGGTAAAGGTGATTATAAAAATAGAGGTAATAAAAAGATTTTAAATATAAAATACACGCCTGATTTTATAGGCAAAGGTTTTATAATTGAAACAAAAGGTAGAGCTAACGAGTCTTTTCCAATGAGATGGAAATTATTTAAAAGGCTAATGGCAAATGATAGAATAGGACCTTTTACCCTTTACAAACCTCAAAATCAAAAAGAATGTGATATGACTGTAGAACTAATAAAAAAATCAGATGGAGGAAAATAATTGGGAATTAAGCTTTGGCTTATTCAATGGAATATTATTTGGATACAGAAGTTATCCGGATGGGAATAAAATAGATCACGTTTTATACGTTGGTATATTTGATATTTGTTTAACTTTATATAATTAATATGGGACTATTCGATGAACGTATTGCATATAAACCTTTTGAGTACCCTGAGTACTATACAGAAGGTTGGCTAAAACAAGCTCAAGCATTTTGGTTACATACCGAAATACCTATGAGTGGAGATGTTAAGGACTGGAATGAGTCTTTAACTGTTAAAGAGAAACACCTAGTGGGAAATATCCTGCTAGGTTTTGCTCAGACTGAATGTGCGGTAAGTGATTACTGGACTCAGAAGGTTGTATCTTGGTTTCCTAAACATGAGATACAACAAATGGCTATGATGTTTGGCTCACAGGAAACTGTACACGCTGTAGCTTATAGCTATTTAAATGAAACATTAAAATTAGAAGATTATGAAGCGTTTCTTCATGAACCAGCTACGGCTGAGCGTTTTGATAACCTCGTTGCATATGATGGCAACGATAAAAGAGGTATCGCAAAGTCATTGGCTGTTTTTTCTGCTTTCGCAGAAGGAGTTTCTTTATACTCTGCTTTTGCCGTTTTGTATAGCTTTCAGCTACGTAATTTACTTAAAGGTATTGGCCAACAAATGAAATGGTCAGTCAGAGATGAGTCTTTACATAGCCGTATGGGTTGTCAATTATTTAGACACATGTGCGAGGAAGATAAAAGCTTATTAGAAGACTGTAGAGATGATATTGTAGATGCAGCTAAGATAATGGTTGAGTTAGAAGAGAAGTATATAGAAAAGATGTTTGAAATGGGTGATATAGATGGTATAAAGTCTTATGACCTAAAACAATTTATAAGAAAAAGAACTAATGAAAAATTACAAGAACTTGGTTACGTGGATCTCGGATCGTACTTCTCATATGACGAAGAAGCAGCGGGTAATTTGGATTGGTTCTATCATCTTACTGGGGGTCATACCCACACTGATTTTTTCGCGATTAGGTCAACTGACTATAGTAAGGCAAATGAAGGAGAAGATTTTGAAGACGTATGGTAAGTTATAAATTTAAAAAGTTTCTTGTCGAAAGAAAAAGACAGTTAACAGTATTAGAAAGGATGGCAACCCGTATTGGATATATGGGTGCTGGCTTTCTAGTAGCTGCACAATGGACATTAGAACCTTGGTTATATATAATAGGTTTTATTTGTGTTATGGTACAGACAGGATCAAGAAAACAATGGAATTTAGTAGCGTTAAATCTTAATGGTTTAATTGCATGGATAAAACACTTAATAACATAATATGTGGAGCAATAGATGGAAAAAGGGTATAGACTACCCAAGTTGGGCAGAGTCCGACGTATATAAAAAAACAATACAAGGAGGATATTTATTAGAAGATGAAACACCAAGACAAGCGTACAGAAGAGTTGCTAAGACAGTTGCGAATAGATTACAGAAAAAAGAAATGGAAGAAGTCTTTTTTGATTACATCTGGAAAGGTTGGCTCTGTCTTGCTAGTCCTGTGCTTAGTAACACTGGTACTGATAAAGGTTTTCCAATAAGTTGTTTTGGTATTGATGTTGCTGATAGTATAATTGACATAGGTCAAAAGAATTTAGAGATGATGCTGTTAGCTAAACACGGTGGAGGTGTTGGTATAGGTATAAATCAAATTAGACCAGCAGGTGCAAATATAACAGGTAATGGAACATCAGATGGTGTTGTGCCTTTCTGTAAAATATATGACTCTACAATACTAGCAACAAACCAAGGATCAGTTAGAAGAGGTGCTGCCTCTGTTAATATAAATATTGAACATGCTGATTTTGAAGACTGGTTAGAAATAAGAGAACCTAAAGGAGATGTGAATAGACAATCACTTAACCTACATCAATGTGCTGTAGTTGGCGATAAGTTTATGAGAAAGCTTAGAGATGGAGATAAGGTTTCTAGGCGTAAATGGGGTAAGCTGTTACAAAAACGTAAAGCTACAGGAGAACCTTATATAATGTTTAAAGGTAATGTTAATAAGAATAACCCTTCAGCTTATAAGGATAATGCTTTAAAAGTTCATATGACAAACATATGTTCTGAGATTACATTACATACAGATGAAAATCATAGTTTTATTTGTTGTTTATCTAGTTTAAACCTAGCTAAATATCACGAGTGGAAAAACAGTAACTTAATATATGATAGTATATGGTTTTTAGATGGTGTATTAGAAGAGTTTATACAAAAAGCAAAAAATAGAAGAGGGTTTGAAAACTCAGTAAGATCTGCTGAAAAAGGTAGAGCACTAGGTTTAGGCGTGGTTGGATGGCATACATACTTACAACAAAAAGGATTACCTTTTGAAGGTTTATTATCACAATATGAAACAAGAAGAATTTTTAGTCAAATTAAAATTGAATCGGAAAGAGCTAGTATGGCTTTGGCTGAAGCGTTTAACGAACCGTTATGGTGCGTTGGTACAGGATTTAGGAACACTCATCTTAGAGCTATTGCTCCTACTGTTAGTAATAGTAAGTTATCTGGGAATATTAGTCCTGGAATTGAGCCTTGGGCTGCTAATGTATTCACAGACCAGTCTGCAAAAGGTACGTTCATACGTAAAAATCCAACTCTTGAAAAAGTATTAGAAGAAAACAATTTAAACAATAAAAAAATATGGGACCAAATCTTAAAGGACGGGGGCTCGGTGCAGGGCGTAAAAGCATTAGAGAAGATTACATTGGGCGATCACGATATACCGCTCAAAGAAGTCTTCAGAACTTTCAAAGAAATAAATCAATTAGAACTAATTAATCAAGCAGGTATTAGACAACAGTATGTTGATCAATCTGTTAGCTTAAATTTAGCATTTCCTTCAGAAGCAGAACCTAAGTTTATAAACAAGGTTCATCTAGACGCGTGGAAGAAAGGTGTTAAAACTCTATATTATATGAGAACTGAATCAGTTCTTAGAGGTGATATAGCTAAGCAAGCAATGGATCCAAACTGTTTAAGCTGCGACGGATAAAAATATGAAAAAACAAATAACATTAGAAGAGATACTAGATCCAGTAGGCAAAAGTTTATTTTTTTCAAAGTATTGGGGTAAAAAACATTTAATACTTAGAAGAAATAAATTTAAAGATCTCTACACGTGGGAAGATTTATCTAGTCACGTAAATAAATATCCACACATCAAAGGTTTACAGATATTAGATTATGATGACAAAGGTGACAGATGGTGTTTAGATAAACACAAAGCACTAAAACAACCCTTCTTTAAAAAGAGTAAGATAGTAGATTTATGGTGGAAAGGTAAAAGTATAGTAATTCCTTTTGCTGAGTACTCTAGTAAAAAATTAGTAGATATGTGTTTTGAGTTTGAAAGATATTTTGGTCATGGTCAATGCAACGTATATGCTTCGCCAAGTAAAGGATCAAAAAGCTTTCCTGCTCATTGTGATAAAACAGAAAACTTTTTGTTTCATCAAGAAGGTAAGGTTAAATGGACTATATATAAAGAGTTTGCGCCAGATAAACCTAAAACAATTATAGATGAGTTTGTACTAGATGCTGGTGATTTGCTATACATACCACAATATCAGTTTCACAAAGTAGATACTGTTGGCCCTAGAATACTATGTAGTATTCATTTTAAAAATAAAAAAGAACAGTCTTTAGATAAATTTAAGATAACATCTATAAAACAAAATGTTAGGGAAAAATGGTGGAATCTTAATCCAACAGTGACAAAAACAAAAAAGGTAGTTATTAACAGAAGGTTTCCAATGACTTCACAGACTTGGAAAAGACCTTATTTTAAACACAATCAAAAATAATGAAAGCAGGAAAAGTATGGGGTAAAACCGAAATGGTACACAAAAATGGTGTACTAGAGTTTCACAGAATAGAATATAATAAAGGATTCAAATGTTCAGAGCATGAACATAAATTTAAATGGAACGGATTTTTTGTTGAGTCTGGTAAGATGATAATAAGGGTTTGGCAAGACGATCAGGGATTAGTTGATGAAACAATACTTGAAGCTGGTGATTTTACTATGGTTAAACCTGGTAAATTCCATCAGTTTGAAGGATTAGAAGATGGTGTTGCGTTTGAATTATACTGGGCTGAATTTAACCATGATGATATAAACAGAAGAACATCAGGTTCAAAATCTTAAAAAATAAGTGATAATATAATAAAGAATAACATTATGAGAATATTTGTAGGACATGACTCTAGATTTCCAGAAGCTACAAAAACATGCATTAAGTCTATAAGAGATGCTGGTTTTGATGGTCAAGTGGATTATCTATGTAAGACTAAATTAAAAGAAATAGGATTTTATGGTAGAGAAGATGTAGAAGGTGAATCAACAGAATTTTCTTTTACAAGATTTTATGTACCGTTAATTTGTAATTACGAGGGTAAAGCTTTATTTTGTGATAATGATTTCTTATGGAGATGTGATCCTAGAGAAGTTGGTAGATACATGGGCCAAGAACCTTTAGGTGTTGTAAAACACCCTGATTACAAAGCCGGTGAAATTAAAATGAATGGCGTTGTTAATAAAACTTATCCAAAGAAAAACTGGAGTTCTTTGATGGTTTTTTCTAACAAATTCTTTAAAAATAAATTAAGTAAAGAATATTTAGATAACGCTAGACCAGATCAATTACACGAATTTAAATTTATAAACGATGCTCAAATAGTAGACTTACCTAGAAGATATAATTGTCTAGTAGGTCACGAAGGTTACGATACTAAGAAAGCAAGAGCTCTGCATTACACGAATGGAGGACCATGGTTTGAAGAATATAAAAATGCAGAATTATCAGAAGAATGGTTGAAGACATACAAGAGCTTGTAAAAAATAAAAGAGTATTATTTGTCGGTAATTCCGTAGAAATAATGCATCATAAACTTAAAGACACTATAAACAGCTATGATATAGTTGTTAGATTTGGTAGAGCTATACAAGCTACACCTGCCCAAGAAGAGTCTATAGGTACTAAGGTAGATATATGGGTAACAGGTCAGTTCAGAGCACCATGTTACGATACAAAACGTGAATGGTTTGAAAGAGGTAAATTTAAAGATGTTAAGATATTACTTAACAGATGTAGAGGAAACTTCTGTTTAAGCGACTGGATAATAGAAGATCGTTTACCCATAGGTATGCCTTATACGCAGATGTATACAGATCAAGAAATAATTGATATAATGAATATGTTTGATGTAGATATGTTAAATCCTAGGTCATATAGACCCAGCGCCGGGTTTTTAACTATACTTTGGTTTATGCAAAAAGTAAAAACCTATAAAAGCTTAAACTTAATAGGTTTTGATTTCTTTGCTAAAAAAGTTGATAATGTTTTAAGTAAAGATAAACGTGGTGTTAAAAGCAATGCAGCACCTCATAGTTGGCATTTACCAGTTTACTTACTAACTAGATCTGCTCATGATGCAGAGTTAGAGCAACAGTTTATGTATTTCTTAAAAAGAAGAGGAGATATTAATTGGCATATACTTAGTGATCTTAAAGATAATCAGATAAGTTATAATGATTGGATGAAAGGTGAAAAGTTAACTAAGACTGCTCCTAGAAAATCAAAGGTATCAAAAATCCTGCCACGAGCTCAGCGGCTAGCTCAATCACAAAAATTATCAGGATAGGTAATATATATTCCCACCAGTCGTACTTTCCGTTATTATTTAAATCAAAGAACTTCATGCTGATCCAACTGGTTTAGCTATAAATTCAACATGCTTTATTCCACTAATAGATTCTATTATTTCAAAGCCATGTTTTCTAGCTTTATCTAGCCACCAGAGAGGTGGTCTTACAGTTAAGTGAAGATTATCACCGTTAGCAAAAGCACCACCTGCTGGAACGCAACTAATGTTAAACATAACGATTTTATTTGTTTTATTAAATATGTGTTTAAACACAGTGTCTACACACTCTGGTTCCACGTGCTCCATAACATCTATACATATAGTCATATCACAGCAAGGTGGATCACCACTAAATTCCTCTATACCAGGTTCATAATTATGTATTGAGTATGGTACAACATCATACATAGATTTAATTTCTTTTTCAAAAGAATTTTTACCAGATCCATAATCTAAAATACTTTTAGAGTTACTTATCTTTGCTATAAAATCTATTCTAGGTCCTTTAGCTATTACAGCTCCTCCCCATTTTTTATGCTGTTGATGTTTTTCTTGTATTTTCTTTTTGTATTCTTCTGATATTAACATTTCCATCTTCTTCTAGCAGCTTTACCTCTTTCACCTGTCCAACCTTTAGATCTTGCACAAAATGATTTTCTACGTTTAGCGGCTTTACTTCCTGGTTTAACTTTACCTGTAACCGCTGTTTTTAATTTACTACCTGGGTTTTTCTTTCTATAAGCTTTAACACCTTTAGCTGTCATACCAGCACCTTCTTTTGTTGTACGAAAGTTACGACCTTTACCTTTTGTGGTTTTTCTTACATCAGGTTTTTTCTTTTTATTTAAAGGTGATGAACACTCATCGCAGCTACCTTTTGATTCACCACAGGTAGGGCAACCAGCATCTCTAGTCTGTAAATGTCTTTGTAACCAAGTCATATTATTTCTTTTTAGGTACGCAATTAGGCACTTTTCTACCGCCTTTTTTCTTCATACCAATAGCTTCGTAACCTTTCCAGCAAGCGCTTTTTAAACCTTTACCTTTTTTCTTTTTACCTCTTTTTTGAAGTAAACCAGCTTCTTTTTTCTTTTCATCAACAATAGCACCAAACTTACCACCTATTCCTGAAGGTAGTTTTCCTAAAGCTTCTTTTGTAAATTTAGTAGGAGCACCATCAACTTTTTCTTTTACATCTTCAACCAGTTGTTTCCCATCTTCAACTATTTGTTTACCAGCGTTTATCCCTTTAGCTATTATACCACTAGCAGATCTATCCCCGTGACCATCAGGTCCCCAGTGTCCTGCTTTATGTTTGCTAAGGTGACTTTTACCTTTAGGATTTCCCTTTGCGTCTGTTGTGTGTTTTAGGGCTGAAGGTTTTTTTGCTCTAGCTGAAGCTATTATTTTACTTATGTAACTCATAATTATCTATTTTTTATAGGATTAACAGGTGTAGCTGGCGGATTAACACTAGGTGTTGGGCGCGGAGCATTTACTTGTGTAGGTTTGTTAATGTTATTATTATTATTATTATTATTGTTGTTGTTGTTACCACTGCTTGAGCTACCGCTGCTTGGAGCGTATATAGGTCTATTATTATAGTATCCTGGTTGATAATAGCTATTATACCAACCGCCATAATATCTATTAGGATATGATATAACGTTGTAATAAACGTTTGGTTTAATCATATTAATAGGTAACCTCAGTGTATCACCTTGTTCTGTGACAGCTAAGACATGCGTGATTTGTATTTTAGGTTTAACGTTGTACGTTCCGCAACTACTTACAGTAGCAGCCAGAACAAAAAGGGCAATTTTCCATAATTTCATATTTATTTAGTTTAATTTATAATAGGTTTTTCTTGAACCTTCTTTTCTATAAGCTTTTAAACATCTGTTTCTATTCTCACCTTCGTTTACAAAACTTACATGCACCCAGTCTGGGTTTTCATCCGTACCAAACTCCCATATCATCTGATCAAAATCTAAGTTTTCTTTGATCCATTCATACATATAAGCATTAGTAGCATTACCATATGAATCATCTATATCAATCGCTTGGCCTTTACAATGTTGTGATGTTAAACTTCCGCCTATAGCTTTATTGAGTTGAGGTCCACGATAAAACGAATTAATCTTTATAGGATGTCCTACGTGCTCTCTAAGAGGTTCAAACACTTTTTCTGCAACTAACTCCATGTTAGCTAAATGCTCATCAGAGGGATCATTTGGCAAACCAAGCCTATTAGCTGTTAAACTGTATGTACCTTCTTTATACGATACGTGTTTGCTTATTTTTTTCATTTCTTCAGTGCTTCTTTCACAGCTTTAGCTTTTGCTTTAATTTCTTCAGCTTTAGCTATAATAATATCATCGACTGTAGTTTTACTCCATAGTAATTTCCACATGTCTTTCCAGTACTCTTTAGTTAATTTCCACATATTTTTATTTTTTAATTAAAATTTACTTGCTGTGTTAATTTCGTTTATTGTTTGTTGTATTTCATCAAGATTTGTTGGTAGCAACAAGTCTAACCCAGCTTTAAACGTTGCTTCTTTCTCACCACCTTTAAATATTAATAAAGTTGGCGCCATACGTATTCTATATTCTTTTTTAGCATTTGGAGCTTTAGAAATATCTACTCTATAGTATAAAGCATCTTTTACTTTTCCCCATTCGTTAAAGCAATTTTCTTTATTAAAATCTGCCCAAAACTCTATAAGAATAGTTTGATCATCATCATCTCCAAAAGCAGAATTACCAGAAACTACATCTTCAAAATTATCATCAGTTAACCAGTATTTTTCCGGAACATCCGATTGAGTGTATGATATAAATGGTATTAAAATTAAAATTAAAATTAAATTTCTCATGTTATCGGTTTTTTTGTATCTCGTATATTCTTTCGTCTAGTTTATCTAGTTTCTCTAATATTGATTCAACATCCTCTTGAGTGTCCATAATAGTTTGACGTATTAATTCATCTTTCATGTCAAACTCTATTTTTGATATTTCAGGTTTAGGCATTTCCATAGCTAAAGCTATATCCGATTTTAAACTAAACCAAACACCAGCTAGTGATACTATACCAAATACTAATGCGCCTATAGTTTTTAATGATACTGCAAAATCTGGTTTGCCATCTCCATCAATATCTAAACCTATTTTGTGATTTTCGTTTAATTCTTTTGCCATTATTTTTTTGCTTTTAGTTCTTCGATTGTTGCCATAAGTTTTTCTACATCTTTCTGTAGGTATTCAATTCTTAGATCTTGCTTAGCATCATCTGGTAAAGCACCCATTTCACCTCTAGGCCATTTTATTCTAAATTCATCGTTTAAAGTTTGATTGTACTCTAATCTAACAAGCGAAGTATCTATGTTACTTATTTTAGCTGTCAAATCAAACCATATGCCTGCTATTGATACAATACCTATTACTATACCTACTAGTGTTTTTATGTCTAATTTTACTTCTGATTTTTCCGACAGTTCGCTCATTATCTAAATGTAAAGTTAAGTCCAACGCTACTGTTATATATTTTACTATCCCAAAACTTAGTATATTCACCTTCTATGAATACACCTATTGATTTACTAACTTTCCATCCAAACATTAAACCAGCTTGATAATCGTCCCATTGCTCTCCGTCAAGTTGATTATTGTGACCACCTTTACCCCAACTATTACGGTGTAAGTAACTAAAATCTACATTACCTTTAACATACTTGTGATAAGGCAATATATAGTTAGCGTAAGCATGTAACCAAAAATTAGACTTGTAGTGGTAAAAATCAATTCCGACAATAGGAGCAATTTCTGCAAATGGCTCTAATTCGTCCCAAGCTTCATTATTAAATCTGTTCATTAAATCACCAAACACTTCGTCTCTAAACTGTAAATCTGTATAAGCAACTATACTACCATCACCGTCAACCCAGTACCAATCAGAAGTTGAGTTACCATTTTCGTCGTTAGACGAATAATATATATCGTCATAACCATATAAAAAACCTAGCGAATACCAAGGGTTAGCTGGGTACTCAAACTCTTCACCTGTGTTAGGGTCTGTATATATTTCAGTTTCGTTTAACCATATTTCAATTGGATTATATCCGTAAGGTTGTTGATGTGTTCTATATATAGCTCCCGCAGATATACTTAATTTTTTACCAATAGGTAATCTAGCTCTTATTTCACCAGAAGTATATTCAAAACCTACATTACCTGATTCTCTTGATTCAAACTTAGCAATGTGATATTTACCAGTATGTCTTACGAATAATCTTTTATTAGTAAACTCATCACCGTTTTGTCTTTCTTTTTCCCAATGCAACAAATACTCTAAACCTTTAACAGCTGATGTTGGTGCTGATAAAGCTGTTTGTTTTTCAATGTCTGCATCACCTGTCCAAAAGTTACCTGGTTTACTTTCGTAACCAAATCTAGCTAGTTTACGTATACCAAAACCAAATCTATAATCGTAAGGGTGATACGTTGTTTCGTCTATAACATCTGGTATACCATAAAAATCTTGAGGATCTGTTCTAACAAAGTATTCTTTTACTTCTGTTTGAGGGTTGTTAACATCTCCGGCCACATATACTGTACCGTATTTTAAGAAATCATTATAGACTTCTTTAAAAAAGTTGCTTTTCTTTTCTTGTGCAAAGGCGGTAGAGCCTATGAATACACATAGTAATATAACGAGTTTTTTCATAGTGAGGGTTTATCTTAATATCATTACTTGTTTAACGCTTAATTTAAAGCAAGTCTAGTAAATCTGCATCAGATTTTTTAGATTTAGTTTTCTTTTCTAATTTTTTTAATTCTTTCTTGTATTCTTTGGTGATTATTTTTATTAAATCTTCTTCTTCATTTTTAGCACCTACATCCCAAGTTCTCCAACCTAATGCTAAAGCTATTCTTTGCCAAGCTGCATTTCTATTATCAGTAGCTTCTACAAGAGACTCGATTTCATTTACAACTCTATCTAGAGGTAAGTTTAATGTAGCAGATGCTAAGTTACCTATTATTTCATAAGCAGGCGCTAAATTTAATCTACCATCAGCTGAAACTTCAAATCCTCTATCTTTTAAAAGATCTGGATTAAACTTTTTAGTTTGATGTGCACCATAGAGTTTTCTAGCTTTAGAACCTATTGGTGGTGATATATTAGCTAGCTCAATTAAAGTATATGCATGATCAGCTCTAAAACCTTTTTCTTCTTGCTTTTGATATTGCATAATAACATTTTTTAAGGTAGATAATACAGCACCTTTTAAACCAGATCCTCTTAATAAAGTATCTACCATGTTATTAGCTTGTCTAGCTCTTTTTTCACTTTCTTTCATCATTTGCTTTTCATAGTCATCGACTTCATCACCTTCGAAACCTGGTAGTAAACCAAACATGGCATTTTGTAAAAACGTAAATATAAAGTTTTGTATAGCTCCGTAGTATATTATTTTACTAACGTTTGTCATATCACTTTGAAACTGAGTTTGACCAGGGTACTTTTGCCTTTTAACTAGCATTGTACCTGATTTCTTCATTAACCTAGTCATCTGTTGTGTAACGTTTTGAAAGGCTAATACCAAACGACCTAGTTGACTAGCTTGTTCTGAAGATACTAAGGCCGGATCACCTGATTGCTGTGTCTTTTCAGCTATTTCAGAAAAATCATCAAATGCTTTTGCTTCAGCTTCTTTTAATGTCATACCTTCTTTAACATAAGTCTTAACTCTATTTCTATAAAAAGGAGCACCACCCGCTGCAATAGCAAAATTATCCATAAGTTGTGTAGGTGTAAAACCTACTTGTAACAACCAAGATACAGCGGCATTAAACTTGTCTTTAGAGTTTTTAGCAGCATTAGCTATTTCTTGCCATTGTAAATCTGTTTTTAAACCTCTACGTCTTTGTTTTAGTTTAGGTGAATTCCATATCATAGCAAAGTCTTTCCAGAACTGAGGTTGGTTAGCATATGCTAAACCTGCTTTTAACATGTTGTTATCGTTCCAGTTTATAAAGTTGATAAACGATATACCTTGTAACAATGCTGATCTTCTGTTAAAGAACATTATAGTACCTACAGAGTTGTTTATCCAATTTAACCAACTGTTTGTAGCTCTATTAGCACCACTAGGTCTGTTAGTACCATTTTCCATTCTCCACAATATATCCTTTAAAGCTTCAACGTATCTAGTACCATAAATAGCTTCTATTTTAGTTAAAACATCAGGAGTAAAAACAGCATCTTTTGTTGCTATCCAGTCTTTTAAAAATGACTTTCTACCTACCTTATTAGATAAATTATCAAGATCACCTAATATACTACCTATTTGCCAACCATCTTTAGCCGGAGCATAAACACCATCTATATTACCACCTACTATTTGTATTTGATCAGCGTATTCTTTTAACCTTGGATCTTTATTTATTTCTTTTAAAACACCATTTAAATCTCTTTTAGATATACCAGGTATTTCTTGACCTTGTTTATTCCATATGTATATTCTAATACCTTGATCATAAGTTAAGTTGCCATCTGGCATTAATGTTGTTAACTTCTTACCGATACCTTTGTATTGTTTGTTTAAGTTTCTAAAGTTAGTTACTATAGATGTTTTAGCTATATTAATAGCGTCAACAGCTTTTAAGTAAGGTTTAAATAAGTTGTCTTGTAGCCAAGCTAAATCTTTACTACCTTGTTCACCTTTACCAGCTAAGTAGTATAACAAACCTTCAAAATCTTCTGCAGATGGAGGTAAAAACATAGTATACTTATCTTTGTTCATACCTTTTCTTTCAGCTACTATTTTAGAATATGTAGCATCTTTGTTTACGCCACTCTGGTGTTCTATTATTTCGTTTATTTTTATTTCTAATTCTGACTTGCTAAACGCTAGTTCAACTCTACCTTTGACATCAACATCTTTTAAAGCATCTTTTACTGCTTTTATGTTTTTAATAGCATCATCAGCAAAATAAAAGTTATTGTAACCTTGATTTACTTTATCTATTATCCAATCAGCTTTAGCCTCTGGTCTACCGTCTTCTAAGCCAGTTATATTATCTATAGGTATGTTTAGACCTATGCCTTTTAAAAACGCGTGTATAGCATATGCAGCTTCTTGTGGTCTAGCTGTTAAAACAAATATATCACCAGATCCAAATTTATTTTGTCTTTTTAAAGCAAGATCAGCTAACGGACCTTTTTCACCGTCAACAACCTTGCTAAACTCACTAAAATCAAACTTAGCACCAGCCGCTTCTAAATCAGCAGATTCTAAAGCAAACTCAGTTGCATTAATTTTTCTAGTTGTGCCATCAGGCATAGTAACACCTACTTTACTATTAGATTTTGCCAATGTATCGTCAAAATCAAATACACTTATACCTTTTGCAGGTGCAGATAAACTATTAGCCATTTCTAATATACCTGTAGCTTTTTTAGATTTACTAATCTCTTGTTTTACTCTAATGTCATTTTCCCTTTGTTTTATTAAAGTTTCTGCTGGTCTTAAATCAAAAGCAAATATATTACCTAATCTACCTATTGGTTTTGTTGTTAATATTCTAAGATCTTTAAATGGATTATTAGTATCAAAAGCATCAACTAATTTATCTAGTATAGCTCTATTTTCTAACCATTGATCGTGATACTCAGCTATTTCATCTATTCTATTGTTTATTTCTTGATCTGTTAGCTTTTTACTTTCAAATAATAATTTAGCTATTTCCATCATGCTACCAGCGTTATCAGCTAAATGCTCACCTTTTAACGTACCTATAGGTGTGTCTGTAAATGTTATATATTTTAAACCTGTTAAAGCTCTTAAACCTTCAGCAGCAGATGTTTGAAATTGTAATAATTGTAATTTAGATAAATCACTCATTTTACTATCTACAAGCTTTCTAACTATATATTTAAATAAAAGTTTGTTATTTATGTTAGCATCTTTTACTTCTTGTAAAAAATCTCTTTCATATATCTCTCTTTTTTGCTCAGCGTTAAGTTCAGGATTATTTAACAATGTATTTATTCTAGCAAATAAACCTTTAGGTATCTTAGTGTTCATTAATCTAACTTTACTAAGATCTATAATTGGTTTACCATTTTTATCTAAAGGTATATCAGATGTTATAGATTTTAAATCCTGTTTTAAACCGTTTTGAAATTTATAAAAATCACCAGTACCTTCATATATTATTTTAGGTAAAGGTAGTAACTCTTTTCCTTCTTGTTTTCTTATTTTGTTTTGAGCTTGAATATCTTTTCTTTCTTTGACATTTGCTATTTTTTTAGAAGCTGGGTCTAATGCTCTATTAAAAAACCCTAGTAACACTATATCATTATTAGGTGTCATTACTTTTATAACTTGACCACCTAGTTCTTTAGCTAAAATTTCAGCTTGAATAGCGTACTTCATTCTTTCTTTTAAAGGTCTTTTGCTAGTTAAAGCCTGCTCAAAAGCTTTCTTTAAACTTTTAGGAAATATTCCACTTCGTTTAAACTCAGTCATAAATTGGGCTACTTTACCATCAGGTATTATAGCTAGTTCGTGGGCTGATTTTACTATTTCAGCGGCTGCATCTGAAAAAGATTTATAGTCATCTTTTAGATTACCTTTATAATCATAAACAGAGTCGTACCCTTTTTTCATAACTGCATCAGCTAGTTTTTTAACACTGCCGTCATAAACAGCATTAGTATAAGATTCAGAAAAAGCAACATTTGGATCTCTTTTTATATTCTCTGCTATAATACTTAAATTACCTTCAAACCTAGTATTAAAGTCAGGTGAAAGTTTCATTGCTGTAAAAGTAGCATCTAACATTAGTTCATTTGCTAAAGCATCTTTTAATGATTTATGTACGGTTTCTCTACCGTTGTATTCTACAGTACCATCTTTTGCAAACTTTTTAGTAACTAAACCATCTACAAAAGCTTTTTCAACCTCGTTTATAAAGTTTACCTTTTCAGACTTAGACATGTCTGCTAATTGTATTGGTGTCCATATTGTATTACCAGCTTTTACATCTGATACAAAAGAACCTTGATCACTTCTTATGTTAGCTTTAGCTTGTTCAACATTCATTGTGCCTTCTGCGTTGCTAAAGAAAGGAAAACTTGATCTGTGTTTTACAGCTACTAAATTTATTAAAGTTTGTAACTTTTGTTCATCTCTTATAAAGTCTTTAAACTTTTGTGATTTTTGAGCACCAATAATACTTGTAACATCTGCTCTAAGATTTTTAGCAGCAAACTCTTGCATAACGGTTCTAGCTCTTCTAGGATTGATAGTAAGAAGCTCTTGAACTGTTTTACCTTTAGTTTTACCTTTAGTATCTTTTAGGTTAAGAAAAGCATCTGTGTTTACTTTTAGTGTTTTGTCGTATATAGGATTAGTCTCAGATATTTCTAGTATTTGCCTAGTTTTGTTAAACTCCTCTGAAGTTAACTGCATCGCATCTGGACTTAAATCTGTAGAAGCAACTTGAAAAGCAGGTGCTCCATCTGAACTTTTAGCATCTATATCTTTTTCAAATCTACCAAACTTACCAGAACCTTGAGCAACCTCTAATAATCTGTTACCCAACTCTGTGTTAACCCAAGCCATCATTGAATCATTTTTTGATGGATCAAACCCACTTTTCTTACCTGGTTTACCAGCTATTAAATTTATCAAACCTCTTTTATAAGCAAAAGAATCTTTTATATCTTCTTTTCTAGTATCAAGCCCTGTAAATTTATTTACTAAAGCTAAAAGTTCTATTTCTCTTTTTTCATCTTGTCCTTCTTCTGTAGAAACTATATTACCTATTCTTTTCTTTAAATAGTTTTCTAAATATAAACCAGCTGTTTGAGCAACACCTATTTTTTGCTCTTCAGTTAAATTATTCCACGTGTCTTTATCCCACAATTGCTCTACAAGATCAAAAGCTTGCGACTCTGAATTAGCTGCTTTATCAATATCTTTTTTATCTACACTGTATTTTTCAATTATTTCACTTTTTCTAAACTTTTCTAAATCTTGTCTTGTAAACTCACCACTTTTAATTTTAGTAGCCATTTCTTTTATAAAAGTAACTACGTCATTTGTATTTTTCCAATTTATATCTTTGCCTAATACTTTGTTAGTTTCTTGACCAAACCAATAAGAAAATAAATTACCAGCTTGACCATTGTTATTTAAATCAACTTCATCTATTCTTTCCATAAAGTTTATTACAACTTCCATAGGATCTGGTTTACCATCTTTGCCTAAAGCAACACCTTGTGATCCACCTAAAACAAACATTTTATTATACAAGGATGGGTTGTGTTCTTTTAAGTAAGCTTGTATAGCGTCAGCCATAGGTTTCCATTTGTAATCACGTGTTCCTTTTTTTTCTGGATCTAAAAGCGCGTTCCACATTATAACGTGATCTAACTCATGCATCGCTGTACGTGTTCTCTCGTTGTTAACCATTGTATCTACAACACCAGCTAGTAAGTATTTACCATTAGGTATAAATTTTCCGTCAACAATATTACCGTCTTTAGCAGATACACCATTTAATGAACCAGGTCTAGCAGCTAATATTTGCATGTAAAATCCTTTTTGTCCATCAGTTAAATTACCTTTTGCTAGTTTTTCCGCGGCTTCTTGCTTAGCAGCGGTTTCTGTATTCCAAAATGTATAATTAACTTTATCTTTTAAATCAAGTTCTTTAATTAATTTTGTTGTATTTTTTATATCTAAATTAACTTCTTCTCTAAGGTATAAATCGTAAGCTTCTGAAGCTAATTTTTTATCTGTTATATCAATACCTTGCTTATTTAGATTAAGTTTAGCTTTTTCTTGTATTCTATCATACCTTTCAGGATCTTTAACTTTTAATGCTAAATATCTGTTAGGATTATTTTCACCTAACATTTGATTTAAAATGCCCTCAGCTTGTTGATACTGTATAGCTAGTTTGTCTATTAAATCTTGTTTAACTTTAGGATCAATATCTGGATCTTTAGCTATTCTACGTGCTTTAGCTCTTATTTCAGATTTTGTTTTTGAAAGATCTATAAAATCTTGATATACTCTTTTATCACCTAACACATCTTTAACACGCTCGTTAAACTTAATCATTTGATTATTTATACCATCTCTTTCGTTTAAAATCTCTTGCTTTATTTCATTCAACGCATCTCCTCTTTTACCTTCATTAAATAACTTAACATATTGACCTTTTAAATCATTTAACCTGTTGAAACGTTGCTCCATATCTTTATTAAGCTCATTAGGCATAAACTTTTGCATAGCCATACCCATAGCAACAGATCCACCACCTAAAGCAAAACCAAAAAATCCACCGGAAAACGTAGCATGATCAACATTGTCAAAAAGATCAACTTGATCATCACCCGCAGCTATCAATATGCCATTTTGAGTAACCTGAGTTAAACCTTCTGTTGGCACTTCTCCAGCAATTCCTAAACCACCTTCTTTAAAAACATTTTTTATATTTAAATCAAAGATTCCTTTTCTACCAGCTTCTTTCATTAGTTTAAAACCTCTGCTCATTAATAAAGCTGTAGGCATAGTACCCAAGCCTCCTTCAGCAAAACCATAACCGCTACCTATTAAAAACTTTTCCATATCAGACCAGTTTTTATTATTATATTCTAAGTCTTCGCCATATTTTTTTATGTCCATACCTAGTAATATTTGTTCCTGGTAATTCATGTCACCTATTTGTTGACCAGCAGTCATAACACCTAGCGATGCTGCTGAAAAACCAGCTCTACCTAAAGTAGTTGTTATGCCTAACGCGCTAGCACTACCACCACTAGCAGCTATAACAGCGAATATAGGTAATTGTCTACCGCTTTCCTCTGTTAAAAATCTACCCATGTTAGAAAATCTTTCAGCTAATGTATTACCCTTAAAAGCATCATCAAATTCTATATCCATAGAAAAAGTTTTCATCATCTTTTCTTTCTCTTTTCTTCTTTTTTGACCGTAATCAGAAATAAGTGTTGTTCCTCTTTCTTCTTTAGTACTACCATCAAACCTATCTAATACTATGTTACCACCAGCTTCTAAATATTCACCAGCTCCTACAAACAAATCTCCAAGGCCATGCATACTAACATAACCAAATTTTCTAAGCATGCTGTAATCTCTTTTTAGAAGATCCATTTCAAGACCAGCATTTATTATATTATCTCTTCTACCTACTAAATCACTATATTGTTGTTGTAATTCTATTTGTCTTTGTTTTACACTAATAGAATTTTTTTCATATTCTTTATACAAAGATACTGGCACTAGTTTACCATTTAACGAAACAAGTTCTTCGTTATTAGGGTTTTCAAATTTATAATCTTTATCTAAAACATTTTCTTCAAAAGTTAAAACTCTTTCAACTTCCGCATCTGAGTTAAAAAGTTGAGCATCTAACATAAACTTATCTTGATCGTCTACGTAATTTTCTGCATCAGCGTTCTTGTATCTTTTATTTCTTTCTATAAGATTAGCTTGTCTTACACCATCAGGCATGTCTTCTAATATATCAGTCCATTGATCTGCTATGCCTTTGTTTAAAATACCTTTTTTAAATTGATCTCTTGTGTATGCTTCAAGTATTTCGTCAGTAACTTCTAAAACACCATTATCATTGGATAGGTCGTTATCCCATCTAAATTCTTCTGGTAATTTGTCTAATAAACCTTTTTCCGAAAGCTCATTAAGATAAGCTCTATTTCTTTCTAATTCTTTTTCATAAGGTTGTTCAAAAGTTGTAGTAGTATATGGCTCCGCATTACGGTAATACGTTACTTCTTTTTCTATTTTTTTAAAAAGATCGGGATTATCAAACTTTTCGTTTTGATCTAATACGTATTGATTAAGTTCTGGATTTTTTTTAGGATCAGAAAGATCCATTAAGGAAAGTTCTACTGTATCTCCATTATCTAGAGTTTTAGTATATTTTTGTTCGTCAAGATTTGACTCGTATGTTATGCTTCCATCTTTTTTTGACCCAAAATAATTGTAAGATGTGTAGTTACCACCACTACCTGAGCTAGTATCTGGTACTACAATATATTTAGACTTAGATACTTCTTTTTTAGGATCAGGATCAGGATCAAGTAAAGGATCAGTATCCTTATTCTTGTCACTAGAATCACCTGTCAAAAAGTCAAGTATATCATAATCGTTTTCTTCATTATCTTCATCACCATTATCTACGGTTAACAAATCTAATAAAGGATCTTTGTAGCTAGGATCCGGCATATTAATTTAATTTAGATAATTTATTTATAGCTATTTGTATTGATCTAGGAGAATTAGGGTCTACGTTAAACGTATACCTATTTCTCTCTTCTTTTGTGTTTGCTGATTTTAGTTTTCTAGGACTTAATCCGTATTGTTTAACTGGTTTTAAATATTTTCTTAATATTTCTAATTTATCTGCATCAGAGGCACCTTGAGCATAATAGAAAGCTTTATCTTCTGGTGTAAATTGAGCCAAAGCGTTTCTCATAGCTGTAGGTTTATCCATTTCGTCCCCATCAGGATCGTTTGGATCAACATAAACAGGCGCAATTTCAGTTAAATTATAACCACTACTAGCTAAATATATACCCAAATCAGATATTTCCGGTCTATCACCAAGGTGTTCTTTTAAATCAAAGCCATCTATATTACCCTTTCCATCAAATGAAACAGCATCATAACCAAAATCATATTGACTATAAAAGTTCCACACCTCAACATTACCATCTTCACTTCCATATCCCTCTACGCCACCTATAGTCGATGTTTTAGTTGTTGTTTTATTATTTTTCTTTGACTGTTTAAAATCGAAACCATCTTGAGCTTGTTGGTTTAATTTATCCATATAAGCATTTTCAATA
>Ga0208899_1000019_pt1 | contig 83399 bp, 115 predicted proteins | sample VirMetDEL_Nov_24_FD_184518 | JGI IMG/M metagenome (GOLD analysis project Ga0208899, IMG submission 184518) | Aqueous microbial communities from the Delaware River and Bay under freshwater to marine salinity gradient to study organic matter... | ecosystem: Environmental > Aquatic > Marine >... | reverse complement strand
TAGAGCCCTCAAAAAATCCGTATTGATGTTTCATCTCAGTACTCCATTCAGTACCATCAGAGCTAGTCCCTTTGCGTATAGAGCCAACTATGTTCTCAATGACTATAGAGAAACCTTTTATTTTCTTTATATTTTTCATTAATCCATTGTTGTTTGCCCTTCCACGAAATTAACTTGGTCTTGGAAATCATTATACGCCCCTTCTGAGAATACTACATTCCCTCCAGAACTTCCTGATACATTATTAGAAGCTGCAGCCGTTGCTGAATTTTCTAAGGCAGTTTCTGCACCCAAATTGGCTGCGTTGTTTGCCGATAAATCTCCAACTGCTGTAGCTGATACTCCTTGAGGGGCTGCGATTGTTCCACCTCCACCACCAGAGCCTCTTCCTCCAGCTCTACCTTTCATTTTTGTTTTCTTTATAGTAGACAAACTCTTAGCTATTGGAGCTAGTACCATTGCTGTCCCAACTGCTCCATGTAAAGCAATTTGCGGAATTGTTTTTTTATCTGCAGCTCGAGCCCAAACTGCGCCTATTGCTTCCGGTGCTTTAATTAAGGCCAATGCAATTGCAGCTTCCTTACTTACTCCGAAGGCTTCAGCTGCCATAGCTATACCAGATTCTAACATTGCATTGTCACTTGCTTTAGACCTTTTAACTGCCTCTGCCTGTAACTTGTCCGTTACATTCTGGTAGTTCTTTTCTATCGCTTCTTTTTCTAATGCAGTTAATCCTAGTTGTTCTAATTCTTGGTCTCTTTTTCGTATTAAGAAATCGAGTTCTTCTTGGAGAGTTAATTCTCCAGATTCTCTTTTTCTTTCTATTTCTAAAAGGTCAATTTCATTCCTAGCCTCTCTATCTTTTTCAGCATTCTCTGCAAGTAATTGCCTTTCAACTTCTGCCTCGTCTGCTTCTCTTTGTTTCTTCTGTTTTTCTATTTCAGCAAATGCTGCTTGTTGTTCTTGAAAACCTTTGATTTCTTTGGCCCTTGCGTCCATAGCAGCTTTTTCTAACTTTGCTGCTTCTGCTTCTTTCTTTTTATTTTCGGTTCTAATTTGACCATTGACTCTCTTATTTTCAGATTCAATCTGTCTAGCTAGGTTTAATCTTGCAGTTTGTTGATTATTTACCGCTGCGATTGCCTCAGCCTCTGCATCTAAATTTTCTTTATTGGAGCGACTAAATGTATTCTCTAAGCTTTGGGCATCTCTTCTTAATTCTAAAGATTTCAATTCTTTTGCTAATAATTGGTCTCCAATATCTAAAGCTTCCTGTAAGAAAACTTTTCTTTCTGCTGCTGAGAATTTTTCCTCTTGTTTTGCCTTTAATCTTAAGTCCGCTATTTTCGCATCTAGAACTGAACGTTCGACCTTTAATTTACGGTCTATACGGTCAGCCTTAGCTCTCATGTCAGCCACTTCGCCTGCAGCCTCAGCTTCCTTTTCTTGTTCTTTTATAAATTCACCTAATGCATTTTTGGCTCCATCTATTGAATCCGTAACACTGTCAACGCCTAGGGCAACTTTACCCATTGCATCTAAAGCTACTTTACCAGCTTCTGCAAATTTACCTTTAAATACTAATGATATTGCACTACCTAATTTTGGAATGATTTCTATTAGTCCATCTATCCTATTTGAGATATTTGTTTTTATAAAGTTTCCAAAACTTTCTAGAGCTTCTCTTGGATTTGTAAACATCCAAACTAAAGCTTCAGCTACTTCAGCAACTAAATCCATAAGGTTTCCTAATAGAGCACTCGCAACTCCCATTGCTTTATTCCATTTGTCTTGACCTTCTTCACTAGATGTGAATGCTTCTTTTAATAGTTTGAATAGTCCAACTAAAAGTGTAATCATTAAAACAATTGGATTTGCAGCCAGAGCTTTGAATGAAGTTATCATTCCACCAGTTGCATTGTCCAATTTATTAACGGCTCCTTGTTGGGCGTTATATGATTTCCTTAAAGAATTAGACTGCTTTATTAATGCGGTCTCCTGCTTTGTTGCTTTTAATTTTGTGTTAGTTAATTTTTTGGATGCTTGGTCCAATTCCTTTTCCTTACCTACAACACCAGTTAATGCTTTTACCTCATTTTCTAATCCGGCTATTGTTTGCTTATTAAGCTTTTCCTGAATTTCAGTTTGCTTATTTTTTGCGGAAATTCTTTCTTCTAAAGTCTTGGTACTATCTGACGCAACAGCATTTAATTTAACAATCTCTTGTTGTGCCTGCGAAGCGTCTAAGATGACCTTAGTTTCAATTGTATTATTTTCTGTTGCCATTTATTTATTGTTTATTAAAACTAGCCTAAATAAAGTCTAGGCTAGCTCTATGTGTTATGTTTATGATACTATCCAACCTCCACCTGGTGGAACTGCTGAATCAGCTTCATTAGTTTTCAATACTACTTTGTGAAATCCTGTGTTTTGGAAATCTACTAATACAGTTCCCGTACTTGGAGAAACTGGAAAAGCCACTGAATATAGTGGTCCTAATGCTACATCATTTGTATTGTCCCATTTCTGGAATTCAAATGTTGCAAAAGTTGGAGTATTATTGAAATCTGTATATGTATAAGTTACATTAACAAACTCTGTATCAGTCCCCATTTGATTTGGAGATATCGTTACCGTTGCCGGAGTTGTATCTGGCCCATAGTATAGAGTTATCTCATTAGATTCTAATCCTCCATCATCAGTTACTTTTAATACGTACCATCCAGCATCACTGCCTATTGGGTCTGCATTTAACCAAGATTGTTGATTGTCAATATATGGTGGAAATGAAAGCGTTGAATTATATTGAAATCCAGTTGGAGTTCCTCCGGTTGCTGGATTATCTGAATACTTGATTCTTGTTAGAGTCGCTGCATTCGGTGTATAATATTTAAAAGTTGCTTCACTTACCATATTCCAGAAATCAAATCCAACATAAGGCTCTTCAACCCTACCAGATAATCTAATTTCAGCTGCTGGGGGAATTATATCCTCATTGTTTAAATTAGCTATTAATTTAATAAGACTAACTGAAGTTGGCGTTGAAGAATTTTCATATTCTGAAATTTCCTCTATTATATAAAAGCCTCCAAGTTCACCTATATAAATTGGTTCGCTTAAATCTATGTTTTTAATTATTGGTGCCGGCAATAAGAAGTCTTGTTTCACTCTAACCGCATTGTCAACTAACCTATACCATTCAGTAACTCCTTGAGGAATCGTTGCATAATTTACATTTGCCATTAATGGAAGTCCGGTGAAGTCTCCTTGTATTGAACCATCAGCTCTTTGTTGAGATAATACCCCAGCAAGTGCGCCCCTATATTGAATTAACCCAAGTCCTTTATTTGTAAATTCAGTATACGGAGAAATGGTGTTTCTCACATTGACAACTTGCTCTACATCTTTAAAGTTTTTATTATAATCTTCGGCTGTTGCCTTGTATCTATTTTCTTGACCTTGATTTACTAAATTGTATTTGAATGTATTTCCCAAATATGGGTCATTTAATCCAATTGAATTTATCTTACCATATTCATTTCCAAAATTAGTCTTCCACGTTGGGGGATTATATTTTAGTAAATATTCATCCCATACTCCATAATTACCATTGTCTTGCTGCGTTTCATATTGACCGTATGTGAAGAACTTAATAACTTTTGTGTCGTTATTTATATCCATCAAAATACCTTCTTTATGCATTAAGCTTGTAAGTAATGTTTTTAAAGATTCTGTTGGTGCTCCAAATGTTAAATCCGCTGTGTTGGGTAAAAATTGTCCAAACTCATCAAATGCTATTACATCTACAGGTAATATTACCTCTATTGCTCTCATTGAACTCAATAGGGTATTATATGAATAAAGTTGGTTTTGTCTATATCCAATTTGCATACCGATAAAGGCTCCGACACCTGCTGGTGCTAGATTTATTATACTTTTATTTACATTCAATTCTATATCAAACTCTCTCGCTGGGTCAACGTTTAATTCAATTACTCCAGCTGGAAATTCATTTGGGTCTCCTATTGGTAAACCACTTGAATAATAAGTAGATACTATAGGGTCTCCTTGAACTAGCGGATGCCAATACAATATAACTCTAACTCTAACATTAGAATGAGCATCTGGACTTACATTAAATTGAAAATCAATTTCTCCAGCATTACCAGATTCTAAATTTGGAACAAACACATAGTTACCATTAAGTGATGGATTGTCCTCTAATATTGGGTTGTTTACCCAATTAGAATAATCGGCCGGATTTACCGAAACTGATTGTGGAAAAATCATCAATGAAGATGTGGCCCTAAGAACTACTGATACGGCCTCTGCCCAAAATTCTCCGACTTGTTCAATTACTTCATGTGGTACGGTTTCAAAAACCGAATCACTATCTTCATTGTCCTTATTGCTTGAACCAACCATGTATGTCGATTCAATAGTCGCCCAATCTACTGACGGGTCATATATTGCCGTGTATCCAAATCTTTCAGTTGCTAAATCAAATAATGACATAGCATTAAAGACTGGTCTAGATTGATATGGATTAAACACATTATCTACTCTAATTCCAGCATTGTTTTGTTGAAATTGGTCACCTATAACATTCAAGTTATTTGGAAATAAACATAAATTATACCCTCTAGTTCCAACTTCAGTAAGCGGAGTTAATACTGCATTTGTTGGCAATGAATATCCACGTAGTTCAGCTATTGAAGCTGCGTAATCCGCTGGAATGTCATATGCTATATTTAATAATAATTCTTTATAAGTTATTGAGCTCCACCTTGAAATTACATCAAAGGCTTCATCTACAAAATTTACATTTATATCACCACGTAAAGTATTATTGATTAATAAAAATCCAACCTTTATAAGTTGGTCATTTATAAAATATTTAGCATTATATTTACTATTCAAAGACCTTGCCAGTTGAGATTGATTAAATACATTAATCCCTAATGCATTTATATTCTTCCAAGTATTTGGAAGTGAAAATGTATTACTTCCTCCAATTTGCCTATTCTTTGTTTCTCCTATTTTATTAACTCTTGCATTATACTTAACGGACTTAGAATCTCTGAATTCGAGTTCCACCCAGTTCCCGTTTTTTAATATTTCGATTCTGTCTGCATTCATATTATCTTGTTTTTTGTTTTGTTTCTGAAATACTCTTCATTGATACTGAAAAATCCCCACCGCTTGACAAAGAAGTTATTGGAGTCGATGAACTAGTTTTTCTAACTAATTCTAATGGACTAGTAACAGTTCTTTTATAGTATAGTGCAGGTGTCGAGTGAATACCACTAACAGCCATTAAGTCTTCCTTAGAAAGAGATAATGCTTTTGTTGAGATTGTATACGAAGACATAACCTCAGTGTAGTTAACTCCAATGTATGGAGAACCATTTATTTCTTCAGTTGATTTAAACATACCTGATGATATGTTTCCACTATATGAACCTGATTCCGATTCTGTTGCTATATCCATACCCCAAATCATCCACGACCCAAATCTACTTTTAAATACTAGGAATCCACCATCTGCAGCGCAGCCTTCGTCTTCGATATTTGTCGTTATTATTGGCGATGAATCGACGGCAGTTGCTAATGCTAATTGGGAATCAAAAGTTGGATATCCAATCCATCTCCCTTTTAACTGTACCCCGTAAAGTTCAGCTTCTGTCAATACTTGACTTTCGTCAACTAATGGTACAAAATTCTTAAGAGTCCTGCCCCCTATTATTGGTAATTTTGTAACTATAGTTTCGGCCACAGTGTAGTCCGTATAAATTCTAAACTCATACTTATATTTTGAAACTACGGATTGCCAACCACTTACACTATCAGTCATCTCAGTAGTAGATTGATACTTGTAAACATCTGCATCATGATACTGCCTAGCTAGCTCCATTAAGTCTACACTTAAAGCTACTCCAGAATTAATGTCATAGATTGCATACTTTGATTCAAAAGCTACTTGAACAGAACTATCCGTTGTGTCTATTATACTAATGTCTATAAAGAATAAAGTTGATAGTGGATTGTCATCCAATAAAACTACCCTTAGGGGCTCGAACAAATAACAGTAAGAGCATGCTGGTGTAATTACTTGCCCGGATATTTCCGGATTAATTGTTATTGCCATTTTATTTATTTTTTAGGTGACCAAATATTTCCTGAGAAATTATTTAACCATTGTTTTTTATTATTACACGATACGCAATCTTTTTTACGTTCTGCTGTTTTTGGTAATACGGTTTTGATTATGGTCTCAACCATATCGCCAAGTCCTTTTGTATTTTCCATATTATTTTATTTTAGTAACTCATAGGGGATTCGAACCCTTCTCTATAATTGTACCACCTGGCCAGTTGGTGGATGAGTTAAAAGATAATAAGTTTGTATTTCACTTACTACCAACAATTGCCCTCGACTATACTGCATGTAGCAATATATTATCTCGAAGTACCGTTATCTTAAATTAATTATAATTCTACTTACTGTTCTGCTTAAGTGCTGTAGGTACACATTAAATGCGTCCATAACCCTTGATTGACCATCGCCTTCGAATCTAGTATTTGTTGCGAAATTAATCGTATCTCCAAATCTAATATCTTGACAATCCTGTAAATGTGCTAATAATTCTCCATTGTAATATGAAGTCATATCGCTGCTATTAATTATTAATATATCTTTCGTCATTATGCTTTAAATTTTATTTCAGTGGGTAACGCCTTGTCATAAGCTTTATTTACATCTTGAGATTGCTTCTCCATGACCTCAACACTTAAAGTTTTAGTGTATTCTCCTACGCTATTATTAATTGCCTCCTGAATTGCATTCGGTGCATTAGGTACCCAATTTTTGGTTCCCTTTTTTCCAATGCTATTCTGTATTGCAAACGCGGTTCCCATCTCATTTGTACCCTCAAAAATAATTCCCTTGTCTCCAATCCATTCTAAAATTGGGTCTAGTGGTGGTTTCTTTCCAGGGCCTCTTCCGTACTTCGCAAATTGTACGTGTGCTGGGGTTAACATTGTGACATTGTCTGAACCTATATTAATAACACTTTTGTCAGTTGTGTATTGGTCAAGGTCTTCAGCAATTGCTTTTAGAAATGCCTCTGATAACCTTATGAATATGTCGTTCATTTTTGGTTAGCAGTTTTTAACCGGGGCTGCCATTGTAAATCTGCCCAATATCCCGGCATGTTTTCCGGCGCCATGCTTTGGTACTAATTTACTTCCAACTGCGGACAAAGGTTCTCCTGCATAATTAGTAAGAGTTGGAGACAATAGACCCCTCAAGTTTTGGACGAATTGCATATACAAATAATGCATTTCAGTTGCCATGCTTTCAGCTTCATCTTTTGTTGTGTCTTCTGGTTTACCCATTAGTAAACAAACCACATCCACGGTTGGGTTGTCTAAGAATCCATGTTCGTTAAAAGTCATTTTAATATCCATGTCCCAAGATACCAACATAATTGGCAAATCAGCTTGTGATGTTATTCTATTTAATTGTACTTCTATTTTTTCAGTGGAATTTGTGATTACAGCCGTAATTCCAACTGACTCAGCTGCTTCTTTTATTTTTGTAATCATTTTTTTGTTTTTATTAAATTAATCCACTCCAATATAATATAAACCCTATGAGATGGGTTGTCATAGGGTATTTGAATAAATTTGAATCGACATATGCACCATTAAAATACATCAATAATACTATAAGTCTTTCCATTATTTTTTATTTTCTAGTTGAGATATTTCTATATTTCTCCATCCCCCTTGAACCAAAATATGCTATGTAAACACCAAGCAATAATGATTTCAAAAGTTCAATCCATTCTGACGGTACTTCAATTTCCGTGCTGAAAGAATCTAAATAAATTAATACAATTGTTGTAACTGTTAGGAATACTAAACTTAGAGGTCTAACATTTTTTGATAACCAAGAATCTGACATCATATCAGAATCCCATCTATCGGTAACGCCTTCCATTTCTGCAATATCAAGTTTCATAACTGTTATTGCAAATTCTCTATCAGCATCCGACATTGAATCATCTCCTGCAATTATATCCATTGCACCTTTTATGTTTCCAGTAGAAAGGTTTCCTACAACCCCAGCCACATCTCTAAAATTTATGGAACGTAGGAATTTACCTACTGCAGTTCCATCTCCTCCGTTCTTTCTTTTATTCGGGTTAGGTTGTTTCATATTTTTTTATTTTGCGTATCTTCTTTGTTCTCTCATCTTCCTTTCTTTGATGACCCTTAAATTCTCATGAATATGAGCGTAGGTTGCATCTGAATAAGAATTCATTTGAGTTAAAGCATAGCTTACTTGCCAAGCTTCATCATAAGAACTATTAAAGTCCTTACATATTTTTTTTATTGTTGACAGCATGTTGAATTGTTGCATCCTATGAATTCCAGCAGTTTGCATATCTTCATTGGGTACCTCAACCGAGGCGAATCTTTTTTTCCACTCTAGCTGTGATTCTTTTAGATTTTTGTAAATCCAATTATACAATCCAACCATATCTACCAATGATTCATTCTCTATTTTTTCAATAAAGTCTTTAAACTTTTTACAATCCGAATCATAGTGGTCATCTATATTTTTCTCATAGCATGATATTGCTATCATCCTACTCATCATATTTACAACATCTGAATCTTCATCCACTGAGCCAAGGAAAGAATTTATTTCCATCATTGCCTTGAACGATATTGAATCTATATTGCTAGGTCTTTTTATATTTCCTTTTTCATTATACTCCAATTCCTCAAGGTCAAGATTTTGACCATGCTTGATTATAAGTAATGCTTTTTTTAGTGCTCCGCTAAATCCAATATTATTGAAGAACCAAAGCTTCTTATATCCAACGACTTCTTCAACAACTCCAGTAACATCGATGGAGCTTCCAGTTATCTTTGTTAAGTCTTTTAATCTCAATTTCATTTTACCTAGTTTTTTAAAATAGAAAAGGAGCCGTTTTAAGGGCCCCTAATTTTTATTCTATATATTTGTATTAAACCTTATTGATTATCCCTTATGGTTGCGCTATGATATTCCTCGTAGGTTAGATTAACAAAGATTGCTAACGGGATTGCCGCCACAACCTCTCCCCAAGCTACTGAGTATATTTTTAATACGAATCCTCCGACAAACCCGAGTATTCCAACTATGGCTCCAATCAAGGCGATTAACTGTGCTCTTTTTGACCTATGGTAAGTTACCATTGCAACATACCCAAATAGGATTGCGCTTCCGGTTCCAGCCAAATGCAAAGCCTCTATTATCTTTGATGGGTTATTTACACTAAATGTAATTACCGTTCCAAACAAATAAGCCACTGCTATAAAACATTGTCCCAATGTAATTCTACCAAGTAACCAAATTTTAGTTATCTCAACTTCTTTATTCGGATTTGTAAAACCCGATATCATAAATAAGGATGATATACATACTAGCGTTGAATATAAAAGTGGGTCATGCATAGTTCCAGCATATTGACTCCAACTTGGATATAAATTTAGTACGGCCATAAGTAATCCAAGGACTAATGAAATTGCCGTTAAAATTCTTACATTTAAGATTGCTCTTTTCATAGTTTTGTTTTTTAATGGATATCTACCCTAATGGTTTTGCATTAGAATCGATTTTAAACAATAAAAGAGGCCCTCTACGAGCCTCTAATGTGTTTTGTATATATTTATGTCACTATATAAAAGATAAGCCGTTAGACCTCTTATTTTAAATAGTCTCCATTGGTTAACATTTTCTCAAACGTTTCCAATCTAACCAGTAATCCTTTTTTATGAGAAGCGATTGCAACTCCAGAAGCTCTTTTTAATTTTGCAATCAAAGTTTCTAACTCAGCTTTTGGTAGTAATTCTTCTTTTTCTTTTTCCTCCTGAACCAAAGCAATCTCAGCCTCCTCAGCCTTCTTACCAGAAATCTCTGCTAATTTATCTAATGCAGATTTGATTAGTTCATTTGCTTTTTTGCCGGGCTTCCAAACTCCCTCAATTCCCAAATCGGTAAACTTTGATTTTAAATCTCCGTATTTTACTTTTGATAATGATTCGAATGTCTCTCCTTTTCCTTGTGTATTTTCCATAATTTGTTTTTGTTAAATTAAACCTTTTAATTGTTTTTCTAGTTTTTTTGATGCTATTACATCCCGGATAATTGCAAGGTGCCCATACAATTCATATGGTTCAAATGCTTTTAGCATCTCCTCATTGTCTTCTGCAAATCCGGTTTCACACCAAGTCTTAAATTCATCTAGCGTTTTAAATTGCTGGATGAGGTTTGTTGGCTTGAGCAATTCTTCAAACATGGCATCCATCTCTGTATGCCCATAATTTTTTCCCTCGAAGTGTTCGCCTCCGTTTTGGTTATCTTCGTTATACATATCCTCTGGTGTCATTTTGATTATTATTAATCGTTATCGTCGAAGTCGCTTGGGTCTCCGTATTTTGAATATAAAATATCTGAAACTATCAAAGATACTATCAAAATGATTATTAGTCTTACACAGTCCTCCATAATGTTCTATTTTAAAGGCCGGCTTTTTACACCGGCTCTGTTAAACTTAACTTCTAAGCGCTTGGATTATTTCCTCCGCCATTATATTGGCTTGCTCTTCTTTTCTTTTCCTCGTGTCTCGGGTTAGTGTTTCTAGGTGGATTTCTGTTCCATCTATTTTAACAATTTTCTGTCCCGCCAATAAGGCTCCTACAACTTGCTCATGGTCTGTGTTTGGTAAAAATTTCATAACGGTATTTTTTATAGTTTTATAATTCATAATTTTATTAGTCAACAATTTTCATTCCTAATTTTTTCTCAGCCTCTTCTTTTGTAATGGTTGTCACAATATCAACCCACCCCGTTTCTGGAGAAAATACTATTACATTCTCACCATGGCCCATTGCCCAAACTCGATTATAATTATCTACGTGCCAAAATTCAGAAATAGAAATAACTTTATCACCGTCTCCTCTTACTTGAGCTCCACCCGAATAACCCTTTTTATTAAATTGTATTTTTAATGCCTCATGTATTTCTTTCCCAGTCATTTCAATCAATTGCTGCGACCATCTAGTATTCGACCATGAACTTACGGCCCATTCTCCATCACTAATTTCAAAATGCTCATGTTGAACTGAACCTTCGAAAAAACCATCCTTGGTAATAGATTTAATTAGTATTTCATAATTAATACTAGTTTCTTCGTATCCATCTGGAAGTCTATACCATTTTCCAACTTCTAATTTAATTGGAAATAATCTTGGGAAAATGGCCTTAACTTCTGAAAGTTTTGGTACATAATTTTGCTCGTTTAAATTTTTAATAAATTCTTTTTGTTCTGCGTTCATGATTTTAAAATTTGTGGGTCTATATTTATTTTTAAATAACCCGGTTTATAATTTTGCTTCTTTTAATAATCCTACTTGAGTCTGTGTTGCCTTGGTAAGTAAGTCAACTGCATTAGTATACTTCTCTACCAACTTCTCAACCTCTTTAAAGTTCTTAACTAATTCTCCCATCATTATGGCTTTAGATACTGAGGCCACACAGGATAAATCAAAACTTCCCATTGAACCAGTATTGAGTTCTAATTTTGTACTTTCCTCTTTATTGAAAAAGTCTTCCCTGTAATACATATTGATATCAGACCCAAAAACTCTTTTACCATCCTTTTTTTCCACCAACAATTCTACTTGGTCTGAATAAACTACCGCTTTAAAATCTTCACTAAAATTTAATCCTATTACCCTAAGGCTTGATACAAATTCATCTGACATGAATTGGCGTGCATTTTTTAAAGTTGAATAAAGTGCTTTAATTTGTTGAGCGTTTGAATTTTTCATAATATTTGATTTTAGTATTTGTTATTATTCGTTATCCAAATATACACCCACTTTATGGAATCCACACGCTTTTTTTAAAAGAATTTTTTTTTTTTTTATTAATGCTCAGTTAGCTAGGTTCGTATCAAAAAATTTTGTAACTTTGGTTCGATGTCTTTATTTTTCCCTTGTTTCCAGTTTAAACTTTTTAGACATTACTTCCCAAATTCCTTTTGGTGAAAGAAAATTGTCCGGAGTTCTCATAATGTTTGAATTTAAAGGGGGCCTTTCGACCCCTCTATTAATTATATCTTTGATAATCTCTCTTGTTCTTTTTTAAGGTCTTTCTCCAAGTAAGCTATTCTATTTACTATATGAGTAGACTCTTCCATTGCTCGGTCAATTGTTTTCTCATTGGTATCCACTATCCATTGTTTATAAACCTCGTATGAACCTTGAAATATTTCATCCCTATGGTCTTGTGGAAATTCACTCCAGTTATCATTTGTGATAAATCTGTTGGCATCATTCGCATTGATATACTCAATCCAATCTTCTCTAGTGAGTTTTGATAACATATCAGATTTCACATAGGCATTTTTAATATGCTTTTCCAACCTTGAAATATCATCCATCTTTCTCTGTTTCTTATTTTTCAAAGCAATCACTTTCTTAATCTCCTTAGCCAATACCATATTCCCTGTTTTAGGAAGGTTCGTTTTGGTTAGATATCTATAGTGGTCTCTCTGAATATACCCTCCAGCTATAATTGCTTCGGTTGAAAAACTATATCTCTTTCCACCTCTTTCAATTTCTCCAGTCATTTCAAAATTACCTTTTACTGAGGTACCAGCATTGAACCATAATAACATATCATCTTCATTGGTGTAGCTAATAATGCTTTTGCATATATCATGTATCAATTGTAATTCAATACACTCTTTACCAAACTCGGTAACTGGCATTGCATTTTTTTCTGACTCCATCCATTTAATAGTGCTTTCAATTTTTTTCTCAATCTGAGGCTTCATTGAATTTAACACGTTCTTTAACACTTGGTTTTTCGAAGACTCGATGTACTGGTTTGTAAATTTCATAATATTTGGTTTTAAATTATATGTAAAGATACACCTTTTTTGAATACCTCACAACGTTTATTTCAATTATCTTTTAGTGATTTGATTCCATCTCTTTGAAGCTTCCTTTAGTGAGGTGAATCTTTGCATGCTAACAACCTTAATTTCATTAGTCACCTCGACATAGTATTGACTTGAATCATATGATACGATTCCAAAAGAACAACTGTTTGTTCCGTATGTGTTTTGGTAAGTGTGTTTTTGAGTTTTCATAATCTATATTTTTCTTATATGTAAAGATACATATAATTCTAATACGAACCTACAAATAAATTATTTTCTAAATTAATTCTCCAGAGTTAATTCTCCATCATAGACTATAAAAACGTCCTTTGCCCAAGACCTTGAAAACTCCCCAATATGAAACGGGTCATCTTTCGACAGGTGAACCAGTGTGCCATCGAATAAATCATCCGCATGTTCTCCGCTGGTCAATATGATTTTACCATCTCCGGAACCAGACTCCATAATTACAAGCTGAGGTGTGTCCCAATTAATGGCTTGTACCTCATGTGGTGTTGCTTTACTTTTCATAATTATATTTTTTCAGCGTTAATTTTTACTACTAATCTTCTCACATACGTTGGATGGGAACCAATAGTTTTGGCAATCTCTTTTGGAATGGTATTACCTAAAGCTATTTGCTCTCTCACTTGGTCAATCCTACTTGGGACATCCTTTTTCATATGCACCGGCGTTGGAAGTTCTATTTCAACAACCTTAACTGGTACCGTTGAAAAATGCTTTTTAAACATAGCTGGCGTGGTTGTAATAACCGTTTCATCATCTACTGTAATAGTTGCCGCTCTTGTAGTAAGCTTCGTTAGAACGCCTAATACTGCTCCATTAAATTTCTTACCATCGATTTGGTAAGGTGTGTTTACTGCAATAACTTGGTCTTGTAATTTCATAATATTTGATTTTAATTGTTTATTTTTACTTCTATTAATTTATAACCCTTGGCTTTCCCACCAAGCTTTTTCAATATCTCTAGGCCATCGCTCATAACCACTGTTGTGTTATCAACTCTTTTACCCCTCTTATATAGTTTAAATGTTCTCATAATATTTGGTTTGATAAAGATAATGAATAGTTCCTTACGAACCTACTATAATCCAATAAACTTTACATTAAATAATTCATCTGATAATCTATTGGCTTTTGCCATACTCAGTTTCGCAGTATCCTTGAGTTTCTGGCTGTAAGTATCATCATTAACCCTAATTGATATATTGTCCCTAAAGACCTCTCTACCCTTCGGAGACTTAGCCACAACTAATAAATACTGGATATTGTCAGCTCCCTCATTTACTCTTACTCCGTCATACTCTATTGTTACTAAACCTAATTTCATAATGTTTGATTTTAATGTTATTATTTCGTCTATCCAAAGATAAGTATAAATTCCTTATGAACCTACACTTATCTGAAAAACTTTTCTAAAGTTGAGGTATACCCTCAAATGATTTGGAGCTATGCTCCAACTAGAAATCCGATTTAATTAAATCCTGACATATAATAACCATCTCTTCCAACATTTGGCTGGTCAATACTGTATGATTATCCACACTATCATCTAAGTGGCGTTTAAGTTGATTTGCAACCTTCCTCTTCTCAAACTCTACTTGGTCATATTCTACATGTTCCTCCTTGAGATACATCGTTAGAACGCCTCCATTGCAGTCATAGTATCCCGGGAACGATACGTAGAGGTATCCATTTTCCTCTGCTTCTTTACATACTATCTTTTGACCATCTAGGTTTTCAATAACCTCTTGTTCCATTTGCACATAGTCCGCTAACTCTAATGCAAATCCATTTGTTCTAAATACTCCTTTCATAATGTTTGATTTTTATAATTGTTATTAATACTCTGGTGTGAATTCTTCTATCTTAGCCAACACCTCTGTCAACTCAGCTTCCATATTATTATTGTAAAAATGATTTCTTTGTGTTTGCAAGTAAGCTAATTCTGATAAATTTCTCATGGTGTATATATTTTTCGTTATCCAAAGATACAGAAAAGAATAACATGAACCTACTCTTTTCTGAAATCTTTTTAGAATTAATTGAGGGGAACCCTCAAAACTTTGAGACTGTGTCTCAACTAATTATTCTCCTTCAGATTTTCATACAAATCTATTACATCCACCTCCACATAATCTCCATTGGATAGGTTTAACAAAGTCGTTCTGTCATCTCGGTTGTCCATACTCACTACATATACTTTCATAATCTATATTTATTTATATCTAAATATACAAACAATTCTAATAAGAACCTACACTTTCTCTTGATATATTTTCAGGAAAGTTCTTTGTTTACTTGATTTTTTTTTTTTAAAAAAGTTCGGTGGAGTCCAGTCTTCCGGAGTTGGCGTTACTCCCGGCCCTTGTCACCTCTCGGTTTTTAGAAATCAGTTTTCTATTAAATCAGGCGGGTGCCTACATAGATTACTGCGCTGGTAATTATAATGGCTATTACCAGTAAGAAGACTACGTCTACTTTGTCCATTTTTTCATCGTCTTTCATAATGTTTGTTTTATAAAGGTTATTATTAATATATCTAAATATACAAATAATAACCTTTGCCTCCTACATAAATCTTAGTTATTTGCCCAAGTAATACATTTGAAGTTTGCATCACCAGCATCTAGAACAATCGTGTATTCTAAATCCACGTGCATTAAATGTGGGGAACGGTCTGTGTAATGGTATGTAAATACAGCACTACCGCCTACGTAGGTTTTTGTGATATAGTCATCTCCATTCGGATTTGCACAATGAACCGTTGGCACATCGGCTTTTGTAATTACCGGTTCTGGAGAGCTCATTGAGATACTCACGATTCCAGCAAAGATTGCCATTGTTAAAAATACTTTTTTCATATAATATATATTGCGTCCCCTTTTGATTAGGCGGTGGACAATACCTATTTTTTCAGTTGGAAATATATGGTTAATCCATTGTGGTGGGCCTCCACCTTGTTTAAGGCGCATAGCTCTCGCAATCCGGCGTGGACATCGTCTATGAACATATCCGCTTTTTTCGAAATGTACGGTGCGCTACGCCCGGCTCCATCGCTTAATACTTCTAATATCTCTTCCATAATTATATCTTTTTCTTACATATGGTACACACACCATTTTTAGTTGAGGTCATGGCACAACACTTTTTACAAAATCTAAATTGAGCCATATTACCTTATGTTAGGTCTTCCAACAAATTCGCCTTCATCATTATATTTCCAAGTCTCGGTAATGTGACAATCGTCACTGAACGCCTCCTTTATACCCATCCATTCATCGCGCGCCTCTTGTAAGGTCTTGTGACCATCTGATGAGTACTCATCGCCTTCGTTATCCTTGTAGTTAAAATCGTAAGTTGCCATAGTGTTTGTTTTATATTATTTCATTACATAAAGATACCTATAATAATTGGTTCCACCTACTTTTTTCTATTAATATTTAAAGAAAAAGTTTTTTATAAAAGTCGAGGTTATATGAATTCTTTTACGTATCTTTATGTATGCCAATAGAGGCACAGAGCAAGCGAGCAAAGCTGAGACGTAGACGGCGCTGATCCCTATACCGAGATTTTTAAAACAGAGTGGTCCTTCCGCTCACTCTTTGTATGATTCGCTCCCGATGTATAAAGATACCATTAATAAATGGTTCCTCCTACACTTTTCTCATTTATTTTTAAATGACTACCACTCTGTTATTTTACTCATACTGCTTACTCTTACATTTTGACCCTCAGGTGAGGTCATGAAGTAAGTTCTTTCTGAGCAATGTGCTCCAACTTCTTGAAACTGTCTGTAACCGTGATTTTTATATCCTTGTAATTTTAATTCGTTTACTGTTGATGTCTGTGTTACTTTTTTCATGATATTTGGTTTTAATTATTTCTTCTATCCAAATATACCATATATATAGGTATGAACCTACACCTTTCTCACATTTCTTTTTCGACACATGGATTTTTTTAGCTACTTTTTTCTATTAATATTTAAAGAAAAAGTTTTTTATAAAAGTCGAGGTTATGTGAATTATTTATTGTATCTTTATATTATCATAAGAGCTACACTCCCAAGGGGAGAGGGAACCCTGTATTGAAATATTTGGATATAGGGTTCGGTGTGATTACTACCTGCCCCGGACCTCCTTCAATATAAAGATACCATTTATTCCTCACATATCCTACAAAAATCGGATTTATTTAAACAAGAAAAACCCCACAGATTTCTCCATGGGGTTTTTCAATACTATTTAATCAAACGGGTTTCCACCAGGATCTGGAGGTCCAGTTATTGCTGAAAAATCAGTTTCTGAAGATACCATTTCTTTAAACTCATCATCGGAATTAAAAGCCGAGATTGTAAAGATAGCGGTTCCTTTCATACTTTGTGGAATATCCACATAAATTAAACCTTTCTTTTCAATAAACTTTTCTTCATAAGTTGCATGAACTGCTCCGCTCTTATTTAAGATAATTACTTCAAGTACATAATAACAATACTTGTCCCAAGGCTGACGGTCAACATCTAGTTCTGCAACTAGGTGTCCAGCCGAGGCTCTGGTTACACTAATAAGTGTCAAATCATAATTACCTTGTGAACCAGGGTATACCGCAGTACTCCATGGACCATAGTAACAAGAAGAGCCGGGATTATCCATAGTGCTACTTTTCGTAATCTCAGTTTCAAAAACCGATTGGTCATCCATCTGGATTGACTCATCTTTACTACAGCTGGACATTCCAACCATAAGTACTAATAATAATAATACTTTTTTCATAAGCGTAATAGTATTTGCCTCGGGTTCGAGGACTTTATTATCCACCGGAATTATTTCCAATGGTGTGATACAAATCAAAATGTCAAATAACTTATAAAAATGATGGTGCCAATGTACTTTTTCTATGGAAGGTTTGTTTCAACCGATTCACCATCATTGAGAAAATCCGCTGGTTCAGTTCCGGTTTTGACTCCGTTTCACACCTACCCTATTTCCTTACATAAAGATAATGAAAATATCCTTTGTAACCTACCTTTTTCTAAAAAACTTTTAAATAAATCTTTTTTACTAAATGTGTAGGTTGGTATTATAATTTTTTGTATCTTTGGTTATACGCAATAAGACGTGGGCTGGAGGGCATATCAACTCCAGAAGAGTAGACCTGACTGAACCTCTGTTTGTAAAATCTGAGGTGTGCAATCAGTTGCCCCTTGAGGCATTGTATCAAATCCTTACATAAAGATACAAAAAAATCCTTTGAAACGCACATGTTTAGGCTAAAGATTTTGTCGAATTGTCATTTTGACAAAAATATGTAACTAGTTGATACTTAAATGCAAGCTATGTCTTTTTACCGGGGTTGATGCAAGCTTTTTTGCAAGAAAACGGCTTTCCACTGAGAATAGTGCAAAAGCACGGATTTGTTCATAAAGAAAAGTGTTAAAAAATTTGGATATAAAAGAAAAAAAGCGCGCCTGTTTGTTCCCCCACCTTTTTTTAAGTCCGTTGTTGTAAAACTTCTAATAACCAAAACATAGCGATACAAGGGTTTTTTCCGTAACTATGTGGGGATGTGGCCCTTTACTCAAATCTGGTATAAGACCTCCTGTTTTTACAATCCTGTTCCTAAAATCCATACCTTGGAGTCCTTCCTACTGTATGGGTAAATATCATCCAGTTGTTAATGTTTCTGTCCGTTTGGTTGAATTTGATTCTATTTCTATTCTTTGTTTTTTTTTGTATAACTTGCTCTTTTTTATAGATTTTCTATTGTTCGTTTTCTTTTTTAGTGTTGACCTGCCGTTTTGTTCATTTTGGTATAAACGCGATATGCTCATTTCTAAGGCTATATCTCTTATGCATTCATATAACTATGACACTTTATCTTTAAACGCTGTTAAATCGATTGTATGGGAGCTTATATGCATCTCTTATAAAGAGTTTAATATAATTATTATATTTTTGCATATGGTATATACACTCTTGTATTACATCTTTGGCAATACAAATGGTGTGTTATTACACTATGGTCTACTTTCTTTTCTTCTGTACTATCTTTATATACTACTAGGTTACTTGCTTTGTGTTTACATTTGAATATCATAGCTTTATTATTCTACTGGTTGACTGTTTTGTAATTCCTCCAGCTCCTCCTTGGTCATATACTTTATGCTGAAGTAGTCTTCCTTCTCTTCTATTATTCCAATATGACTCAAGCCTCCTGACTTAGGGGTGTTCATCATATAGTTTACCGTGTGTTTCATTATAAATAATCTCATATCTTTTTTATTTTAATTATTTTCGTTATACAAATATACTTCTTTTTTATTTCTTTAATATCTTTTTGGTTACTGTATATCCTTCTACTGTTCTTATGATTGCCATATAGATTCCAGTGGATAGATTGTCCAGCATTACCTTATTCTTTCTTGTTGTTGTCCTAAAATCTTTTACTAGCTTTCCACTTAATGTGTAGACCTCGATTGATTGTATTCCATCTCCTTCTATGTAAACGTATCCTTCACTTGGAGTTGGCCATAGTTTGAAGTCTCTGTTTGCTATCGGAACCATTGGTACACTTAATACCTCTCCTCTTATCTCTAACCATGCTGAATCGCATCCAAGAATTATCTCTCCTTCATTTAGTATTTCTCCTATTACAATTATATGTGCATTGAGAATCTCTAAGGTGAACCCGTTCATATCTAGATTACCCTGAATGGTTATCTCGAAGTCATCGGTTGAATCACATGCGTTTCCATATGTATAATTTGCTTGCATTACTTCTATTTGGTTGGCAACCTCTTCTCCATTCTGTCTTTGACTAAATGATAGTGTGGTGCTTACTAGTAATAGTATTGTAAGTAATCTCTTCATCTTTCTTTTATTTTTAGTTTACCAATTACTCATATCAATCTCTTCTATAAAAGTGATATATTCATCCGGTATTAATTTGTGGGATTGTATTTCATATCCTCTATACTTAGTTCCTATTTCTAATCCAGTTAGTATCATTAAATCCACACTCACCATCAAATAATATTCTCTACCATCTTGTAATACTTCTGTATTGGCTACTATAAGCTCATCTACCGCATCAAAGAAATCCTTTAATGTATTTATACGCCCGACTAATTTGGGTTCCTTAAAACCTCCTTTTAGTCTCATGTATCCTCTTGCCCTTATTATAGCTTCAATGTTTATATCTTTCTCCATGTCTATTTCTTTTTGTCTAAATATATGCAACATAGTGCACCAACTAACATTCCAACTAGGAATTCCCACCCTACCTTATCAAAGTAAGCTAAAAATCCAGTAAGTAATGCTATTAGAAATATAAGTCTTCCACCTCTTGGGCTCTCTTCGTATGTTGTCATAGTATGTCTTCTGATTTACAATATCTATCGCAATATGCCTGTGTTGCTGGTCTTCCGCAATTCTTACATTTGCCTACTTTATCCTCACCCTGAGGGTCTATTTCATCATAATAATTCATAGTTTTATTTTTAGTCTCTATCTATATTTGAAGGACTAGTTCTTTGAGTTTGGTTTCTAATGACTCTACCTTATGGATAAGCCTACTTAGTCTTAATGCTAATCTAAATTTAAATCGTTTCATAATTTTTTGTTTTATAATATTTTTACCAAACCTTCATTCCACATCTTGCCATCTCATTAGACCACTTAACTAAAATCTTTTCTTTTCTTTGGTAGAACAAAGGACTGAATCCATTTTCATACCCAACCTCCAAACAAGTTTCAGAAGCGTTTTTTCTTAATTCTTTTAATTGAGCTTTAAATAAGGCAATGTTTGTCTCTGCCTCATCATCTAATAAATGTAACTCATTTTTTTTGTAACTCGTTTTTGCTAAAGTTTCAGTTCTCATAATATTTGTCTTTAAACTCTTAATAATTTAATATTCTTTTTAAGGGTTTTTAGCTCTTCTGCATAATATGCATTAACTATCTCATGGTGTCTAGGCCTTAAATCCTTTTCTTTAATCCTAAAATAAATAGCCATTGCCTCGGTTCTTGATTGTGCCTTGATATGTGCATGGCATGATAATAATTGGTCTAATAAAATAAAAGTTTTCATAATATTTGATTTTTAGTTGTTGTTATAATTTCTATACTCCAAAGATACGGACACATATTTGATTCCACACGCTTTTTCTAAAAAACTTTTAAATTAAATAAAGACGGGGCTTTTAACCCCGCCTTAGATTTAACACGCTCCTTTCTTTTATCCTTCCTTCACTATGAATCAGAAGGCTTTCCTTTCGGGCCTTCTTCATCCTCTACTTCTGGTTGAATAATTTGTGCTGACTGCACCGCTTGTATTAAGTTAGCTACCTCTATGTAAGGTCGCTTCCCTAAATATTCTAATACTGCATTTAATTTACTTACTTCAATCTTTGCAATCTCTTCTTTCTTTACTTTTGACATAATTTAATTTAGTTTATTATTTATTTATCTTTCCTCTACTGACCATGATGAATCTATTTCTAGTGTACAGTTTTCTATACCTGTTATGTTTTTAACATTCCAGAATAAGAATTCATTTTGATTTAATATTACGTTTGCCATACTGCTAAAATATGTAATGTCTCTTCCACCTTGTAAGTTATTTACAACTCTGGTTTGTGAGAATAATATATTATCTACCCCATCATTTTTGATAAGGTCTATTGTATATTCAGCATTGGCAGCTCCCTCTAATACAAAATCAAAGTTAACTGTATATTCTCTAGGATTAATTCCCAAATGCCTTAACCTTCCATTGGATGGAGAGTCAAAGTGCTGTAGGTCTGTATTGGCAAACGTTCCAGCTATTTGAACTGGAGTATTTATAGTTGCTATAACCGTTTCTATCTGTGTAGATATTGTTGCTATTCCCCCTACAAAAGTGTTTGGCAATCCATTGTTTCCTTTCCAAAATGATGCTAAATCTGAAGCGGATATGTTTGGCGTCAAGTTTGTATCTTTTGGAGACAATACTCCGTCTCTAGTGATTATTGTATTCCTTATATCCAACGTTCCAGGGTTTGGAAAGTTCACTTGTGAAAAGTCAAATAAAGATGCCAGAGTTGGCAAGTCACAATTGATATCCGTTAAGAATCTACTGTTCATTAAGAAAGCAGTTCCTGCTTTAAATAATGGTGTGGCCATTGATGCACTCAGGCTTCTAACTATTGAAGTTGTTATTCTGTACCCACCTAGCCAAGTTCCATGTAAAGTTAGAGATGGTGCTCCACCAAATCTTCCAGTCCCTTCCTCTAGTCCTTGTCTATAGTTATACATATCACCCAATGAGGAGCAGTCTATGAAGTTAACTCTTGCGAATTCAAATGCACTAAAACCCGTAGCATCATACAATTCATATACTTTACTATTAGTTCCTGATGTGGTTACAAAGTAATCGACACCTAGAATATTTCCACTTCCAATTTCTGGAGATTCGGATACAAACATTGTATAATTATCTGCAGTGGAAACTAATCCAGCTACATCAAAGCTTGCGCCTCCTAATGTTAATCCAGTTGGTGGTACTGTAATTTGAGTTGTACCCATATCTATAACTCCATCTATGAAATATTTCTTAGATGAATCTATTATTCCACCAATTGTTTGGTCTTTATTTAATTGAGTAACCCTTATTTCAGAGTCTCTCGTATTAAGTTCTAATTGATTTGCAATTGCATTCCTATCAGATAACCAAGTTGAACCATTCCATACATAGAATCCCGCTGGATAGTATGTCCCACCAAGAGAACCGGGTGCCCAAGATGTTCCTTGGGAATTGTATACGTATGCTATTTGACCTAGGCTTCCGCCCGGTGTTAATGATGAATAATTATTTGCTACTTCTGTTATTTGAATAGCTGCGCCTGATGTCGCCTCGTTTATTGCTATTGGAATCTTACTATAATTGTATTTGTACAATACATTTATGTCCTCAGCCCAATAGAAATCTCCGTATGGAAGTTCGCTTGGCTTATCAGCGTCGAGTCCTCCGTAGTGATTTATTGTGTATTGTCTTAAAAAACTCATTTGTTTTTGTTTTATGTTAATAAGTATCAATTTTAATTGTACTCTATATTCTCTATTAATAATTAAAGGAATACGTATCGTTTGAATGTAAATAAAGCAATCTAAGGGACTTTAAATGGTTTAACATATATTGTGTCAAATCATTATTTAAAGTCTCTTAGACCGTTTATATTTTATTTATAGTTTTATTCTTAATTCTCCTGTTGGTGTAGAATAGAATACTCCACTTGTAAGTCCACCAGCTAAAGCCGCAGCTTCATCTGCATATACTGGACTTGCACTTGTTTCTAAGTACTTTGCCATAACTTCACCTGCAAAGGTAGAAGGTAGGTCAACGTCTGAATCAATTACTTTAATTCCATTTGCTCTACCTTGAGTTAAATCATATCCAGCTTTTACCCAAAGATAAGAGCCTGAACCCCAACTTGAATTGCCTACTGGTCCTTGGTCAACTTCTAACATTAATCCAGTATAGAAAGCCATATCTCCTTTGGTCATTGCTAACTTAGAAATTGACCCATATACATCTATTATTGTAGCAGAATCATTATTCAAAGAAACATTACTTCTAGTTCCGTATGCAAAACTTATTTCACCAGTTCCAGCAACATCCGTAAAATCAACTAAATTCTCAGCTGCACCTAATAACGCTACAGTTTCAATGCCTCTATTTCTATAGGATGCCTCGTTGTATAAACCGATTATCTCTGACGGTGCTCCAGTTGAATCAGTTCTTGCTCTATTATAAATACCTCTTAATTGAGATATATTACCAGCTCCATCATGTTCAGTTAGATTTGATATACCGTATACTAAATCTGCATTGTTTGCTGCATTGGCTTTGTTCACTGCATTGTAAAATGGAAACGTATTTCCACTTGTGGTTACTGAACCTAAAGAGTTAGAAAGGTTTGAACCAAAAGGGCTTGAAGCTCCTATGGTTAATTTTCCCGATACTAACTGTAAACTTTGAGTCGCTGCTACTGAACCAACTGTTAATACTTGTTCTATGTTTCCTACCCCTGAAATTGCAGCACCACCAACCTTAACTGGTACGCCTTCATAATCATAAAGAAATAATTCTTTAGTGTCATCTGCAAAGTATCTATCACCGTATGGCAACGTTGCTGGTATGTCAGCGGCAGGTCCACCGTACTCACTTGTGTTAAAAATTTTTAAATACATTTATTTTATTTTTTGTACTATTAAATGAATCCCTTTTGCCTATGCCTTCTAGCAGAGCGCTTTTGATTCTTATCTGGATTCTTCTTTGGAGTCTTACTGTTTATACCATATCTCATGGCAGCTAAACAATCTGGTTCGTGTGGAAGTTTCCCTTTCTTATCTCTTCTAAAAGTCATATAGGCTACATACAAATCTGTTGTATCATCCCCTATTAACGTTATGTCCTTGTTTTGTACTTTTTTTATACCAGCCTCAACGTTACCCTTGGTTGCTTTTCTTATACTTGAATGGCCACCCATTCTAATCTCAGAGATTAGTAATGGCATTGCTGAATCTGCATATATCTTAGCGTTAAAAGGTACACCAGCTTTTCTTAATAATGTAAGAGTGGCTCGTATTGATAACTTGGCTTCGGAAAACATTTCCTCTACATAATAAACTCCATCTATCCACGTAATCTTCACGCAGGATGTTTTATCATTTCCACCATAACCAAAGTCCATACCATACCATACATCACCATCCTCCATTAAATCAGGCCAATGATTCCATCCAGCATAGATTCTTCCTGATGCCTCAAGAGTCCACTCCGCTAAAATAGTATTCCTATAGTAAACCGGATTGGTTCTTTCTAGGTCTCGGTATCTTTTAATAACCGATGGGTTCATATTCTCTAGGTTGTCTAGATAAGTACTATGAATATACATGGTGTCAGAATGTCTTTCCGGATTCGGAAATCCTTCTATAAACCATTCTTTATGTATCCATGAACCAACTGAGGTTCCGGGATTGTAAATCAATATCACTGCAAGTGGTTTACCTGCAATCCTGATTGATTCATCAACCTTTGAGAACTCATCAAAAGACTCCAGCTCTTCAGCCTCCTCTATTATCAAAGTAGTTATACCTGACAATGATTTTAGCTTTGCTGTTTGTCCGCCTGTAGACCTAATACCTTTGAATGATATAGTCGCCCCTGTTTTTATATTTGTTATTACACCTTTGGATTCTCTAAAGTCTTTCTGCTTTCCGAGTAGCACAATCGCTGCCCTAACATCTGCTATGGTTGAATCCTCTGACGAACTCATGGTTTGTCTTAGGTATAAAATCTTATGCTTGAATTTACTATACGTCTTTAATACTGATGATATTGACACCGTAAATGACTTTCCACTTCCCCTTCCACCATACACTTGGTAGTATCTAGGCTGGTCGATATAGTCTAGAAATAATGGTTCGAAGAGTGGTGATATTTTTAATACTCTCTTTTCCACTTTTTCTTTCATAATCTTTTAATCTTTATTTTGTCCACCTGTAAATTTAATTACAACCGGATTATCATCTACACCATCAGTTCCACCAATCTCAATTTGTAAATCGGATTGTGTTGGAAACAATATTGTTGATAGTTCAGAGTCAATATTTGAGGCCACCCATTTGGATGCTTGAAAATGGTCTTTGTGTTGCGGGTCGTTTATAATATCATTTATATTATCAACCGACACGTCCACCATCATTCTCTTATTAACTATCCACTCGTTTCTTAATTCGGTATTGTTAGCAAGCATCATGGAGACAATCGTTTTCTCTAGGCCGGTAGCTTTGGCTATCGTACTCCTAGTTGTCTTACCTTGCTTTATCGCAGCCCTGATTAGAACCTCTCTTTCACTACTAACTATCGCAGCTTCCCGAATACTATTCTTCATGCTCTTTGCCATAGTTCTCTTATTTTATTACCTCGTCCCTTATAGACTTAATGAGGTAGGTTAATGTCTCTTCTGTTATCTTACACACTATTTTTATGAACCTAACTACTACTATCACAATTTGAATTGGTGACAGTAGAAGCGCTAATAATAATGCTACAATCAATACTCCGAGTCTTTTCAATGTTCTCATAATTTGATCTTTTTTATTTAGTTAGTACCGTTGGGATCGAACCAACCACTCCGGCTATAGTACCGTTATGTCCTTTACACTTCTACTAATCTCCTTGTCGGGAGTATAAAGTTCCAATGCACGAATGCCCGAAACTTACTTTTTTAATTACTTGCTCTCCATTCTCCTCCTCCAAATACTTGGATTCTTGGAACTAGTTTGCCCACCTGCTGCTCTCCATCATCATCAAACTCTTCCTCTAAAAAAGAAAGAACATCAACCATAAAATCTTCTGCTACTGACTTTGCCTCATTTGACAATGCCTTTGCAGCATTTCTATCTTCAGCTCCATCTTCAGACGCAGAGATTAAACCCGAATCCGTAAAGACCGTGTGGTATAATCTTAATAGTCTACTATACGTATAAAAGCATAGTGCTGGTATAATCAAAGCTTTCAACTGCTTATCAGCATCGCTCACTGGAGTTATAGACGCTGGGTCTACAATACACCTCTTGAGATTATCTTCTCCGATTACCCTTTTTATATCTATATTTTGTGCTATCAGTTGTGCTGACTTACATTTGGTTTCATCAATATCCTGTTGAATATTACAATAATCTGCAAGCGCATCAACTATATTCGGGAGAATTAAAGAATTCTCATTTATTCCCGTATACATAATTGTTGTTTGTTTTTATTAATCCAGCCAAACAGATACCTGCTCTTCTGTTAATCCAAAACCGGTAAGCATTTGCTCTGCTTGTGCTCTTGAGATTTCTTCTTTGTTAAATTTTCTAACCACCCTTTGTAGGTTTTGCATTTCACGTCCACTCATTTTTGAAAATACAGCGTTCGCTTTTGCCTCCTCTAAAGTCTCTCCTTCAATTACTTCACCTTCAGGAAGAACGTCCTCTTCATCAAGTGATAATTTCTTAATACTAATTGACTTGGTATTAAAAACGGAATGAGCCAGTATTCGATTTAGCTCTCCTTCTATCATATCTCTACCACCTTGTGTAATGGAATTGAATACAAAGTAAGCCTCCTTTAAATCTGCCCCTGAGAATCCAGTTGAGTTGTCAATTCCCGATAATGCTGGTGGTATTAAATACGCCCCAGTGATTACGTTCTTGTCAAGGTTATATGCTAATTCAGCAGCTTCTATAATTGCTTTCGAACCAGCTCCACCTCCACCTATTTCTTCAAGTAATGTAGCTGTAACCTCCTCTGGAGATAATCCACTAAATGTGATTATCTTTCCTGAGCCTCTAGCCCCTTGAGCTTCTGCTATTGCTGATTGCATTGCATCCAATGTTGCATCTCCACTTTCCAATGAAGTTTTCAACATATATGTATTAATGAATCCAGTTGAAGTTTCTTTCCTTACTAGGATTGAATTTTCAACATCACTCAATACATAATTTACTGGAGCCTGTAATGGAGATATCGGGTATGAACTATGCCCAGTTTCAGTGTGGTAAAGCATTTGCCCTAAATAGTTTCCTATTCCACCTTTTGTGCTCTCTATTTGCTTCAAGGCAACCTCCGGATTGAATCTATCAAACCATCTTATGTCTCCTTTTGTAAGTGCTTTTGTAATTGCTTTGTGAACCTCTGAATTCCTACCAAAGTTTTGGTGGTATCCTATTTTAGAAGCATAGTTTAATTCATCGAATTGATTGAACCTAAGCTCTGCAATTCTCATTGGATTAATTCCAGTTACTTTTCCTTCTAAATTATAATTAACCTGCAAGGCGAATGCCTCCCAAGTAGCGTAATCTTCAGCCATGATTGATACAACTTTCTTCAAAGTCAATCCTCTAGTTGAAACTATTTCATCTTCTCCATCAAACCCAGCACCTTTGTAAAACTTAGCGGTTCTTGTAACTGCTGGTTTTGCGTTGGCTGATTGTTCGATTAAATTAATCATTGATTGTGGAAATGTATTTGTAAATCCCCAATCCATAATACCCAAGGAAATATTCTCCCTTGTCCATATTTGTGCAACTTCTCGATGTGATTGCATGTTGAAGTTGGTTACTGCTGGTATGTTATATTTTGACATAAGTCTATCTAATTTTATTTTAGATAGACTTTATCATCTATCCTGTTATTGTTGTGTTTCTTTTTTTCTATGCTTTCTTAATGTTTGAACGCAATGAGAGAATGAGTGTTTTTTCATATTGTGGTCCTCTACTTTAAATGTAGTTTGATATACATCATAAACCGCACGCTCAGCGATTGGCCCAAATGATTTTGCAAATACGTCCACATCCAAGAATTTTTTCCTTGGCTTTCTTTTTACTGTTGTACTCTTGTTTACTACTGACATTGTAATATAATTTTGGTAATATACTTTTGGAATATTCCGAGGTGTATACTGTGAACCTCTTTAATCCTTTTCAAAAATACGGATTGAGTTTTAATTCAACCCGTACCCATAAAAACTAAATTATGAAAATTGAAAAGATTGTTAACTAGCGGAGAGTCGAACTCCTATTATGAATACCCATTGTCCTGATTAACAGTGTCAATGTTATTCCTAGTTATAAAAATATTAGCTCCTAGCGAATCAAGCAACCTACGGAAATAGGTTGATGATATTTTATTTAATGTCCGCTCTACTCTTTTTAATATCTTATGTTAATATAGTAGTACCAGACGCAATTACTTACTATCTGGACGCAATACTATACTATAAGTATCGAGGTAAGGCCTAACATTCTAATTACCAATACTTTAACTCTCTTTTCTATTCTACTTTATTTTTATAAAAACACTTATAATATAACGTCCAAAAAAACTCAGATGAGCCATTCCGGGATTTTTTTAGTAATTCTACGAAAAAAACCAGTCTGAGTTTTTCAGTTCATCAATCCCCTTCTCCAAATCAAACCCTCTAAACGATGGAACCTCGACTTTACTTAACTCTTTCTGTATCTTAGATTCTCCAGATACCTGAGCCCTAAGCTCCTTGTCAAGCGTGTAGAGAGGCTTTCTCTTAATTAACTTATTGAACTCCTCCTTTGTAATATCTAGCATCACATCCACGTAATTTGGATGACACCCATATGAGTCATGAATCCAATCCGAATTTTCAATACCAGCCTTCTTCATCTTCATAGCCACTCTCCTTAGTAATTCAGCATCCAGTGCGTGAATATAATTTGGAGATATTGCTGACCGCATCTTAGCTGGAGAAACCCTTTTTGAAAACGTTTTCTTACTAATGGTTACCCTTGACCTAGAGCCCGGCAAGGTACATAGTATTTGCCTTGACTTTAATTCCTTATTCTTTTTGTGTTCCACATAGAATCCATCATCGGTCGTCCACGTTACCTTACAATCTCCTCTTGAGATTAAATTACACATTCGTTGTACATATACCTCAAAGGCTTTACCGCCGTTTAAAACGCCTTGTATTGAGTCTCCAATTATCTTGGAGAATAATGCCGCGTTCTTCTTGGTAATCCACTTGTGTTCACATTTCAATTCCCTAAACATCTGCCATAGAATTTCAGCCCTACCCTGAGCAGTTCCACCATAGTTGGAAACCATTGTAGGTTGCTTGCATATCTTTCTTCCATGCTCTGATAACAAATCTCTTAGAAATTCTAAGATTTCTCTCTCCGCTTTGTCATTGGACTGTATGATGCGTTTTTTAGTTTCCTCAATTGATTTCTGAGCCACCAACATATACGCATCCTGTCTTAGTATTTCACCATCCTCATCATAAGTTGGCATCACATTAGTTGCTAGACATCCAGCTTTATCACCGGTGATGGCGCTAGTAAATTGAGAACCACTATTGCAGGCATCCAAATGTATTCTAGTATTTGGTGTATACATTCTATCATTCTCCCATTCATTCAATTCGATTTGGTGAGATAGGAATTGGTACGGTTCATCTGCTTCCATATAATCCGCATCAATCAAGTCTTTGCCTCTTTCAACTCTTTCTTCAAATGGTAATTTATCATCTCCATATAAACTTGCAAGGTATGCCCAATTCCATTCTGTACCGGCACTGGTTGGAGCCTCAACCTCTTTATACAATAGAAGCGCCTTAACAGCATCGGAGCCTTGAGGTGACAAACCAACTGGTAGCGGATAGATTCTTCCTCTAAAGTCATAAGAATGCGGAAAGTATAATACCTCCTCATCTTTATATCTATCAGCTATTCCAACAGCCAACTTTACGGCCCTATATTTACCGACCGCGCTTTCATAATCTCCCTTTTCCGCATTGTACAATTCAATCTGCTCCCTCGTTCTTAACCTTAGTTCTATAATCTCATTTTTCTTTTCCTCAGACATTTCCACATCTTCCTCTAAGTCTTTTTCCCACACACATCCCCCCATCTCTGGAAATTCAGTATGGATGAAGTCGCTTTTTTTAGGGACACTAAGGTCTCTCTTTAGTTGGGCCAAAACTACTTTATTAATAACCCATGGAGTAGACTGTATGTAGTTTAGGCTGTTGTAAATCTTTTTAGAGAATGGCTCATACTCAATTTGAGAACCTGAAGGAGACCTTACCATCTCATATTGGTAATCTTCATAACCACCAGTGATTCCTAATTCGGGGTCATAGGTCCAATCAATTGGTTTAACCAACATAGGTTGAGGATAAAATGCCTCGGCCGCCTCTATGGTTAACTTCCCGATTATGGTCTCGGATAGCGTACATCTATAATTTAACCTCCATCTGTAGGTTTCTCCTTTTCTGTCCATCTCTCTTTCCGTATGAAAGTATGAGCTATAATCAACTATAACCTCTACCACTCTCCAAACCTCATCAAAGCCCAATTCTGGCATTAACTTATCTTGAAGTGTTTGTATTTTTCTATGGCGATTTAAACTCTCTCCCTTTTGCTTGATGTCACCGGACAATAATAACATCACCTCCACGATTCTAACCAGTAAGATTTCGTCATCAGTAAAGTAGTTCTTATAAGCCTTTCTATGCATCTTTGCACAACCGGTACTTATCCAAACTTTTACATCATCAAAGATTCTCAATCCTTCGTCTAATAATAGTCTTTTTCCAATCTGTGTTGATGAAGCCTTCTTAGTGTCAAGAAAGTCTTTTGTCATAATGCCTTTCCACACCTGCCTCTCACCTAAGCGTTTCATTTGAAGTTCGTTTACATTCATCTATTGGTCTTTTTCTTTTTTTATTATTATGTTAAATCTCCTTGTTTAATAAATCTTATTATATCCCCTGTTTTTTTTGAAAGGTATCTATAGTATCGACGTTAAAAAAAAAGAGTCAGTACTATTCTATACCCAGTACCGCAATTCTTAACTATAGCCCGTCGAAATCTATCCAATACTGACCGTTTAAGCCCTGTTTACGCTCTTCTACTGGACTATCTATTGATTCTGCGCCACTAGTGTCGGTTTCCCTAGAGCCTTCGTTAAACTCATTGTTATCAAACTCTAGTGACTTCCTAACTTGAGAAACTGTTTTGTTGTCAAACTCCCTAACAATTTCTTGTTGGGCCTTCGATGTTCTCTCAACATATAATTCGGGGTCTCTAGTTAATCCAAGCAGGCTTCTAAATCCAGCAATTTGATATGCAAGGCCTTTTGGGCTGGTGTTTAATATATTGGTTATTCCGTAAATCCCACGAACCTCTCCCAAGAAATCAATCCCACTAAATCCAAATTTTGTGATAAAGTAAACGATTCTCATTTCTCTTTTTGTCCATTTCTTTTTTCCCATGATTATAAGTTTTTTCTTAACCCAAACAATATATCTCTTATCAAATTAGGATCACAATATTCTCCATATTGATTCCTACAAACCTCTGGAATACTTATACCCATACTCGCTAATTGACTAAACGTTGTAAGTTCTTTTTGGCTCTCAATTGTTATTACAATTTCAATTGGAGTGAAATCATCCTCGTTTGGTAATGTTTTTTCTATTTTCATAATTCCTGTTTTAAATGTTATTATTGATAAAAATGCTTTGAGGCCATATTTTCAGCATCTCGCTGGTCATATCCCTGATTCATAAAATCTGCCATTAACTCTTTAAAGTTATAAATTTCTGTTACCTCCTCTAATTCCACAACTTCAAAGCTGTTAATTAAAACTTTTTCCTCCTCGGTAAACCCGAAGTCATCCATTCCACTCATTTTATTCTTATTTTTATTTTAGTTAAACAACTCCGCCATTTGCGATGTCTCACGGAAACACTTTCCAGTTAATACTACAGAAACAGTGTCGCACTCACATATTGTCAAATCTAGCCAATTAGTTTTTCCTTGCAATGCCGTCTTGGCTATGCTTTGGGAAATTTTAAAATTAACACTCTCAGTTTTAAATGACGCCTGATGTTTACTGCTCAATCTTTCAAATAATGTTTTCATAATTGTTATTTTGTTTTGATAAAGATAAAACCTATATCCATACAAACCTACAATTACTATGAAAACTTTTTTTCAAGCCAATCTTTATCATAGTGGTCACCACTCAGTTCGTTCCCATCTTCATCAATAGGAATATACCTACCCGATGCCTTGTGGTAATCAAAAAATGTCTCAGCTCCAGTTGTCCCAAGGTTATTCTGCTTAACCTTTAAAATCTTAACCATTACGGAACCATCGGACTTTCTATAAACTACCCATCCATGATAACTCATTTCAAAGAATGCTGAACTACCCTTCACAGAATAAAAATCTGGAACTTCATATTCTCCGGTCTTCTCATCCTTCCTCATTTTAAAGGGGTGTGCTACTAATATAACCAATACTCCCATTTGATGAGAAAACTGTGTTAGGGCTCTTAATATCTGCTCTATCTTCTCATGTCCACTTGACTTAGATTTTATAGATAACATATTAAAAGGGTCAATAACTACATACCTAGGGTCTCCACCCTCTTCTCTTGATAGTTGAATTTGCCTTGCCGCAACATCTAATATCTTTGTTACATTACCACCAGTCCTATTCGTATCAATATGCTTAAACTTACTAGTTATAAAATCATATGCCTCTCTTGTCCTACCATTATCATCCCAAGTAGAACACGTAATATCTGAACCAACAGCTTTCCTCATTAACTTGATGATGTGCTCTTCTGGACTTTGCTCGAATCCAGCCACGATGGTTTCATGCCCATATAGTCTAGCAAGGTCTCCCGTTATGGCATCAACAAATTCTGTCTTACCACTACCGGGTATTCCAGTGACGGTTAAAATTCCGGTACCTTTTGGTCGGAACACTTCTGCAAAGTTCTTAAAGGAAACTTCAAATCCAACCCTATCTCCTTCTGCAATAACCTCCAGTACTTTTCCGAACAATGAACTATAGTCAATTAGTCCACTTTCCTCATCCGGCTCATCTTCCGAATCCTCACCAACAGACTCTCTTTTAACTTTCTTAGGCTCTTTTGACTTGAACTCCGAATAGTCAATTTCATCATCATCATAATCCTCTACATCATCCGCTTTTCTCAAATCATATGGCCACCTTGTTTGTGGGTAGTCTTTGGCTAGATTAGTTACCTCTAGGAATCGATTTTGATTGTCATTGGATACTTTAAATTCGGCCTCTGAAAAATCTATCACAAATGACAAATCTTCTTGAGGGTGTTTGAATCCAAATTTCGCAAGGTCTAATATTGAGACCTGAATGAAATGGAAATTGTTATTAGTCTTCTCCAAGATATCATCCAGCAATACCGTTTCGTAAAAATCCGAAACATCATCCCATAGATTCTTTGACTCATCTCTCTTTTCTAATTCTCCATTACTAACCTCGATATCCTTTAGCATAATAAAGGCTGGTTCCACTTCTAGGTTAATGAGAATATCAGGATCCCAAGTCACAATTAAGCAATCTGTAACTGACAAGAAATCTACCTTTCCATAGTCTTCAAATTCTTGAATAATCTGTTTTCCAATTTGCCTATAATTATCAGCCGTTATAAATTCCGGCTGAACATAGTATAGAACTTTAATTCCGTTTCCACTTGGAGATACCATTGCAGCTAAAACATTATCAAACTGCTCCATTATATCTACCTTATATTCTTCCAATTCATCGGCTATTATATCATCAATGTCCAATACAATCAATCCGCTTGCTTCTGTGAAATTACTTTTCTTTCTCTCAAATGAAAATAACCCGTGCATAGCATAGGTTGGAAGGTGTTGTTTGATGGTTTCATCTCCAGCCCTTAGTTTCGTAATCTCATCTCTATACTCACCGCATTTTATTGAATTTAGAATTTCCTCAATTTTTGTTGAGTTTGCAACTTCTGTTTTGTATGTAGATTTAAATCCACTTACCTTTGTTTCAAATATACTCATATTTTCATAATTATTGTTTTTGGTATAAATATTCGTATTCTACTGAATCACCTCTTCTTAATTTCAAATCTTCCTTTATTAAAAGACTTTTTATAGCATTACCTCTTAGCTTAGAATTTACTCCAGCTCCAATGCGCAACCCTTCTGCTGTTACTTTGTATGTTCTGACATTATATATAGATGATGGAGAAAAGTCCAGTACATCGCTTAAAACCAATACCTGTCCATGCTCTAGCGACATCTTCTCCGCACTCATAATTGATTCTCCAACCCTGGTACTCTTTGCGTCCTCAAAATACTTTTCGAAATTTTTTGTCCGGAAGATAGTTCCCGGATTCAAATTTGTATGCATTACCTTGTCATCTTTCCACCTTAGGTATCTATTTGAGACAACCGACTTAATGTCATTGATTGAGTAGTTTTTTAACCTAGCGGTTAATATAGATATGTTGTGTTTCGAGTTTGGATCAAATTTTCGTCCATATAAATTATTCATGAAATCAATAATCTCCACAACCTCTTTTGATGCGGTTTTCTTTTTGATATTTTTTACGGCATTGTCACATCCACTCCATTCGATAAGTCCTTTTTTATGGAGAAGGATAAGTGCCAAGTTAGCCTCTCTCATATTGGTCACTGCCTTGAACTTTGCCAAGGTCATTTTTGGGTCTATTTCTTTTACGGCCATTATTGTTAATAACAAACCTCTTTGATACATAGACACCCCGCTTTGGAGTGCCTCACTAATGGTCTTAATCTTTAGTTTCATATGCTATTTTTTAATAACTGGTCAGGTGAACTGTTTGTGCGTTTATCCATTGAGAATATGAATACCTAAAACGCTTCAGATTAGTTTGACGCCCTGAGTACTCCTCATAGGCACATTCTTGTTCATCAACCCAAGCCTTCCAGCTAATTCCTCTTTTTACACTATCTCCACATGCTGCGAATAATGCTTTTAAATCATTGTTGTCAATTGTAAAATCCAATACCACCATAACGTTTGTTTTTAATTGTTTTTATTTTTAAAGTCCGAACCAATCTTTTGTTTCTTGGCTTAAATTTTTTCCACTACTTTCAGTTCCTCTTTGTAACTCTCCATTTTTTTCACTCCACATTCTCCAAGTTTTTCTACCCGAACCCTTCCATTTAAGAACTCTTAAGAAATGAGATTCTCCTTGAAATTCTCTAGTGTGGGATGAAACTAATTCCAAACCAACTTTACTTTCAAATTCAACTTGGTTTTCTGTATGTGATAAAGTTTTCATAATATTTGATTTATTAATTATACGTAAAGATAATCCTTTTTCTAATACCAACCTACAAATGACTTATTTATTTTTCCAAGTTTTATTTCTTACTATATTATATATGCAAGTACTGCTTACTCCATAATGCTTTGCTTGTACTGAATTTTTTACTCCATCGGCAAATTGCTGGCGTATCTTTAATACCTCATTCCAATCAATTTTAACTTTACCGTCAGATACTTGGGGCTTAGTTGCTTGGGGCTCTATACGTGCCTCTACCGGCTTCTTTGTAGTTTTCACTGGAGTATTATTCAAATGAAAAGTTAATGCGTATCTGCTATCGTAATAGCCATTATTGTGAGTCTTGCAACAGTTATAACATGCTGAGGTTTTTCTTGAACTCTTGTGGCGATAAACTATCTCATCACAATTATTACAAGTTAATTTATATCTATATGCGCTTGGGTCAATTTCAGCAGAACCACATCTTTCACCAACGCATCCAATTTGTAATGCAATTGACCTCCATACGTGGTCGTGAGATGAACTACCTCTTCTTTCAAAATCAATAGCATGAGCAATCTCATGTAATACCGTATCTTCCCACTTTGAAATTGGAGCATCACTATTTTTTATCATCCATTCAGATAAAATAACCTCCTTTATACTCCTACTTCTATTAATTCTGCAGGTTCCAAAACTATTCTTTTTCTTACCGTATTTTTTAACCCATCCTAATTTGGACATGTTGAATATTTCTCCATCTACTAGGAAATCAGCACTCATGTGCTTTTTAAAAGTTTCATTAATCGTATAAAGTTTTGACTCTGACATTGTATATCGTTTTAAATTATACGTAAATATACAACCACTTTATCTTATATACAACAAAAAAGGGAAAAAGTTTTTAAATTCTTTTTCCCTTATTAATTTATCTACCCATCTTTCCGTTAATAAAATGTATCAACTGAGCCCTACCATCCGGGTAAATTCCACCCAAGGAATTCATCCAGTTTGAGGCGCCTCTATTAAAACCTACTCTTAAATGAGATAACGTTCCCACCATTATATGTCCATCCTCTCTGTGTGGGTGGTGACCATGCCCTACAATATTTTTAGTATTCAGATTTTTAAACTGGTTGTGACCACCCCTAGAACCATTCGCTCCCAAGTGACCATGCATTGCCAATTCCCATCCATGAATCCTAAAACTATCATCCAGACTTAATGTGGTTATCTTATCTCCAAACCTCTCATCTATTAAATATGGTAATATACCCTTAACCTGAGCATTTTTACTTTCTGCCAATATATTGGAGAGTTTTAAATACATTTTCTTGTTCTTGGCCTTCCGCCAATCTGTATGCATTAACCATCTGTCCAGCATATCATCGTGATTTGACCTTGCTATAATAATATGTCCATAGTCCTTGTGTTTGTCCAACCACTTCATGACACCTTCTATCTCCTCCTCGAGATTGTCTAAACCTTGCTCTTCTTTTTGAAGTAGTCTAAATGGATTCTTTTCGTCCCAATGGAGTATTGATTCCATTTCGGAAACATCGTGCACCACTATGTGCTTTGGCTTCATTTTTTCAATCAAACCAAATGCGGCTTTTGTAACCACCTCGTCATTATGTCTTACGTGGACATCTCCCAAGATTACAGCATCCATGCCGTCTTCATTATCTATAATTTTACCATTCAAGGCTCTCTTGTAAACATCATAGAAATTTCCATTGGCATCTGCATTGACTTGCCTAATGTGAAAATCCTCCCCATCTAATTCAACTACAATAAAACCTAGCATGTGGTGAAATTCACCTTTCTTGCCAGCTTTACTGTCCGTATAATTAGGTTGAGTACAAGCTCCGGTTGATAGTAAAAGCTTATGCGGATATCCTTCCAATACTGGCAGTGATTTTAAATGTTGCCTTGGGTGCCCAACTATACAAGACTCCAATGCAGTAAATCCATTGAATCCAGTTAATGGTTGTGCGGCTGTTGGTTGAACCTTAACATCAGAAAGCACTTGGAGCAATGGATGTATATTGTGCCTGTTTGCATCCAAGTGAGGTTTGACTTCTTTTGTCCACCATTCATCACTCTCCTGATTTACCGTCCATGCTGAAGTTGGGTTTCTATACCTACCAGCTATAACGTGTAAATTCGCATTTAAATGTTCCGTGTATGCTTCTATGTTCCTCCATAAATTACGATGAACTCCAGTTGCGTTTTGAGCCCATGTGATAATGAAAGTTTCCTTTTTCTTATCAAATGTTTTCTTTTGCGCATCTAAAAATTCCCTACTAATTGGCTTTTGCTTCTTACCCGAACCAGCTATCACCAAAGACTTGTTTATAGCCTTTCTAATTCTCTCATGATACTCTAAGCCATATTTTTCACAAGCCTGTCTTACAGCGCTTGAAATCGATACTCCGGGCTCTTTAATTAAAAGTTTCTTTACAAACTTTAATTCTTTTACATACTTCGCTTTTCCCATTTATTTATTTTTAGTTAATCCTCATATAAATTATCAACCTCTTCTTCGGTTGGAGGGTATTTCAATAACTCTTCCTTTATAAATTTGCCGGGCTGATATTTTACTATCCACCTCGACGCCATTGTCATCTTAGTTGGGGTGCCGATACCTCCATTCATACTCATAACTACTCTCGCAGGTTTGATGAATGGATATATCATACCAATTTTAGGAAGGGCAATGGCCCTATTAGCTTTCATATACTCTATGATGATTTCGATTCCCGTTCTCCACACTTTAGTAATATCGGTAACCGTGAATCCGGTTCTTTTACTAATCTCTTTTGCGAAGTCTTTCATCTTAACCATATCTTTTGGCTTACGCTCTCTAATAGGTCTTAGCTTCCTTTTATTTTGCATATTTCTTTTTCTTTTTTAACTTGGTCGGAGATTTGTAAAACGAATCAATCCTCGCCATCTGCTCTTGTTGCTTTTTTAGCTTTCTCCTAGCTTGCCTTTGGTCATAATTCTTAACTCTCTTTCTTAGGAAATAAGAAGTGGTGGCTCCAATGGCATGCCCAAACATCGTAGCTCCAATATCACCAACATTGAATCCGCTGGTTCCCAAAAACCCATCATTAAGTTCTTTTAGAATAGCTACACCTCCCACAAGGGCACCTGACTTTAGGTAGGCTTGCATTTCTGTATTATACCCATTTGTATCAAAATAGATATAAGACACTCCACCAAGAAACATGCCTACTGCTGCATGTTTCTGTTTATCATAATCCATAGTACTTCCCGGTAAGAAAATATACCCTAATTCATTATCCTGTGCCCCCACTCCTATCGAGAAGAATGCCAATGCTAATACTAATAATAATTTTTTCATCTTTATTTGTTTAATTGTTTATCATTTATTTTTAACTACCACAAGCTAGGCAATCCTCATCATTATCAACTGCGTTTCTACCTTGCTCTATCATGGCTTTAAAATCACCCTGATTTATTGGCTTTATTTCCACCTCGACCTTTAATGCCTCTTCCTTCTTTACCGTAAACTTTTTAGCATCAACCGCAGACTTGGTCCTAAGATAATACATTCCTGTTTTTAGCTTTTTAGAATGAGCATAAAAGTGCATTGAAGTTAATTTAGATTCAGTAGCTCCTTCCATAAATAAATTCATTGATTGTGCTTGACAAACAAACCTTTGCCTATCAGCGGCCATGTCAATAATTGATTTCATAGATATCTCGTAAGCTGTCTTATAAATCTCTTTTATCTCCGTTGGGATTCTCCCTATGTTTAAAACAGAACCATTGTCTCTCATCAACTCATTTTTCATTTGGTCATCCCATAATCCAAGAGCCTCTAAGTCCTCAACTAAATGAGTGTTGCATACTACATATTCTCCTGACAAAACCCTTCTAGTATATAAGTTAGAAGTGAACGGTTCAAAGCATTCATTGTTTCCTAAGATTTGAGAAGTACTTGCTGTTGGCATTAATGCTATCAACAAACTATTTCTTAATCCATTCCTTTGAATATCTACCTTCAAGCTGGCCCAATCCAATTCCGGGTCTAAATCTGGAGTCTCTTCATACATATCAAATTGTAAAATCCCCTTTGATGCAGGACTCCCTTTAAAGGAAGCGTAGGCACCTCTATCCATCGCCATCTCCATTGAGGCCTCCAATGCATAAAAATACATATGTTCAAATATATCCTTATTTAATTGTTTAGCTTCAGGTGAATCAAATGCATATCTAAATTTTACAAAAACGTCAGCCAAGCCCTGGACTCCTAACCCTACTGGACGGTGTTTGGAGTTACTTGTTTTGGTTTCCTTTGTTGGATAATAGTTTGCATCGATTACATTATCTAAATTGATTATAACGCGTCTAACAGCTTTTCTAAATAGAGACTTATTGAAAAATACAACTCCACGCTTATCCTTCTCCACAAACATTGGTAAGGCAATAGAGGCTAGGTTGCAAACCGCATCCTCCTTATCATCAGAATATTCAATAATCTCAGCACATAAATTTGAACTTTTAATTACCCCTAAATTCTTTTGGTTGGATGATATATTTGCCCTATCCTTGTGTAGTAAATATGGTACTCCTGTTTCAAGTTGAGACACCATTATTTTCTCCCACAATTCCCTTGCTTTAATTGTCTTTCTCCCAAGTCCCATTGTCTCTAGATTCTCATACTGGATTTTAAAATCCTCTCCGACTAAATCCTGAAGCGGTACGTGTCCAGATGTTGCGATTTCATTTGGACAAAATAATGTCCAATCTCCACCAGATTTAACTCTCTCTAAAAATAAATCATTGCTCCATATTGCATAGAATAAATCTCTTGCTCTCAACTCTTCAGCACCGTGATTCTTTTTCAATTCTAAGAATGAAAATATATCAGCATGCCATGGCTCAATATAAATAGCAAAACTACCCTTGCGCTTTCCACCTTGATTAATCCATCTTGCAACTTCATTATAGGTTTTTAGCATTGGAAGAATTCCATCAGACCTTCCATTAGTTCCTTTTATTCTACTTCCTTTAGACCTGACATTATGTACGTGCAGTCCTATGCCTCCAGCCAACCCGGAAATTTTAGCAACACTTTTCATGGTATCAAATAACCCATCTATACTATCAGCTTTATTCGCCAATAAAAAACATGAACTTAATTGTGATAGTTTAGTTCCAGAATTAAATAGTGTTGGAGTTGCATGTGTAAAATATTTATTACTCATCATCTCATAAGATTCAATAACATCCGGCATTGAAAATGCACCAACTTCAATTGCAGTTCTCAGCCACATATATTGAGGGCGTTCAATAACACCACCCTGAGACTTATCAGACTTTTCCCTACCTCTTAATAAATAGGATTTCTCTAAGGTTCTCAACCCAAATATATCATGCCCAAAATCTCTATCTTGAACAACCAGCTGATTCAACTCTGTTTTGTTTTGAAATACAAAGGCCATAAACTCCTCCGACAAAACCTCAGTTTCATCTTGAACTTTCCTCATCGCCTGAGAAAAAGTATCCGGTGTTGATTTCCTCAATTGTGTTACAAATAATCTTGAAGCCAACGTGCTATAATCCGTATGAGATGGGACTAGCGATGCTGCGATTTCAATACACAGGGTGTCCAACTCCTCGGTCGTAATGTTATCGGCCATTTGGCTAATGACTTTAATTGACATTTTATCTGCCTCAACCCTTAATCCTACCGAAGCCTTTCGTATGCGGTCTGTAATCTTTGCGGGATTAAAATTAATTAATCTACCATTTCTTTTTTGTACCTTCATTTATTATGATTTTTTGTTTTTTTATTACCCCCATGGAAATGTAACCCATCCATCCATACCCTCCGGTATTTCAATTGGACAAAACTCTACTAGGTCTCTCCGCCTAGACGTAAGGACTGCAAATCTAGCGTTTGGATATAGATGTTGAATGTCCTTAATTGTGCGCCCTGAGTCACATATGTCATCAACAAATAATACGTTTGACAGGTCACCAAATTCTAAAATCTGGCTTCTCATATCCTCTGTATTCGCAAGTCCATCTCTCGTTTGATAGTTTAACACACCCATAGGTATGCCCATCTCATTTGACAGCTTAACTGATAATGGCAGGCCTCCTCTTTGAAGTCCCACAATTTTTGTAATACCTAGACCTTGATAATGCCACGCTATTGAGCCCGATGCATTATCGAATTCATCCCAAGTTATTTTCATAATGTTTAATTTAAGTTCGGTTTTAGTTTATCTGATTTGTGTAATTTTTTATGCCTCTTATAGTCTGCCAAACCATCAGCCATCATGTTTCCAATTATATTGGGGTCTTTCATTAGATATGCTTTGGCTACTGGATTCTTTTCTTTTTCAACTTGATGTGATTTGATGTGAATCATTTCTAATTTTAACTTCGGCCTGTTTTTTAAAGCCAACACTATCCTCTCCCACAAGTCTACATTTTTTATTGGAGCTCCATAGCTAATCCAATCATTTTCAATCCATCGTTCTAATCTATTTTCAGTAAAAGTTTTTACGACATACATTGAATCTGAATAGACCCTAAGCTTAACTTTGGCATCAATATGAAATGCGGTGATTGCATAATATAGAGCCATTACTTCCATCCTTCCAGTTTTGGTATTTTCAAACCCCGATGAGAATGCTTTTTTATTTCCATAAAAATCTGGAAAGTAAGTTGCAAAACCACCCCAACCTTTTTTTGGGCCAACCACAACTGCGGAGCCATCTGTATATGCTACTATTGTTTTCATGGTTTTTTTAATTGATTTTAAGGAGCTCTACGCACTCCCATTTTCCTATTGGCATATTACTATTGATTAGTATATCGATGCGCTTAGAGTATCTCTTATTCATCTTATCCTCGACCGTATACACTCCATCGTATCTCGTTCCAGTTATTCTTACTTTCGTTCCCATTGGATACTCGATGAGTAAATCTCTTGAGACCGCAATTATCTTATGCTTATATGGATTAGATAAATCCAATTTAAACATCGACGCAGTGTGTCCAGGGTCAGAATTAGTCTGTTCTGGAACTGCATTGTAAACTGTTGTTGTAACCTCCGTTTGACTGGTACATAACATCGCTGATATACACATCGTCAATAATAGTATTTTTTTCATAATCCTCCGTTTGCTAATTTACTAACTTCAAAATATATTTCACCCCAAGTTGGGAGTCCTCCTACATTTCTATTATCAATATAAACATCCGCAGAAATTTTTCTACAGTCCTGCCCATAGGCTTGTATTTTTTCTGGTAGATTGGAATTGATATAGTGATATGGGATGGAGTGTTCGTTTAGGAAATCTTCTGCCATCCCCTCATACCTTCCAGTCCTGCAGGTGTTAATAATAACCTTGTGACCATCCCCATAAAGCTGGTCAATAAAATACGCAGCTCCACTGATTATCTCTCCAACTTCTGGAAAGCTATCCTCTGCAATGGTTCCATCAAAATCAATCGCTAGTGTTAAAATTCTCATATTACTAAATATTTATTATACATTTTTTTCCATTCTCCAAGGCTTAAAACCTCTCCCTTAAATGTATAGAAAGTATCTCTACCTTGTTCTATAATTTTCATTTCAATTCTCTGGACAATTCTATCCACATTAATTTTTTGACCCTCAGGTGTTGGAATGTAATCTCCATAATTCCACTCCTCATCAACTCCGGCCAATTCTATAGTAGGATAATTAACTGCATACCCCCTAGCCCTCATCTCTACGCATAATTCTTTTAACCTATTAACAATATAGGCAAACTTGTCATACCACATATATGCATGTCCGGTACTTAATGTGTATTCCTTCCCAATTCTGGTTTTATCTATTCCAACTTTGGTTTTCTTAGACCTTCTATAATAATCCGCCGAGAACTTTATCTCGTTATACTCCGCTCTCAAATGTTGGTCTGCAAGCTCTTGTACTGGTATAATATTTATTCTCATAATATTTGATTTTAATTATAGCATAAAGATAATACTATTTTACACATAAACAACAAAAATCCCAAAAAAGTTTTAATTCTTTTGGGATTGTATATATGCTTTACCTTTGACCAATGTCCAACAAATAGTCTTTGGTTTCTTCTTTATTCATTTTTCTAGAACTTATTCCACTAGGTAGTTCTATTATTGTTTTGCCATTCTCGATGGCGTATTCTAACTCCATCACACACCCACTTGGGATCTTACCATCGGGCAATGCCTTAAAAGCAAAAACCTCACACTCCCTAACTTGACTTAAAAATACATCGTAAAACATATCTACATATGGAGTTGTGGACATTAGGCGCTTATACTTTGCCAATGCCTTGTCGACCAACCCTTGAGTTCCGGGCTGATTTGGATTTACTACATCCAACCCTAAATCTACAAGTGTCTTAATATCCCTCTCTTCTTGGGGTGTATTATATATTCCCATGAAGTGGGCGTAGTATACTTTTTTGTTCATTTTCTTTTCTCATTTAAAATTTTACGTAACACATCTTTCATTCCTGAAGATTGTTTCTTGATATCAATTCCTTTATTTACGGCTTCTGCAACCTCTTCTTTATCCTCCAGCATCTCCCACATTTGTTTATCAATTGTAAAATCGCTTAACATAAAGGTTACCGTAGTTGCATTCTTTTGTCCTGACCTATCCAACCTTCCAATTGCTTGTACTAAATCTGATGGCCTCCACGGTAATTCCAATATCAACATATTTGAACAAACGTCTTGCAATCCATCAACTCCAGTTCCAGCCGATTGCATATTACCAAACAAGAATACATCATCACTCTTCTGCCAATCCAATACAATTTGACGCTTTTTTCCAGCCGAAGTTCCACCTGCTATTAGTGGACACTTAAACTTTTCCGAAAGGTAATCTAACTGCTCTCTATGCAATCCAAAGACTAATAGCTTTACTCCAGATTCTTTCCAATCTTTTAAATATTGCTCTATTGCCTTTACCTTGCCCTCAATGGCTAGTTTTCTTAACTCTCCTAATTGAACCAAGTGCTCAGCCTCCATTGCCGACTCCATTGCCTCTTCTCCTTTTTCTTCTAAGACATATTCTAAGAACTCATTTGTGGCCCTGTGTATTTTTGCTAGGTTGTTAATTGGTATTTGTATCACCTGCCTTGTGCAATCTGGCAACTCATCCAATACATCTCTTTTTTCCCTTCTAATGTAACAGGTCTCTCTTAGCTTTCTATTTAGTTCAATTATATTGGTTGCACCTTTAGCTTCCCATCCAAAACTACCTCTAAAACCATCACAGTACCTCGTAATAAATTGGTACCAATCATCGGCTATATGATGGTCTGTTTTTAAGATTTTTAATAAGTTCCAAATCTCAACAGGTTTTGACATAATTGCCGTTCCCGTTAGCATTTGAATAATCAAGTCATCTGACCCAGTAATCATCTTTGCAACCTTTGCCCTATTTGAAGTTTTGTTTTTTAAAAAATGGGCCTCATCGAATATAACCGACTTCCATTTTGTATTCTTTAATTCTTCAAATTTATACGTAGCTCCTTTGCCTTGCTTTTTTCCTATGATATCATAATTGATTACTACAACATCCGCATTCCAATTGTTAGGACTTCTCTTTAGTGGCTTAGACACGATTGTTGAAACTTCTCTTTTATTTCCCGTAATCTCTTCCCACTTTTCTTTCCACTGGTCTTTAACCGATGCCGGTGTAATTACCAAGCATGGAAATAGATTTGAAGTCTCTGCATAAAGTATAGATTCAAATGTTTTTCCCAATCCAACATCATCTCCATTTAATACATTTCCCTTTAGCCTTGCGTATCCCAAAGCTTCCAATTGATATTGTCTAGGTATATATGCGAAACCTTTTGAATCACACATCCCCTGCAGGTATGCATAATCCAAGTCCATCACCTCATAGCTTATATTGACATCCTCCTCTTGGGGTTTTTTTATCTGCTTGAAGTCGAAGATTCTCACTATATACTTTATGTTATCTTTCGACCATTCATTAACCGGAAGAACCCAGAGTTTTAATTCCGGGTTCCATCTGCTATTTCTATCAGCATTTTTAATTCTACTTGAGATTTCTTTATTAAAATCGAAGGAGAAGTTTACTGTCTTGTTTAATGCATCTATATAAAATTCTCTTTTCATATTTTATTTTTAAAGTTCCGTGTTAGATATATGAATTTATAATATCCATAAAACCACCATCTGAAAATCTTCCAATTACCAAAGAGTAGATTAAATATAGGCCTCCAAACATATAGTGAAATATTGCCCATAATATTGATTTGTTAAAATAATAACTAACCATAACGGCCAATATGTTTATTGCTAATTTAAACCAACTATTAAATGGATTGACCACCCTTGCAAGTTGCTTTCCTAATTTTGCTTCGTAGCTATTTCTATCCATAATTTTATTTTTTTAAAAAGTTACATTGTGTGTTGTCTTGAACGCCTCCCAAGTTCCATCCTCATATTCTATTACATAAGTTGCCTCTATAATATGAGCACCTGCATTTATATATCTACCTGTAAATACATTAAGCTCTGGAGTTTCGATTGAACCAGGGCCTCTTACAATCGACATACTAAGTCCATCGATATCCATTGATAAATTACTGTAATTGCTAGCCACACATGCGGATGGAGTTGCCGTATATGTTATTGTAATATTTCCGAATTGAAGTGGCCCATGACTTAATTGTCCATTCACCGTTGTGTCATTACATTTTACAGATACCTTGTCGCCACCTTCATCCTTACTACATGATGTGGTGAATAGTAATGTCATAAATACTAATACTAATACTTGTTTTAAATTTTTCATAATTTTACTTTTTATATGTTCTTATTAAATAATTGCAAATCAAGAATGAATCAATCTTCCCATCGTGATTCTTCTTTGACTTTTCTGTTTTTCTAAAATCTATATCTGGAAATTCGCTTGTAGCTATTTGTTCAGCCATTGCCTTCGAATCTACCACCATAGTTTTACCACTTGATGAAGGATTTTTAATTAGCTCATATCCTTTCCTTATAAATGATTGCCATTTTTGTGGACGTACAAAAATAATTTCAGCCCTAATTAACTCCAAAAGCATTCTTTGCGCTCCTGCCTTGTACCCAAAATTGAAGTTGTTAGTTGCACTCCAACCTCCTCTTCCTCCAACTTGCTCCATTGCTGCAACAAATTTATATCCATTGAAATCTTGCCTTATATTAACCGCCAATCTTATTAATCCTGAATAGCTGAAAACCGGTTTTGTTTGTGGCTTCCCATTTTTCAAAATCTTTCCTGTTTCTTCAGGCTCTGTTGGCATTGCATAAAAATGATATTTATCATCTTCAACTTTTGCTGTAATGAATCCATCTGCTCCAGGGTCAAATCCTATAAATACAGTTCTCATAATTATATTTTTTTAAATATTCCACTAGAAATTAATCTACTTTCTAAGGGAGTTTTTTTACTGCCAATATGTAATTTTAAACCCATACCTTCTAGGATATCCTTAACATCATCCAAGTCATAAATATAATTTACATCCAATTTATAGACTTCAATACCATCCATAATATTTGGAATAGTATCTTCAGCATAATTGTCTTCATAATGTTCACCGTCATTTCCATTCTGGCCAATGATATCCATTCTGTCATTATCTTCGCTTCTCTCTAAAGCTTCATCTACTAATCTTCCTTGACTACTCATAATTTTTTTAGTTTTAATAATATTAACAGTATTGTCTTTGTTTAGTTTAAGTTCAATTGGCATATCATTGGTATAGGGTACATCACACCAATCATAATCAACCGCATACTCTCCATCAGGATTAGCAACAAACTCTTTTAAGAATGATTGTTGCACTTGTGGTATATAGCTTAAAGCAGTTTCACCATTAGATAATAAATAATCAGTAGTTGCTATGATTTTTCTACTTTCTGAAAATACACTACCTCTATTAAATCGTTTTAATTCTCCATCGTTCCCTGATATAAACCAATCACCTTCTTTAATAGGCTCTGTCTCTTGTGATACAGTTGCGTATAGGTGTTGAGGGAAAAATGTTTTAATTTTAGGTGTTAATTCATTTCTGTAATAAATATTTAAATCTCCTCTAACATCTGTATATAATCCAATATGACTCTTATCTTCTGTTGGTAATGTTATTACATTTATTAGTTGCTCCATAGTTTTAATTTTCTTAATCCTTCTTTGGTTAATTCAAATTTAATATATTAAAAAAAACTCTTTGCCCAATTCAGTTATAGGACATACATTTGGCAAGGTTTCCCCTTCACGATTCCATAAGTACATATACATCTACAATAAACACAACTGCTGTACAGTTTACATAATATTGTAAGAGCATTTATAGTCTTACATTATGTCGTTTATCTTCAATCAAAGAGTTTAATTGATATCTTTAATTATTTTGTTTAATTGTTGATACTCCGTTTTCTTTTATAATAGTTAACACATCACTAGAGGCATCTTCATCCGAAACATGCGTAATTATCATTGCGGTTATATTAAGTGTCTTAGCGGACTTAATAAGGTGTTTTAAGCCTATTGAATCTACTCCTTCAAATACTTCATCTACCGATAAAAAGTCTAATCCACCATAAGGGTGCGTTGCATTAATCATATGGCGGTTTGCTAATATGGATGCGAATAGTAACCTACCCCTCTCTCCCCCACTAAATGATGAGAATGTTCTTTCTACGTCCCTGATTATTTTAGCAGTGATTTCATCTTTAAATGTCCCATTGGCCATCATCTTAAAACCTTCCATCTTAACCTTTAAATCAGAGCCCATATCATTAAGATATCTATTGCAATGAAATTCAATTGCATCTAAAGACTGGTTGGCTAGGAACATCCTAAATTGCTTAAAATTAGTAATCCATTGATTCCTCTCATATATGGAGTCTCCAAGTTTAGTTAACTCTAAAGAATCGACCCGCTTTAGCTCTTCTAAGGACTTTAAATCACTTTTGAGTGTAGTTATAAGGCTTTTGTTATTGTCCGCCTTCAAATCGCTTGATTTAACTTTGTGCTCATTAATGGTTACCTCGTGTCCCTTTATTTGCCTTTCAACAGATTTTATTAAGTCTACCTCTTTATTAATCTTAAATTCAATGTTTGAGATTTCTCTTTCCAAACCTCTATATTCCCGCTCTAAATTATCAACTGCAGTTTCCGCGTTTCTAACATTAACAGAAATTCCCTGAGATATGGTTATTAAATTAGATTTCCCAACCAAACTATCTTGCTCCAATTGTCTCAATGCGGTAATTGATTTATCAAAGTCCACCAGCTTTAGGTTAGCTTCATTTATATTGGTTTTGCAACCATCAATTTTCTCTTTGATTTGACTAATTAATTTTTCAGCATGTATTTTATTTTTGCCTAGTTCTTCAATATCACCATCCAATACAAATTCATGAGAACATGCTGGACAGGTTAAGCTTCCACCTAACTTTACATTTATCTGTCCAAGCAGGGTTTCTAACTTTTCAGTTTTAACCTTCCAAGTTCCCAAGCTATCGTCTTCTAAATCTAAGTTTTCAGATAGGGAATCCCTGTCATAAGATATGGATTCAATTTCCTTTGATTTGTCGATACCCTTGAACTCATCGACTTTGGCCTGAGCCTCCGCCATTAGCCTTACCACATCCTTCAATACAGCATCTTTGGATTCCGTATCTTTTTCAACTTGAACTAATTTTTCTTTTTCTGTTTTTATATCACTTTTCCAAGAAACTAATTTTACTTTGGATTCTGAGATAATTACCTTGCAGTCTTTTATTTCATCCTCTTCAAATTCAATCTCATCCCTGAGTTCCTCTAATTTTACTTTCAATTCTTCTTTAAAATCTCTTGCATTTTCCTTTGCAATATTTTCATGAACCAGTTCAATCTTTCCATCCAGTTTTGAAATATCATTTGAAAGGTTATTGAATTCTGAATCCAATACTGAATTATCAATATTTTCTAAGCCCTCAATTATACTCGCATCCGAAAACCTATTTATTAAATCTACCTTTTCTTTGTTGGATGATTTAAAAAATGATTTGAATCTTGAATTATTTATTAAATAGTAATTAAACAAGTCTTCCTTAGATATTGCAAACCATGCTAGGATAGCTTTCTTACCATCATTAATATTACTGAATGAAAGTTCTTCTTTTTTTCCTACTAAGTCAAATGTACTTACTTGTAACTTATTTGAGCCCTTAACCTTTATAGTCCATTCAATGTGTATGGATTCTTTTCGATGGTCACATGAAGCAATCAATCCAACGTTGGCCTCTGTATTTCCATAAGACACTAACTCTGCATCCCTAACGTCCCTACTGTTTGAGGCAGTAATGCAAAATTCTATTATCGCCATCATTCCTGACTTTCCACTTCCATTTGATTTCTGCTTTTCATCAGTGAGATTTAACCCTTGAATTAACAAAGGCCTTCTCTCAAATTCGTATTCCAGATTTTCAAATGTCAGAAAGTTCTTAGCTGTTATTTTCTCTAATCTCATGGTTTAGCTTTTTGATTACATTCTTTTTATTCAATGCTGATACATATATAAAGCCCGGCTTGCAAATTACTTTTTTACGAACCTGTCTATTGTCCCTTGCATCCTCAAATTTAATGTCCATAATTTCAAACTCAGCCTCTTCAATGGAGCCGGTCTCACGACTTACCTCAAAAAGAGTATGTCCCCTTTGTGGTTTTATTGTTGCTAATTTTTGAAGTTTCTTTTCAACTTCTTTTTTTGTAACCTGCTCAGTGTCTACTGATTTTTTTTCTTCTATCATTTTATATTTTTTTGAATTTAAAGGATGCCTCCTGTACAATACTTGTATCTATAAGGTGGGTCACTTCTCCCTCTTTATCGGCAATAAGTAAAGGACGCTTTGTATATTTTAATTCTAAAAGAAATTCAATTAAATCGATGGTGTTTCTCCTAGAGTAACCTACAGCTAAAATATCATTGTGTACTACCTCATATCTAGTTTTTAGTATAAATTCTCCATCTTCAACGTGATGAGATGGACAACTTGGTTTTCCCAATATTTCTTTAAAGAATTCATCTTTAAGGTGTGTAAATCTATCTTTACTTATTGAATATAATTCACTAAGAGTTGTACCTGAATCATGCTTTAATATGCTCATTTCTATTAAGTCATATTCTAAAACGTCACCATTGCCATGGTTAATTTCGTAAATAAAATTTGTGTTACCAAATTTTCCATTTGTTCTTTTTTCATAATAAGTTTTGTCCGCCATTGTATTTGTTTTTAATTGTTTTTTAAAAATTGCTAAATCCGTACAGTTGAACCATGGCTAGCATGATTGTTGTAATTAATAATGTTGCGATAATAAACGCCTTTAATTGTAAGTCTAATCTTTTAAATGTTTTCATAATATTTGTTTTTAATTGTTTTGTTTTAAAAGGGGATTAATTAAAATCCCCGTTATTAAATTTATTGTTTATTCTGGTTTAATTGTAATTTGTGAACTTGGTATGTTAGTGAATTTGCACTGAAAAACTCTATGGTCATATAATCATGTTTTTCCCCACAAACTTCACTTTCTATTTCCGGGCCAACTCCAGAAGACTTTGCTGATGCTCCCATGGCACTAGTTACTATTATATTTACAACATCAATATCTCCTAGGTGTTCTATCTCTACTTTTTTGTGCCCACTTATAAAGGAAAAGTTCTTGATTTCTTTAATGTTTTCTAAATTTTCTTTAATTTCTTGGAATCTCATAATATTTGTTTTTAATATTTCTATACGCTAAATATACAAACACTTATTGGTTACCACACGCTTTTTCTTAAAAACTTTTAAAAATAAAAAGGGACATAAAAATTAATTTATGTCCCCTTCCTTGTATCTAGTGGCTTTTTACTTCCTTTTCTTTTTCAAAATATTTTCGAACTCTTCAACCATATCTGGATTTTCATCAAATACAACCCTAAGTTTCTTAACACCTTGGGCCAATCTAGTTTCTCCATAGTAATAGAATGCACCCTTCTTTGTTAGGATTTCTTCAAAGACTAGTTGTTCAACCATACCGGTAAATCTATCAACTCCAACTCCATATACAATATCATTCTCAATTGTTTTAAATGGAGGAGAAACTTTATTCTTAACAATATTAATAAATTGCTTGAATCCAATTACTGAATCTCCTTCTTTTAATTGACCTTTGCTTTTTATCTCCAATCTTTGAGTGGCATAGAATTTTAAAGCCTTGCCTCCCGTTGGAGCCTTTGCTGGCCCATACATTGAAATGGTAGACCTCAATTGATTTAAAAACATAATCGTGCATTTTGCATCACTTGCAGGTCCTGCTATTAACTTCATGGCTTGTGACATTAGTCTTGCCTGCAGTCCAATCTTAGCCTCTCCCGATTCCCCCTCGAGTTCTGCCCTTGGAATTAAAGCTGCAACCGAATCAACTATTATTAAATCAATCTCACCCGTTTCAACCAATGCCCTAATTGTTTCAATAGCTTGCTCTCCATATGATGGCTGGCTAATATATAAATCATCCACACTAACACCTATTTGTTCACAATACTCCGTATTCAAAGCATGCTCCGCATCTATAATTGCAACAATACCTCCACCCTTTTGAGTCTCTGCTGCTAGCTCTAACGCCAGACCAGTCTTTCCACAACCTGATTCTGCAAAGACTTCAATAATCTTTCCTTTTGCATAACCACCGCCTAATGCGACATCCAAATCTCCCCTTCCAGAAGATATGGTCTCGATATCAATCGCAGCATCCGAAAATTTCATTACCACCTTTTCTCCAAATCGTTTATCCAACTTAGCGATTGCGCTAGCTATTGCTTTATTTCCTTTTGACATTTATATTTGATTTAAAAATTCATCTAAGAGTATTATTCCCTTATCATATTCCAATCCTTTATCCTCACAAAATTGCTTGAACGTTCCTCTGACCTGAACCTTATCATATTTTTCAATTACAGATGGTGGAGTTAAATCCCCATCGTCATAATCATATTTAACCTCATACTTAATCTTTACATCTATGCCGGTATCTTTGAATATTGATTTATCTAAAGCCCTAAGCCTAGACTCCGTTCCAGTAAATTCAAACCTAATAACATCCGAGCTATTACTATGCGCTTTAATCAATTGTTTTAGCTCCGACATACTAATATCGTCTATATTGACCAACACCTTGTTAAAAGCTTTAAAACGGCCCTTAATTATCTCATAAGACAGGTCGTCATATAGTATTGAGAATCCTTTATTAGAATCCTCTCCGAAGCCATCCTGTATCATGGACGGTAAATGAACTATATCTTTAGATATCTCATGCCAATTATGATAGTGTCCCAAATAGGTCTTCTTCCACTTCTTTAATAGCGTCTTATTAATAGAGGTCTTTTCACTGGTATGTCCTAAATTAGTAGAACCTGCCATTTCAAAATGACTTATTAATACATCGGTTCCCTCAGCCTCCTCCAGCATCGGTATCAACATATCATCCGAAAAGAATGGTAACATTGTTACCTCTAATCCTCCAACATCAATAACACTCAATGTGGTGTGTAGGTTGAAGTTGGGATAATGCCTAAAGGTATCCAAGAAAGATTCATGACTGGCATAAATTGTCTTATCGTGGTTACCCGGAATGAAATCCACGTACATTCCATTCATGTTAAACAAAACCAATATCTTATCCAATGTCAATAATATACTTTGCCTTTGGAATGCCCTTGAATGAAACAAGTCTCCTGCAAATAAAAGTCTTTTTATATTCTTTTCATTTGCTATCTGTATCATGTGCTTAATGCTGGTAAGTACTGCCTCTTCGTTTCCAGTTTGTAAATGCACATCGTTGAAAATAATTGCTACCGGTTCTTTCATTAAAATGAAATTAATCGACCATCTTCAAGAAAGTCTATTTTACCAGTTTTTGTAACATCTATCGTCTCATATGAAAGTGTAAGCCCACTTGTGTATTTAAAGGTAGCACCGTGCTGTACTCTAAATGGATACTCTTCTTCATCTTCTTCAAAATTATGAGTACGGCCATCTACAACCACTTTAGCCCAACGGTTACTCGACCACTTGTCTTCCTTTCCATACATTGACAGTTTAAACTCACCCGCCTTCATTATATATACTCTTGATTCCATATCTTTTGTTATTAAAAAAGCCCACCTAGTTTGTAGATAGGCTTTTGTTATTTATTGTTTTATTATTTACTCAACAATGAGGCTAATTCTGAATCTAAATCATCACCAGCAACTTCAGTTGAATCCTGAAAAGGTAATTCCTCTTCTTGCAAGGCTAGGTTATACCAAGTTACCAAATCTTCTTTTGATAATTTTGGTAAAGTCTCTTCTCCATAATTCTCAGCAATATATAGCTTCAACGCTTTTTTCATCGCAATTGGAGAAACCTTTTTCTCTATTGGTTCTTTTGTTTTTGCTGGTGCCTTTTCTTTGGCCGGAGTTTCTCCTACCACATCTGTAGACTCTTCTTTTTCATCCGCACTAGCACTTCCTAAACCTGCTTTTTCAGCTTTTGGTTCTGGAGTTCCAAGTTGTGGAATTACTTTTTCCTCAACCTCTGCAACGAACCAATCGCTTAAATCTTCAAAGAATCTTTTCATTTCTTTTTTAGAAGCGGTTCCAAACCATTCGCTCTCCTTATTTGGAGCATCATTATTTCTGATATTTAACTTCTCACCATCTTGTCTAAATGAGATTCCTTGCACTCTTTTATTAGCCTTGTCCGTAAAATCGTAAGGCTTAATAAATACATTTTTCTCTAAGTCCATAACTAACAACGCCTTCATCATATCTTGAGAATAACGATTGTTTGTTGAAATAGAAATAATATAAATTTCACCATCCGCATCAAAAACGACATTAATACTTTCCCCGTACTTATCATGGGTTCTAAACTCCACTTCTTTAACCATTCCAGTTAAGTCAGCATATCTTGCGCCCTGTCTAGTTTTTACACCTTCAGAGGTAGTATACTCTTGAGTTGCAAAGTTTGGGTCATTCGACTCCGCCTTTCTGTTCCATACGTATCCACCTGCTAAAGATAAATACAATCCTTTTGATTCTTTTACTGCTCCTAATCCTGCCATAATTTTTAAAATTTTATAATATTGATAATTTGTTATAAGGACTTTTCTAAGTTAAACACGGATTGCCTTGGGTCTGTGTTGTTTTTTAATTGACCAGCTTTTCGGCTTTCTCAATTATTCTTTCTGATATTTCACTATACCTATCTAAATATTCTCCAAGTGTCATTGTGGCCTGCATATTAAAGGTTACCTCATGAGCTATGATTTCTAATGCTCGCTTGAATGTAACTCCATATGCTTCCGAATGCTCACTCTCCTTTCCAATATTTTTCCCGGTCTTGGCTGTCATCATTTGATATACATCAAACTTGTTTATGCCCTCACTTTTTTTAATCCTAAAATTTTCAATTTCAATTATCATAATTTAGTTTTAAATGTTTGTATTCCTTCTATTTTCTCTCACCTTTTGTCCAAAAGTATTTCCTAGTCCTCTGAGTTTTTTAACTCTACTATTTACGCCAGCGCGGCTCTCGTTTAATTGTGAACTTCCATTTGATGGTTTCATATTATTTCTTTATTAGTATTCCGTTAATCTTACCTTCAACCATCCCTGCAATATATTCATCAGGGGTAGTTCCATTCACAAGTCCATTTAATTTTCTAGACTTATCTTGACATGCCCAATATAAAACATCCAGTGCATTAAAATTCTTTTCTGCAAGTATAAATGCCCGCTTTAATTTTATCCAAGCCTCATCTGTTTCAAAGCAAGTCTCCAATGCCTTCTCTGTTAATTTAACTTCTACATCTTCATTCCCTACCCTAAGGTTATACTTGCCAACATTTTTTGAAGCTTGTCTTCTTAGTTCGGACTTAAAAGTACCCTCATAAAGTTTATACTCTAATTTAGCTTCAGCCATCCTAGCCTCCACCTCAGATTTTAATAATCCAATTCTTGCAACGGCAGTTGATATCGTGGTATGTTCTCCAAAAATATTCGAAGAATCAATTCTAGTTAAGTCATCAATGTTGATATTGCTATCTAAATTATCATGCTCTAAAACTATTGCAGTGTCTCCAATGTGTATTGTGTATTTCATTTTAAATATATTTTTCTAAGTTCTCTTATTGCTATTCTTTTTCTACTCTTTATTGTTCCCAATGGAACTCCTAATACCACACTTGCCTCAAGTTCGCTTAGCCCCCGAAAGTATAGTGCATTCAAAACACTTTGATATGGTAATCTTAATGACCTTATGTGGTGGTGTATAAAAGTTTTATCCAACTCTTTTTCCACTGGTGCTTCTAGGTGAAAATTATAATCCTGATTGTCTATAGAATCTTCTCTGAAATTCCTCAGATTAAAAGACCTTTGAATATCAATGGTTTTATTCTTTACTATTTTTAACATCCAAGTATATAACCTTCCAGCCTTTGGATTATATTTATCTCTATTCTCCCAAATCTTAATAAATGATTCCTGCATAGCATCGGAGGATAGTGTGTGGTCTTTTAGAATACCATAGGCTGTCTTATAAAGCTGATTATAATAATTCTTGTATAATATACTCATTGCCTTTTCAGGCTCGTTAGAGAGCTTTAAAGCGAGGGACTCTTCCATGTCTACTTTCATAATTTTTTATCTTTTTTTTTCTTCTTATAATACCAAATAGATATTGCAATCCCTTCAGATATTAATCCAATTAGTATTCCGAAGAATACCATTCCAAAACAGTTTTCCATTTTATTATTTTTAGTTTCAAGGAGAGGGTTCGAACCTCCAAGAATATTTATAATATATCCGAACCCTTTAGAGCTCTACCTTTACCAGTTTGGCTACCTTGATTCCTTTTTCGATTTGGGGCAAAAAAGGGTTTGTTATTAAATCCAATTCTGTTTTACAAAATACTTGTATGCAGTTTTAAGAGAACGAAAATAATTAACGCCATCCCATTTATTCATAGTAAAAAACATACCATCGTTTGGGTCTCCCTTTTCTTTTACTTCACTAATACATAATCCTTTTGATTCAAATATTTTTACTATCTCTTCGTTTGTGATATCTACTAATGTTGTCATGATATTTGATTTTAATTGTTGTTATAATTTCTTACGTAAAGATAATATTAATTTCCTTACAAACCTACACCTTTCTTAAAAAACTTTTAAAAATAAAAAGGGACATAAATTAATATGTCCCACTTTCTATTATAAAACAATTAAACTACTCGAGTCTTTTAATGTAAATTGGTTGGCCTTTGACCACTTCCCATCATACTTTAATTCTCCATCGAATAATACTAACCTTTTTTCACTGCCCTTTAATTGGTCTGAGAATTTTTCGAATTCATTTGACCAAACTAGAATTTTACAAAGCTTATAATTATGCTCTATGGTTAACCTAGCATATTGTCCATTCTTACTTCTAGCAACCCTGCACTCAACTACGTATCCACCGAATGCTCTGAATATTCCCTTCTCTTGTCTTTTTGTAAAATCGGACATAGAACAAAATTGAGATTCAATACCTTTCTCTATTGCAATTTTCTCATAACCAATATGAGCCAAACCTGTTAACTTCTTTTGTTGAAGGTTCCACCACCAACGCTCCCCTAGTTCCCCTATCGTATAGATGTCTCTAGCTGGATTCGATGGCTTTTTCTTAGCATGTATTCTATACCTCTTTATTAGAGAATGTCTTTTTTGCTCTTGTCCTGAGAATCCATATAGTATATCAAATGCTCCAGATGTTATCAATGCTTCAAATGTTGTTTTCTTCACCTTTGAACCTTTGAAGTTATGCCTTGAATAAAAATCAGCAAAAGATAAATAGAAACCATTGGCTTCTCTTTCATTGATAACTTGAAAAGCTGTATCCTCTCCAATTCCCTTAACAGAACCTAAGCCCCAGTAAATTGTTGAAGTCTCTTGGTTGGATATCATATTGATTCCCGACTTATTTATATCCGGCGACTTTATCTCTATCTGTTTTGATTGTAATATCTCAGACAGGTATGATAAGGTATCCGCCTCATTGGCATAATCCAAAGCCACTGTCCAATACTCTATGGGATAGTGTACTTTTAGGTATTGGCTTACATATCCGGTTAATGCATATGCCGCGGAGTGACTCTTGTTAAAAGAATACTTTGCAAACTCTGCAATTGCCGCCCATATCTCTTGGAACTCTTTATCGGTAGCTCCTCTTTCTATGAAACCCTTTTTAACTATACCCTCCCATTGCTGGAGTACATCTAGTTTTTTCTTTCCAAGTGCCCTTCTTACATCATCAGCCTCTTTCATTGATAGACCACCTAGGTCCTGAAAGATTTGCATAATTTGCTCTTGATAAATTAACAGCCCATATGTGTCCTTGGTTATATGCTCCGTTCCCCAAAGGTATTTCGGAGACCTATTTCCATTCTTACACTTAACGTATATTTCATGGAAATGATTCTCCATAGGCCCCGGTCTATATAGCGCAACCGCAGCAATTAAATCATCTATTACCTGTGGCTTTAACGATTTAGTGTATGACGTTAATCCAGCTGAACCCATTTGGAATACATCTCCATTCCAACCGTTACTAAAATACCTATATACTTCCCTATCCTGTGGAAGGTTATATATATTCGGAACCACCTTTCCACTCTTTTCTATTAGCTTTAATATATCGGCGAATTTATCCAACTGCCTAATCCCCAATATATCCTCTTTTAAGAATCCGGCATCATCCAAGTCTTCTCCACCCCACTCGCTTACCAACAAGCCTTGCTGTCTCCTCATCGGAACCCATTCTTTGGCCGTTAATACATCCGGGAATACAACCATAGCGCAAGGGTGTATTGACTCCGTTTTTGGCTGGTCTAATAAGGAAGGCAGCATATGAAATATCTCAGAATTCTGTTTAATGAAGTTCTTGAGCTTAGGCTCCAGTGTTGCCCTCTTAATTAAATCAAGCATTGACGAATCCCCCTGACTTATAATTGCAGTCATTAGATTGGCCTCACTAAAATCAACCGATGATATTCTAGCCAAATCTTTTACCAATCCTTTTACCCTAAAAGTTGTAAAAGTACCAATTGAGCAAACCTGAGTTTCTCCAAACCGCTCTTCAATATAAGACTTAATTGCCGCTCTGTCTCTACCACATAAATCTTGGTCAATATCTGGTAAGGTACCTCCGACTAATTTAGGCTTTAATGATTCTGTTATATTATCTACTTTCATCTCTAGTGTTTTATTATTTCATCTCCGACTACTATTTCATCGCAGTATACATTTATGATATTTCCATTTCTTTTAACCTTGGCTAATTGACCTTCGGCTAATCCAATTACATTTCCTTCTTTATCCTCATATTCAAAATAAGGCCTATCTTCAAATGCCCCCATTCTCCCACTGTTCAAAAACCTTTCAAATAGTAAATCAAATTCCAAAGGGTCTACGTGGATTATGTTCAATAAATAAGCCACCAAAGAGCCTCCAGCAGAACCCCTTCCAATACCGGTTAACATGCCTTCACTTCTTGCGTGCTTAACTATGTCATGTAATATTAAAAAGTAATCAATAACATCACCCATTTTAAGAACCTCGATTTCTTTCTTAACTCTATCAACATATTTCTGCTCTGTAATACCTTTTGATTTAAAACCCTCCGTAATTAAATTGATAAATAAAGCTTCGTTTGTAGCAAATGATTTAGCCTCTACTTTTGTCATTTCATACTTTGGTAAATGACGAGTATCAGTATCATATTTAAAATTACAATTTGCAACTAGTTCATCTTCGTTACTAGTGGCTTGCTTGAATAATTTAACCCAAGTTTTATTACCTCCCTCAAACATTACAATAAGTTCCTTTGCATATTGGTCTCTACTTTTAAAATATTGATTATTAGTTTTATCATCAAACGCTTTTGCCACAGTCCACAAAGATTCTCTGGTTACATAATCATCCTGCTCTAGATAATATGCATCTGAAATACTTATAGGAGATAAGTCTGATTTTAGATAGCTCTCCAAGTTATCAATATATGCCGAATCTATGTCCTCGTTTAAAAACACAACAGTGTCCAGTTGGTAGAAATCAATAGCATGCGAAAATTTAACTGTTTCCGCGTATCTAAGGGACTTTGGGTCTACCACCAAGTATAATCCATCTAAATTATTTAAAAGCTCCTCTAAAGCTATCTTTCCGACTTTGTCAATATTCAACATTGAATTGAATTTAAGTAGACTTTGCCATCCTTGAAAATCTTTGGCATAGACCTTAACTTCGAAATCACTTTCTCCAGCAATTGGAAGTGTTTCTCCTATGATGGATTTGATACCATTTCTTTCACATAAGTTTTGAAATACTAGTACTCCACTTAATGTAGATTTCTCACAAATTCCCAAAGCCTTAGTTCCTAAAAACTTTGCCTTCTTAATCCAATCTGAATAAAGACCCATTCCATTCATTAATTCATAACCAGAATGTATTCCTAAAAAGCTTGGAGTTGGTAATTGCATTTCCGGCTCTCCATAATACACCAATTCTTTTAGTTGGAGTTCTTCCTCCTCTGAAGATTGCAGATACCATCTACCTCCAAACTCATAAACCCAACCATCAACATCATTCACCAATACTGGCAAGAATTCCATGTCATTATTGAATAGCAATATATCACTTTCAACAATTTCAAACTCTGCCTCTTCTCCTAGTGTTAGGATTCCATCTTCTATCTCAAATTTTAATAATCTGGACTTGCAATATTTCTCTAATTTTTTATCCTGCATGTTTTATTTTTTTACCCAAGTCTTATTGTTGACTATATTAGATATTGCGGTTGAACTTTTCTTATATCTATCCGCTATTTTTTTATTCGACATTCCAACCTCATTCGACAATCTTCGAATCTCTGCTATATCATCCCAATTTAGTTTAGTCTTTTCTATTGGTGGGCTTTTATACTTTGGCTCCGGTTTTTCAACACTAGAGTTCCTAGCCCATCCCGCACTTCCTACTTTACCATCTTTTCTTATCCAAGTCATAATATATATTTTGTTTGTCTAAAGATAATTTTAATATTTGGTTAAAACTAATAAAACCCCAACTATTTTACCAGCTGGGGTTTTATTAATCTTATGAATCTAATCTTCCATCATTTCATCATCTTCCTTTTCCTCCTCCATTTGCTCAATAATCTTATCAATGTTTAGGTCACTAGATAAGAAACCGTGGCCTTCACTTGTCATAATTTTCAAGTGGTCTAAAAAGTAAGCTTTTACATTTGACCTCATTCTAGTTCCGGCAATTGCCTCCTCTATTAATGCATGTGCCAATTCTAAAGCATCTCTCGCCTCTTCAAGTTGTTGGATTTTGTCTGTGTAATTTTTCATAATGTTTGTTTTTAATTATTCGTTACTCCAAAGATATGGAAACTTATAATACGAACCTACAAAAATCTAAAAAACTTTAATTTGAATCCAAAACTAATTGAACCGCAAGCTTTACTTTGTCCCACGAAACAGTTCCATTCTCATCTGCATACAATGCTGGATCTTGCCTTCCAATTTCTAAAAACGCCTCTACTCTTTCAACCGAAGATGCTGATTTATAATCAGAATACCAATGACCTTCGATTAAAATAGGCTTGTAGGATGTAAGCGTTTTAGAATACGCTGTGTCAAAATCAATACCTAACTTTTCACATGATACTAAACCTTCTCTTAATATATCAGCTTTCATCATTTCCAAATATGGAGTATAAAAGGAAACCTTATCCGCTCCCCAATTACCCTCCACAAATGCTTTGAAATCAGCATCTCTAAATTCCTGTCTACAGTCTGGATACACAGCATGGTCTCCGGCATGGATTCCCATTGCAATCTTTACATCGCAACCTCCATTTTCAGCAGAAACACTTAAAGCCACAGCTTGAATGATGGATGAAAATATTTTATTCCTATTTGGAACCACTGTGGCCTTCATGTTTTCATTCTCATAATGACCCTCCGGCACATCCTCTCCACCTTCAACTAATGCTGAATTTAATAATGAAGTTAGGGTACTTAGGTCTATTACTTTATGTGTGACCTTGCAGCCTTCATCCGTTAAATAATTAACTAAAGATTGGGCCTTTAATAATTCTACCCTATGCTTTTGTCCGTAGTCAAAAGAAAGTGCTGTTACTGAATAATCGTTAGCCAATAAGTTTAATAAAAGGGATGATGAATCCATCCCGCCTGATAATGATAATACCGCTCTTTTCATTTTAAATGTTTTTTAATAATGTTTCTAACCTTTCCTCCACTGTTCCAGTTAATGTAATTGGAGATAAACCGTGGTAATCTATTCTCTCTAATAATATTTCATCAATTTCTCTTTGAAAACTTTCTCCTTCAAATCGAATTCCATCGCTAATCAAACCAAATTCAATTGGTATATAAAAGAATTTAACATCGGGGCGTGGAGTACTTGTAAATAAGTTATTCCTTCTTTCAGCCAAATCATCCCAACCCAGAGCCTTGCAATATGCATAGTGGTCTAGTGGAGTCCTTGTTGTAAATAGGTTACTTATTCGAGTTTCTAAATCCCATTTATTGTCTGAAATTCTATTAATCAATATCTGCTGGTCTCTTGCGGTTAACTTACCTCCAATTTCTTTATCGAAGGCTTTAACTATTCTTGAATCACCATCTTTAACTATGTAATTAGAGCCTCTAAGGGCCAAACTATTTAGCAAGGTAGTTTTACCTACACCGTGTGTTCCTATTAATGCTATCATATTAAATTCTTTTTAAATGAGCTTACGTTAAAGTCTATTGCTGCCCGTTGAGACTTTGTAGGAATGTGGGACAAAAGGTCAACTAATTTAATTGATTCTTTATAGTCCAGCGCTCCACCCTCATATGTGATATTTTTAATACCATGTACAATCGGGTTAGAAGTATCCAAAGAATAAACCCACTTATAATCTTTATAGTGTTTAAATTCTTGAGGTAATGAGCATCCTAATAAATGGTGTTCTTTTTCCTCATTAATAATACCTTCTTTTAACCAACGGTCAATCAGATTTTGACGACCTTCCATTCTACCTTTATCCGTTTGTTCGTAGTATGGATAATGGAAACAAATTGCGATTTGGTCACAAGCCCTATCCATGGCCCTGTAGCATGCAGTTAGTTCTTCATAGGTTGAACCCTGAACTACCCCAATTGCTTTGCCCGGCACGTGGGCATAATACCTAAACCAATCATCTAGTTGTTGGCAAGTTTCCATTCCTTTCCCAAGTACATCTGGTACTACATAATGACTTGGTTTTAGTTTCATAATCCAGTATGCAAATTTGCTTGCTTCAAAAGCTTCGCCCAATTCAAATATGGAGTTATCTAAAATTACATCTCTACCCGATTCTACCACGTCTTTATAAAATTGATAATACACAGAATTCTCTTCAAATAAATGAACGAGTGCATAATCATAATCATTAAATTCTAAGCTTTCTCCCAACATACAAGTTGGGACCTCGTGTGATACTTTGATTCTATTTATCGCTTGACCCAAAACCTTTTTCCCCCCTATCTGCTTTAGTTACTTCATCAATAAATGAAACCTCAGATGGTATCATAAAGTATGGAATTATTTGAGCAACTCCTTGCCCTTTTTTTATTACCTGAGTGTCACTTGAAAAGTTATATAATTTAACTCCCAAGTCTCCGCGGTATCCATTATCAATAATTCCCAAGTGTGGTTGTAATCCTTTCTTGAATCCCAACCCAGACCTTGGTTCTATTCTGAACCAATATCCCGGAGTTATATATCCCAATTTTAAACCCACCGATACTACTGCCGAACATCCAGCTTCGATTAATACATCCTCTACTGAGAATAGGTCATAACCAGCATCTCCAGTTGATTTGCAATCATGGTTCTTTTCTGGAAGCATAGCCTCCTCATGTGTTTTTACAAATTTTATTTCCATTATCTTAAGTTATTTGCTAATTCAATATTCTTATAAAATTCACTTCTTGCCATTGGCTCAGTAAAGAAAGCTCCAGTTAATTTTGCTGTTTGCATTGAAGCACCTTGATGTCCAACACCCCTACAACTTACGCAATTATGTGTTGCCGAAATGTGTACGGCTACTCCTAAATTACCTTCGCAAATTTCCTCTACTGCGTTATGAATAGCGACTGTCAATTGCTCTTGTATAGCACCTCTTCTTCCGAAGTGTTCAACTATTCTATTTAGCTTTGATAAGCCTACTACCATTCCTTCGCTTGATGCAATGTAGGCTACGCTTACTTTTCCCATAATAGTTTGGTGGTGGTGGCTACATTGAGATACCAATGGAATATTACTTTCCTGCACAATAGCTCCATACCCATCACTTGGGAATGCAGTTATTTTACTCATGTTTTCATAACGTCCCTTCCATAGGTCATTCACATAAGCTTTGGCCACTCTGCGTGGAGTGTCATTTGAATTTGGATCATTCTTCCAATCACAACCTAATGCGTCTAAGAAATATCCATATGCGACCGCTGCATTGTTTATGATTACCTCTTTTTCTTCGGTTGATAATACTGCCTTTTTCCCCTCCGCTTTTTGCTTTTCTGCCAACTGCGTTGAAATTCCATTGGAGTGGCCAATTTTGGCTATCTCTAGGTTTAATACTTTTTCACTCATATTTGTTTTCTAGTTTTATTATTATTCGTTAAAGGTATGGAGAACTTTTCAATTCTCCACGCCTTTTAAAATGTATCGTATAAAAAGCTTCTGCTCTTAGCTCTTGCAAATGCATATAGGGCCGCGTGTATTTTTAACTCTGCATAGGTATCCAATTCTGGATGCTCTTTTCTAGCATGAGCCAAATTGATAGCATATTGAAAAATTGAATAATCCACAGTATCCGGTCGAACGAATTTAAAGGTCTCCACATTTTGGCAACCTAGTAAATGAACCTTCTTTCCACACTGTCTAGCATAGTTCATCATTTTCAATAACTCTTCCCTATTGGTATGCCATGCTCTCTCCTGAGCTAAACCTCCAATTGCTAAAGTTGGATACATTTCGCTTTCACATAAATCTTTCCAATATTGAAATCCTTGGTGTAGTTTAAATACTGGAGTAGGATACATGCCTGTAACATCAAACACCTCTTGCCTGCAATAATTGGATGGACACAATAGGTCTTCCGATTTTCTAAAGTATTCATTATCCAATTCAAATATCATATGATACTCTGCAATGGAACACATTTTTAAAAATTTCCTTTTCATCTTTTCACAAAGCTTTTCGAAATCTTCCTTGTCCAGTGTTTGTTGCTTTTTAAATAAAGTAAAACCACCAGAATCCAAAAATAATCTATCCTTGCCAACCATGTCATAAATCTCTTTCGTTACCACAAATGGCATATCTACTGTTGAGATTAATACACTATTTGTAAAGGAGTCAAGTAGAGCTGGAAGTACTTTTCTCCACGTACCCTTTTCTCCGCACGAATAGATAAGTCCGGCACCTAGTCCGTATACTAATTTGTCCTGCTCTTTACTCATCTTTTTTTCCTTTTAAAAGTTCCTCTAAATCTTTCTTATTGTTACTGAATGAGGTGAGTCCTAATTCTCCCATGAGCTCATCTGGATTCTCAGACATTAGCCTGTCAATTTCAGCATAGTTCCATTGGGAATATTCTCCCACTCTATTGTCAGCAATTACAAAACCCTTTATCTGGTCTTCCGTTAATCCACTTATTGCAAGCACATCAATTTCGCCTTCATATTTTAGAAGCTTCAAAGCTTTCAACCTTGTGTGTCCAGCTAGTATCATTAGCTTGTCGGTAACCACTATTGGATTGATATATCCGTAGGCCTCAATTGACTTGGCAACCACTTTTGCAGATTTATTATTTCTACGTGGATTCCTTCCATAAGGGACAAGGTCGTTTATATCTACCTTTATTAATTTTTTCTCCATCATTATTTGTTTTTATTATTAATATTAATTCTTAGCCGTCGGTGTGGGAATCGAACCCACGGTCTTTTACTGTACTGTAAATGCTCTACCTTTGAGCTATCCTCCGTTTTGTAGCTGCGATTTAAAAAAGATCGAACTTTAGAAAATTTAGCTACATTTTGTGGTCAAAAAAGATCGTTTTACATTTTTTACAAAATATATTTTTATCAAATCCAGCTTTTTCAAGCGCGATTTCGATCTTTTCGATCTTAAAATCGATCTTTTTAAATCCGTATGTCGAAATGCGTGAACCGTTAATTACTAACTAGTTACACTTCTCTCTGGTCTTCAAAGGCAATAATGTGTGGCCTCCATGTCATACGATATCCGTTATCCCTTACCCAATCAAATACCAATGGGTATGATTTGAATAATGATTCCCTAGAGTCGCCTGCAGGCATGAACCAAACCTTACCACTTGGTGCCTCTATGCAATCGAGAAAATATAATATCTCATCAAGTGCATCCTCATCTTTACCATCCCACACTGGTTTGATATGAAAGTCTTTATGGTAATTGATTGACTTTGAAATCGCATCCACATTAAGCCTAAACTTATTGTGTTGTCTAATCATTTTCTCATCCGTAATTTTTCCCTTGGGAGTTTCCACTCCAAGCACCGGAACACTATTACTAAACTTTGGACTAATAGATAATAAATCAATAGGATAATCAGTTTCAAGAAAATGACTACCCTCAGTTTCGATTGTAATAAAAATTCCATTATCATTTGCAAAATGTGTTAATTCATTTACCAGCTTAGGCCACATTGTCGGGCTTCCGCCTGTAAGCATCATCTCCTTGATATGTGGATTCTTTTTATAAGCTTCCACTATATCATCAAAAGAGTAGAGCCCCTTGTCCGGATGAATGCTCGTGTACCATGAATCACACCAACCGCCTTCTCCAAAAAAGCATCTATGTGTACATCCGGTGGTCCTGATTACCACAGTTGGATAACCTGCCCTACTACCCTCTGATTGTACCGCGGTATAAATCTCAACAATTCCTTGCCTTTTTGATTTGTCCTCCTCGGACATTCTTTTTATTTTTCCCATCTTAATATTACATTTTGGTCTAATACTTTATCTGGACAATCCAGAAATCTTTTAATTATTTCATCCCTCTCTTTTAGTAAACATTCTTCCTTGGAACATTTTTCTAAAATATTAAACTCAAATAATTCTCCATCATCATATGTAAACCTAATTTTCTTTATAAATTGAACTATTGTTGTCGTTCTCCCAACACTCTACTTTTGTAACTCTACACCTAGCACCATCCGTTAAGGCCAACCTTTCATTAAAATGGTCATAGACTAGCTTAGCGCAACTCTCTGCGCCCATCTTTTCTAGTACGACTAACTTAGCCAAGCCTAGCTCTTGAAGCACCTCAAAAGTCTCTAATTGCGGGTCATCCTTTTCAATTAACAAAGTATGATCCCACATGCTATTCATCCATTTCTTTAGGCCATTGCCCGGAGTTGGTTCCGCATCCGTATCTTTGAATCCACCATAGTCAACTACCCAATTCATTTCGTCCAATCCTTGGTTTCCATCCATTGGAGTATTCGATTCAAAATACACTTTAAATTTTAAAGCATACCCATGTAATAATTGACAATGAGAATGCGCAGCTCTCCACTGTCTTAATGCAACGCTGTAATTGCTAAACGTTTTTGTAGATTGATATAGTCCCATAATTATTTATTTTTTTTAGTTGGTAATAATTCCATGTCCCATATTTTACTTTCACTTAATTTCATCCAGCCCAATGCTAGTAAGAAAAATATTGAGACTATTGTTAGTACTGGTCCAAATACTGCAAATAAAAGTGATATAAGAATATCCTTTACTCGTAGTGACCCGCTAAGTAAGCATACTCCAATTGCGGATAAAAGTCCGCTAAGGTACCATAATAAAAATAATTCAATTTCTGTTAATCCTGATAAAAATGTATCCATAGTTTTTGTTTTTAAAAGTTAAAATTATATTTTTTTCTTTTATACTTGGAAGATTGAGCCCCCTCTCCTCGTAAGCCTTTTAATAGCTTTACTAAAAATTGTGCATTTGAAATTGTATCGGCCAATGCCCGGTGCGCACCCTTTAAGGTTAAACCAACTTCATTGGCACAAACTCCTAATGCAAAACTTGATAATTCAAACCATCTTAATCTGGCCCATTCTAATGTATCAATCATTTGAGTGTCCGAAATTACTTTATGTAGGTTTGCTCCGTTTTTTTCAAATAGCTTTTCTAGAAATGGATTATCAAATTTCTTTATATTATGACCAGCCAATATCGGCTTGCTATTTCCCACGGTGTGTTTTTTAATCATAGTTTGAATCAACTCAAATGCTTCTTTTATATCTACACCTTCTTCAACCATAAGCTCTCTTGAAATACCTGTTACTTCTAAAGCTTGTGGATTATAAGATTTGTCAAAATACAATTTTGCAATTGAGCCTAGGTCTTCTCTTTCCTCTAATTGGAGGTAAGTTTCATAATCAATAATACTTCCATTTGCCTCCATCCATATGTAGAATGTTTTAATATCCTCCACCAATGGCTCTAAATTCTTTAAAGTAATCATGTGTCCATTATACTCCAATATATTTAATCCAGTCTCAGTGTCTTTTTCCTTCAACATTTTAAATAATTCCCTTGCTTCTCTAATTGGCTCTTCTTCCACCATTGTTAAATTAAGCCAAGGTTTAATCAATGTGCTAAATTCATCTGCTATTTCTAATGTTTCTAAATCAATAGCAACGATTGCTATTTCTGTAATTTGGTTGTGCGAGGAACTAAACCCTCCAGTCTCTAAATCATAGACTAAAATCTTCTTATAAGGTGATATCATATTTGTTGTTTTTTAATTGTTTTGAGGTACTACTTCTCTATAAGGATTGAGGTAACGCGTAACTCTTTGATATTTAAAGAGTTCTCTGTATTTTCGAAATTTTTTACAACGACTAAAAATAATCGGGTAGTAAAATTGAATTGGCCCTATATATGTCCATTGACTTCTTATCCCCAAAGTCCCATTTTGTATGGCATCTTAAACATAAATGATTTATGTTTTTTAAACTATGCCTCAATTCTGGTGCAATTGATTTTGCTACTATATGAGAGTATCTAAACCTAGCTATTAGCTTTCCAGCTCCATCTCTAAATTCAATTGGCAATGAAGTTCCACATTCCTCACATTCATGGTTTGAATTGTTAAAACATTTCTCATAAAATACCTCATCCAATATTAAATTACTTAGACCCTTGGGCTTGCCACCTCCACCATAAACCAATTTGTGCCTAGAGCTTCCCTTGTCTATATCTCGTTTAAGGCGCGTTTCCGTCGTTTTGACAGCCTTTATATCTTTCCTGACATACTTATATGCCCTAGGCTCTTTGCCTTCATCTAATCGCTCCCTATTGCATATTGCACAAAGCTTCCAATGTTTGTTGGCAATCTCCTTTTCTTTATTGCATCCTTTGCATTCCATTTACCAAATTGTTATAAAGTTTGAATACCCATTTCTATAAACAAACTTCCATTGTTGGCATTCAAATATTTTTCTTTCATATTCAAAAACCTCACCTATTGTATTTGTGATTGTTTTCGGAAATGTATGGTCATACTTCCCAGCGCAGTTTTCAAAATGTCTTTTCCTTACCACCGTGTGGCCACCTTCTATTTTATAATCTCCTTTAAATTCTACTTTTAAATTTCTTGTCTGTAACATATTGTTTTTTGTTTTTTATTAGTTAAAACAGTTCCACCAAAAGTTAATGGTCATGTTATTTATTTTTGATAAAGATAAAGCTTATATCTCTACGAACCTACATAATTCGAAATTTTTTTGTTTTTCTTTATTTTAGCCTACTGTGTTATACAAGGTACTGACTCTTTTTTTTTAACCTCGATACTATAGATAGCTTTCAAAAAAAACAGGGATATAATAAGATTTATTAAATCTATATATAAATAAGGGGTTATATATTTACATATTACCCCTTTATTATAAATAATGATAGATAAAAACTATCGCACTTGAAAATGTGGTAGGTCTTTAAACCTTCTCCAATCACCACCCCATTCGAAGCTTTCGTGGTCTTTAAAGAGACCCTCCTCCTTCATTAAAATGAACTCCTTCTTCATTAAGTCAGCTATTGTTTTATATTTTCCTATACAATCCCAACAAGCTCCATGCTCGTCATATACAAATATGTCAACTGCATTTCCACTTTGATGGTAACTTATTTTTTTAAATCCATCCAACCAACTTACTTTTGGTCTTTGATGGAATAAGTTATTTTGTTCTTGTGCGGTTCTTATTCCTCCACTTGAAGGTATTCCAAAATCAATATCAGATTTAGCTAGTACTCGTACCACTAATTTCTCAAGGTCTTTATTTATTCCTTTGATATTTTTTTTAGAATTCTTACTTAGCTTAAAATCTGCCATTGTTTTTTATTTTTTAAAGTTATCATTGCTTTCCACTTTCCCAATCAAACTTGATAAAGTTCTCGATAGTCCAGCTCTAATTGCAATCAATAAACCGGAAACAACATCCATCTTCTTTAGTATCACTTTATTTTTAGCCATATAGATATTACCCATAATTGAGTAACCTTCTGATACGGTTAAAATTGCCATGACTATATTTATTGCTACGACGAAATCGTAACCTAAACTTTTTGCCATTAATGCGAGTGTAACTGGAATCATTAGAAATATTAATTTCATTGTAATCCCCCAAAGCATAGTCTTAAATTGAAAATCACGACCCAGCCTTACTGCTTTAACAGCTCCTAGCAATGAGTCAATGCACATCAATATCATTAAGATTGAAAATGTTTCTTGGTTTAAATTCAGATAAGTAAATATTGCGTAACATAAATATTTAACTTTCTCCATTTTTTTATTGTATTCTATTATTAAAATTAACTAATTTAAGTCTCTCTTAAATCATTACATTATGTACTTTGCTATCTTTGAAATAGCACGTCTCCCTCTGCGCCTTTGTGATTGGGATAAGTTGAAAACTACATTACTCCCAACTGGTATTACATTTACTATTCTAGAAACTTGTATTGCTGAATTAGAACCTGAATCAATAACGTTGTAATAAATTAAATAAGCCCCAACTGTATTTACATCTACAGTTCCACTAATTATAATACTACCCGTTACATCTCCATCTTCAAAGTCAGATGCCGTAGCTCCTAATTCTATATATGCATCTCCTTCTTCAATATTTACAATAGATGAACCTACTAATGTTATTACAGGTGGATTCACTACTACCAAATCATCTATGACGAAACTATACATTTCAATATTGGTGTACGTAGCGCTTAAATCATATCCAACAGGGTCAAACGTATTAGGGTCTAAACCGTTATTTGTAATCCAAGTATTTGCAACTGTTGCTGTGTGTGTATTTACATCATGAGTATTTGCTATTACTCCAGAATTTAAATCATAATCAGTATCTTTATATTGAACTAGTTCCGGTATTATTTTATAATCCAAAGCAGTTGTCCATCCAAAAGTAGTATTATTATCTATCCTATCAAAAGAGCTTGCGTCGATTGGTTGTATTTGTTGAATCTTATTTCCATTAGAATCTACCCTTGCACAATTGCCTACATTTCTTTCTGTTATGATTTTATTTTGCCACCAAGCTGCGCTTTCTAAATCTGCTTCTAAGAAATTTATTAGTGGAAACATTGTGTCCGTCCTATAATTTTCATGAGGTGCGGAATTTAAAGGAAATATATCATGTTCAAATTCTCCAGATGTATAGTTGGTGACTCTATTTTGCCATAAGCCTTGAGTTACTATTACTGGCTCCGGTCTATATTGACCCTGAACTACAGTGCCCGTTCCCCACTGGTCATCAGTCGCTGTTACTCCTATTCCATTATGTACATTCCCTGCACAATATATAGTTGGTGCTGTTGTTACTGTTGGAGTCCCAACCGTGTTTGCTCTTGCTTGGTTTTTAGAACCGTTTCCAGATGGCGTTAAGTATGAGTTATTAATCTCATTTAATTGTACATTCCCCTCTGTCACCATTATTCTATTTGCCCAATCGAATACTACATTACCAATCGCATCACATCTTCCATCTATATTAACATTTGGAAAACGGTGACTCATCACGCTCCATAAATTACCAATACTTGATAAGTCTACATTTCTAGATGTATCATCACTATCCCCAAGTAGCATTCCAGTTTTACTAAAATTGAAATGGTTATTACTGTTAGTTATTCTCTCCACTACCGCATCAACATAAGAAGCTCTAAAGCTCATAGTTTCATCTCCACCAAATGAGACGGAGCAATGGTCTACTATTACATCCTTGCATCCTATAAAATCCAAAGCATCTCTTCCAAACCATGTGTTTCTCAAAGATACATATCTCATTATAAAATTATTTACATAATCTGCTCTAATCCCTGGACCTCCATATTCGAAGCCACCCATCGGTGCAGTTTGACCCAATACTATTACATTTTGCAAATTAGTATAGGTTGTATTTATACTCTTACAAAGTCCTGATACATTAAAGCTAACAATCGTATTTGGATTATTCATGGCCCAAGATATTGAACCAACTCCACTGTCATCTAAATTAGTTACTATCCTATGTGTGTAGGTTACATTTGCCCTAGCATTTGCACCCCCACCAGTTGCTGTTGGAAAAGCTTTTTGTGACATATTTTTATTTATTTTTAAATTGTTATCTACTTCGTATTACATGACTATACTAAAGCCCATCCTGCTGGATAAGCATCGGGTGTCCAAACATTAGCATTTATTAGGCTAATATATATCGGGTCATTAATTGTTGGATAGTGAACCGTATCTCCAATTTGATAAGCATCATGACCACCAGTCGGTTGCACGAATACTAAAGTTTCCACTGTCGCTATAACCTCTAATTGCCAAAGTGCAGGCACAACATCCGGAGTCCATGAAGCTAATGTAAAATGACTTTGGATACATTTATATGTATTACCAAGATAAGTTCTAGTATCTCCTAAAATTACATCTTCATTTTCAATCCATTCTGCTCCTTCCGTATTTGCCCTATATATAGAAAATAAAGCTGGCGTTTCACTTGGACTAAATAAAGTCCTTTGATGTGATTGCCTTACCTCTACCATAGCTCCCTCATACGAATATACCTCACCTTCATTAAGTTGTCCACTTGATGGAAGTATTGGATAAATATTCGCTGGGTCTGAATCCTGAATCATAGTTGGAAATCCTGTTTCCGTTACTTGGTTTGAATCAGTAAATCCTTTATGAGTTGTCACCCCATCCGTTACTTCCCAAAATGTTCTTTTATTTGGCTTTTGTATTTTCCCCATTTTTATTTACTTAATTATTAAGTTTAACGTGTGTTTTAAACATCCTAAGAGACTTTAAATTAAAAGCTTGTATAATATACTACTTTTAATTTAAAGTCTCTTAAAACGCTTGTTATTGATTTATTAGATTATAATTTCCTTTATTGAAATTCCTATATCGCAATTAAAAACTACTGTTCCATCAAATGACATGAAAGGGCTTACAGCACCCATTGTGAAAGCAAACTTCCAAATACCATCCGTTAAAGTATAATTAGAATATTGATAAGTTGAACCGTTATATATGTCAATCCTAGTGTCACCAGTTAAATTAGAAATATCCAAAGTCATTTCATAAGGTACACCAGTCACACAATTCGAAAACGACAATGACGGTCTAATTGTACTACCACTAGTTCCATCGCTAGTGCAATTATAATTCAATGGAGACGTTAGAGTTGCTATTGCCCCTGCATCATTTGATATTGCTATATTACTAGCTATTTCAGTTGTCTCCAATTGTGGACTTCCAACCATCACAATATTATCAATGCTAAATGCACCTCCAGTACTGCTATTTATTGCAGCTACAAGGAAGCTGGCAGCAGAACCTGTGTTATAATTTACACCAGCATAAATATGAGAACCATTTTGAAATTTACGATAACTCACAAGATTAGGATTACCACTACCACTACCCCACATTGCAAAATAAGCATCCTCTGCAACCGCGACATTAGATATATCAAACGAAATGACATAGGTATCGTATTGTTCGATATAATCAGTAATAGATAAAATTTGACTTAATTTTTTAGAAGTTATCACCCCGTCATAAGTAGCCACTCCTGAACCTATAGACCAACTGTCTTGCACTGTCCAATCACTAGCAGTGTCAAATGTTCCATTTATGATTTGGTTATTTGAACCTCCATCAGTAATTGTCCAACCGTAAGTATTAATTAATGTATTTCTAGCTGCTTCCGCCGCTCCTCCATAACTATATCTTGAATTTCCGAAACTAATTACTTGATTTAATTGCGGTACTTGACCCGCCCAAGATATTAATGTCGCATCGTAGTTTGCTGTTGAAAGTGTTGCATCAATAATAAAAGATGTACCAAAATCTGCTATTGTAGATATATCCCAATTCGCTAAACTTCTATCAAAGTTATAACATTGGTAAAACATAGACCTTACGGTTGTAACCCCATTCATATCGAAATTTGAAACATCAACATTATTTAAAACCCTTGCTTGATAAAACAAAAGGGACATATCCGTAGCACTTGTAGTGACCCAATTGCTTACATCTAAATTTACTATAGAATTAGTATTACTTCTAAACATTTGAGTAAATAACGTAACGTTACTCACGTCCCAATTACTAACATCTATAGTTGTTAAATTAGTATTATAAAACATTGCAGACATATTTGTAGCGTTACTCACGTCCCAATTACTAACATCTAAAGTGGTCAAACTAGTTGAATCTCGAAACATTATGTCTAATCTGTCAGCACTAGACATGTCCCAATTAACTACATTTAAAGATATTAAATTTGTACAACTTCTAAAAGTATCAGTCCAACGTGTAACGTCAATTAAATTAGGTATATCCGTAGCCGTTACTGTTGTTAATTGGTTACAACCTCTAAAAGACCTATACATAGTTTTCCATGCAATTTCCCCCCATTGTTTAATATCTATTAATTTAGATTTATCACCACCATCATTAAAAAATATACTTGGAAAATTACCACTAATTGAAACATCGTAAGTTCCAGCACTTGGAAAAGTAATTGTTAAGTTACCTATATTTCCTAAGATTGTTTGTCCATCGGAAGTACTTACATCGTATAAGTACGTTTCAGTCCCAGTGGGTATAGTGAATTGAGTGTCTAAACTAGTTCCAACATTATCCGTTTTAACTTGAATTATAAATGGAGCCAATGGTGGAATGTTATCATAAACTAAAGTACTTCCTAAGTATAGCTTAGATATTTCTGAGCTACCTATATACATTTTAGATATATCTATATTTCCTATTTTCATTCTATGATTTTTTTACATTATACTGGAATTACATACCAAGTTGTAGCCACTGGAGTTCCAAGGTCATAATTGGCCTGAGAAATCGTTACTACATTTGGTATCGTTGAACTACCAGCTGGCTCTCCTATTACTGTACTATTAAATACAGTTTCCCAGCTTATTCCATTCCATTTTTCTTGTCTCTCTTCTGTGAGATTATATACCGACACTCTATCATTAGCTCCAAAAGAAAAGGCATCTATTTCAGCCTGAGTTTTTGGTGTTAATGAGAGTAAGGGGGCTTTTAAACCCCCATTTTTTAACTCTTCTTGTATCATCTTAATTTGTTTTTGTTAACGTTACATTGTCCATATAGAATGCCGTAGCTCCCGCTGAATTATTAGCTCTAAGTACTATTGAACTTATCGCTACTCCAGAGAAAGTGAAATTAACCGTTTGACCTAATGCCGTTGGGTAATTTGTTGCAGCAACCACTTCTACTCCATTAACTAAAACAGCGAACCTATTTGTTCCACCATTTAAGATATCAAAGTCTAAATCATAGTTTCCTGTATCAACTATATCTTCACTAGTAGCAAATGTTACTAAAGCATTATCAAATCCATCGTTAAAGAATAACTCACCTGTAACTACTGACCACCCATTACCTAAAGTAAGATTTGATGCATCATCAAAAGTACTATTTAATATAATGTTAGTTGCAGCTACTGCTGTTACTGTTATTGCACTTGAATCCGTAAATGCGCCATCATTTGTTGTAAAAGTAATGTTAGCTACTCCCGGAGAAACCGTAGTAACTAAGCCATCTATATCTACAGTTGCACTTGCACTATCACTACTCCAAGTCCCTGTTTGGTCCGTGGCATTTGCTGGTGCTATTGTTGCTGTTAATTGTTGAGGGTCTCCAGCTGGAACGCTAGCTGTTGCCGGTGTTACTGTCACTCCAGTTACTGGTATGTTAATTATCTCTGAATTAGTATTATTCCATTTCATCCAAATATCATCATCTGTACTCACAATACTAAAAACTTCATCAACAATACGAGGTGTAAATATTATTTGACTTACGCCAACATCTGGAGTTATTGAAATTGGTATTCCATTAACACTTCTCATTTTCACTTCTACTATATCCGTATTTACTTTCGTTATTGCTGGCATTGTTACTATTATTTCACTAGCTACATTATTCGTAAATAAGAAAATCTTATTTGCCAAAATATCTGCTTCCAATAAAGTATAAGTAGCTGTTGCAACTATCACTGGAGTTCTATTTTCTCCTGTGGCTCCACTTAGATTCAAAGGAGGATTTAAAAATTCCCATGTATCAATCGAAACTTGACGAACTGTTATCAAATCATCTAGTTGATAAGTTTGATAAGAAGGCATTGTTACACCTGCTCCACCTGCTATTATTACATTGCCAACTCCACTTCTTTTATAAGTTAATAAAGTTCCAATTGGAAGATTTACCGTAGCATTGTTTACAATTGTAATTGTAACATCTGAACCTGCAATAGAATTATTTAATCCATCTGCGTCTGTCAATAGAGAATCTCTACTTGATGAGATAGTTGATGAAGTTAAAAGTAAGTCACTACCAATGTAGTATTTATCTCCATACTCTTTTGTAATTAAAAACTTATCATCAACTGCAGCTTCTAAAACTGTAAGTGCTGATGTTACATTTACAAGTCCACCAAAATCAGATTGCTCCGTTCCAGTATATCTTATAAATCTTTTATTTCCACCTACTGTAATTCCAGATAGTGCATCTCCATTTGCTTCAATGTAAGATAAATTTCCAGTAATTGTAGCATTGACTGATACGTCAAAATCTAAAAATATCACCTGAGCTTGAGCAAGTGTCCCATTTTGAATATCAACTGTAGGGTGAATTCCTTGCATCGTAGCGACTGTTGCATTTGGATTATTCATTGATACATTTGGAGAGATTCCACGCATTATAGTTGATACACTTGATGCTGATGTTCCATCAATAAGCACTCTAACTACCTGTCCATTTAAGAATCCTATATCTCCACTTCCACTATGCCTAGATGTTATATCTGAAGCATATTGAAAAACTGCATCTCCTGTCCCTTGATTTCTTATATCAATTACGTGACCAGTTGAACCATTTTCGGCCGTCGCTGATGTATTATTTAATTTTAAGTATTCTCCATACCATGTACTCCCAGTTGCCCCAACTGCTGTCTTAAATAGGTTTTTGAAATCTCCTATAAAATATCCTGTTGAATCTACTGGTTCTGTTCTTTCTGTATATATTGCAGATGGTACTGATGGAAGATTTCCAGTAAAGTATTTTATACTTTGACCTAGTATTTCTATTCCATTAGTTTCATCTAAATTTATAGTTGAAGTTCCAACTGAAAGGGCTACATTCGCATCATTAAGTCCACCACCTTTCCAAAGATAAAGAGAGGCTGCACCTGCTTGCACATTTACTTCTCCCTCAGCTTCATCAATGTAAAGAGAATTAATTCCACCCGCAGCACCTATTTCTATGAATAAGTCTGAACCAGGAGTTCCTGTTTCTCTATATCCCAAAAGGGCTCCTGCTGAACCTATTTTCAAATCTACATCAGCTATTCCTCCATCGAAATTATAAACTTCAACTGTTCCACCTGTATAATTTCCAGCGCCATCTTTAGTGCCACCAGTAATTATATAAATAGGCATACCTAGAGACCTTGAATTTGTATCCAAAGCAGATAATGCCAATACTGTGGAATCATAAGGTCCACTTCTTTTATCGAGCAATTCTCTTGATGAAGAATTAAAGCCCGTAATTATATCTATTGCCATATCTTTTATTGATTAAATTCGTATGTTTGTCCAACTACAGAAGTTACTGAAGTTGTTTGATATACATAATAAGGTTCTGTCCATTCAGTTGTTTGTCCTGAACTTATTACATTTACGCTATAAAGTGTAAATGAACCAGTAACATCAAATCCATTCCCATCTTTTATTTGACTTAATAAACCATAAGATTGTGGGTATGCAAATTGTATATATTCGTTTGTTCCATTTAGAGCTACTGACTTATTTCCACTAGTTACTAAATATTTAGTTTGTCCAGTATAAAGTGCAGTCCCTCCAGTCGATAAATCAACAGCACTCATTCCATAAAAATATGGAAATAAACCTTGCTTATTTAAAGTTACATTATTTGGTATAGTATCAGCCTTTGCTGATTCAATTGAAGCTACAACATCTGTACCACCTTTATTGTCAGTATAGGTTGTTACACCTGCTTGATTCGTTCCACTTAATACCCAAGAATTGGTTCCTTCTAGTAAAGAATAAATTGCAGTTATGTGAGAATCGGAATTTGCCACTACTGAATTATTTGCATAGAAAGCTCCATCTGGATTCTCTAGACGGAAAGTTAATGCATCACCCGAAACAGGCCCAGCAGAAGTTCCATCTCCATTATTAATATTTCCAGTATCGAAGGACATTGCTGCCGTGAAAGAATACCCAGTCCCAACCTCTAGTGTAGCTGTAGAATATCCACTCATTATTAAATTTGAAATATCACTAATAAATGCCAATACAGTTGGGAAGTTTTGTTCCTCAATGTATCTAGTAAATGTATATCCTTGTAAATCTCCTATTGTTGTCCCTGCAGGTATTGAACCTACAGCATCTTCCATTGCTAGAGTATTACTTAATGAAGAGTCAAATGTTGATTCTCCACCACTACCAGCTACTATTCCATAGTCAATATTAATTAATAATCCTTCCTCTATTTTAGTTCCAACAAATTGTTCATATTGTCCATCTACAAATACCGGAGATTCATCTACCTGTCCCGCTACACCTGTACTTAGAAAATAACTTGCACCTTCAGTCCAAGTTCCTTTCGTATAAACTCCACCGAATTGATATGTGAATGAATCAACTCCAACTATCTCGTTTACTAATCCTAAGACTCCAGCATTTGCTTCCAAATCAGCCTGAGCTAGTATATATTCTGTTCCATTAAACTTTATGGCATCTCCTATTGTGAAGCCATGAGCTGTTTGGTTAATTTCTATTGTATAAGGTGTTTCAAGAACCTCCACTAATGGAAGGGCTTGAACTCCACCTGAGTTTGTAACATCATTATAAAATATAATGCTACCTGTATAAATTTTTCGAGCTACTGCTCCTTCTGTATCCGGTGTCCACTCGACATCGAAATACCATTTTCCTTCAACGGCTTCAACTAGTGTTTCTCCATCATAGAAGTCACTTGTCTCAATCCCTGTCATTGTTAAGTATTGTCCATCTACAATTGTAAATGGTCTGTAAGTAGTATCGTTTGGGGATTTTTTCATCCAAGCTTCAAGTGTACCCACAAACGGCAAACCTAAATCAATAGATAATGGGTTCCCCCTCAATGCCTTTACTACTTTTATATTCCTAATATTATTTGCTTTAGATATCATTTAAGTATGTTTTTGTTAATTTTAAGAGCCTTTTATCTCTTTCTAGTATATTTATATAGAGGAGTCAATTATAGTCTCTTAAAACGCTTGTAATTGATTAGGTAAAAAAAAGCATAGAATGAACTATGCTTCGTTTTTACTTAATTTATTAAACTGCAGTGTTTATAGCCGTAGCTAATTCACCAAGGTTTCCTTCTCTAATTACAGCGATGTCCGGTGTGGCAATCGTTACTGTATAAAAATTAGAATTTTGTGCACCAACATAAGCTCTTTCAACTCCAGATAATTTCAACCCTTGGTCCATTCCGAATAATTCGTAAAGTCCTGTTGACCTATCTATTGCAATTGCAATAACTCTTGAACCAGCTAATTGTTCTAAGGTCTTACGAGCCTCAGCTGTCTTGCTGTATACTGTGAAAGCGATAGAGTGGATATACCATGAATCTCCATCTTCTTTTACTTCTGATGTTACATTTGGTACTACTGAATAATCAGTACCTTCAAACGGGTATTGAACCGCGCCTGTTTTTAATTCGATGTTTGTTAATCCTCCAATATTATCACCTGCAATTTCTCTGTTTGCCACAAGGTTAGTTGCTGCAAAATCAAAGTCATTATAATTTACTAATATTAAATCCTTATCTACTCCAACTGCTGCATTTATAGCATCACAGTCTCTAAGAATACCTGAGGTTAACAACTCATTACAATCTGCCATAGCATTATATAATTTTAATTGTTAATAAAAGCCCCTTAACCGAATGAGGGGCTTTGTTGATATTTATTCAAAAACTTTAGATTATACTAAAGCTTCCGGAGTATAGAAACATACTTCTTCTGGACGAACCACGAAGATATCCAAAGCAAGTGTTAAACACATACCCCATTGTCTTCCGAAGTTACCTAAACGTTCAACTTCAACATTGTTGAAATCTCCTGACATAGATGTACCCAATTGGATAGCATCAGTCTGCCACGCACCTGTCATAGAGCAAAGTAACATTGTGTTATCAGGGAAAGATGTGTTTACGATAATATCATAACCAGCATATCTTAATACACCCTCATCAGTTATATCAACACCTTTGAAATTTAATTCAGTACGTTGAGCGTTTGTAAGGATATCCGCAGTTGTATGGTTAACCATAAATTTACGGCCCGGTCTTTTTCTTTGGTCAGCAGTTTGAGATGCTATCATTAACTCTAATTTAGAGAAGATATTAGCAGTTGTTAAAGCAGCGTAAGCATAATCACCAGCACCACCAGTAAAAGCTCTAAAGGCAATTGCAGTGTTGTTTGTGATTTGAGTTGGCGTTGCCTTAACTCCCGGTGTCATTTGTGTGTAACCAGTTGAAACTAGTTGGTCAACAAGACCTGAAGCAAAAGCTGAAGAACCATTAGTTAAAGAACCTTCAACAGCTTCAGCTGCAGAACCTAAAAATAACTCTTCAAGAACTGATTGCACTTGAGATGGTAAACCTTCCCATTGGAATTCACCAGCTGGCTGGTAATCTTTCCAGTGAGAGTAATAATCTGCTGGGTCAAAAGTCTCAAAAGACTCAAGAACAGTTAAACTTCTTTTGAAGTCATTTTTTTGAGACGTGTTTGCAACGTTAGAAGCTGGGTCTACCGAACGAGCTCTAAGTACATTTTGTACGTCATGTTTGTATACGTTGTAGCCATCTTTGTCTCCTTCATTCATGAAAGCTAAAGATTGTTCAACGAAAATATTTCCGGTTAAAGCTCTTGCTAAAATTCCGATTGGTGCACTTCCTACATTAAAAGCCATAATAATAATAATTTATTTAATTAATTGTTGAGATGTTTTTTTATATCTCTGATTTGTGTTTGTTTGCGAATTATTATAATCCGGCTTTTTCTTTCATTTGAGAGAATAAACTCCCCTTGCTTTCTTTTATTTCAGCAACCGCTTTGGCTGCAGGATTAAAAGAAGATGCAGTATTTTTGTAAATTCCATCAATAGCCTGTGTAGCTAAATCCTCGAACTTACTTGCATTGACAAGCTTTGCTTCGACCTCTTTTGCTTTAGCTTCTGCTTCGGTTGCCCTAGCTTCTGCCTCAACATTCTTAGCCTCTAACTTAGCCATCCTGTCAACAAGCGCTTGATACTTATCCTCAACCTCAATAGCCTCTGGTTCAACCTCTGGACTCATAGCCTCTGGTTCAACATCGGGAGCTACCTCAGCTACAGTTTCAGTTGTTGTCTTAGTTTCTGCTACCTCTACAACTTTTGCAGGCATAGCATCTTTTGCCTTTACCGGCTCTTCAGTTGGAGCCACTATTGGCTCACCTGCTGGTGCTGGGCCTTCATTGAATTCTGCCATCGGAGCTTCCTTCTCTGGAGCCTCAATTATAGATTCTACGATTCCCGGCTCTTCGATTGCTGGCTCAATTACTGTTTCTCCCTCTGGAGTTTCAGTTACTTCTTCGCTTTCTGGGGCCACTTCAACATCTCTATTGATGTCTTCGATGATACCGCCTTTAACGATAAGTTTAGCTCCATCAGATAATGTAATTTCACCTTCATCAATATTCACTCTGTCACCTACTTTGTAAGTAGAAGGGTCAGCTTGATATATTTCAATCTGTGAACCATCGTTAGTATGATAAAGCTGATTTACTACATCTGACTTGTTTACAGCTGCAATTACTCTATTGAGCATGTTAAATGTCTTTGACATATTAATCTCAGTTTTAATATTAACGGCCATTTGAAATGACCTCTTTTTTATATCTATCACAGTATCTGCAAATCCATTTTTGACGGATTCATCTGGTGATAAATATGTTTCATTGTCCATTAGGGACTTTATTTGTTCTTTGTCTAATCCAGTAAATACTTGATATAAATCATACATCATACCTTCTAAACTTCTCAGTTCATTAACGTATTTTTGTAAATCATTTGCATTCGCATATTCTATTTCTGGTACCATTGGATTGTGTACCATTACTTCTCCATGCTTACTGATAAATCTCATATCAGCTGATAGCATAATTAGTGAAGCTATTGAATAAGCATTTGCAACTACTACTGTAACTATTTCCTTACCCTGTTGTGATAGCATGTCTAACCATACCATAATTTCTAATCCTTCGGAGACACTCCCTCCCGGACTTGCAATTTCAACAACTAAAGTATCAAAAGAACTTAAATCTCCAGCTTGGTCTTTTAGAGATTGTAAGGTTTTACCCTCAACAACTTCTCCAAACATTTGGATAGTTTTAATTCTAGCTTCTTCCGCCATATCTATATTTTTATTTATTGGATGAATTGTTTTCTCACCATCATTAAGCCAATTTCTAAAATTACCTAATGAGTATGTTTTTATATTTCCTAATCCTTTCCAACCATCTTCATAGTTATCATAATAAGCCTTAGTTGCACTCTCTACATTCTCAAAGCCAAACATTACTTTATGCTCATCAAATATATTAGTTCCATCTTGTACTTGATTAATTACGAATACATTAAAATTTGATTCTGTATTTGGACCTATAAATACATCCACTTCATCTCCATCTGAGCCCTTAGAGCCCTCAAAAAATCCGTATTGATGTTTCATCTCAGTACTCCATTCAGTACCATCAGAGCTAGTCCCTTTGCGTATAGAGCCAACTATGTTCTCAATGACTATAGAGAAACCTTTTATTTTCTT
>Ga0208899_1000018_pt1 | contig 85075 bp, 73 predicted proteins | sample VirMetDEL_Nov_24_FD_184518 | JGI IMG/M metagenome (GOLD analysis project Ga0208899, IMG submission 184518) | Aqueous microbial communities from the Delaware River and Bay under freshwater to marine salinity gradient to study organic matter... | ecosystem: Environmental > Aquatic > Marine >... | reverse complement strand
AATTCAATCTTGGAACAATCCGACATTGTCCCAGTTTTGCAAGATTTTGACTTCCAACTAGATCAAAATGAACTTTTGATCGTTAATAATCCTCCAAAAGGTAAAACCTTGGAGGAATTTTCAAATGTTGGAAAAACGGAAGAATTGGATGCCTAAGTACGATTATTGTTGCAAGATCTGTGGATTTGTTTTCGAGTATCGTCATCAAATGAGTGAAACTCTTGAAAGACACCCAGATTGCGAACAAGAAGAGTGTCAGGTAGAAAAAGTGCCTTCTTTTCATAGGCATTTTATCAAAATTCAAGACAAAAAAGGTAGAAAACCGGGAGATTTAGTGAAAAAACACATTGAAGAAACAAAGGAAGAAATCAAACAGCAAAAATTAAATCTTCAAAAAGAGTGGGAAAAATAAATGTTAACTATTTATGCAACTTTGCTAACTCTCCTAGTTATAGGAGGAACATTTTATGTGGTTGCCCTTCTTCGAAAACTTTTCTTTTTTGCTGAGAACGTCGCTGAATTAAGAGAAGAGGTGTTAGAATTCTTAGAACACCTTAAAGCTCTTTATTCAATGGAAATGTTCTATGGGGATGAAACTTTAAAAGCTCTAATAACACATACAAAACATTTAAAAGACAAGATAGAAAACTTTGAAGACTTTTATTCTCTCTTATACGAAGAAGAAGAATATGAAGAAGAAAAAGAACTGCTGCAAGAATTAGAGGAAAACATAAAGGATGAATATGCCCCAGCCGAACAAACAACAAAACCAGCCGAAGAAGAGAGGTAGAAAAAGAAAAAAAGAGAATATGTACTTTACCAAATTTCACGAACAGCAGATTATAAAGTACAACAGCACAGAAGATATCAACGTTAGAAGCCGCATTTACAAGCAAGATATCAAGCCAGTTTTTTCTGAAATGGTTGATAAAATTGTTTACACTTACCGATTTACAAGCCTTCCCAATATTGATTCCCTCCGAGAAGAATGCAAAGTCTGGTTAGTCACAATCTTAGAAAAGTTTCAACCTGAAAAGGGTCACAAAGCTTTTTCTTACTTTTCTGTGATCACTAAAAACTGGTTTATTCACGAAACAAAGAAACACAAGAAAAGACTTAAAAAGCACATTGTTATTGAAGACATCTATGAAGTTAAAGATCAATTGATCGTTGAAAACAAATACCACGAAAAAAGAGAAAACTCTGAGTTTATGATGCTTTTAGGAAATGAAATCCAAGAATGGAAGAAAATGGATCTAAAAGAACAAGAAGAAAAACTTATCAAAGCCATTGAGATTATTTTCCGAGACATTGATTCAATCCCAATTTTTAATAAGAAAGCTATTTATCTATATCTTCGAGAAATCACTGGAATGAACACAAAACAACTAACTTCCAGTTTAACGAAGATCAGGAAAAGATATAGAGAATTCAAGCAAAAGTGGGATAACGGAGAAATCTAAAATGGATTACGATCAAAAGCTAGAAGAGATCTTAGACAACGTTAAAACAGATAGAGCAGCAATCAACTCTGTTTTGGTTGATGCAATGGTTTATTTGAAAAAGAACGAAGAAAATCATACTCGTGCCGGAATGGTTGTTGCAAAGTATTTTGAAGCTCTTCAAAGGTCTAATGAGCAATTGATCAAAGTTTTGACACTCCAAGAAAAAAAGCTTCGTCATGAAAGCGACGATCTTTCCTCCGAAGAACTTTATGATATGTTGGAAAATGAAAAGTAAGGAGGTCTTTTTGTGGCTGATGATTTTTATGATAAAGGATCTGAGTTTGACACTCTAGGTTTTAACGATCTTTACTATGATGATAACCAAGCATTTGTTGAAATGCGCAAGTTTATCAGAGAGGCAGTTTATAGGCCAAAGGGTATAATTTCTTCAAATAATAGATATTCCGCTATCGTGTTGGCTCCGGATATCAATGGAGACGGCGCAGAAGCAACCGAATACTATCATGTCTATGTTCACGATATTCACGCAAATAAAAGAAACCCTTTAGAAGTCGAAGTAAACAAAGATCTTTCAAAAGATCAGATAGAGAAGATTGTTGCTCTTTTGATCTCTTCTGAGTTTAACGACTCACAGAGTTATGTTTTCAATCCTTCAAAGACACCACTCAACAAAGGCGATGTTGTTGAAGTAAAGTATGACACAGTTGCTGGAGGCGTTCCAAGTCAGGGTAGGGTTGTCTCTGTCGTTGGGACTGGTGTGCCTCCCGGAGCCCAAGGAGCTTTATCTTTCAGTACAACGGTAGATGTTCGTGCACTGGCACAAAAGACTAGGCAAAAAACAAGGCTATCTTCTTTGAAAACTAGCAGCGATGACTGTGAAAAAAACTCTATTATAAAAGGAAGTCAGATAAACTCTTACATCTTTAACTACGATGGTGAAATTAGACATTTTAATTACAACTGCAAACCTTGCAACAAGAAGATAAGAGAAGCCGCTATTTCTATGAGAAACAGGATTAGAAGCACGAAAGGCAAATCCCTTTGGAAAGACAAGCAATTTGAGCAAAAAATCAGATCAATAATGGACTCTGGATTTGCCGGCGGAAAGTTTTATCCTTATATGTTTGGTGGAGTTCAAAAATACACAAACCCCGGAAGATATAAGCAACCTAACAATATTGCTGGAATTTTAAAAGCAACAGGAAAAGGTTTTACAAAAGATGGTTATTTTAATAACTATTCCAATTTGATGACAACTGATGGAACCGGTGTCTTCAAAGATGGTACATTTGATTGTTCAGGAATTCCTGCTTGGCTAGCTTTTGAGTTGGGTTTTATTCTTGGGTTAAGGGGCTATGATGCAAAAAGAAGTCCAAAAACTTATGATAAAGTTGCTTGGGAATATGGAAGGGGTTCTCACTCTCAAACCTTATATGCATTGAATTTTGGCTTGGATATCACCATTGAGCAGTTTGCATATACCCCCGGGGCCTGTGTTTTTTATGTTAGAAATAGTAGTCGTGGAAAATATGGACACGTTGCTGTGTCTGCCGGCAAAGGGTTTAAAAAATCAGGAAATAAATACAAAATAGAAACATATGAAGCAATGTTTTTTCAATATAAAACAAAATTAGCAACAAGAACTTTTTACTCTTTAAACAAGAGAGGGACACGAGCAAAACACAGAAAAGACGTAGTGGTTTTTGGTATACCAATCACATTTGCTTTGGCAGATCAATTTGGATTTTGGGATAGATAAAAATGACAATCAGCGCAAGTAAACCTTCTCAGGGTGCAAAAAGATTAAACACAGATAAAGATGCTTTAAGCACCGATCAGTTAAAAGAAATTAACAACCTAAACCCAAGCTTGCGAAAAGCTAGAATGCTAGGCGTGGGCGGCTCTCAAATGCTTATCCCAAAGCCAGAGTATATCAAGGCAGATGGGGATATTATATTAGATAGTAAGAACTCCAATGCGTCAATAGTAATAGGGAAAGATAGACCTTCTGGGTTGACATCGGGGTATGGAGGCTTAGGTCATCAAAAATCTTCTACAATCGATATTGTTGCGGGTAGAGTATCTCAATTTGCAAAAACAACAATCAGACAAGGCGGTGGCCCTGAAAGAAGAGTGTTCGCAGATCCCAACTTTCGGTACGATGCTGCTAGAATTTATATATCAGAAAAGACAGACATTGATCAAAACTTTGGGATAGTAAAAACTGATAATTTCAACACAGCGCCTAGCATTACAGGTCGTCCCGCTATCGGTGTGAAAGCAGATTTGGTTCGGATTGTTGGTGACGAAGGGATTAAGTTGGTTACGGGTGTGTACAACAAAGGTGATAAAACACCAGCCGGCATTCAATTGATCGCTCAAAATGCAGACAAAGGTGTTTTAGAGGTACAGCCATTTGTTAAAGGCAAGAACTTTTTTCAAAGTTATTATCAAATGTATGAGAATGTTTTAATATTAAATGGGCTTTTGCAAGAGTTTGTTAGTTATCAACTTTCATTTAATAGGGTGGTTTCAAATCACACTCACTTTTCAAGCGCTCCGGGCGCTCCAACTACGCCTCCCGGCGTTATAACGATCGAGGCTTTTGTTGGTTTGTCATCAAAGCTGAATAAACAAATGGAGAGCATAGGAAGAAGGTTAGAGCAGCAAGTTGATAACCTAACCAATTGGGAACAAATCTGGACAAATCCGAAAGAAGAGACATTCTTACTTTCAAGATTTAATGGGACAAACTAATGGCAAATTACAGTTTTCAAGAATTTGATCGCTTGGCAGTAGATAATATTGAAAAGATCTCTTCCTTCGCATTTTATTTGGCAGATAGCAGTAAAGAGGCTGATTGGAGAAAAGTATATAATACTATTGGAGATCCTGCTAATAATAAAGAATATGTTCGCTCTCTTTTTGAAAAAGAAGCCGATCTTTCAAAGTATATTTCGCTTTTGAAGTCTTTGAATGCTTTTTCATATAATCTTGTCGGCCCAGACAGAATTGTAGCCCCCAGAAAAAGAGAATTATCAAATTTCAGAGAATATATTAAATATCTAGATGACTTTTTGTCTAAAAAAGTCCAAGAAAGGCAAAAAAGAGAAAAAGAAAGAAAAATTGAAGATGCATATAGCGAATTGGATGAGATTGATGCTCAAACGAGAGGCGAAAAGAAGGCCGTCAAAGAGCTTAAAAAGATCCAGAAAAAGCAAAATAACAAGATTTTAAAAACAGCAGAGATAGCAAGGCAAGAAAAGGACGAAATCAACAACTATATTAATACCTATATTGATCAGTTTTACAAAGCATCTTTAAGATTTAAAAATAACAATCAAAAAGTTGGAAACTTCTTTACTTCAAATTATAAAAATTTGAAATCGGACTTTGCAAGAGAAGTTATGTCCTCTTCTGGCTATAAGCAAGTAAGCGCTTTTTATGGAAATTATGTAAGAAAGTTCAATGTTGATAATTTGGCAGGCGATGCCATAAGGTGTTTGACGAAAAACATCCCCCTCAGTGAAGTTAAAGAAGTTTTTGAACAAAAACAGAAAGAAATTGATGATTTTGCAAAAAACACAGATGAATTTATAACTGAAAGTTTGAACATAGCAGACAAAGCTTTGGGCATTACAGAAGATGGTTTTGATTTTGTTAGTAAATATATTGCAAATTATTCAAATTCTAAAAAAACCTTAAGAATGGCTCCAATTAGAACAGTTAATGATGCTCTTGTCAACAGGAGAAGAGAGCAATTTTTAAATGCAATTGTTCCAATTATAGTGACAGCAGCAACTAAGACAATTGATGTTATTGTTAATAACATTTGTGACGAAGACGAAGTTGGTACGTTCTCTTTTGATGATATTCCAGAACTCAAAGAGGAATTAAGAAGGCAGTTTGGATTAGATTCTGATACTTTGGATGATTTTATAGGTCTTTTGGCAGATCTTTCTTCGTTTTTAACAAAGATTGAGGTTTGTTCCTTGTTTGAAGGGGCGGCAGAAGAACAAGTGGTGGAATCTGTTATATTTTATATTGAAGCATTCTACCCAAATATTGCTTTATATTTGAATACAGAAGAGAAAGTCAAAAACCTTTTTGTGTATTTAGGAAATATCTTACCGGAAAGAGAGGAATTGTGTGCCGATGTAGCGGTTGCATCACTTGGAGACGATCCTTGTTTAGACCCGGATAGTTACGCTGGAAAGTTGCGACCTTGCGTTTTTCAAAGGGACAAAGACAAGCTTAAATCTCTTAGAAAAGATTACATAAAAAATAAAAAAGAAGGTTTATCAAGAGCAATTGAGATTGCCTATTTCCCAAAAGAAATGAGAGCAAATCAGCAAGCAATCCAAAAGCTTTTGGAAAGAGAAGAACAGAGAAGAAAAGAAAGAAGATTGCTTTCGATTGTGGATGGCTATGAAACCTATTATAAAAACGGAATAGATGGTTATAAAAAGTATTATAACTTTAATTTTAATTACAACGAAGATGCAGAGCCTTTTTTAAATTCAATATTTAGGCAATTGACTGGCTCTAATAAAGCTGCCCAAGGGGATATCAATAGGATAAAGAATTCTTTAATTAAGTCTTATGAAAAAGAAGGCATTTCTAAGATAAGCAAGCAAATCAATCCTCAGTTAGAAAAGAACATTCTTTTAAGCGAAGGTGAGATTCGTAGCCAATTATCCGATGGGCAATATGAATACACCGTGTTCAAGAATTATGGAAACTTTACAGAAAGCTCTAGAGCATTATCATATTATGTTGACGTGTTCAAAGCAACCGATAAAGGGGCAGATCCTAAGAGATATTTTTACAATTCTGATTTAAAAGTTCCATTCTATACAAAGCTGTGTGCCTACTCTTATACTCCGTTCGAAAAAAAGAGAAGAAACAGGAGCCGGTTTGCTGAAATTAGCAGCTTAATTGCGATAGGCGATAAAAATGTACGATACAGGCCAATCCCTACAGGGTTTAAAAACGAAGTTATTCTAGAGCAGAAGAAAGATGATATCAAGGAAGGAAATTCATTTACAAATTACTTGTACAACTCTCTTGGCATTGATTATGGCAAGGTAGGGAGGGATGATTCAAATTCTTTAATTGATGAAAAATACAAAAGAGAATTGCACACGACATACAACCAGTTAGCAAAGGTTTGTTACAATAGTGTTTATTCTAGAAAAGTTCCTGTCGCCGCGTCTAATAACTCTTTTGATTCGTCGAAGATTTCGTCATATGATGTTATTCCACCTTATTACCCGGCAGATGATAGAAGTTTTTGTGGAAAATTGTTTTCATCACGAGCCGGCTCTTTGAAATATAAAGAATTGGTGAACTTCAAAGAAGAAGCTAGAATTGTTGCTGGGGTTGATATCTTTGACTACTACAAACCAGCAGCAAATGAAATCATTGATGAAGAGTTGGAAAGAGAAAGGTATTTAGACCTTTTGTTGAAGTTTAAGCTTCAGGTGGCCAGCTTTGTTTTAAAGTCTATTCACGTCTTTTCCCAGTTTGATTTTGAAGAAGTTGATGTAGATGATATGATGAAAGATTTCATTTACATTCAAATGTTCAGAAATTTAATCTTCAAAGATGCGCTGGGTTCGCAAGAGAGTTTTGATTATTTAAGATTGACACAATCTGAAAAGCAAGAGTTTCTAAAAAAGATAAGATATTTTGATTTTGCACCAGAGTTTGCCGACAAGATTAAAAAAGAAATTAACGACATAGATAAAAATCTTTCTGGTAAAAATATTGCAGATCAGAAAAAAGCAGCTTCTGATTTTGGCACCAATGTTAGTCGTAACAACTCATTCTTTTCAAATGTTGTTCTTAAATATTTAGATTGGAACGCTTCTGATTTGATTATAAGCAATGTTGGTAAAAATTCTAAAATATATGAATTTAAAACTGGAGCTAATGCTTCTTTTAAAAATTCTAGCCAAAGCGTTAATCCAATTTTTGCTAACATTTCCAATACGGGGTTCACTATTGACAGAAGTTTGAGAGGGCAGGATCTGATCAGGGCAATACAAGCTCTTTTAAATCAATCTGCAATTGATGTTAGGAATTCTTTGGACAAGATTGGCTTAGTCCAGAAGGAAAAAGAAAGCTTAAAACAACAGAAAGAGTTTCTAAACTCTATGATTGAGAGATTCAAACAGCTTGATGTTTCCAAGATTTCAATATCTGGAACAAAAAATGGTAACGATTTGATTGTGAATGATGCATATGACATCACAAAAGTTCTTTTACACCATCACAATAAAGTTGAAAAAATAAAGCAAGAAACTGACTTTTGTATTGCAATAAGAGATCTTATAGCAGTGGAAATTTCAAGAATTTCCAAGAGACTTAAAGAGATTGTCTACCCGGAAGAGATTAAAGATCGTTCTGTGTTTTCAATCGATGAAAGATTTCTAGAAGAAAAGTTGAACTTCATTAATTTAGATTACAACAATCAGTTTAACTATCGACTAATGCTGAAGCGAGGCTTGACAGAGTTTTTAAAAGACGCTGTTTCTTATCAGTTTCCTTATTTTGAAAATTTATCCACTTCTGAAAAATACGTTAAAGAGGAATTGAGAAGAAACATTGACAGCCAATTAGGAAGAAACTATTTTCTTATCACAACGATCAGTTACAGTGAAAAGACAGCAGGAAAGTTTAAAGTTTCTGTCCGAAAAGCATTCCCATTCGAAGAGGCAACTTTTAACCAATCTGGCTTCAAAGATGTGGACGGGTTCAGAGTTGTGGTGCCGTTTGACAAAAATAAAAAACCAGATAACCAGTCGTATAATGCGCATAATTTAGAAGAAAATCTTTTAATTGAAGATGTTTTTGGAAAGAATTCTTATTTTAAACTCAAAAGAAAAACCTCTGATAAAGGTAAAAATGTGTTAAAAGATGTGTTTTATACATTCTCTGAATATCCAAACAGCAGTGTGGGTGGTTTTTTTGAAAAATGGAAAGACTTAGAAGGTACTGATGTCTCTTTCTTTGGGCCGTCATACAAACAATCTTTTGAATTAGGGGTTAGTAACCCTTCAATAAATTACAATTATCAGCCTCCTAGTGTCTTGAAGTCAAATAATTCCACAGAGGAGACTTTTTTTGCTAATAAGGCGGATAAATCTTTGGAATATGTTGCCAAATTGGATAATATTTCTAATTCTAGAAGATTTTTGATTGAAAAGAAGCCGATTTATCAAAAAGAATACGATTCTGATATTCTCCAAAATGGGAGTTTAAGAAAGAATTATGTCAAAAAATATGGAAAAGATCGAAGATTGAACATTGAAGATTACTTCCACTACTGTATTAAAGAAGAATTTTTGAAAGATATAAAGAAAGATCTCTTCACAAATCAGTATGGCTATGTGTTTGAAGAGGCGCTACCGGTTAGGAAGTATCTTTCACATATCGCGGTTAACTTGAACCTACACACAGATCATATCAACAGTGTTATAAAGGATTTGAACTCCGATGTGTTTAGTCTGAACTATGTTGATCCTTTGCAAAGAGCAAATAACATTATTGATTTAAAAATAGGCCAAATCAACTCCTTAACAGACCGTGACGTACAATATATCAAGTCAGTCAATTGGGATCAGGTCGGCGTAGAGGTGGGTAATCAATTGTTTGACTTTGCTCTTTTTACTTTGAAAGGTAAAATTCAAGCATTTTTGAATGATGTAGAGGTCAAAGAGCCGGCAGTGGCTTTGGGAGCAGTTCAAGCTCGTGTTGTTGGAGAGTTGTTTAGAAATTCAATTAAAGCAGCCAATAAAGTTGAAGAAGGGGCCAAAAATGTTGGTTCTCTTTTTGGCGCGGATATACCAGATAAATTCCCATCACAGCAGCAGATGGTTTCTGGAAATAAATTATTTAAATACTTGTTTAATCCTCCGGTAGCTCCTTTTGCCATTACAAATGCAGGTTTGGGTCTACCTCCGTTGAATATGACTGAATTTGTGTTATATTTGGTTTTCGAAGCTATTTTAATATCTTTGGATCTTGGTCAGGAAGAGATTGAGAAGCTTAAAAATCAACTGTTTGACGTTCCGGAAGGGCAGATTTCATTTTTGAAAGCACCAGAAGAAAATTTTGAAAAAGCGTGTAAAGATCTTTTAGAAGAGTATTTATTAAGGAACCCAAAAGTTTCAGACGGCATAACATCCGGAGGTGAGTATATAACACCGGATGGTAAAAGTTATGTCGGCAGGTACCACACCCATAAAGATGGGACAGTGATGGCTGGCAAAGACCATAAAGAAGTTGAAGAAAACGTTGTTTTGACAAAAGTTGTGAAAAGGGACGATATAGAAGATGCCTAAATACACTCCAAAACTACCGCTACTGCCTGATAAAACACAGCCGGGGTTTGAACACATTGAAGAAATCAGAGATCTAGCAAGGCAAAACCTAAAAATGGTTTTGTTAACAAACCCCGGAGAAAGAGTGATGATTCCAGAGTTTGGGGTTGGTCTTTCTGGTATGTTGTTTGAGAACTTTTCTGACAAAGATATGCTTTTAGATTTCGAAGGAAGGATAATAGAGCAAGTCAATAGCTACCTTTCTTATATTGATTTGGAAGAAGTTAGTTTTGACTTAGTTGAAACAGATAGAAATAAGATTTTTGTTCAAGTTACATATTCCATTCCAGAGATTGATCTGGTGGACTCTGTCTCTATTGGATTAGCAGAAGAATAAGGAAACAAAAAATGGCTTTTAAAAATAAAAGACCACCAATTGACTACACAGCAAGAGATTTTCAATCAATTAGGGAAGCTTTGGTCGATCACGCAAGAAGGTACTATCCAGATACTTTTCAAGATTTTGATACATCCGGATTTGGCTCTTTGATGATCGATACAGTTTCTTATATTGGTGATACCCTTTCTTTCTTTTTGGATTACCAAGCAAACGAAACGTTCTTGGAAACGGCCTTAGAAGAGGAAAGCATTCTTAAAATTGGAAAGCAAATGGGTTATCGCTATTCTGCTTCCGGGGTCTCCACGGGATTGGTTGAGATCTATGTTGAAATTCCGGCAAATACAGATGGAACTCCAAATACAAACTATCTTCCAATTGTCAAGAAGGGTTCCACCTTCGCATCTGTTGACGGTGGTGTTTTCACTCTAACTGACGATGTCAACTTCAACGATGCAAGCGCAGATATTCTTCTTTCTAAAGTTGATGAAACGACTGGTGTTCCAACTTTTTATGTCTTAAGAAAAGCAGGTGAAGTTGTCTCCGGGACAGAACAATCGGAAGCGGCTCTGATTGAGGGCTTTGAGGCGTTCAATAAAATTGAAGTTGGGGAGAATGTTGAAGGTGAAATAATTGAAATCATCTCAGTATTTGATACCGAGGGGAATGAATATTTTGAAGTTGATTCTCTTTCGCAAGATATTATTTACAAAGCATTTTCAAATAAAGACACAGCTACAAACAGTATGGTTCCAAACATTTTAAAGCCATTGGTTGTGCCCAGAAGATTTACGGTTGAAAGAACATCTACTGGTCAAGTCTTTTTGCAGTTTGGCGGCGGAAGCGAATCAGATACATTGAATGATGAGATCTCTGATCCTTCTTCTGTGGCTCTTCAGCAGAGGGGAAAGAATTATATTTCTTCAACCTATTTTGATCCAAATGTTTTATCTTATCACGATAAGTTGGGAATTGGGCCATCAAACACCACGTTGGACATTACCTATCTTGTGAACAATGAGGTTCTTTCAAATGCCTCTGTTGGAGCAGTAAATCAAGTTTTGTCCACCACTCTAGAGTTTAATGACGAAGAAACATTGGACGAAACAAAAGTATCAGATGTTCGTGGCGGTGTTGAAGTGGACAATGAAAAAGCAATCTCCGGAGATGTCTCAGCGCCAACAGCAGATGAATTAAGGCAGCGAGTTATTGGCTCTTTTTCAACGCAGAATAGAGCCGTAACAAGAGAAGATTACATTTATCTTTCTTACTTGATGCCGGCTTCTTTGGGCGCTGTAAAAAGAGCAAATGCAGTGAGAGACCCAGATTCTCAAAAAAGAAATTTAAACTTATACATTTTGTCAGAAGACACAGAAGGTAACTTTTCAGCGGCTTCTTCTGTTTTGAAAAACAATCTTCGCACTTGGCTAGCCAGATATAAAATGATCAATGACACTGTTGATGTTTTTGACGCTAAGATTGTAAACTTGGGCATTAATTTTTCTGTACTTGCAGAAGAAGACACAAACAAATTTGATGTTTTGCAACTTTGCATCGACAAGTTAACAGAAGATTTAACCGAAAGAAAGTTCGATATTGGAGAGAATTTCAATATTATTGAAGTATACAAGAGCTTAAAAGAATTGGAAGAGGTGGTAGACGTTTTAGATGTCGAAATTGTGTCAAAATTTGGCTCTCCTTACACTGATTTATTCTTAAGCATTGACGAGGCGTTAACTTCCGATGGAAGAGTTGTGGTTTGTCCTGACAATGCTGTTTTTGAAATTAAATTCCCTGAATCTGATATTAAAGGAACTGTGAAGTAATGGCTATTAAAAGATATTTAGCAGATGCCGACAATACAATTACAAATGCTTTTGATTCAAGCTTGGTTTTAGCTAATAGAGGAACTGGCTCCAATATGGGCAGGGCCGACATTCTTGAAGTTTTTTCAATTTATGATCAAGTTTCAGGCTCAGATTTTGGAGAAAGTCAAGAATTATCAAGAGTTTTGGTTAATTTTCCCATTGCAACTGTTTCGGCAGACAGAACAGCAGGAAAAATCCCAGCAGCCGGCTCTGTTTCTTTTTATCTTCGTATGTTTAACGCAGAGCACTCTGAAACTCTTCCAAGAGACTATAAAATGACCATTCAAGCGGTTTCTAGGTCTTGGGAAGAGGGTGAAGGTCTGGATATGGATAACTACACAGACCAAACTTATAACAAATTGGAAGGTTCAAACTGGATTTCTGCTTCTTTGGGAACTGCTTGGACTTCTGTTGGTGGTGATTATCACGCTTCACCTTCTTATACTGCTTCTTTTGGCAGAGAAGGCACAGAAAACATAGAACTTGACATTACAAGTTTAGTAGAACAGTGGTTAGATGGGACAAAAACAAATTATGGAATTGGGGTAAGATTAAGCTCTTCTTATGAAGCTTATTATTCTTCTTCAACCGGGCAAAACTCAAGCTCTTTTATACATAATACGGATGGCGCTCAAAGATCTTACTATACAAAAAAGTTTTTTGCAAGAGAATCTGAGTTCTTCTATAGAAGACCAATCCTTGAAGCTAGGTGGGACTCCAGAATTGAAGATGATCGCAATTATTTCTTTTATTCGTCTTCGTTGGCACCTGCTGCTGACAACCTTAACACGATATACCTCTACAACTACGTTAGAGGTCGCTTGGCAAACATCCCATCGGTAGGCCAAGGAGCCATCCTGCTCAGTCTTTATTCAGGCTCTTCTAACGACACTGCTCCATCTGGTTCAAAATTATTGCTTCCAGCGGGCGGAGGAGTGGTTTCTACGAACGATCTCAATGTAACTGGGGGCTGGGTATCAACTGGGATTTATAGTGCCTCATTCGCCGTTACAGCAGCCTCTACGCCTGTCGCTACTTTGTATGATGTTTGGCATTCTGGAGGGGTGGAGTTCAAAACAGGGTCAATTTCCCCTCAAACCTTTGATGCGCTCGGTTACAACGACAATAGAAAATATGTTATCAATGTAACCAATCTTAAAAAGTCATACGATACACAAGAAGTTGGAAAATTTAGACTTTTTGTTCGTGAAAAAAACTGGAACCCAAATATTTATACTAGAGCGGTTGCCGCCCAATCAACTTTACCGATTGTTAGTGCCTCTTACAAAGTGATAAGAGTAGCAGACAACTATGAAGTTATTGGCCATGGCACCGGCTCCACTACAAATCACACTCTTATGTCCTATGATTCAGAAGGCAACTACTTTGACTTAGATATGTCAATGTTAGAACCCGGATATATGTACGGTTTAAAATTTGCCTTTTACAACGACGCTGTTGGTGATTACCAAGAGCAAAAAGGCATCTTCAAATTTAGAGTAGAAGAAGATAATAATGAGTAAAAAAGACCTTTTCAAAAAACAAAATCCAAATAAGTTCATTTCGTCTGCCAATTATGACAAATTGAAAGAAGAAGTGGAATCCAAAGACTTCATCAAAGAAAAGATTAAAACTCAAAAATCTTTCACACCAAGAACAGATTTTTCAAAGCCAGAGAGCTTTGCTAGGTATGGCTTGGCAGAAGAATATTATCGCACTTCTGTTGAGTATATCTACAACTCTTATCCTTATGATGGCTCCCTATATGAAAGAGAAGATTGGTACAATAGGGGAACTTATTTAGATCAATATATTTTTGAAAATCTTTACCCTAGAACAAACGGATACGTTGTTTTGGGGGATGGCTGGGGCGCACAAGATGCTACTGTGGGTGACTATTCTTTATCAACACAGTCGGAATACATTGGATTTACCGGTGGTCCGCATTTGGGCTTTGATCCTGCTGGCGATCGAACAATATCCAAGGCAAATTACTTTAAAGCATCAAAAAACAGGGAAAACAACCTTAAATTAGACCTTGAAGGTGGTGTAACTGTTGAATTTTGGTTGAAAAAAGGTGCTTTTGACAACACTTTGACCAAAAAAGAAGTGCTTTTTGACCTTTGGAATAACAATTTGTCTTCTTCTGCGGACTATGGAAGGCTTACAATCGAACTTTCAGCCTCCGCAGTGTCGTCTGATCACGTCTTTTTAGCAACTTGCCAGTCCGGAACAGACGGATATTTCCAACAAGAGATTGGAAATTTAACAACAGCGGCCATTGCAGACGACAATTGGCACCATTACGCTGTTTCTTTTGCCTCTGCGTCCGGTGGCATCAACACAAAGTTCTACAGGGATGGACAGTACGTCGAAGAGAAGGTTTTGGGAACGGCATTTAGCGATGCAACCGCCGCAAAAATGTCTGCTAACATTGGTGCGCTTGTCAACGCTCCTTCCGGGAATATTTATCACGGCGAAGAGATGCTTGGTTATGGTAAAGTTCTTTCTTCTTCGTTTGACGAATTTCGATATTGGAAAACAGAAAGAAATGCAAAGCAGATTTTCCAAAACTACAACAACCAAGTTGGCGGTGGAACAAATACTGATGACGCAAACACGCTCTTAGGGGTCTATTTTAAGTTCAACGAGGGTGTGACAGGTACAGACACGGATGCGACTGTTTTGGACTATTCTGGGCGTGTTTCCAACGGTTCTTGGACAGGATATGAAGCAGGAGATCGCAACGTTGGCTCCGCAATTGTTTCAGCAAGCGCGTCTTCATATGAATACAAAGATCCGATTATCTATTCTTTTCACCCTGATGTTTCGACTTTGAAGTCGAACTTGGAAAATAGCGGCTCGGTTCACGATAATCTAAACACATCAGCCCTTTTCTTCTCGCTTCCTTCTTGGATCATTGAAGAGGATGAGTCTTATGGCGGAGAAAACCTTCGTCATTTAACTCAAATAATGGGAAGTTATTTGGACACTCTTTATCTTCAAATTGAAGAGTTGAAAGACATTAAATCTGTTGAATATACTTCCGGTTCTGTAAAGCCACTTCCATTTGGAGATAGGCTTCTTTCCGACAAAGGTATGTTGGTTCCTGAATTGTTCGTTGATATGGACATTGTCGAACAACTTTATAACAGAAACGAAAAAACAAATTATCAAACTGATCTAACAAAGATCAAAAACAAGATCTATGAAAACCTTTACAACAACTTAACTCATATTTACAAGTCTAAAGGGACTTATGATTCTTTTAGAAATACACTGAACAGTCTTGGCATCTCACAAAAGATCGTGGATATCAATCTCTACTCGAACAATGCACAGTACGAGATTTTAGACAACACAAAGTTGATTATGGACAATAAAAAGAAAATCAACTTTAAAGATCCAGACAACAACTCGGCAACTATTCACCAGTTTAGCTCATCGGCAGAGCCAAGCAAATCTTTTATTTCAGGCTCTGGAACTGGTAAATATTACTATACTCCGATTACAATTGACTCTTGTTTGACACTGCCTTCTGATAAGATTGGAGCAAACTTTTATTATCAAACGATAACAAATTCTTATTTGACTTGTTCTTTGTTCGGTTTCCACGATGTTGATGAGGCACAGGCCGAGACAGATTTAACTTGGCTTTCACCAGACCAAAATCAACTTCAAGCACACGCTATTAGACCAACTTTGAAGACACCAGATGGCTATTTCTTGCTAACCGGTTCAGTTGGCGGTGCAAATATTGAATTAACCAGTAGCACCGTCAAAGATCTTTTCACGAATACAAACTGGAACGTGTCGGTTCGCTTTAAGCACGTCAATTACCCTCTGACACAAAGGGTGTCAGGGGCTTTTGATATTGATGCAGATGCTTATCTTTTGGAGTTTTCTGGCTATAACGCTTCAACAAACTACATTGAAAATGAATTTAAAGTAACAGCATCGGTAAGCGAGGCGCAAGGTCTTCTTTTCACCGAAGCGTCAAAAAGGCTTTATGTTGGGGCACACAGAGAGAACTTTACTGGCTCTGTTTATCAAAACGGATACTCTTTTGCGAAGATTTCAAACATTAATTTCTGGTATAATTACCTTTCTGATAATGACTTGAAATCTCATTTGAGAGATCTTCACAATTATGGAATAACGAACAGCGAAAGAGACGCTTATCTCCTAGATTCAAACTACTCAACGAAAGTCAAAAACATTGATACTTTGATGTTGCGATGGGATTTTGAGACCGTAACAGGTTCGGACTCTTCCGGGAACTTCACTGTAAATGACCTAGGAAATTTTCAAGGAGATACAGAAAATCAGTATTATCACAGTGGAAAAGGCTTCGGCTTTGAAGCATCTTCTACAGATGTTGTTAAAAAAGAGAAGGTTGCAACTTACAAATTAGCACCTTATGATACGGTATCTTCCAATGAGATGATTTCAATCTTGTCGCAAGACGATGATGTGTTTTCATTGGATAAAAGACCCATCAATTATTACTTTGCAGCCGAAAAAAGCTTTTACAAAGCAGTTGATGATCGTATTTTAGAATACTTCTCGACTTTGAAAGACTTCAACAATTTGGTTGGTGAGTCTGCGAACAGATATAGGCCAGAATACAAACAATTGAAGAAATATAGGCAATATTTCTTCAACAAAGTCCAGAACGAACTTGACTTTGAAAGATTTTTAGATTACTACAAGTGGGTCGATACTAGTATCGCAATGGTGATTGAGCAGTTGATCCCTGCGACTGCGGAGTTTTCAAGCACAGTTTGGAATGTTATTGAAAGTCACGTTTTAGAAAGAAACAAGTTCCAACACAAACTGCCTGTAATCAAGCCACAGACTGTTTATGAGACGACAATACAAGCTGCGCCAAACTCTTATCCTTTTTCAACAAAAGGTAACAAGGCGTTGAACTTGCAAAATGCCAATCCGCTGACTGCTAGTTCATTTTTGTCTGCGTCTGTAGGGGCTCAATCAACGTTTTTCCTTTCCGGAACTGTGAAGAACATTGCGAGCATAGATACCAACAATGTAAACAGAAGGCTTTATATTTCCGGCTCCGATCAGTTGAATACGATCGGTGTCCCTAGAACTTTACTGAAAGATCAAAAAGGAAGCGTTGCTTCTGACGGTTTTCATTCGATAATGATCACAGAAATCAAAGGGAATGATGATTATTTCTTAGATCCTTTTGCTTCTGTTGTTACAACAACGGACTCCATTCAGATTTCCGGAGTTGTTGATTATACGTTACCAACTAGATTATCACAGCCCCAGTTTATAAGAACTAGGTTTGCTGCTCCCGGCGGTTATGAAGTGACTTCCTTGGGTTATTTGGATTTTGAAACAAGTCAATACTCTGTCTACAACAATATGAACTATAGAAATGCTATTGTTCGTAAAGCTTTGGATGAAATTTACAGCGCACCGGATGATGATCCAACAATCTTGGCAAACCCTGAAGACGGTTCTTACTTCTTGGGTGTTTATCGCAACCCAAGAAAAGAATACGTCACATCAGCAGCCGGATTTGTAACGCAGTCTTTCTTTGACAACGGGTTTATCCAGTACCCAATCCCGGCATCCGACTTGCAGTATGATTGGATTGAAAAAAGCTACTCCTCTTCAAACTTAGAGTTTCTTTTGAACCAGACTGGCTCGGAAGAGATCACATTCAAGCCAGAAACTTTCTTTTCTTGGGCTGCAAGTCCCGGCTCGGCAACAAACATCTATGGAGCAGAGGTCAACTCCAGCACAAACACATCCACAGTTGTCTTGGAAACTCCTTCTGCCAGTAACAACTATTTTAGTTCGATTGGAAAGTTTGGCTACAATACTTGGCTTCAAACTAGAAATGGCGATAGTTTGGTTGTCCGGACACACAAGAAGAATAACACACTCTCTGTTGATGATAGCCTTCCGATTTTGCAACTGGAGGATTCCAACGGTCAAAGAATTGTTGAAAAAGGCTTGATTGCTAATTCGTTCACAAACTATACCGAACCCTTAGTGATCAAGAAATACAAACCAATTCGTCACGTTTTTGTTTTGAACACTGAAGCAGAAGAATTTATTGAAGTTCAAAGCTCATATGCCGGAAAATTGGCTTCCTTTTCTAACCGCGAATTGAATGCGAAGTTTAACTTGGACAATGTGAAAGTTGATACTGGATATGAAAAAGTAAAACAACTTTATCTTAATAACGCAAAGATTGATGGAAACCCAATCAAAGGATGGACTTCTGTTGAATATTCAGAAAGAGTTTGGCCAAAAGAAAAGTTTGAAGGCGTGAACTCTCACAGAGATAAGCCAAATTATGATTCAACTAGTGAGCAATTACTGGACATTTTAGGAACCGCGAACACAATTTGGCAGAAAGAGGGCGTTCAAGAAGTAAGAAAACGTGGTGGTCGCTTGGATGCTGAGGTGCGAAAAACACCGGTTTACACTGATGCTAAAAATTCAATGGGTCATAAATCGATTTATTCTGAAAATGTGTTTCCATTATCAGATTATGCGGTTACGCCGGAAGAAGATCGTAACTTCGATGGTGAAGAGTTCTACATAGCATCTGCAAAAGCTGGAACTTCAGGGTTGGGTGGGCTGTCGGCTACATTCAATGTTGGTGACAAAGTAACTTTCACTATTAATGAAACAGCATACGAATTAACAGCGTCAGCAACAGATAATGATGGTTACAATAGCTGGTTTAGGCACACAGAATATGGTCAAAGTTTACAATATTTAGCAAACACGATCAACCAACACCCGATCGTTTCGCAGCACGTTCTTGCTGGGTATCTGGTTATTAGCTCTTCTTCTCCGGCAGACTCTCATAAGCTGGGTCTTTATTTAACCACCCCCAATGGAGGTGGCAATATCTCTGTTGAGGTTAGCTCTAGTGAGGATGGCGCTTGGACAGACACGTCTGGTCCTAATATCAACACTGTTTATTCAAAAGAAGATGGAGAGTTGAACTCTTCTTTTTATGCTTTCTATACTCCTGTGAAATATAAAGAAAATTATTTTTATCAAACAAAAGAGATTGGACACGCTGCGCCTTTGAACAACCGTGGTTTTAAAAACGAAGGTATTTTTGGTTCCGGGCGAGCAATGAAAAATGCACAATACCTCACACAATTTGGAGCAGATGAACTAGCAATTGCTGGAATTACAATTACAGCATCTGTTTCTTCTTCTTTGTTTGCCGATGGTATCTACAACCACTACTTGCCAACTGCATCCTTATCTTATGTTAATAAAGTTAAATCACCAGTTGGAACGGGCTCGGTTTATCAACTAAGGGAAATCACTCCCTATCATGGACACACATATAGGGTGCCTGCTTTGAGTGAGAGAGAGCCTTTCTTCGCTTCCTTTGCAGAGTATAATGAAAGCATTAAGTTTCTTACAGATGATTATGCTATCATACCAGAGTTTAATATTTCAGAGCACATGTCTTATTATGTTGATCAAAAAGGTGCAAACTTTAGAGCAACAAATAAAAAGTTTTTGGATTTAAAAGGCGCAATCAATACTACTTCAAGTGCTGAAACTGAAATTTCGAATTACAACGCAGATTTTTATAAAGATTATGTTAATACTGAATTCCTACAAGGCTTTAAAGTGGTCAAAGAAGACCACGATAAGATAGGAAAAACAGGCGAAGTAACTCTCACATGTAAGGGTGTGAAAAAATTTCTTCCAAAGCAAGGTTTTTATCCAATGAACCGTTCGGTGCAACTTGGAACACTGTTTTCTCAATCAGTTGGGCCAAGCTTAACCGCATATACCAACACAGAACATGGCGCGGTCGAGGCAAACCAAAACTCAGCAAAGGGGATATTCAAGACCAGCACTACAGACGGTGAATTATACGGAACGTCATTGTATAATCAAGAACAGATCAATGCTAATATGAGGCCGGCGATGCTTCAAGCGGCACTACAACCTCTCTTCGCCCCCGGCATTTTCTTTAACACTATCAAGTCCGGTATTGCTGTTGATTTTCTCTTGGAAAGTGAACAAGGGTGGGCAACAGATACATATACTAACAATATAAAAGGAAATTTTGATCACTTTCCATCTTCTTCAAACGTGATTACTGGAATGGGCGATCCAATCCGAGTTCCATTTGAAGCGTTGACAGATCTGAACAAGTTTCCAACTAATTTGGACATTCCTTATTTATGCCCCAGTTTTGTCACCGGTGCTCTAGAGGAAGGAGGTCAATCTAGACCTTTTGTGACTTTTAGATGGGATGGAGTAAGGGCTTCTAATCTTTATGAAAAGGCAATGAACAATTACTTGGCAGAGTCTGCCAACTTCTTTTTGAAAGAAAAAAGTTTTACTTCTTTTGTGTCCGATGTTGAAGAAAACTTTAAACTGTTTGAAGCCGGCAAAACTTATTATATGGATATCGCTTTGCAGCAAACTTCCAACCATGTTATGTTTGACGAGGTTTGGGTTGAAAACGAAGGAACAGGTTCTAACCTATTACAGACAATCTTTACAGATCCCGGAAGAAAAGGAAGAACATTCGGTCCTCCTTTCGGCGTTGATCGCGCTGATGGCGAGTGGTATGCAGGTGGCGATGCCGGGTTGAATATTTCCGCTTCCTACATAGCTTCTGATCCATCCTATGCGCCTTACACTCCGCCTTATTTTTATGGAAAAAGTGTGGCTAGGGTTGAATTTACGCCGACAGAAACTAGAAGATATACACTAGAAGAAGTTCAAAAAAGTTCTAGTATCACCTATTTCAACGAAGGGTTGGATGGAGATCCAATTCAAGGAACTGCAACTTATAATGGTGCGGCAATTGCTTACCAAATGTCCCTCTCTTCGAGCGTCAACTTGTTGGGTAAAATAACACAGCCGGATATCAAGGTTGTGACAAGAGATTTACAGTCAGTTGTTCGGCAAAAAGAACTTTCTTCAACTTCAAATTTGTCAATTGAGACGACAAATGTTTTAACGGACAACCTGTTGAATATTAATAACGTATTTCAACCACAAGCAGATGTATCAATTGAGCTTGGTGAGCCTTTGAATACAAACAAGGCATCTTGGAGAATTTCTACTAAATACGAATGCCCTGTCTTGAACTTTTACGAACAGGAGGCGGTTGTTTTCCATTCTCGCGGGATGTGGAGTGGCTTGGGTGAATTGCCAACCAATGAAAAAGAAGGCATTTTCCTTTCGGTCTTGCCAAGTTTTTCCGGCTCTTACTTTACAACGAACAATACCGGCTCTTTGGCGGATCAGTTGGGCTTTAAACCAGAAAAGAAAAGAATTGGAGCAATCGCAGAAAAAACTGTTATTAAAGAAGCAATTGTTGCCATTCCTTTCTTGGAGAGGGAGAATATTTCACAAGAAGAAGCGGATTTGACTGTTATTGAAAAACAAAACTTCTTCTCTGTTGACCGTGAGATCTTGGAGCAGCAGATAAAAGACAATAAAGACACTACGTTGACAAGAATGTACAGAAGAATGCAAAACTATGTTATCCCGCCTAACTATAACTTTGTTAAGTATAGGGATATCAATCCTTTTGTTATGTATCTTTTTGAATTCGATGTAGAGTTTGATCAGCAAGACCTAGCCTACATGTGGCAAGGTGTTATGCCAGACGCGTCCTTGACCGGAAATGAAGAGTTTGACGAAGTTACAATCAAGCATATGACTGGAAAAGATGAATTCTTCCACGGAAAAGAGATTCCATCAGATGTTCGTTGGCTGATCTTTAAAGTTAAACAAAAAGCAAGAAAAGATTATTTAGATGTAGTTAACTTGAGAGAGACGGCAATTGATGACTATGGTTATAACTGGCCATACGACTACTGCTCCATTGTTGAGATGGCAAAGGTGGAAGCAACTCTTAAAATTGTGCCAAAAGATACAGCAGAAGAAGCGGGTATCAAGCTTGGAAAGATTTTGGAAGGTGAAGAATAATGGAATTTTTTGATAAAAAAGAAGAAGTTATGGAAATTCAATTAACTTCCTATGGTCGCCAATTGCTTTCCAAGGGAATGATGAAGCCGGCTTATTATGCTTTTTTTGATGATGGAATTATGTATGATGGCGCAAAAGGTGGCTTAACAGAAGTTCAAAACGATGTTCAATATCGTGTTAAAAACGAAACAATCTTTATGAAAGATGTTGACGATTATGAACAAGCAGATCGTTTTGCAAAAAATCCCATTCTTATTCCAGATGAGTTTGAAAAGAATGTTTTGCCGCTTATGGATTTTAACTCAACGTTTGAAAACCAACTTGGAGCTTCTAGGAATACAAATAACAACGCCCCTGCTTGGGCTATTTCTTGCTTCTCAGCAGAGATCACAGGTTCTAATAACTTTTTAACAGCATCGGCGGAGAGCAGAGATATTCCAATCCCGCAAATTAATATCGATCAAGAAAGTATTCAATACGAAGTGCGACCAAGCTCTGAAAACGTTGATCAATTCAATGATCTAGAGCCTTGTGAAAGAGAAGAAAGTGCTTTTTTCAATTCAGAAGTTGTTTTTGGAGATGGAACAACTTTGGAAATCAAAGAAGGCAAGATCTTATTAAAGGTGGAGGAGAAAAACACACTTTCTTTGAAAGATAACTTTGAAATTGAAGTGTTTGAGGTTGTTGATTTAAAAGAAACTCCTGTATCTGCGACGAATACTGAATTTTTAGTACCATTGAAGTTTTTGAAAGAAGAAAAACAAATTCAAAATAATCTTTTGGTCGAACCTGATACGGAAATTTTAGATTCACTGGACAAAGTTAACAATGGATTTGTATCTTATTATTTAGATATATCATACGATGCGGACGTTGATCAGGTTTTAGTTTGTAGAAACGAAGAAAAAGACGACACAACTCTTTTCTTTAAAAATCCAATCAATTGTGACGAAGTGTTGGCAGAGCAGAGAGCCACATCTGTTTATGACAATAATTTAAGCGAAGGTGGGATTGATTTGTTTATTTCAACGTTGGACGAGGAGTGTGAATAATGTCAGATTTTGGCTATGATGATTTCATAGGGGGGTTAGCTGATCCGGGAATGGGAAACCAAGCCGGCAATCAATTAGTGACCGAGCCGGGGCTTGGAGAAAGTCCACTCCCAGATCCGGGCGACATTCTGAGCCAAGCGGCAGGGGCACCAACAGATTTGCAGTCTGCCTTGTCTGTAACCTCGCAGCAGCCCGAAGACGGAACTGGAGTGCAAACTGTCTCTGTTGCGCCCACTGTAGACCCAACAGCCTTATCCAATGCTCTGAATTCTTTAAGTGGTGGCGGAGACATACACCCTTTTTTGAAGACTATTCACGCTTCTTTCCCTATGCCAGAGATTATTGATCTTAAGTTGAATGACCGTGGTCCTCTTTTGAACAAAGTTTTGTCAATCAAAGTTAAAGTTTCTGGAGATTTCTTGTCAGATGAGTGGTTTTGGGAAGATTTTCTAGAATATTTTAAATTCAAGGCTTATTTGGTGCCGAACACAGACGAAATAGAGAATGAAAGCATTACAAGAACTTCTCTTTTTGATGATTATGTCGGCTATACAAATCAAATTGACTTTAAAAGAGAGAAGAAATCATTTTTAAGCATAACTGATCTTGAAAATAAAAGCAATAAATTAGAAAATAAGTATTTCTTTGAAGCGCAGATTGAAATACCAGAGAAGTTTTTAACAGGCCAATACGAGCATTATGTCGTAGTTCGCACTTTTTTCAGTCAGCCTGACTTTTCCAGAGATTTTTTGAACAATACGAAAAATCAAGTATTAGATATGTTGAATAATCAGAACAATGGGCTGTGGGACGCAATAAAGATTGAGAAAACATCTAATTCCGAAGTTGTTTCTTATAAGAGAATTAGAGCTTACTACTTTGATAAAGGCTCCCAAGAGTTTTGGAACGGTGCGTTTTCCTTTTTCTTTGAAAATCAGAAATATTATGCAGCGGATAATCTGAGGGCAGACTTCACGTTTATACCCAGACAGCTTTTCTTTATGGATGTTTTGTTCTCAAAGCAAGATCTCTCTGATGATCTGTTGAAGCCGGTTGTAAGTAATTTAAAAACAGTAGATAAAAAGTTGGATATTGGCTTGAATAAGAAGATACAAACAGTTCAAATCCCAACTCCAAATTCTGATATTTATTTATCAAAGGAAAAGAGCGGAGATGTAAAGGTTTTGTTTTCTTTGGATCTGTTTGAGCTTATTAAACAACATTCAGAACTTCCAGAAAGCCTTTTAGATTTTGTTCAAAAAGGGTTAACAGGGGATACAGTAAAAACATTTGAAATATACGACAGAGGAGCCGCGACAGTGGTCTCTGGTCGCCATCAATACTCATTGGAAGTCAAAATTTCAGAAACATTCAAGCAGAATGTGGAAACTTTGATCAAAAGACTGACAGACTCTCAAAGGTTGTTGAATAACGCATTCGAAGAGGCCAAAAAAGAAGAAAATTACGATAAAGTAACAAGAGAGTTTTCTAGAAGTTTCGCTGAAACTGGCGGAAATGGCATGCAAAAGGACATTGATCAAGTCGCAAATGAAGTTTACGATGCTTTAACTACCAACTTTTTAGCTGATTTTGCAATTGGCGCTCTTACTTTGAAAAGAAAAAGAGTAAAAGAAGAGATCTTCAAAAAAGAAGAAGACCAATTCACCGGTGAAGATGTTGTTTTAAGCTATACCACGCCCATAACTCTTTTTACAGATGTTATTTCAGCCGGCGAAATACAAATGTTCTCTTTTGAAGAAGTCACTTACAGCCCAAATCTTTCTTATACTAGGGAAGAGTTTATGCAAAGCTACAATCTGAGCAATACAGATGTTGAGCAGTTTAAAAATCTTCAAAAGAATATTGAAGATTTTGTTGTTTCTTTGCAGCAGTTGACAAACGCAAAAGATTTAGAAACTAAAAATGTGAAAAACCAATCAAACCAAAACAAAACTAGACAAGTTAGGTTAGAACCAATTAAATTTGTATTTAAAAACATTTTTGTTCCTGCTAGCTATAATGAAGCGTTTGAATATAATGAAGAAGTTCTTTTCTCTGGCGAACAAGAGACAATAGAAAAAGAAGAAGTATTGACTTTTCCTCAAGGCATTGTTTACAACTTTATTCCATCGGCAACCACCGGTGAACAGCCAGATAAAAAACTAAAACAGTTAGAAAGACTAGATGAAGGTGATAAAAAGTTTATTTTCTCTGATAATTTAGGAATGTCTTTTGAGAATGCTGCCTTTAACGATGCGCTTTCCAAGGTTGACGCAGAAGTTCCGACCGCCACAGTCCGGCTGGAATACCTTTCAGGATATCAAAAGAACCCAAACAAAGAAAATATTATGAGATCGCCTATATTCCTAGAATACAGTGAGCCTTTGGAAGAAGGAAAGACTTATTTATTTAGAGCCAAGCCAGTTCAAAAAGATTCTCAATTTGCTATTTATAATGAATACTTCATTAGAGAAGAGAGGTCTAGAGAATAAAAATGGCTAATACAAAAATTACTAATATTTGCCAAGAAGAGTCTGCTGCTAAAAAGAGTAAGCCAACCGGCCCGAGCACTGGCTTGCCATTTACACCGGTTAAATCACAACCGAATATTATAAAAGGCAAGAACCTTCGTTCAAAACATTTGAGAATTATTTCCAAAGACATTTATTTTGGTTCTTTGGGCAGTAGTGTTGATATCTTTCGCTCTTCGGTGGACGGCTATGGTTTTGATAGCTTCATAACTTCCCAGACAGGAGATGTTAGCTCTCTGATCAAAGATGTCGCTAGTGGGCAAGTTAAGTCTAGCACGACAGAAGTCAATAAAGATACCATTTCTTTTGACGTACCTTCAAGTAAAGAGACGAAAGCATTATCAGATTTTGAAAAGTACGTTAAAGGAAAAGAATTTGTTTATTTGAACTTTGTCTTAGACATACCTTTCTCTCAAGAGGAAGTAAGGCAAAACCAAGTCTCCTCTGGAAGGCCAGATCATCAATCCGGATTTGTTGATAATGATCCTAGGATTTCTACTTTTCAATCTGAATTTGTTTACAACTTTTATTTGAGAGATTATGAAAAACTAATCGAAAGAACAAATCAAGAAGAGTGGATTATCCCAAATGCACATATGTTTTCTTTCTTGAAGGAAAGTTTGACAGATCAAGATGTTAAAAACTTTGATAAAGAATATTTGGAACTTATGTCGTATGGCGGAGATGAGGTAAAGCTAAAAAATAGAATGAATACTATTAATTTTAGTTTTCAAGAATATCAAAATGGCTATCTTCCGGCAAAAGAAGATTACTTTAAAAATGCGCCACAAACTACAAAGAATAAAGCAAAAAACTATGTTGTAACCCAAGATGATGTTATTGAATATAATCAATTAGCAGAACAATATAGAGGTGGTGCAAACTTTGGTTTTTATTTGGAGTTTCCATACGAGCCCCCAACTCTTACTGGGAAAGAAGATGATCTGGATGACTTCAAAAACCTTTTCAAAAAAACAAATACTGATTTAAATTTGTATGACTTGGTGATCCGGTCAGAAGGAAACACTACACAGCGAGTAGGTGGGCAATTAACACAAGAAAGTGTCAATAACTTGACCGCTAGCAGTATATCAAAGTTTGATAGTCTTGAATACATTTCTCAACTTTCTTTTGTTGAGTTTGGAAATGTAGGGAAAGCAAAATTGCCTTTGGATTTTTCTCTAGACAAGGTGGGCTATAAGACTTGGGATCTGACAGATTTCTTTTTAGATTATAAAAAGCAATCACAAACAGTTCTTAAAAATATTTTAAACATAGCCAACAATAAAAATGTGACCGTTCTGGGAGAATCCAGCGAAGCAATACAAAAATATCAAAATAATACAACTTATAAGTTTTTTCAAGACCTTATGCTGGAGGCAGCTAATATAGGTTTCAAAAATTTGGTCAATAAAAATAGTTTAACAGCAAAGCAGTGTTTTATTGATTCAAGTGAGACCCCTCACGAAATTTTGTTTTACAAGATCGTTAAAAAAGATCGAAATGGTAATCAACTTCAAACATTTATATTACCATCACCGGCAGAAGAAAGCAAAACAAGAAGAAAATTGTTGAACTTTTTTGATGCACAAGTTAAGTATGATAAGCAATACGAGTACGAGATTAGCGCTTATCCTCTTGTATTAGCAAAGAAATATTATTACTCTCCGTTTTATGCAGACGATAAAAATGCTTTTAGATGGAAGACGTTCATGAACTTGATGAGAGATTTGAGAACGGAATTTTTTATAAACAGCCCCAAAATTAAACTAGCCGCAAATCTTGGAAAAGGTTTAGACACTTTTGAAAATCGTATTTTGACATACATTAGGCAATGGGAAAAAACAAATACCTCAAACTATAAAAGTTCAGGACAGAAACAAGCATTCAATCTCACTATCTTGGCAATACTTTTAGATTTCCAAAATCTTTTTAGAAATTTACAAAATGCACAGCTTGACTTTCAGAAGTATTTTACAGGATTTACTTCCGCCAGTGGTAGGCGCGGCTATTATGATCAGTTGTTTAAGCAAATTGACACGGTCGTTTATGATTTCTATATTAACTCTGGAGGGGGGACAACAAAAAGTATCTTTTCCAACCCACAGGCGCAGCAACAATTGGGCTTCCCAATTGCGGGCTATAGAGACGCTATGGTTAATTTTGTTCTTTTGTTTACAACCGGTCTTCTTATAACAGAGGGGCTCACAACTACATCTGATTTGCGAAAAGAAATCACAGCAACTACAAATGAATATTTCAATACCGCAATAAGAAACTTTGAAATAGCACAGGGAAGAAATTTATTCACAACGGATTTTGATAAGATAAAAATTAGTACATCTGATTATATTGTTCTTATGGAGGTGCCGCTATTCTCTATCGAAGGGAAAGTTTTGGAAAATCCTCCAATCTATCCGGAAGTTCATTTTTCCGGCGTGAAAGGCAAGAACAATCAAATCTTTATTAGTTTGAAAACGCAAACTACAAGAATGTATGAAAAGCCAATTCCTTTTAACGACATTGAAGAAGATTATTTTAATAATCTGATCAAAAGCAAGGGAACTGATCGGAACGGAAGGTTGCTTTTCAAAACAGACGATGAAAATAGAAAGTTTCAAATATTCCGATTGGAAGAGAGGCCAAAGTCGTACAAAGACTTTGATCAACAAATAAGAAGAGAGATCGACCTTCAAGGAAAATATGCCGGAGCAACCTATAGAGACCGCTTGCTGCCAAATAAAAAGTATTATTACACTTTTAGATCGATGGATGTCCACGACAACCTTTCAAACCCATCGCCGGTTTATGAAGTTGTTGTTAACGATCAGGCTGGGTTTATATTCCCAGAGTTCAAAGTAATTCAATTGGAAGATAAAGATTATTATCAATATACACAATCGTTCAGAAAATACTTGGAAATCAAACCAAGTTTTGAAAACACAATTATAGATACAGATATAACTGATAATTTTAAATCAGCATATGGATTGGGGCTTGGAGGTGTTGCGCCTTTGGGTTCAGGAGTGGATAACGCTTGGGGTAAAAAGTTTAAAGTTAGGATTACATCAAAATCGTCCGGCAAAAAAGTAGATATTAACTTTGATTTTACAAAAAAATATGTTGGAGATGTAGTTACCGCATCAGACGTGGCAGGCTATGGCGTTATAAGCGAAGAAGACAGGACAAATATGGCAACCCTACCAGAAAGCGAAAGACCAACACAAGAGTTAGGACAATCAACACCAATCCTAGAAGATAGTGACTTCTTTAAACGAAAAGAAGAATAAAAGACTATTTATTTTAAGTTTTATAAATTAGGAGACTAAAAATGGGTTTTATTGACAACAGTGGGGACATTATTTTAGATGCAGTCCTTACAGACCTAGGAAGAGACCTGCTTTCAAGAGCAGATGGAAGTTATAAGATTACGCATTTTGCTTTGGGCGATGACGAGATTGATTACAGCCTTTATGATGCTACTGCTAGCACTGGAACCGAGTCTACTTCTTTACGTCAGTTGCCTGTTTTTGAAGCATCTACTGAAAGCTCAATTGGCTTGAAGTATCGTTTGGTCTCAATGACAAACAACAATACTTTATTTATGCCAATTGTGAAGTTGAATGAGCTTCAAAGAAATACTCAAAAAGCATCTGGTGGGTATTTTGCGGTTTGTGTTGACAAAAACACAGAAGATTTAATCTTCACCAATAACACCACAGTTCAGGGTGTTCTCGCCGGTGCAAACCCGACTGAGCAAGACACTTTTGTTCTTTTGCACCAAGGTTTGGACACAGACCTTATCTCGCCAAAGCAATCTTTGAGTCCAGAGTTTTTTGAAACTGGATATGTTGCCGAACTGGACAACCGCTTTGGATCTGTGGTCTCAGTTGGGACTACTGCTGTTAATGCTCCTTTGACTTTCATTGACGACGACAACGTTGCATTTTATGATATGTCTTTGGAGTCTGATGGTGGGGAAACAGTTTTCGTTCAGCCAATCAGCAACGACACTGATTCAAAATTTATGACAATCTTGGGGCCAAGAGGAACTTTCCTGCAATTCAAGATTAAAGCTTCCGAACTTCTCACTACTTCCACTACAATCTTTACGGAGCTTGGCGGAACAATGAGTTCAACAACCTTTGGGGCATCCGGGTCAGACGATCTTTACTTTATTGATGCTATCATTCGAGTTCGAGCAAAAGTTACAGGATATCAATTGGATATTCCATTAAGATTTATCAAAGAAATTTAATTCAAAGGGATAAAAAATGGCTGGTACGACTAAAAAAATTACCAAAACTCAACCAATTACAACCAAACTAAGGGAATCCATCCCTATTACTGGCTCAATTGTGTCTGGGACATACGCAGAACCGAACGGCGCAGGAACAACCTCGAACATTAAAGAGTATACTCACGAGATGTTCCAATCTGTTTACGACTATCCTTATGCTTCCTCCTCGGCAAACCATCTTTTTGATTTGACTGCTGGGTATGGAACAAACTCCGACTTGGATGGTGTTACTGGGGAAGTGTCCGGCTCCAAGAAGAACAACATTTATAATGAAATGGCACAAGTTCTTGTTGGTTTTGACATTAACAATAACATTCATCGTTTCGACAAAGACGGCGACCTTACCGGTGGTGCAAAGTTTGATGAAGTCATCACAATCAACGTTGCTCGTCTTTTGGCAAAAGACGGAATTCAAAAAGGAACGTTTGAGTTGGAGCTTGGCGTTTCCGGATCAGATGCTGGATATAGTGCTCCGTTTGAACAAAGAATCAAGATCAAAGACCTTAACGGAACTTCTTCTTACAAAGTAAACTCCCCCAAGGGAGAGTATGGCATTCTTTATGCAAACAACTCCACAGGAACTCCTTTGGACGGCGTTGGTATTGATCCGACAGATAAAACTGCTCCTTGTGGTTTGATTTACTACCAAGCAGGTGTTGCAGTTCTTTCTGCTTCGATGTTTATGCCATCTGCCAATGGCGGGATTATGAGTGCGTCTACCAATAACCTGCTTTGGCTTTCTTCTTCGTCTAGACAAGAAGATATTCACGAGATTTTGACTTCGGGTTCGATCGAAGAGGTTGCAACTGGACTTCGCAGAAGAATGTACAATATGACATTCAACAACACTACGAACTTGGTTTCGACAATGTACTTTTGCGATATTGAGCCGGAAGATTTCAACTTCAGTGCTAACCCAACTTATCTGACCGGAAGCAAGATTAGAGTTAAAGGAAACGACCCACAATCTCCTCCCAAGGCATATATCACTACTGTCGGCCTTTACAATGGGGCGGATCAGCTTCTTGCAGTTGCAAAGCTTTCCAAGCCAATTGAAAACAACCCCGCACAAGCCTTGAAAATCAAAGTGCGCCTTGACTACTAAACTATTAAGGAGGTAAAAAGTGTCTTTGTATAAATTTAACAAGGGCGACACCCTGCTTAATACTTTGGTAGCGAGACCTTCCTATAATTTTTTCATTTATCAGAATGATCTCTACCTTAATGAACATGAGCCAATGTCTGGAACTTACTCGTCTAGCGTTACAAATGTTCCACCGGGCTATGTCAACCTTTACGAACTAAACGTCAACCGAGCTTCTGGCAATTTGATCTATCCTTTTGTTTATCCTAGGTATGATCAGACATTTGCTTTATCCACTTTGCCGACAGCTTCTCAGGTTCAGCAGATTACGGGCTCCATTACAGGGTCTTATCCACTTTCTTCGTCGATCAGTTTGTTTTATTTTGAAAGTGGCGACACTTCTGTAAAACACAAGCTGCGCTCTTTGAAGAATACAATCAATCATTATCGCCCGATGAGCCCTCATTTCAATTATTCAGGTCAGATCCCTGCTGGTTCGGCCTATAGAACAAGGAATTTGGACGAAGAAAACGTTAATTTGATCAATATTCCTGCAATTATTACTGGAAATAACATTAAAAAGGGCTCTGTTTCTTTAAAATATTATGTCTCTGGCACAATGGTTGCGGAATTGACAGATTATAAAAACGAAAGAGGCGAATTGGTTCAAGTTTCCGGAACAATCGCAGCAAATGATGGTAAAGTAGCAGGACTGGTTCTTTATAATGAAGGGTTTATCCTTCTCACAGGGGCTTGGGCCTTGGATGCCAGCCACCAAGAAGATTACACCGGCGATGGAAACGACAATCCCAAGTGGATTTACTACGGAAGTGCCTTATCAGAGACTTTTACAGGTATCTCAACGCCTTCTTCCAGCTATACTTTGGACTTTCAAGCAACAGAGAAGATTCCAAACTTAACTATGCTAGCTCACGCCAACAGAGGAGAATTGAATTACTCAAATAATCCAACTTTTATCTCTTCTAGCTCAACATTACCGACAATTACAACGGGCTCTCTTTATTACAAAGAAAATCCAGAAAGAGCAATCAAGAATATCGTGTCTTCTTCTTTTACACAGACCACCGGTTCGTTTGAAAAGATCACTTATATCACCAAAATTGGCATTTATGACGAATACAAGAACTTGATCGCAGTTGCTAACTTGGCAAATCCTGTTAGAAAAAGAGAAAAAGATTCATTCACATTTAAGTTAAAAATGGACTTATAATGTGGTATAATATATCTTTGGAGGTTTAAATGATATTAGGTTTGGATGTTAGCACAAGCATAACTGGAATTTGTGTACTTGACAAAGAAGAAAATATTGTGTACAATGCTGCTGTTGACACAAGAAAATACAAAAATATGTATGAAAAAGCAGAAAAAGTAAAAGAAAAACTTGAAGAATTAAAAAAAGAATATGATATTAATAACATTTATATTGAAAAGTCTTTACAATCTTTTAGATCAGGCTTCTCCTCTGCAAAAGTTCTTTCAACATTGTCTGCTTTCAATGGGATTGTATCTTGGTTCTGTTATGAGGTCTATGGAATGCCCCCAGAATACATTTCGGCTTCCTCCGCAAGAAAAGATTGCGGTATCAAAGTTCCAAAAGGCCAAAAGGCAAAGCCCTTTGTTCTAGGGGTTTTGGTGAAAGAAGGGTTAATCAATCCGGAATATACGAAAAAAGGAAATCCAAAACCTATTTATTACGATATGTCAGACGCAATTGTCATTGCAAAATCAGGATTTTTAAAAAGGAGAGCAAATAAATGAAAATCACCAAGAAGTTTCTAATGAAGATCATCAAGGAGGAGTTACTTAGGGAAGAAAGAGAAGTGCGGGATTATGATCAGAGTAACTTTGTAGATAGGAAGGGCCGACCCGATCAGAAAGCCTATAAGCAACATCTAGAAAAACTTAAGAAATATGACCATCACAGTTTAGCCAAGCAGGTCGGACGCAACAAGCAGTATTCGGTGGAACTCGCGCCGGAAGATGTCCCTCCTCTTCCTCCTGCGACAAGAGAAGATATCTTAAGTGGAGAGTTAAGAGAAGAAACAGGTTACTATACACAAGTTATTAAATTTAACCTTAAGAAGAAGTCCTCGTTCTTCTCAGATTCGACTAATGTTAGTGAAGGAACATGGAAAAGATATGTGTATTCTCCCGGTGGTGGCGCTATTATTTACGAAGACAGTGGGAATATGGAAGATTATCCTATGGGATGAGAAAATAAACCTCTTGACAACACCCCCCATCCTTGATATAATGTGTGTAACTTTTTCAAAGGAAGCCACACATGAAAGAACTATCCATCCTTAAAAACACATTAGATTATGCTTACTCCAAAGGGAGCGAGCATCTTTTCTATTGTCCTTTCTGCAAGCACCATAAGCCAAAAATGTCTGTGAACATCTCTAAGAACGTATTCAAATGTTGGGTTTGTGACACAAGTGGTAAAAACGTCTATTACCTTCTAAAAAGATTTGGATCATTTGATAACCAGCAAGAATGGCTTAAGATCACAAATCAGATCGATGTTCGTGATTTTGAACTGATGATCACTGGCTCAACGGTACAAGAGAAGATCAAGCAAAAGATCGATCTGCCAAAAGAGTACAAGCCGCTTTTCACAGGGTCAATTGACCTTTATTCTCAAAAGCCTTTGAATTATCTTAAATCAAGAGGCTTTTCACAAGAAAAGATCTTAGAATGGAAGGTTGGGTATTGCCCATCGGGAGAATACAAAGGAAGAATAATCATTCCTTCTTTTGATGATGAAGGGGATGTTAGTTATTTTGTTTCAAGAACATATGAAAAAGATTGGAAAAAGTACAAAAACCCAAAAGCATCAAAAGATATTGTTTTTAATGACCTTTTAATTGATTGGGAAAAGCCAATCATCTTGGTCGAGGGTGTTTTTGATGCAATTCACGAAAAGAATATGATCCCAATCTTAGGATCAACCCTTTCAGAAAGGTCAGACCTTTTTCAAAAGATTGTCGAAAAAGCCAAAAAGGTTTTTATTGCTTTAGATCCAGATGCTTACAAAAAAGAGCTTGACATTATTTCAAGCTTGATCAAATATGGAGTAGACGTTTGGAAAATAGAAGTCCCAGAAGGAAAAGATTTGAACGACATTTCAAAATATGAATATCAAAGGCTAAAAATGACAGCAGTTGAAGTTAGATTTGATACTTTATTTTCAATGATTAACATATAGGAGACACAAATGATTGAATTTTTGAAACAACAAGGTGTTTATGAGTTGGTCTGGTTTTTAGGTGGTATTCTGGCCTACATGAGCCTACAATTTGTCGTGGGTGTGGCACAAGCGTATAAAATTATGAAATCTGCAATGTATTTATCTCTTTCTTTTCTTTTGCAAGTTTATGTCGATACTAGAAGGGAGATACAAGAGCAAAAAGAAAGCTTCAAAAGAGTAAATCCAGATTATACAGATTATGCTTTGGAAAAAGAATTTGATAAAAGGGAGAAAGATGTTGATCTTTGGCGAGACGAAGCATTTAAAGAGTTGTACAACCTGTCACCGGCAATATTTAATGTTGTCAGAAGTGAAATCAGCGAAACAATAGAAAAAGTTAAAAATGGAGGCTTCAATGACTAAGTTTGCCCATATTGCAGACACCCACATTAAAAACCTTAAATATCACTACGAGTATGATCTAGTTTTCAAGCAACTTTATAAAGAGTTGAAAAGAGAAAGGCCAGATTATATTATTCATTGTGGTGATATTGCTCACACCAAAACCCAAATCTCACCAGAATTTGTTGAAATCTGCTCCGATTTCTTCAAGAACTTGGCAGCAATTGCGCCAACTTATATCATCTTGGGGAACCACGATGGAAACCTGCGCAATAAAAGCCGTCAGGATGCCATTTCTCCCATTGTAGATGCCCTAGGTATAGCTAACCTCCATTTGATCAAGAAGGCGGCTAAAATAAGGCTTACAGAGCCCTTTACGCTGAATGTGTTGAGCATCTTTGACGAAGACAATTGGGATCTAACACAAGATCCTGATCGGATCAACATTGCTCTTTACCATGGAGCGGTCAAAGGGTCGGTAACAGATGTTGGATATGTGATCGAACACGGCGATGTTGAGATTGAAGACCTTAAAAAGTTCGATTATGGCTTTCTGGGAGACATCCACAAGACAAATCAGAAGATCGATCGCAAAGGAAAGATCAGGTATGCCGGGTCAACCGTGCAACAAAACTTTGGCGAAACAGACGACAAAGGTTTTTTGGTTTGGGAGATCGAAGACAAAGACAAGTTTTCTGTTCGACACATTCTTCTGGAGAATCCAAAGCCTTTTGTTACGATCAAGTTGACTAAGAAAGGAAAGATTCCAAAATCAGCCAATCCAAAGGCCGGAGCTAGGATTCGATTGGTGTCTGAAAGCAACATCACACTTGACGTTCTTAAAAAAGCTATTGAAGACGCTAAAATCAACTTTAAAGCAGAGTCTGTCACCCACTTGAGCAAAGCAGAGTTGGCTAAAAAAAATGTTGATCTAAAGGACGGCGAGATTGAAAACCTTCGCGATGTAGAAGTCCAGAAAAAGCTTATGAAAGAGTACCTTGAAGAGTTTGAAGTTGAAGATGATATTATGGACAAGGTCGTAGAGCTTAATGCAAAATATAATTCATTAGTTGAAGGTAGTGATGATCAACTTCGCAATTTGAACTGGAAGATGAAGTCTATGGAATGGGAAAACCTTTTCAACTATGGGGGTGATAACTCTCTAGACTTTGAAAAAATGAAAGGAATCATTGGAATCTTTGGGAAGAACTACTCTGGAAAGTCCAGTATTATTGACTCTTTCCTCTTGGGTGCGTTTAACACCACTTCAAAGCCGGCAAAGAAGAATATTTCCTTTATCAACCAAAATAAGACAGATGCAAACATTGAACTTAAATTTGACATTGGAGGGGAAGAGTACACTATTTCCAGAAGCATTGAAAAGTATGTAAAAAAGCTCAAAGGAAAGACAACAGATGAAGCAAAAGTGAATGTTGATTTTTCTTGTTTTGACCCTGCTGCGAAAAAAGTTGTAGAATTGAATGGAAATACAAGGGCGGAGACAGATAGGAATATTCGCAAATATATTGGCTCAATTGAAGATTTTCTGATTACATCAATGTCAGCACAACACGGAGCATTGCAGTTTGTAAATGAAGGCTCTACCAAACGCAAGGAAATCTTGGCAAAATTCCTAGATTTGGTGTTTTTTGAAGAAAAATTCAAAGCGGCAAAGGAAGATTCCAGAGACCTTAAAGCTTTGATCAAAAAAGAAGAAGAAAGAAACTTCAAAGATGAGATTTTTGAACAACAAAGCGCACTAATCTACAACCAATTAGATCTAGATGAGAAAAAGGAATGCTGCGATATACTGAAAAATGAGAAGAAAGGAATGGAAAAAGAGCTTTCTCTTTTAGAGCACAAAATCAAGTCAGTTCCAGCAAAAATCATCAATGTTGAGAAGTGCAGAAAAGAGTTGAAAAACTCTAATCAAATCTTGGAAACCTTGAGAGCAAGCCAAGCTAATTTGGAAGGGCAAAAAGAAGAAAAAAGTGCTTATTTGAACAAAATCAAAGAGTTCCTTTCCACTTTTGATCCGGAAGAATACTACCAATCTTACGAGGTTGGTAAAGAGAAAGCAAAGCAAGTTAAATTGATCTTAAATGAGGTAAAACAAGAGGAAATCAAGAAGAAAATGGAAGAGAAAAAGATCTCTCTTCTCGATCAGGTTCCCTGTGGAGATCAGTTTAAAACTTGCAAATTTATCAAAGATGCTTTTGTTGCAAAAACAACAGTTTCAGAGTTGGAGTTGGCCTTGAAAGGACTTCAAAAAGAAAAAGAAGAAGCACAGGATTACATTGATGGTGACGAATATAAGAAAGCAGAAGAGTATGTTCAAAACTATGAGAAGTTAGTTGAGAAAAAGGACAAAGTTAGCTCTGAACTGCTTAAATTGAAGAACAAAGTGCTTCAAGGTGAAACCAAGATTTCATCTACTGAAAGCATTATTTCTGAATTGAGGTCTGATATTAAAGAATACGAAGATAACAAGGAAGCGATTGAAAATCTCGAAGCTTTGATAAAAGAAGAGAAGCAGCTTAAAAAAGACCTCAAACAAAAAGAAAACGAATATAACACCTGCGAAGCAGAGTATATTCATCTTCACACCGTTAAGGGTCAGATTGAGCAAAAACTGGAAACTGTCAAAAAAGAAGCCGAAGAGTATGAAGAAAATAAAAAGAAGTTTGCAGCATATCATTTGTTCATGACTTGCTATCACAACTCTGGCATCTCATACGAGATTATCAAAAAAAGACTCCCAAAGATCAACGAAGAGGTTCAAAAGATCTTGACAGGGGTTGTTGATTTTGAAGTTTTCTTTGAAACAGAAGAAAAGAAATTGAACATTCTTATCCAACATCAAGGGCACGATCCTAGACCTCTAGAATTAGGTTCTGGAGCCGAAAAGTCCATTGCTGCTATGGCTATAAGACTGGCCCTGTTGAATGTCTCTTCTCTTCCAAAAAGCGATATTTTCATCTTAGATGAGCCGGGAACAGCTTTGGATGAAAATAACTTGGAAGGCTTCACTAGAATACTTCAAATGATTAAAAACTACTTTAAAACGGTTTTGATCATAAGTCATATGGATTCTCTCAAGGACATTGTTGATTCAACAATTGATATTGATAGAGTTGATGGATTTGCGAGAGTAAATCAATAAAAAGCACCTATTTATATATAAATATATAAAAGGCGCTCAACAATGATCAAAATTAAATTCCTCAAAAAACTCCCCATTTCAGGAGGTAAATGCCCTCCTGCCACACAAGATCTAGAGCTAAACACCAAAAACAGAAACGCTTCAATCAAGGCAAAACACATCCAATACGGCCCTTTGAACCTCTCTGACGAGGCTTACTGGGAAAGAGCCGCAGAGCATTGGAACACTACCCCCGACGTGGCTAAAAAGTCCAAATGCGGCAATTGTGTTGCTTTTGATATTTCACCCAGAATGGACGATTGTATGCCCGGCCCTGTCTCTGATGAAGATGGTCGATTGGGCTATTGCTGGATGCACCACTTCAAATGCCACAGCGCAAGAACTTGCTACACTTGGGCAGCAGGCGGGCCAATTAAAGAAGATAAAGTTTCTTACGAATGGCAAGAAAAAGGTGAAAAATAATGCCTTATAAGATTAGAAAAACAAAGTGTAAAAAATCAGATGGCTCTTCCGGAACGCACGTTGTCTACAAAAAAAGCGGAAAGCGTGTCGGATGCACAGACGATCCGGAGGATTACAAAAAAGCGCTTTATGCAGCAGAAGTTAACGAGGATCTGATCTTGGAAGACACTTTGTACAAAAACGTAGAAGATGATGTATTTCTGCACTTCACCCTGCGAGATAGAGCTTACAAGATTAGAGAGATGGGAGTACTACTTCGACAGCCCGAAGGTATAAAGAAGTTTGGAACAGATACGATTGACGCGGTTTCATTGATTTGGGGAGATTTTGTACCCGGAGTGCAAACTACTCACCTAGGCGATGAGGACATCGTAGCAATCATTTTCAAGACTGATGTCCCTCCAAAGTATGGTTACGTTGAAGAGGTGAAGTGGGATGTTGAAAGGCTTCCCATATACGATGTTAGGATTGTGCCTTTTGAAGAAGCAACTCAAATGTTAAGAAACGCCCCTGAACATATTGATGAAATGGATTATGTTCTTTATAAGGAAAGCAAAAATATGAATATTGAAGAATTAAGTGCGATCATTCTAGAGGAGGTTAGATTAGCACTGGAAGAGGCCAAAAAGAAAAAAAAGAAGAAAAAATCCAAAAAGAAGAAAGGCAAAGACGATCGTTGCACTCGCATTGCAAAAAGAAAATATGATGTGTGGCCTTCAGCCTACGCTAGCGGCGCAGTTGTTCAGTGTCGCAGGGGAAAGATCTGGAAAGGTCTAACAGAAGAGCTAAACGAGGCGGCAGGTGAGGGCGACATTAAACAAAAACTATCGCAACTAGCAAAAGGCGATCAGGAATTAAGACAAATTTGGGCGATTCGGTTGAAGGCGGCAGGTGGATGGTCGGAAGAACTAGTTGATGAATTTGCAAAAGAACATGGAACTGATAAGGAAGATTTGTTTGGTGATCACTCTAGACAAGAAGAATTTAAAAAATTATTCAATATGATGTCTGATGCAGATTATAATAACTTTTCTGACCAAAATTGGGACCATTTTCACATAATCGTCCAACACATGGATAAAGACATAGACATTCAGAAAAAAGCAAGAGAGGTATTAAAAAGACACAATAGAACTGAGCAATATCAATATTTAGATGATAGGATCAATTGTGCTGAGTTTGGCAAACAACTATACGGAACGCAGAATGGCTGCGAGAAAGTGGATACTTTGCAAGAAAGAAGGCGAAGGAGAAATATCTGGAAAGGTCTGACAGAAGAGAGGGAAATCACTCCAGAAGACAAGGAAACAATTGCTGACATTGTAACAAAGCTAAGAGCAGCATCAGAGTCTCACGCTCAAATGGCAAAAGACTTAGAAGATGGCGCAGCAAAACTTGAAAAAGGTTCAGAGGCTCATTCTAGCCAAGCAGATAAATTAGAGAAAATGATCCAAGAAAGAAAAAAGAAGAAAAAAAAGAAGGCTAAAAAAAAAGTAAAGACTGACTTTTCCAAAGAAAAAGATAAAGGTCTTCACGGTTGGTTTGAAAGGCAAGGTGGTAAAGGAAAAAGCAAAGGCTGGGTTGATTGCAATACTTGCCGAACAGACAAGAAAACAGGAAAGAAAACCTGCAAGTCTTGTGGTCGTCAGAAAGGTGAGAAAAGAGCAAAATACCCCTCTTGCCGTCCAACGCCGGCTGCTTGTGGAAGCAAAGGTAAAGGGAAGTCTTGGGGTAAAAAATCTGCCAAAAAGGGAAAAAAGAAGTGAAGTTGACAATGGAAAGCTGGCGGAAGTTCCTTTTAAAAGAGAAAACTAGATTAGACAAAGAAGTTGAAAAAGGAAAAACCGCGTTTAAAACGGTAAAAGGTGAAGTTTCAGCAGAAGAGGTTCAAGAACCGGATCTTGAAAAGCTTTTTAAACATCTAGAAAAGTATGCCAAGCCCGTTGGAGAGGAGGACCACATGCTTCACTTCAATGCTAGATCTGAAAGACCGGCATTCCATGGCAGAGATTATAAAACAAACACTCCCGGATTATATGGGTGGGGCCTTAGTGAGGAAAGTTTGGAATACTATAGAAATGTTGGCGCACCAGTATACGCAGCAGGGCTTCCTTTTATTTTCTTGATTAAATTTAAATCAGGACCAGATGAAGTTCTTGATCTGGTCGATGGTAATGAGAATATCTCTGAAGAGGAAATAGCTGAAAAAGCCAAAATCTTAAAAAAAATGGCCACAAAACACTCAAAGGTTGCAATCAAAAAAGCACAAAAAGATCAGGTTGAGGTGATAGCTTCTATTATGGATAGTTGGATAATTATGGCGAAAGTATATATGCTTGAGGACGCTATCGAAGGCTTAGGTGAAGAAGATCAAAAGAAGGCCCGCAGAGCAGCGAACGATTTCGAGCGGAATAATCCTATGACAAAATCTTTGTGGATAAGTGCAGTTGGAAAAACAATTGATCATAACACCGATTTTTTTGATATATTTAAGACGAATAGACAGACTAGTCATTCGTCTATCGATATTGCTAAAGTTTATGAAGAATTTCTTCCCATTTTATTCAAAAAAGCCTTCAAACAACAAGAAGTGTTAAACCATTATAAAGGGTATATGGGGAAATATTTTAATTTTGATGATTTTGTTTCCAGATTTAAAAATGATATCAACAAAGAGAGGCATACCATCGGCAGACAAGTAAATCAAGTCATCGACAATGGTACATTAAAAAATGATATGGAAAGATTGATCACAAAAGTTGACGATTTTGCAAAAACAGGAAGAAGAGAAAAAGAGTTTGGCCATCGTGGGTGGGCTGGGATTCGAGACTGGGAAGAAGGCGGTGCTTTAACCCAATTATATCAAGTGGTTTTAGATGTGGAACATAAGCTTAGAAAATATGGCCTTGACTTCAACGCCGGATTCTACCTAGCAAGAATGGGTTTCAACGTAAGAAGAAGGATATATCAAAAATTCCAAAGAGGTACCGGTCAAACAGGAGATGCCCGAGCCCAAGAGAGCCGAGGTAAACACCCTGATGAGTTTGTTGTCTTAAGTAAAACTGGCTTTGAAATAGTAGATATTTTCAAAAATCCTTATTTTGAGGGTTCACTCGACAAGGACCAGAAATCTACTGAAGATTACGTTGGCAAAGGGGCTAGCACCAAAGATAGAGAAGACGTTAGTAGCTATCTTTCGAGAGTCATAAAAAAGCTCAATGCAAATCAAATAAAACGCTATTATCGTGAAAAAGTCAAAGAGTACGAGAAACCCTACACAGAACAAAGAATGTTGATGAGGAAATATTTGTTAGCAAATAAACAAACACCAGAAGATATAAAAAAGGAAATTGTGTTAAAATATGGTAAAAAAGACTTTGAGAAAGGGTATGATTATATTGGAGAAGTAATAGAGTATTACGGCTTTGCCGAGAAAAACTTTAAGAAATATGGAATTTCACCTAGTCTGCTGGTGGATTATGTAAGTATGCTGTTGAGTTTGCCAAAGAATAATGAACATTTAATTAGCGTAATGGAAAGCAAGGAAGCAATTACGTACATGTCTAAAGATCAAGCTGGATTCCGCTCCCTTCTCAATAAGTTGTCATCTAAGTACAAAGACAATAAAAATATTATGAATGCAATTCAAGGTTACGCCAGAGGAGAATCTTCAACAGGCCGGTTGATGTTTGAAAGAAAGAGATTTAAAATAAACATTTTAAGTTCTAAAAAAGGAAAAAAGAAATGAAAATAAAGATTTTGAAAGAGATGAAAGGATGTATTGGTGTTTATGAAAGATGTCCACATTCCGGGTGCTCTTATTGCAGGAGCGAACACGGTCGCGACTTTGATAAGCACGATCACGAAGGTTCAATGGCTAGGACAAATCTTGCTAAAGCGCAAAGATATTGTGAAAAGCTACTCTCCATGATCAGAGACGAAGATGATCTTCCGGAGTGGGTTGATGCAAAGATCACAAAAGCATCCGATTATCTTTCTTCTGTTAAACATTATCTGGCCGGTGAGATTGCCAGAGATCAGGGAATGCTTGAAGAAAGACTTTCCGAAGGGATGAAGTATCATATGGACAACAATATTACCATTGATAAAAACATTTATCGTATTCACTCTGACAACTTCTTTTCTCTTTTCAAAGAAGCAAGAAACCTTTGGAAAAAAGGCTTGGTTAGTTTAACAGAAGCTGAAAGATATTATATCTCTGAAACTGAAATTGGAGAATTCGGCATCTTTGAGGGCGAAAGAGTTCCATTGGACTTTCCAATGGTGGAAGAGTCTCTTTTGGAGGCAAAGTACAAAGGAAAGGACGTTAAGCTTAATAAACCCCAAAGGGGTGGTTCCAAGAAGTTTTATGTTTATGTCAGAGACCCAAAAACCAAAAACATTCGCAAAGTTTCGTTTGGCTCCAAAGGAATGTCGGTCAAAGTCGCCAGCCCAGAAAGAAGAAAGTCTTTTGCAGCACGACACAAATGCAAACAAAAGAAAGACAAAACAAAAGCAGGATATTGGGCTTGTCGTGTTGGTCGCTATCCGCATTTAACCGGTTCAAAGAAAAGGTTTACTTGGTGGTAATATGGAATTCCCTTTTAAAGAGAAGAAACTAGAAAATAATATTGTAATCAGAGAGTTCAAAGAGAACGTTGACTCCGAAGAGCTTATCTGGCATAGAGACAAAGAAAATAGAGAAGTTACAATTTTGCAATCTTCTGACTGGCAACTTCAAATGGACAATGAAATTCCAAAAACCCTTGAAGAAGGAAAAACTTATTATATTCCTGCTTTTGTTTATCACAGAGTAATCAAAGGCAGTGGCGACCTTATTGTTAAAATAAAAAAGGAAGAAGTTAAATGAAGATGAAATTAATCATGGAAAGCTTTCGAAAAACAATGAAAGAATTCAAAGAGAGAGAAGGCAAAACAATGTCTTATGATTCTTCTTTGGGTGGTTTTGTTGTTTCAAAAGAAGACTTGTCAAAAATCAACCAAGCAATCGAAAAGATCTACAAAGCATTTGAAGAAAGAACCGGAGGAACTGCGGAAGATATTCCCAGAATCGAAGTAGAAGATCTAGAGCCTGTTGCGACCGCTTTGAATGAGTCGGCAGAGCAAGGTGTGGAGCCCACCGAAGAGGAAAAGGATTATATTGCTCTACGCCATTTTGGATACGATTCATGGAGCGAATTGCCCGAAGAAGACAAAGAACTTGTGATGAGAAGGTTGGAGCTTTTCACCCCGTCCGGTCAAATGAAGCAGAACATTGGGGCCGTTAGTGGTTTGAAAAAAGGTCTGGGCCGTATGAGTCCAGAGGAATTCGAAAAAGGGGGGTATGTCCTCCCCGTTTCCGCAGGGGTTCTGGAAGATTTTCAGGCCATGGTTAATGAGTTAAAAGAGGGTGGTGAAGTTGATAGTCTCTTTGAAAAAGCTAGAGATTGGTATCATAAAATTAGAGATCTCCTCGATGAAGAAACCGGAAACGATCAAGACGCTACTTTGCTAGGTCTTCTTATTGCAACGTACAGCCCCAGAGCCAAGTTTGCTTTGAACTTGGCTGAAGCGGCCTTTATGTTCAAGGCAGTTGAAATGGATGCAAAAGACAACAAAGAGCTTTTGAGAGAATATATTAATATCTTTCCCGGTGGTAAAAAGAAAAATCAGGGAGAATTTCGAGGGTTTACAAATGCGCACAAAGTTCCAAACTTCACCCTGAATTTGATCGCCCCAGATTTGTCTGGTGGGCGAGATAAAGAAGGGAAAATTAGCTACGATGAGCTTTATATGTGGAACTCCACAATTGACACTTGGATGATTGACGCTTTTTATCCAAATGTCAGAGGTGTTACAACGGCAAAAGAGTGGGAAAAGATCAAAGGCAAGATGATGGGTAACGTTGTTACTTATCGGTATATGGCAGGACTGGTTGCTGAAGAAGCGAAAAAACTAGGCCTCTTACCTCACGAGCTTCAAGCTATTGTGTGGGTTGCTTCTCAAATCAGAAAGACTGGAGAGAAAGGTCTTGGTGTTACTACTGAATTTGCAATCAATCAAATTAAACAATCTATCGTCAACCTAGAAAAGATTAAACAACAATTCAGCGAAGAGGAAAGGATTAATAAGAAGTTGGTCGGCCCATACCTTAAAGAGTTGGATATGGACAAAGAATATACAGAACAGTTTGGAGATCAAAGCTGGCTTAAAGTTATTTTGGATAAGATTGAAACAGAAGGTTTTGATGAGGCTGCTGATTATATCTTGGGAATTAAAAAAGGAGACAAAACGGTTGTTCCCGGTGTGCGCTCTATCACAGCCTCTGGTAAGAAAGGGAAAGAACCAGATCGCTTTAATCCTGTTCGCCCAGAGTTTAAACCAAAGAAAGATAAGAAAGAAAAGAAAGAGAAGAAGAAGAAGCCAAAGGACACAAGATATCAAGACGCAGAAAAATACGGAGAACTTAAAACATTTTATGTTATGAATGAAGTCATTCAGATGCGAACCGGAAAGTTCAATAACCTTCACGACTCAATTCTTTTGTACTTGAGTGATGACTTCTCTAAAGAAAAGGCTGTTGATTACATTCTGGGCAGATTTGATTCTGAAGCAAAAGCCTCCAAGGACTACTTCATCAAAGAAAGCAAAAGAAGATTTGTTGTAAGGATTTTGAAATCATGAAGATGGACGAAAAGTACCCTCTTCTACCACACGATGAAGAGATTTCAGATTGGCAATGGTGCATTAAAAAAGCAATCATTGATATTCATGCCAAAGCAATGCCTTACAAAAGGGGTAGCTGGGGTGGTTCAACTGAAGATATCTATTATGACAAAAGAAGGATTTTGAGAAAAGGCGAAGGAACTTATTGTGTTGGATGCACTTCGGAAATCTTTTTCCGTGCGTGGAAGGAGTTCACAGGGGATTATCTTGAAACACCAGAAGGCAACTTTACAGGCAGAGAAGCTTGGGAGGTTGCAAGGGCCTTTTTCTTTGCTTATAAAGACGAAGAGATTGATGGAATGCGAACAGACGAACTTGGAGCAATGGGTTGGTTTAAGTGGCTAGCAAATAGACCGGAACGCTTTGATTGGTTTGAAACTTTCACAACGCACGATCCTTATCAGATCCAATTTGGAGATTGGGTTTCAATGCAGTTCGCAGAAGATTATTCATCTGGTCACGCTACAGTTGGATTGGGATTGGACAAATACAAAGGCAACGACGTTGTCAACGTTTATTCCTCAACTACTTATTATGATAAAACTTGGATGAAAGAAAAAGGTGTTGAAAATCCTTATTCAACAGGGAACGGCTTTGATTATTATCGTCTAAACGTAACAAAGAATGGTTTTAAAAGAAAGTTCTTTGTTTCAAGATTGGTTCAAAAATAGGAGTTTATAAATGACTTGGACAAAATATGATGTTGGTTTGGGTCACGTTGGTTCGTACCAAGTCAGTTCCAGACCTTATCTGACTTCTTCTTTAACGGTACCAGCGTCCGGATCGACACCAAAGAACATTTCTTTTGAGTCTGTCACTAGATTTGTTGTAATTACCAACACGCTAGACGGGAGCGCAACAAACGTGCCTCTTCGGGTAGGAATATCTGAAAATGGAGTGAAAGGTTTGGTTGATAACAATTATTTTACATTGAACAATGGAGAAAGCTTTGAAGCAGAGTTTAAAGTAACAGATCTTTATTTAATGTCGGATACTTTAAATGAATGCTCGGCTTCTGTCATTGCAGGGTTGACAGGTATACCAAAGCAAAGATTGGCTAACAACTGGTCAGGCTCAGTGGGGGTAGGATAAATGGGATTTTCAGATTTAAATAAACCTAAAAAAACTCTTGGAGCGGACAATGTTAATATTGCTTCTCCTATTTCTACGTTTGGGCAAGTGATGGTAGAAAGTTTTTTTCCAGTTGCCCAAGGTGATTTTGTCTATGGAATTAATGATCAAAACTTTACCACATCGTCTTTGATGGGCGCGACAGTTTCATCAACAAATGGAATATGCTCTCTCCAAAGTGGCACAAACGCATCAGGTTCTGCTACAGTTCAGTTGAGGAGGAGTCTTAAATATCGCCCCGGACAAGGCGCTTCAATGAAAGCAACAGCCTTGTACGACACCCCAGATGCAGGAAACGCACAGTTTATTGGAGTTGGCAACGCAGAGAATGGGTATTTTATTGGATACTTTGGAACTTCTTTTGGTATTTTACACGCAGAGGACGGCGATAGAGAAATAAGAAAGCTAGAGATTACGACTGGCGCTGGTACAGAGGATGTTACAATTACTTTGGATGGCAATTCTATTGTTGTGCCTGTCACCGGCGGAGCAGATGTAACCCAAACAGCCTATCAGATTGCTTTGGGGGACTATTCACAATTGGCACCCGGAGGTTGGTTAGCAGATGCAGTTTCTTCCTCTGTTTATTTTATCTCTGCTCGCGCCGCCGCTGCTTTTGATGGTTCTTACTCTGTTTCTTCTGGTGGTTCTATTGTTGGTTCATTTTCACAAATACAGGATAGCACCGCGCAAACAACAACATTCATTACAGCATCTTCTTTTAATATTGATCGATTAGATGGAAAAGGGCCATCCGGCATGACAATTGATCTTACAAAAGGAAATGTATATGAAATTCAATATCAATATCTTGGGTTTGGAAACGCATCATTTTCTGTTGAAAATCCTGAAACCGGAGTGTTGGCTCCTTTTCATATGATCAAAAACGCAAACGCTAGAACCACGCCGGTTTTGAAAAATCCAAACACATCAGTCTTAGTAACATCTGCAAACATTGGCGGAACAACTGGCAAAACTTTGAAAACCGCTTCGATGGCTGGGTTTGTTGAAGGGCAAATTCAAAAATTAGATCCAAAGTTTGGTAAATCATTTACGTTCCCAACTGTCAACAGTGCAACCTATAAGCCCGTGGCGCTTTTAAAAGTTAATAGAGTCTATAGAGATCAGAGTTGCTATGGAGAATTTGATCTCTTGGAGATTGGTGCTTCCAATGAGTCTGCTGCTGCTTCTCCAAAAACATTGGTTGTTGGATTGTTTAAAAAAGCAAAAATCTCCGGGGACGTTAGTTTCGAATATGTTGACGAAAATAACAGTGTAGTTTCTTATGCTCAATTAAGCCCATCTACGAATGCAATTTCAAATTTGGCTGATATTGATCCTTTTTATACCTTTATCGTTGGCGCTGGACAAGGTGTCCAAAAGGACATTACAGAATTGCAATTTGCTTTTGGATTAGGTCAGGATATTCTAATTGCTGTAAAAACCACCGGAAACGTTGCAGGTCAAGTTTTGGTTAACTGGTTTGAACAGCAATAACAAATTAAATTTAAATAGGAGTTTAAAATGGCTAGAAAAAAAGCATTTGTTGATAAATATTTATCATCATTTATTTCAAAAAAGTTATTGGTTTGGATTGTCGCAACAATCGTATTTTTAACAACCGGCAATCTTAAATCAGGAGACTGGCTTGTGATCTCTGCTATTTATATTGGTGGACAATCTGTTATTGATGCAGTGAAAGCAATGAAAGGTTCGACCAATGTTACAACGAAAGTTGAAACAGCAGTGAAAACAATCATGTCCGACAAAGACAAGAAAGATGAGAAAGGAAAAGTTCCCCTTTCCGATACAACAGGTGATACGGTGACAAAATGAATGAGATTTGGGCAGAGATTAAAAGAAAGTGGACAGAATCCAAATATTTTATAGCAATTGTCTTTGTCTTTGTGACAGTTGCTCTTTTTCTTTTAGTATCCAGTGACGGTCAAAAAAGACTAAGACAAATTATAAGATCTTTGCAGAAAAGAAGAGAAGATGAATTGTACGAGATCCAGCAAAAGCAAGATCAAAAACAAAAAGAAAAGAAAGATCTAGAAAAGAAACACGAAAAGATCTTGGAAGAAATTGGAAAAGAATACAAGATTGGAAAAGAAAACGCCAAGAAAGAATACGACAAGAAAGTTAAAAAGATCTTGAAACAAACAAAGAAAGATCCTTCCCAATTGTCCAAAAGATTGGCAGACGAATTTGGTCTTGATTATAAGGAGGGAGAATGATCACCTTTAAACGCATTTTAAGCACCATTCTAGCCACTTTCATCACAATTTCGCCCTGCTATGCCAATAAGTCCACAAGACTCCAAAAAGGGGCAAAAGCGCCCTTCTCTGGAACGCTCTTGGATGATGAAGCGGTGGCAAAGATTTTAGCAAAACAAGATTACTTGAAAAAAAGCTTGAAGCTGGATTGTTCTTATCAGAAACAAAAAGAAAAAGCAAAGCTTCAATTGAAGATTGATCAGTGCAAAGTAGACTTCAAGATTGAAAAAGAATTGAGAAAAAACTTAAGAAAGATTGATCAAGAAGAGATTACAAGATTAAGAAAGATTGCAAAGCCGCAAAACAATTGGACACCTCTTTGGATCACAATTGGCTTTGTTGCCGGAGCAGGAACAACAATTTTAATTCTTTACGGAATACAAGGAATTCAAAAGTGAAGATCAAGAAAGAAACCATTCTCAAAATCATCAAAGAAGAGATCGAAAGAGAACTTTTGAAAGAAGGTGTTTTAAAAATTCAAAATCATATTTCAAATGAAAATTTAAAATTGATTGAAGACAAGTTTCGTGAGCTTTTAAATATATATTTAACTTCCGATAAAGAAGAGGAAATTTATGATCAAGCCGAAGGCTTTAAGTTTAAAAATGTTGCCGGAGAGGAGCAGGTTGTTGACTTAATTCTTTCAGTTGGTCGGCCCCTAAAGGGAGAAGAAGACTCTCTGGCATTTCTTTCGGAAGAAAGCGATAAAGGTTATTATCATTTAAAAATAGTTGTAGCATACAAGGAAGATTTCGACAAAGAAACTATTGACTTTGCCATAAGTAGGATGCTTGATCACGAGTTGATTCACCTGATAGATTCAAAATATTTTAAAAAATCAGATTTTAAAAAAGGTTATCTTTCCCAAAAAAGAGAAATCTTAGCACACTCTAGCGAAATATACAAAGAGGTTGTTGACTTTTTAAATTCAGAAGACGAACAAGATAAAGAATACTTAAACAGTTTGTTTAATTTTTACAAGGAAGGGCAGGTTACGCAGTTAAATCTATTTAAACTCTTATTAGGAGTTAGTCGAGCGTTTAAAGAGGCGAAATTGGGAGACGATCCCAGATTTATAAATAATAAAACACTGCAACATACAATGAGAGATAAGCAACCTTATTTAAAACATCTTTACAAAAAATTGTGGCCATTGATTCAAAAGAAACTTAAGGAGGTTTAATGAAAGACCAAAACTACGTTGTGAAAATGGAGAAAGCAATCTCCGAAAAATGGGGTGCAGAGGCAGTTCAAAACCCAAAAGCAGGCTGGGATCAAGAAAAAGAAAAAGAATATCTTGAACAATTGAAAGAAAAGGAAAAAAGAAAGAGAGATTTAGAGAAGAAAGCAAAACAAAACCTCTCAAAAGTAGCAAGAGTTTGTTCAACTTGTGAACAAACAAAGATTGGCTCAAGACACGATGTTTATTTCACAAAGTTTTCCTGCTGTTTTGATTGCTATGTACAGTGGATTGAAGGCAGAGAACAAAGATGGAAGGAAGGTTGGAGACCAGACAAAAAATAGTCTTTTAACCTTCTAATTACTATTTATTACAAACAAATTGTTTTATTGGAGATTTAAATATGTCAGAAATGTTAGCAGTAGTTAGAGGAATTTCCCAAGTATTGGCAAATACCTATCACGGCGCTTACGATCCTAGAACTGGTGAGAAAATTAAAGTGGGCTTGAAACGAGATCAAGAAGTTCCCCATACAGAGCATCAACTTTTGGACGGCTTTAAAGTTCGTTTTCACGGAAATAAAATGGTTATCACTTATCAAGCTGATGTCGATCTGAAGCATATTCATAGTTGTGACTACGAACAAGAAGTAGAAGAGATTTATGCTAATATTGTCAAATATCTTCAAACAGAATACAAAAAACACACCGGTCGTTCCCTTCGTTTGACCGAAGAAGGTGAGTGTGACATTCTTATGCAGTCGGTCTCTAGAAAAAGAAACTTTGTTCAATGTGTCAAGCATTACAAGATTAACAATATCAAGGGAGAGCCTAACCCCTACGATGATGGTGAAGACCTCGTAAGAGATGCAACCAAAAGATTTATCGCCTTGGGTAAGAACAACACTCCATTTTAAGGATTGAAATGTCTAAAAATGCTGCAAGAATCTCAAAGAAACAAATTAAAGCGGAAATTCTCAAATCAGGTAGAGACCCGGTTTATTTTATCAACAATTATGTAAAAACTGTCCACCCAGTTCGTGGCGCAGTCCCTTTCAAAACTTACCCCTTCCAGACAGAGCTTTTAAAAGAATTTCAAAACAATCGCTACAACATTATCCTTAAAGCAAGGCAGTTGGGCATCTCTACTTTGAGTGCATCCTATATTCTTTGGATGATGTTGTTTTCTCAAAACAAAAACATTCTTGTTATTGCAACAAAGCTTCAAACAGCAGGAAACTTGGTTAGAAAAGTTAAGCAAATGATGAACTCTCTCCCTAGCTGGATGAGGATTGCATCAATCAAGATTGACAACCGAACTTCTTTTGAACTTTCAAACGGCTCACAAATCAAAGCATCTGCGACTTCTGCTGATGCAGGTCGTTCAGAAGCTCTTTCTCTTTTGGTTATTGATGAGGCCGCTCACATTGAGAATATGGATGAGCTTTGGGCTGGTCTTTATCCTACAATTTCAACCGGTGGTCGCGTTATTGCACTTTCTTCTCCAATGGGTGTTGGGAACTGGTTCCACAAAATGTGTGTTGGAGCAGAAAACAGCGAAAACGACTTCTTTTTGACCACTTTGCCATGGGATGTCCACCCTGAAAGAGATGATAATTGGTTCAAAAAAGAGACAAATAACCTTCCGCAAAGAAAAATTGCACAGGAATACCTTTGCTCTTTCAATGCTTCCGGTGAAACCGTTGTTCACGCCGACGATCTTACTTATTATGAGAAGAAAGTGGCAGTTCCAAAGTACAAGTCAGGGTTTGACAGGAACTATTGGATCTGGAAAGAGGCCGAAAAAGGTAAAAACTACCTTATCTCGGCAGATGTTGCTAGGGGCGACGGAAGAGACCACTCTGCTTTCCATGTTATTGACGTTGAAGAGATGGACATCGTAGCAGAATACTGCGGGAAGCCTTCAATTGATCTTTTTGCGACCTTTTTGCAAGATGTTGCAAGGGAATATGGAAATCCTCTTTTGGTTGTCGAAAATAACAACATTGGATACGCGGTTTTAGAAAAATTGATTGAAGCAGGATATCCAAATCTTTATTTTTCTATTAAAGGTTCAGGTGAATATATTGATTCTTTCACCGCTGAAACGAGAACTGGGTCTGTTCCCGGTTTTTCAACTTCTCATAAGACCAGACCCCTGATCATTGCAAAGTTGGAAGAATTCATAAGAAATAAACTACTTAATATCAAGTCAAACCGCCTTATACAAGAGCTAAGAACGTTTGTTTGGAACAATGGTCGCCCAGAGGCGATGAAAGGTTACAACGATGACCTTACAATGTCTTTGGCAATTGCCTGTTGGGTTAGGGACACTGCCATTGTGCAAGGAAGAAGAAACGATGACTTTAAAAGAGCCTTGATTGGTGGGATTATGTCAACAAGATCCGGATTAGATGTTAGAGTTCCGGGCCAAAAAGACTATAATAGAAGTGCAGATCTGCAAAGAAAAGCAAGACAAGCTGCGAAACAACAAGAACAATTTAGCTGGGTATACAAAGGATAAAAAATGGCTGCTCCGAAAAATGATAAAGGTAACAGAAACCCTAATTCTAATCTTTTCCAAAGATTGACTAGGCTTTTCTCTGGTCCGATTGTTAATTATCGCTCTCAAACCTATCGAAAAGAGCGAAGAAGGCAGATGGATAAGTACAACTTTACGTCTGCTTCTGGTAAGCAATTCAAAAAATCTATTCACGATCCATTCGCCAATACAACCTACAATTATGTTGCATCCCAAGGGCGAGCAGAAAGATACGCAGACTTCGAGCAAATGGAGTATATGCCAGAGATTGCGTCAGCCATTGATATTTACGCAGATGAAATGACAACCTCTACTTTCATCAACAATCTTTTAACAATTGACACCAGAAATCAAGAGATTAAATATATTCTAGAAGAGCTTTATATGGACATTTTGAATGTTGAGTTTAATCTTTTTGGATGGTGTCGTTCGATGTGTAAGTTCGGAGACTTCTTTCTTTACTTGGATATCGAAGAAGGAAAAGGTATCACAAATGCCATTGGGCTTCCAACGCACGAGCTTGAAAGGTTGGAAGGTTTGGATAAAACAAATCCAAATTATATTCAATACCAGTGGAACTCGGGTGGTTTAACTTTTGAAAACTGGCAAGTTGCTCACTTCCGCATCTTAGGAAATGATAAATATTCTCCCTATGGGACTTCTGTTTTGGAGCCAGCGAGAAGGATTTGGCGACAATTAACTCTTATTGAAGATGCAATGATGGCTTATCGCATTGTTCGCTCTCCGGAAAGAAGGATCTTCAAGATTGAAGTTGGTAACATTCCTCCGCAGGAAGTGGAGCAGTATGTCCAAAGGGTTATGACCCAAATGAAAAGAAATCAGGTTATTGACCCTGACACCGGTCGCGTTGACCTTCGCTATAACCCTCTTTCTGTTGAAGAAGATTACTTCCTTCCTGTGCGAAACGGAGTTGGCTCTGACATTTCTTCTTTGGCCGGTGGTCAGTTTACCGGTGATATTGATGATGTAAAGTATCTTCGTGCTAAGTTGTTTGCTGCTTTGAAAGTTCCAGAGTCTTACCTTGCCGGCGGAGAGGCTGGTGGTGAAGTCGAAAAAGGCGCTCTGGCGCAAAAAGACGTTCGCTTTGCAAGAACAATTCAAAGGTTGCAAAGATCGGTGATCTCTGAATTGGAAAAGATCGGGATCATTCACCTTCACACTTTAGGCTACAAAAACAAAGATCTGGTTTCTTTCAAGCTGCGTTTGAGCAACCCGTCCAGAATTGCAGAACTCCAAGAGTTGGAATACTGGCGAACCAAGTTTGATATTGCTGCATCTGCAACTGAAACTTACTTCTCTCGTCGTTGGATTGGTGAGAATATTTTCAACCTTTCCGAGGCAGATCAACTAAGAAACGAAAGAGAGCAGTTCTACGACCGCGTGTTTATTGCAGAATTGGAAAAAGTAGCAGAAGTGGCAGAAAATGAAAGAGGTGGAATTGGCGGCGCTGGAGATGACCTAGGCGGAGATGCTGCCGGAACAGATGCTGGAGAATTAGACACCGGTTTAGATTTAGATCTTGGTGGCGAAGCCGGCGGTGGTGAAGACACCGGTTTAGATTTAGGCGGTGATGCCGGCGGAGGTGGAGAAGAGCCTATGCTGCTAGCTACCCCGGGTAAGAGAGATGACGAAGAATATAAATACGAAAAAGATGGAATGACAACAACTTCCAAATCAAAAGGAAAGTGGTATAAACCAGTCACCAGTGATAAAAGAACATCACTGGCTCCAAAAAAGAAAAACTACAAAGCAAAGTATTCAGATCGTTCCGCTAGTAGATCTAAAGAGAATATCTTTCCAGATTTTAATTCATTTGTAAGATCGAGCAGGGGGATGTATGAGGGAAAAGGATCTAATTATTCAGATGTTATAAACAACACAAGAGAAGTGGATAAGCTCTTGAAAGAATTGGAGAATAAAGATGAAAACTAAAAAGCTCAAGCATAATAAGAAAAGAAACACTGCTTTTCTTTATGAGTGTTTAGTCAGGGAAATGACAATCTCAGTATTAAACAAAGATAAAGAGAAGGCTGCAAAGATTAAAGATTGTCTTAAAGAGTTTTTCAAAAAAGGTACAAGTCTGAATAGGCAATTGGATACCTATAAGACTCTTTACAATACCACCAATTGTTCTTTGAACAATGCTCATCGTCTTCTTCACGAAGCGAAAGATAAAAATTACAAGATTGATGAAAAAGAGCTTTTCAACGAGCAAACAAGATTGATCAATTTTATGAACAAAGAGTTGGGTTCTGGTATTTTCAATTACTTTCTTCCCAATTACAAAACAATCGCTTCTATTTCACAGATCTTCAATAGGGATACGAGTGTTAAAAACCGCGTTCTGTTGGAGAATGAAGTTGTTAAAGGAATGTTGAAACCAATCCAAGAAAAGAAAGAAGTTGTTACAGACAATCTTGTTTTTGATGTTTTTATGAAAAAGTTCAACGAGAAATACGGAGAAGATCTCTTCGAAGAACAAAAAGATCTGATCAAAAGATATCTTTTCTCCCTAGATGGCTCCAATTCTGAGGTTGTTCTCTTCTTGGAGCAGGAAATGGAAAAAATTGAAGCTGATCTTCGTTTGATCGAAACAAAAGAGATCAACCCACAAGTTAAAGATAAGATTTCCAAAGTAAAACAGACCCTCAAAGAGGCGGAGCAGATTGACGACAAAATGGTCCTTAAAATTCTTAAAATCCAGCAGCTTATAAGAGAGTTCAAGAATGTTTAAGATTAAAATTCAACCTCCGGGCTATCATAAAGAGATTGAAATTGAATGCGTCAAGACCTTGAATGGCGATCTAATGTTTAATAGTCATCCTGAATTCGATATACATTTGGATGTGAAAAACAAAAAGGTTATCACCGTTGCAAAGCAGGAGCACGGTGCAGACGCTTATCCGATTCAAGATGAGTTTTTAAATTATCTATGTCAAAAAGGTGCAACAGATTACACGTCCATTAAAGCCGGCTATGTTCCAAACTCTTTGGGTGCGAAACTGTTAGAGCCAAAAGATGATGACTTAAATTCTTTCGATGTTGTTATTTTTCTAATCCACAAGTATCTAAAAGAAAACGAAAAGTATATTAATTTTATTGAAACTTTTGAAGATCAATATGAAGAAGATCTAACCAATCCAACACCGGAAGAGTCCACGGAGCTTGGCGAAGTTCCACACAAAGAAAGACAAGGATCAGTTCCTCCTAATAAATATTATGGATATGGTTATGGATACAGGCCCTATGTCTATGAGGGCATTGAGAAGGATAATTGATGGATTTATTTTATTTTTTGCTAGTTGGTTTTGGAATGACACAGATTTTGGTTTATGGTTTTATTTTTGATAACATTCGTCCAAAGCATCATTTTTTTCATTGTCCGATGTGCGTCGGTTTTTGGGTTGGGGTTTTTTTGTGTACAATAAATCCCTTTGTATCACTATTTAATTTTGATGTCACAATAGCAAATTGCTTTTGTTTGGGTTGTTTAAATTCAGGCACAGCATATGTTTTGTGTAATCTTTTTGGAGACTCTGGAATAAGAGTGGAAAGGAGCTAACTATGTGGAACGAAAAATGGAAATTGCAACCAGTTCGACGCTGTTGTAAAGGTAAGTAGCTCGTGCCGCTAGCGGCGGCGTTCAAAAAGTAAAAGGGACTTGTATAATGTCAAAGAAGTTATTAACAGAGTTTTATGAATTATGCCCCAATGGGGTTTGCGAAGATATATTAACGGAATCGGAAAAAAGAATGGTTAGGGAAAACGGTGCTCTTTTTCTTTCTGGTGTGATCCAAAGAGCAGAGCATTTGAATGGTAATGGCAGAGTTTATCCCCGACCTATCCTGCAAAGAGAAATGGACACTTACCGCAGACTGATCGAAGAAGGAAGAGCAGTTGGTGAATTAGATCACCCAGACTCTTCTGTTGTTAACCTTCGCAATGTTTCCCACAAAGTTACTGATTGCTGGTGGGATGGTAATAACGTTTATGGAAAATTGCAAGTGCTGAATACACCTTCTGGTCAAACTCTTCGCGCTTTGGTTGAAGGTGGAGTTAAGATTGGGATCTCATCGCGTGGATTAGGCTCTGTTGTTGAGTCTGCCGGCAGAACATTAGTAGAAGATGACTTCCAACTTATTTGCTTTGACATTGTACAAGAACCTTCTACTTCTGGTGCTTTTCTTTTCCAAGAAGAAAAACAAAGGCTTCACGAAAACAAAAATGTAAAAATCAATTCACTTTTAGACGATATTTTAAAGGGATAATATGAAGATCAATCTCGAAAAGCTAAAAAACATTATCAGACCCATTGTTAAAGAAGTTATTGAAGAATCTTTGACAAAAGACGGCCTTTTAGCTTCTATTATTCAAGAGACAGCAATTGGCTTGGCTAAGGCACAAGTTATTGTCGAAGAAAAGAAAACCAATCAATCTCAAAAGATTAGAGTGGAAGAACAAAATAGAAAAAATCAAGAAGCAAGAAAAAAGCTTTTGGATTCGATTGGGAGCCAAAGGTTCAATGGTGTGAATGTTTTTGAAAACACAAAGCCAATGACTGCTCAGGAAAGCAGCCGTTCCCCTTTGGCAAATCAAGATCCAAATGATGCTGGTATTGATATTACAGCACTCCCGGGAATGGGAAACTGGTCTAAACTAATTTAAGGGAATAAAATGGCTACAAATGTAAAAATCTTTAAAAGAAAAAATGAAACAGAAGAAAACCTTGTTAGGCGATTCATCAAAAAGTGCAAAAAAGAAAGGATCGTTGAAGAAGCAAGGGAAAGAAAAGAATATCTTAAACCTTCTGTAAGAAAGAGAAGAAAGCGCGAAAGAGCGCAAAGACAAAGAGAAAGAGATGCTCGAAAGGCTGCAAAGCAGTTCGAAAAGTTCAAGGCAAGAAAAAGGAATAAATCAAAATGACTTGGAAATATTACGATGCTGGAATTGGAAACACCGCGTCTTATCAAGTGAGTGGACACCCGTGGGTTACTGGCTCTGCATTAACTCAAAATACAACTGTTGAGATTTCTTTTCCCTTTGTCACAAAGGCATTTACTGTGATTAACAAAGGTGCTAATGATCTTCGTGTTCATTTTTTAAACAACACTAACGCAAAAGCAGATCATTATGTCACGGTCAAGAACACTGGTTCTTTGCCGCAAGGATATCGCTTCGAAGTTAAATGTGACAAAATGTACATTACAGAGCCAAACTTGGCTGCTGGTTCCTACGAAGTTTTTGCAGAATTGACAAGGATTGATGACGCTAGAATGTTTGCCCTAACAGGCTCAGGAATTGACGAGTAATGGCTAGAAGGTATACTGATTCTTCTTTTGTTATTCAAACTTTGGCAGAGCTTTCTAGTCAAAGAGATAAGACGATTGATCAGGTTCCTTTTTCAATTGGGCCGCTAACAGCAGCAGGGTTGCATCAAAGAAACAATGCTTATATTGTTTCAGAGAGAGAAAGCCCAAAAGATTTTTTATTTGAGGTTGAAAATATGAATTTTAATTTTAGAGAAATTACAGAAAGTACAACGGTCACTGCAAATGACCGTGTGATTGGTGTTAAAACAACCACTGCTGAGGCTTCTGTTACAATCAATCTTCCCGCTGCTGCGACTGTTAGGAACGGATTTGCGCTTATTGTTAAAGACACCGAAGGAAGTGCAGCAGATTATAACATTGTTGTAGATGCATATGGCTCTGAAACAATTGATGGCGGAGCAACCTTCACGATTACTAAAAACTATGCTGCTATCAACTTTGTTACAAACGGCTCCAACTGGTTTGTTTATTAATAAAAGGATATAGAAAATGGCTTATAAACAGGGTGCAGAGGTAGATGGTGTTGGTGGCGCAGGAGCGGTGCAACATGTTTCAACCGGCACCACCTTATCAGGAAGTCAAAATTTTAAAGTATCAGAATCTTCTGTTGCTGTGGAAAACAAACACCTTTCTTTGACTGGTGCTGTTGGGGAATTTGAAACTCCGGCAACTCTTTATCTTTATTCCGGCGTTGAAGGTGGAAACAACATCCAAGCAGATGCCAACCAGCTTCAGATCAACGCCGCCGCCGCAGCCTATCTTAACGGATCTACGATTGCTGAATTGGCAGCAGAGTCTGTCGGACTTTCAGGCTCCGCGTCTATCGCTCTACATTCAGAGTTAGGCTCGGTTCAGCTAAGTGCGTCCTCTGGGACTCAAATCACTGGATCTTTGGGTGTCGATGGCGCTACCACTTTAGGTGCAACAAACTTGGGAACAACTTCCGTGCAGGGCAATCTTTCTGTCGAGTCAGGTCAGGCATATGCAGTGATGTATGGAACAACAATTGAAAACTCCGGCTCAGTTTCTGTTAACTTAAACAACGGAACAAGTCAAATTTTCTTTGTTAATGCCACTAATGTAACAATGTCAAACCCAACCAACGGCCAAGACGGTGGAGTATACAACTTTATTTTCAAACAAGACGAAACAGGCTCTAGGGCGTTAACATTTGGTTCAAAGTATTTGTTTCCGGGAGGTACGCTCCCTACCTTGACAGAAGCCGCAAATGCTGTTGACGTTGTTTCTTGCATTTATACAGGAGATGTTGATGGCGGCTCACTTCTTTGCTCCGCTGTTAACAACTTCTCTTCAAGCGCATAAGGTAAGATATCATGTTTACTATGCCAATGGGAATATATGGTAGAGCTAGTGGTGGCGGAGCAAGTTATATTCTCCCAGTTGTTTACTATAAGTTTGAAAGTCAGGACGGCTCAGATACTTCTGATGCTGGTAATTCTTTTGACTTTACTCTAAACGGCTCCCCGGCCTTTACCGGTTCTGTCCCCACAGGTGGCGGCTCCTACTCTCTTGTTATCGACGGCGTTAATGATTACGGCTCTACCTCTGACAATGCTACAATTGGCTCTGCTATAGATGGGGGATACTCGGTCTCAGCTTGGATCAACCTTTCTCCAACTCAGTTTGGCAATACGAGTGTGCCATTTTGGAATATATACGACAGTGGCAACGGAAATGCTAACTACAGAAACGTTGCAGATGGTAGTTTATACGGTCACAGCAGCCCAACGTATGGCTGGGGTGTGTCCGGTATGCACAGGGGTACCGCTGGGTTTAGTGGTGTTAGTGTTGGTTTTGGTGGTATTGATTTTTCATACGGCGCTGGATGGAGCGCTGCAACATCTTGGTTTCACGTTGTTTGGACTTATGATCCAACAACAGACACACATAAGCAATATGGAAATGGCACCCTACTTCGTTCCGGAAACCCTGCATCTGGCGATCCTTTGATACCAACTAGTGCTAAGTTCGAAATAGCCAGAAATAACACTTCAACAGCAAACCAAGATTTCTTTGTTGATGAGCTTGCACTTTGGGGTCAAGTTTTAACAGCAGATCAGGTAACAACTCTCTATAACTCAGGTGAAGTTATTGATAACAACACCGCGTTAGAGGAATAAAAATGTCAAAGTATGCAATTATTTCATCTTCAGACCTATCATCTTATGACTTCTCTTATTTGGGCAGTGTAAGAAAGTCTTTGGATGAAACATTAGCTGTTGTAGAGTGGGAAGGCTTAGACCCTCAGTGGGTTGTAAACCTTTCAGCATCAGTTTTAACACAAGAAGAAGCACAAACAATAATGTCAACGGCAGCATGGACTGCCCCGACAGGCTCTTCTTGATCAAAATAAAGTGTTTATTAGAAATAACAACTATTTATTTATAAAATTTAAGTTTACTAGGAGTATAAAACATGTCTTCTTTGTTAGAGCAAGCAATCGTAGATGCAAAAGCATTAAAAGAAGTTGCAATTCAAAACGCTGAAAGAGCAATCATTGAAAAGTATTCCGACGAAGTTCGTTCTACTTTGGATCAACTTCTGGAACAAGAAGAGCCTGCTGGCGAAGAAGTTGGTAATGGCGACTTGGAACCGGCATTGGAAGAGGAAATTCCTTTTGCCCATAGGACTTCTGATATTGAGCCTCAAATGGTTTCCATTGACCTTCAACAACTGGAAGAAGAAATCAACAAAAGATTTGAAGGTGTGCTCGAAGAAAGAAAATCTTTTCTGATTGCAGAGCCAGAAGTTCTGGAAGAAGCCAGTTGTGGCGGACCTCACAAAGAAGACGAAGATGCAGTCTATATGGAAGAAGACGAAGATGCAGTCTATATGGAAGAAGACGAAGAAGAAAAACTTGAAGAAGGCAAATGCCCTTCAGACTGTAAGTGTGAAAAGTGTAAAGAAAGACTCGAAGAAGAAATTGAATTGGATGATGATCTTTTCCTAGAAGAAGCGTTCCACTTGGATTATAAAACTCAACCCACAGGTCATGTTGGTGCTTTCACCGATTCTGAAATGGAATTGGCAATGGATCTTGAAGCAATCAAAGAAAAATATGAAGATAAGATTGAACACCAACAAGGCATTATGCAAGAAGCAGTCGAGATCATTGAAGATCTTGAAGCCAAAAACAAAAAATATGAGAATTACTTTAAGAAACTGAAAGAAAGTTTTGCAAAAGTTAAATTAGATAACACAAAATTGATGTATACCAACAAGGCCCTGATGAACGACTCCCTTAATGAGCGGCAAAAACAAAAGATTGCCGAAAGTTTGTCAAGCGCCAAGAATGAAGAACAGGCTAAGATAATTTTTGAGACATTATCACAAAACGCAGTGGGAAGCGGCAAGTCTGCTCCAAAATCACTGAGTGAAGCAGTCGAGAAACGAAGTCTGTTGACAGTGGCTCCTAAGAGAAAAGAAACTCAGGAGACCATTGAAGAAGCCATCTCTAGTCGTTGGAAGAGATTGGCAGGAATTAAAAATTAAAATTATAATTAAGGAGAAAACAAATGTCTGTATTGAAAACTTTGACAGAAGGCATTGTTGAGCGCGACCTTGCACAAGAAGGCAAAGCACTTCTTTCCAAATGGGAAAGAACTGGTCTTCTCGAAGGTCTCACTTCTGACTATCAGCGTCAGTCAATGTCTCGTCTGCTTGAAAACCAAGCAAAACAACTCTTGAAAGAAGCATCCTCGATGGCTGCTGGTGATGTGGAAGGCTTCTCTGCTGTTGCTTTCCCGATTGTTCGTCGTGTCTTTGGCGGTCTCGTTGCTAACGATATCGTTTCGGTTCAGCCCATGAGCCTTCCCTCTGGTCTGATCTTCTTCTTGGACTTTACCTATGAAGCTAGCCGATTTGGTAATACCGCTGCTCGCTCTATTTATGGTACTGACAAAGTGGCAAAAGGCATCCAGTCCGGTGTGAACATTGTTGGCTCTCGTGGAGAGTCTAATGGCGGACCTTACCTGATGGGTGGTGCTTATTCTAGCCCTCGAATTGTTGCCGAACTTGGAACTGGTAGTTTGACCGTTGTCACTCAGTGGCAAATCACTTCTAGCGCTACTGATGCAAACAAGAAACTTGTGGATTATGACCCGGATCTTTTTGACCTTGATAGCACACATTATGTCCTTCGGTTGGATATCCCCCAAGCAGAGCTTAACGCTGATTTGGATTATGACAATCTGTCTGCTCTTTCAACCACCGGTGCCAGCGTGAACCAAGTTGTGACCTCTTCAACGGATGCGTTTACCAACGCAAACACTAAACTTATTCGTCGCTTGACCGCCAAAAGCGGCACCGATCTTAGACTTTTCTTTGTCACTACTAACTCTGCCGCTGCTACCAAGAAGACCAGCAGTGGTGTTCTTGAAATTGATCAGCCAATTCGCGATAACTTCAACGCAGGTGGTTCTATTGGTTCTGTTGTTGGTGCTGATCCTTGGGGTCTGGAAGAGCCTACTCCGTCAACTGGTAATGTTGGCTCTAGTGTCAACAAAGATGAAATCCCCGAGATCGACATCAAAGTGGACTCGATTGCTGTTACGGCACAGACCAAAAAGCTCAAAGCAAAATGGTCTCCGGAACTTGGCCAAGACCTCAACGCATACCACAACTTGGATGCAGAAGTTGAACTTACCTCGATCCTTTCCGAGCAGATTGCTCTTGAAATCGACCGCGAGCTTCTGAACGACCTCGTGAACGGTGCTACTGCTGCTACCCGCTACTGGTCGCGTTCGCCCGGTCTTTTCGTGGACCGAACCACCGGTGCAGAAGTTGGCGCAAATACCGCTGCTCCAGACTTCACCGGTACTGTTTCCGAGTGGTATGAAACTCTGGTCGAGACCATCAACGATGTGTCCGCAGAGATCCACACCAAAACTCTCCGTGGTGGTGCAAACTTCATTGTTTGTTCGCCGCAGATTGCAAACATTCTTGAGTTTACCTCTGGTTTCCGTGCTTCCGTCACTGCTGATGTTGCCAAAGGCGACATCGGTGCTGTCAAGACCGGTAGCCTTTCCAAGAAGTTTGACGTTTACGTTGATCCCTACTTCCTCAAGAACGTGATTCTTGTTGGTCGTAAAGGCTCTAGCTTCCTTGAAAGCGGTTATGTGTACGCACCTTATGTGCCCCTGCAAGTGACCCCGACCATCTTTGGTGTCGAAGATTTCGTGCCCCGAAAGGGTGTCATGACTCGTTACGCCAAGAAAATGGTCCGACCCGATATGTACGGTCTGGTTGTTTGTCGTGGACTTAACGGCGAAAGCGGAGCTTAATTGCTAACTTAGTTTAGCATATGGTTCTCCTCCTTTGAGTTAACCCCCTTCCTTTGTTGGTTGGGGGTTTTCTTTTGTCTTCAACTATTTATTAGAAAACCTTATGAATCGGGAGATCTAATGAATGGCTATCCCCACATTAACACCTGTTAGTCAAACAAGCAAAAATATCTTACCTGAAACTGGGTCTGTTGCAAATGTAACAAGCACAGCAGTTCCTTTTGGGATTTACCTTAATTCCACCGACTTCTTATCAGGAGCGGCAGATCAGGTGGATTATACCTACCGAAAGTTGGGTGGAGATCTTCTTGAAATTGAATTATCAGAAAAGCAAGTTTACACTGCTTATGAAGAAGCAACACTTGAATACTCTTATCTTGTAAACATCCACCAAGCAAAGAACTCTCTGGGCGATTCTTTGGGGGCTACAACAGCTTCTTTTGATCATTTAGGGGAGTACAAGGCTGGAACCCTTTCTTCGTCTTTAAGCGGCGGAAACGTGGCTTTAAAGTATACAAAATTTTCTTATGGTTATGCTAGGAGGTTTGGAGATGCAGCGGCCACAGAAGCGACTGTTGGAGGTACTCAAAACTTCTATTCTTCTTCGTTTACTTTGAAAGATGACGTGCAAGATTATGATCTGATCTCAGCAATTTCTTCTTCTGTTGGATCTGGTTCCCTACCAGCAACAATTGATTATCAAAACAAAAGAATTATGATCAGAAGAGTTTATTATCTTTCTCCTAGAGCAATCTGGAGGTTTTATGGGTATTATGGCGGTCTGGGCGCAACAGGCAACTTGAGTACATATGGTCAGTTTGCAGACGATTCTACTTTCCAATTGGTTCCAGTTTGGCAGAACAAGGCCCAAGCAGCCGAGTATGAAGATGCAATCAGAACCAGAACGTCCAACTATTCTTATGAGATTAGAAATAACAAGATTAGGATCTTTCCTATTCCGCCTTCTCTCTTGAACAACAAAAAGATGTGGTTTGAGTTCACTGTAGATGGAGATCCTTGGGAGGATGACGCAGATCGACCCTCCGGTGTTGATGGTGTCAACAATATGAACACTCTTCCATTTGCAAATATTCCATTTGAAAGTATCAACTCAATCGGAAAGCAATGGATTAGAAGGTTTGCCTTGGCCCTTTCAAAAGAAATGCTGGGACAAATTCGAGGGAAATTCAGCACCCTTCCAATTCCCGGCGAGTCTGTTACTCTTAACCACTCTGAATTGCTTTCACAAGGTAAAGAAGAGCAAGATAAACTAAGAGAAGAACTAAAAACAATCTTGGATGAAATGACTTATCCAAAGCTAATTGAAACAGATGCTCAAATGACAGAGAATGCACAAAAGGTTTTCACATCTGCTCCAAATTATATCTTGATGGGATAAGGAAGTAATCAATGTCAACAAACAATAAATGGTCACAGCCGGACGCTCCACCTCCTCCAATGTTTTTGAACCAGAAAGAAAGAGATCTGGTTAAGCAAGTCAACGATGAACTGATCGAGCGTGTTATTGGACAAACTATCCTTTATTACCCTATTGATTTGGAGTTGACAAACTTCCATCCTCTTTATGGAGAGTCTATAGAAAAGACCTTTCTTCCTCCGGTCAGGGTTCACGCAATGGTTAAGTGGGATTCCCACGAAACAAATAATACAGGGTATGGGATTGATCGCTTAAGGAAGATCTCAATCAACTTTCACAAAAGAAGGTTGACAGAAGACCAAGACCTTTTTGTTAGAGAGGGCGACTTTGTTCTTTATGCTGATTTCTTTTATGAGATTGTCACCTTGACTGAACCTCGTCAACTATTTGGGCGAGGGGACAAGTCTTTTGAGATAATGGCAGAATGTATCCGAGCAAGAGAAGGAACTTTCAATGCACAATAAAAAAAGAGATGAAAAGCTAGAAAATGCGGAAGTTGTTTATCTTCAACCTTCAAACTTGGAAAACATTGATTTCTCTGTTTTTGAATGGGTTGATGAGCATCTTAATATTTCTATAGAAACAAACAAAGGCTTTGAAAAGGTTCCAGTTATTTGGACTTCGGCTGAAAGATCCTTTCAGTCTAAAAACGACAAAGAGCTTCGAGACTCTGAAGGCGGCTTGATCTATCCTATTATGACAATTGCAAGAACAAGCGTCACAAAGCCAAGAGACAAGCGCGGTGTCTTTTTTGCTCCAATGCCGGAAATCAATGACTATAGAGGCGGGGCAGTAAAAATCACAAAGAAATTAAATCAAAACAAAACAGCAAACTTTGCAAACGCTGATGCTTTCAAAAACCCCGGAATAAGACAAATCAACTTTGTTCTTCCAAAGAAAAGAGAAAAGAAAGAGGTTTTTAAAACAATTTCTATTCCACTTCCGGTTTACATTGAAGCAAACTATCAGATCAGTATCAAGGCCCAGTTCCAGCAGCAAATGAACCAAATGATCAATCCATTTATTTCTAATGTTGGTGGGATTAACTATTTCCCCCTTTCTAGAAATGGTCATTTTTATGAAGCCTTCATCCAAGATGATTTTGGAATTGCAAACAACGTTGAGAATATGGGCTCCGAAGAAAGAACATACGAAGCAAAAGTAAATATAAATGTCTTTGCTTATCTTGTCGGCGAAGGTGATAACCAAGCGAAGCCTTTCTTGGTCGAAAGAGAAAACCCAGTTCAAGTTAGGTTTATGAGAGAAAAGTCTAGTTTAGGCGAAAAGAATGATCGAACTGATCCTGTAAAAGATTATAGAAACTTTGGAGAATAATTCTTTTTGAACCTAATCAACCTATTTATTATAAGAAAAATGATATTTGATGTATAGGAGATTATTGAATGTCCGCTAAAAATTTTAGATTTAGATCCCCCGGAATTCGAATTGAAGAAATCGATCAAAGTGTGATCGATAACCCAGTTCTTTCAGAGGTTGGCCCTGTGATCGTTGGTCGTTCTCAGCAAGGTCCAATTATGAAGCCGGTCGTTGTCAGTTCTGTTGATGAATTTGTTCGAGTTTTTGGAGTTCCTGCTGCTGGTGGTCTTTCGGCAGGTGATGGATGGCGAGATGAAAACACAACTTCCCCCCACTATGGAGCACACGCCGCTGTTGCTTATCTGAGAAATGCTGCTCCTGTCACTTTTATCCGACTGGGTGGATATCAACACCCAACACCAACTGCTGATGGCTATGCTGGTTGGAAAACGACCGTGATCGCACCTTCGGATGCTTTAGCGGCTAACGGTGGTGCTTATGGTCTTTGGCTGCTGCCTTCGGCTTCTAGTGGCAATCACGGAACCGGCTCCCTTGCGGCAGTTTTCTACGTTGATGAAAAAGCTTCTCTCTCTGTCGGCACCGCGTCAAACGCCAAAACTCATAAATTGTTTCCATTCTCTGAAAAGATGAACACGGCAGACATCGATATTTACTTTGCATCTTCTATTGCCGCTGGATATGATGAGATCCAAACTAAGCAATATAAAGTCTCTTTGAACCCTGATAAGGCAAACTTTATTCGCAAAGCAATGAACACAAGCCCTGTTGCTTGTAACTCTGCCTTGAATGATAAAAGAGAACTTTTCTGGGTTGGTGAGACTTTTGAAGATAATATTAAAAAATTAGCAGATGCAGATGCAAATTCAAATACGTTAGCTTTCATTACAGCCTTGGATAAAGAAACCGAGAACAACAAATCGGACTATCAATACCCAGCACAAGCTGCAAAGACTGGATATGTATTTTCGCAAGATCTGGGAGCGTCAGGTTCTTTTGACCCGATTGATAACCCTCCTCAGAGACTTTTCCGCTTGGTTGGTCTTACGGAAGGAAGCTGGGCTTCGAAAAACCTTAAAGTTTCCATTTCAAATATTCGCTATACAAAGGTGGACTCTGCTGCCGATCCTTATCCTACTTTCAGTGTTCAAGTCCGAGGGGTTGGTGATAGAGATGATGCTCCGGAAATCTTGGAAGCATTTGATGATTTGAACCTTAATCCACGCTCTTCTGATTATGTCGCTAGAAGGATTGGAGATCAGTATCTTAAATTGGATCAAACAACTGACAAGTTTGATGTTGTTGGAGAGTTTCCAAACCAATCTCGTTATATTCGAGTTGAAATGCACCCAACTGTCAAGGCAGGTAACGCAAATCCGGAACTGGTTCCGTTTGGCTTCTTGGGACCAGCGCGACGACAAAAGTTTCAGATTTGCTCTGGCGCACTTGATCCCGCTACTGGATATCTTAACTGGTCTGGCTCTTACGCATCCTCCTCGGTAGCATACAGTCAAGATACTACTGGGGTTGCTAAGTGTATTACTTCTAATGGCACTGTTTTCACTGGCTCTTTGGAATGGCCAGACTATCTTCTTCGGGTGACTGCTTCAAACGCTACCCGTGGATTGGCAAGAGGGGCTTATTTTGGCGTTCGAACGACACGCGAAGATACCGGTCGCTTTTATTCTAGAGCTTATTCAGACCTTACTTACCCTCTGGAAGGTGATGGTTCGGGCGCTGCTCGCGATTCTTGGGAAAAAGGAACCGGCACTGTTCATACCTTCGCGTTCTCTTTGGATGATGTTCGACAAGCTTCTTCCTCTACAAAAGGGTGGCAAGATGATGCAGTCTATGCTAGCACAAACCGAACTGGCGGAAGTTCCCTTTCTGCTACCGGTATTTATTATAAAGCAGAAGGCGCTGGTAAAGCCCCTGCTGAGTTGGTGAGACTCTACAGCAACACTTCCGAAGGTTGGAAAACTGTTTTGGATGCTGGTTATAATAAATTCACAATGCCTCTGCACGGCGGCTTGGATGGTGTTGATATCAAACAAAAAGATCCTTTCTCGATTGATGAGTTGGATGGCGGCGCTTCTACTGATGGACGTGGAAACTATGCTTGGTACTCGGTTCTCACGGCTATCAAAATGTTCAAAGATCCGGAATTCTTGGATGCAGATGTTGCAGCAGTTCCCGGTCTTATGGAGCCCAACTTGAACGTTCAACTGGCTGACTATGCTCGCGAAAGAGGTGATATGCTAGCAGTTCTTGATTTGGATTCACAATACCGTCCGCTTGAAGTTCTCAAACCCTCTGAAGTTGGCACAGATGCCAAAAGAGGAACCGTCTCTGGTGCCATCAATCATAGGCGAGGTGACTTGGCACAAGTCAATCACTCTTACGCTTGTACTTTCTATCCTTGGGTTGACATTGTTGATACAAGAAATGATGCGACTGTTGCTGTTCCTCCCTCTGTCCCAATGCTTGGTGTGTTTGGACGAGTTAAGCAAACTTCCGATGTTTGGTTTGCTCCGGCTGGCTTCAATCGGGGCGGTCTTTCTTCCGGTCTGGCCGGCGTGACTGTTGTCAATGTGAAAGATAGATTGACCTCTTCTGAAAGAGACGACCTTTACGACAATGGAGTTAACCCAATTGCTAATTTCCCCTCGGAAGGTATCGTGGTCTTTGGGCAGAAGACTCTTCAATTAGAAAGATCGGCGCTGGATAGAATCAATGTTCGACGACTGCTTATCTTCCTGAGAAGAAGAATTTCGGCAATCGCAAAAACTGTACTTTTCGAACAGAACGTTCAAGCAACGTGGTCGGATTTCTCTAGAAGAGCAAACGAAGTTCTGGAAGAAGTGAAGGACGGATTAGGTCTGGTAGATTACAGATTTGTTCTGGACAACAAAACTACTACTCCTGACCTTGTTGACCAAAACATTCTTTATGCGAAACTTTTCATTAAGCCGGCAAGAGCAATTGAGTTTATTGCTCTGGACTTCATCCTGACGAACACCGGTGCAGAGTTTCCAGAATAATATAAAAGAACTAGTTAATAATAAAAGTAGGAGAATATGAATAAATGGCTAGAGCAAAGAATAGATTTTGGCACCAAAGCACAATTCAGCCAAAGCGTCAATTCAAGTTTGTCGCAGAGGTTGGGAATGGTAGGGTTCTTTATCCCTACCTGTTAAGGAAAGTTACCCGACCCGAACTTACAATGGCGGACAAACAGCACAAGATCTTGGGTCATGAGTTTCATTTTCCCGTTGGAACTCAGCAATGGAATGTTGTTAACATTGAATTTATGGATATCGCAAGAGATTATGCAGACGAAGGAGATGTTCAAAACGCTGCTTTGTTTCTTCAAAATGCAGTTTATGCTGCTGGTTATATTTACCCAAAAAGCTTGCCCGATGCAACCATCGGAATTACAAAAGGGAAGGCAGTGGTCGCTATGAGCAACTTGGAGGTCTTCCAATTGGATGCAGAGAATCGCGTTTTGGAAACTTACACATTCCACAATCCTTTTATCACGAAAGTTAACTTTGGTGGGGATTTTGATTACAATGTAGAAGAGTTTGTTATGCCCAATATCGACATTCGTTATGATTGGGCGGAAATTCAGCCGGGACTTCGAGGCTCTCTTGACCAATCTTACGGAGGTCTCACTTCCGATGCAGACCGACAAGTAAGCCGCGCAAGAACTATGAGCGGTGACCTTCCCTCGGACACTTAAAATAAAATAGACTTATGAGGTGATTAATGTCTTTAAGAAACAATTCAGAACGGCTTGGCGCTCACCCTACCAGTGAAGCGCCGGCTCCTGCCTTTGCAGAAAATCAATTTTCCTTTGTCCTTCCTACAATGTTTGTTGAACTTCCTTCCAAGGGAGAGTTTTATTTGGAAGGGCACCCTCTCCACGGTCTTGACGCAGTTGAAATCAGAATGATGACAGCTAAAGATGAAGACCTTTTGACGAACCCTGATTTGATCAAAAAGAAAGTGGTTTTGGATCGTTTGATTCAATCTCTTTTGGTTGATAAAAGATTGAGGGTTGACGACCTTCTTGTTGGAGACAAAAATGCTATTCTTTTGAATGCCAGAGTTGCAGGATATGGAGCGGACTATACAGTTGAGATAACTTGTCCCAATTGCGGCGCAAAAGAAAAGAAAGAGTACGACATTGAAGAATGTCTTCAAACAAAAGAAAGCCAAGAGTTGGAAGAGATCCAAAAAACAGAAAGAGGCACTTTTCTTGTTCAACTTCCCTTGGTTAAGTATACTTGTGAAGTGAAGCTTTTGACAGGCAAGGAAGAAAAGAAGATCTTGAAAAACTTTGATTTTAATTCAAAGAAAAAGAAAAACACAACCTTGACAGATCAATTAAAAGAAACAATCGTTGCTCTCAACGGTGACGAAGACAAGAAAAAGATTGAGTTCTTTGTTGATCATATGCCAGCTTCGGATGCAAGGTTCTTAAGAAAGGTTTATGATAAATTAGCACCAGATGTTCAAATGGTTACAGAGTTTGAATGTAGGGAGTGCGAGCATCTAGAGGTCATCGAGGTACCTCTCACCGTTGACTTTTTTTGGCCTAAGTGACGAATACATCCAACACGTATACGAAGAGATGTTCCTCTTGAAGTATCACGGTGGATGGTCCCTTTTTGAACTTTACAACCTGCCTATCACCCTCAGAAGATGGTTTCTTCAAAGATTGAATGAAGAGATCGAACGCCAGAACGAACAAATCGAAAAATCCTACAAATCTAAATAATCTTACTTCTCATCTATTTATTGTGTGTTCTATAGGAATGATTAATTTAAGGAACTTTGTCAGATGGCTGAAGATTATATAAAAGAAATAGAAGATCTAAAAAGAGCGGCCGCAGAAGAAAAAAAACTTTTGGAACTGCGGGAAGAAAAGCTTAAAAATGCCAAGCAAACCGCAGAGGTGCAGAAAAAATTACTGGATAATCAAGTTAAACAAATAGAAAATCAAATACAAATTCTTAAACTAGATGCTAAAACAGCAGAAAACGACGAAGAAAGAACAAAAAAACTTAAAGAAATTCTTGAACTTGATGAAAAACTAGAAAAAGCCAACGAAAAACTTAAAAAATCAGAAGAAGCTTTACAGGAATCAAAAGAAAGAAACTTTAAAACAACTTTAAATCAGATAGATGTTTATAAAAAGCTAGAAAAGGCAATGGGAGCCCTTAAAAATCCATATGAGGCACTAGGAAAAGGTTTAAATTACCTTATTAATCTAAGCATCGCAGCGACAAAAACTTATGATGAGCAAAGAGCAGCCCTTGCAAAGTTAACTGGTGGCTTGTCTAGATACAATCAAGAACTAGCAGACGGAATGAATCAGGCATCTCTTTCCGGTGTGACAATGAAAGAGTTTGGAGAATCATTCAACGCAGCCGCCGGAGAGCTTACTTCCTTTGGATCATTAAGTGCTAGCACAAGAAAAGAAATTGGCACTCTAGCTAGTCAAATGAGCCGGCTTGGTATGGATAATTTCATAAAGAACTTGGAGATGGGAGTTCAAGGCTTGGGAATGACCCAAGACCAAGCAATGGAGGCCCAAAAGGAACTGCTTGGGTTGGGTTCTGCATTGGGGCCTAGGTTCAAAAAAATGATTGACTCTGATTTCGGACCAGCAATGGAATCTTTGGCTGCTCACACAAAAGGCAAGGCAATTCAAGTTTTCAAAGAATTGGCAATTCAATCAAAGAAAACAGGCTTGGAATTGTCAAAACTAAGAGCATTCGCAGAACAGTTTGATACATTTGAAGGCGCTGCTTCTGCTGTTGGAAAGTTGAATGCTGCTTTGGGTGGCAACTATTTCAACTCCTTGGAGCTTTTGAGAGCATCGGAGTCCGAAAGGGTTGATATTATCCGTCAAGGTATTGCACTTTCAGGCAAAAGGTTCCAAGATCTTTCTCGTTTTGAGAAAAAGTTTGTCGCACAGTCGCTTGGGCTTTCTTCTGTCGCAGAAGCACAAAAGCTTTTGAGAACAGAACAGGAAAAAGAAGCAGAAGAATTAGAAAGGCTAACAAAGCAAGGTGAGAAGTTTGGTCTTTCGGCAGAAGAAATGAAAGAAAGAATAACAGCAACACAAAAAGTTTCAGAACAATTTAAAATGGCAATGCAAAACTTGGCATTCGCCTTCAAGCCTGTTATTGATTTTCTTGCAAAAGTTGCAAAGTTTTTAGCAGGATTAATGGAAGGGTTTAAAAAAGCAGATCAATCAGGTCGTGCTTTGGCTGTTGGCTTGGGGATACTGCTCGGATCTTTGGTGGCCATCAAACTAGCTTTGACCGGTATTGGTGCGTTACTTGGTTCTCTGGGATTTGCCGGTGCCGCAGGTGGTGCAGCCGCAGGCGGTGCAGCAGCCGCAGGCGGGCTAGCGGCTCTTAAAGGGTTAGGAATTGTTGCTTTAGGGTTGGCAGTTGCTGGAACTGCTTTATACTTCTTAGGCGCTGTAGTTATGCCTGCTTTGGGTATTGGCTTTAAAAAACTTAGTGAAGGTCTAACTCCCTTGATGGAAGCTTTATCAAAAGCGGGTGGAGCATTTAATGTTGTTAAGGAATTAGGAATTCTTTTTGCTGGTATTGCTGGCCTGACAACTATGTCTGGGATTTTGACATTGGCAGGGGGGGCAGTTTCAGCAATCGGCGGAATGTTTGGCGCTGGTGGTCGACTAGAAAAAGCAACAAAGTTAGTAAACACGGTGAAAAAGTTGAAAAACGCAGAAGCAGAAAAGCTAACCGTCAATCTAAATGAAATTAGAGTTGTTGGCGACTTAGATTACAAGGTAACTATTGACTTTGCAAACTTAGACAAAAGCAAAGAAGATTTGGAAAAAACAATTAAGAAATTAGGCAATGAAATTGCAAAATTGAATAGTGTAAAAATGACTCTTGCTGGTGGTTTTTCTTCATAAGCATAAAGGAACAGAGAAGTGGCAAAAGAATTTAAAGATGGTTTAAAAATAGGTGGAACAGATATCTTCTCTAACAATGGAATATACTTAGAGTTTTATCACATTCCAACAAATAAATCAATCAAGTTTAAAGCATATATAACAAACTATAATGAAACTTATGACACTTCTTTTGATCCTGTTGATGTGTATGGACGACTAGACCCAATTACAATTTACAAAGGAACTAAAAGAACAATCTCCTTGGGGTGGGATGTCGTGGCAGAAACAGAAGCAGAAGCATACACAAACCTTCAAAGAGTTCAAAAATACATTCAAATGATGTACCCTCGTTACAACGAATATGTGTACGGAAGTGGAAGAACAAGCTACTCTGTTTCAGTTGTTGGCGCACCTCCGCTTTTGAAAATGAAGTTTATCAACCTTATTGCAGACTCTTCCAGATCTGCTTTCCAAAAAGTAGAAGAAGAAGCGGACACCGATCGTGATTTAAACTCTATTGGAGTTGGACCATCTAGAAAGAAAGAGGGTAGAACTCCATTTGGAGGTCTTGGGATAAAAGAGTTCGACTTGAGAGAAGTGAGGTTATCCAATTTGTATCTTGGTGCGGACAAAGCTCCAAAAAAATCCAACCTTATAAAGTTTGGATACACTCACGGAACGGCAAAAACACACGGTATTATTGTTGCTCCGGGCTCTTTGACTGTTGATAATCACATTCACGATGAAGGTTCTCTTATTCGCTCTATAAATTGTGGTGTTGCCGTTTTGCCAACAAAAATTTCACTGGCAACCACCTATACAGTAATTCACAACCACGATCTAGGGGAATCTGATAGGTATTCGGTTAAAACAGATGCAAAGAAGATAAACAGAAAATTTAAAAACAAAAGTAGAAGGTTCCAACATTTCCCATATGGAGCCCAAAGAAATATCAAGAGGTTGAAAAAATAATGCCTAGGAATAAAGAAGAAGCAAGAGGTAGCCTTTTTGTAACAAAGTTTGATATGTTTAAACAAATCAGCGAAAGAAGGAATATGGAAGCAATTCAGTTTTCTTCAAACCTGCGCTTTAATCCCATCCCAGAAAGTGTTGAAAGTCTTCTTTCTTATTATGAACACGAATGGAAAAGAGGGGACAAGTTTTATAAATTGGCAGATCTTTATTATGGAAATGTTGATTATTGGTGGATCATCCCACTCTTCAATAATAAACCAACCGAATTTCATTTTAAAGCAGGTGATAAAATATTAGTTCCAGTTGAAATTGACTTTTTAATTGAACAGTACGGGTTTTAAAAATGGCAGACGATAAAAAAATTAACAAAAACAAACTTTCTTCCAGAATCCACAGAGCAGAGCAATGCCTCTTGGTTGGAAATGTAGCAACTTTAGTTGATTCTAATGCGACCAGAGAGACAAAAGGCGATGAACACACGCTTTACAAGTGCTTAAACAAACATCATATATCACTTGGAACAGACGAAGATATTTTAGAAGAAGTTATAGGAACTGTTTTTGTTGGTTCTGAAATGCAAACCTTTATGGACTTGGACGAAGAAGAAATATCTTATTTAGCTCCAAAAATTAGGCTATTTCGCGTTTTTGATGGTGAGCAGATAGTTAAAAAGTTACAAAAGAAGATTAAATCAAAAAATGCGTCTCTAACAAGAGAAGAGAAGAAAGGACGCTTTGCAGACCTCACAAGAATGAAGAAAACATATGATCAGCGTGACAAATTAGAAAAAAGACTTAAAAAAGTAAAAACTAAACAAGAAATTCTAGAATTTAAATTTGAAAATTTTCAAGACAATGCAGATATAGAAGCTATCATAACTGGTAGGAGAGACCGCGTCCAAGAAGCAGGAATTGTTAGTTGCAATTGGAACTTGATGGGAAAAAACCCCGCGGAAGCAGAAAGGTTGGTAGATGTCCAGATCAAGTTTTTCTTTTCTTCGATTGAAACACTTCTTTCTAACGGCGCTCCGGGAACGATTGCCCCGCCATACATCGATCTAATTCCAGATTTCAAGAGAGAAGTGGACACTTCATACAACATTGTTTTGTCAGTTGGTTATGAAGTCCCAGATAAAAACTTCAAAACAATTGTTAGAAACGAAGAAAGATATAAAAAAATAACAAGAGCAATTGAAAGAAGCAACAAAATCTTGAATTTGAAGTTTACCTCTCAGGATATTGAATTTGATCAGACTGGTATGATTTATATGACAATCAGATATGTTGGTTATTTTGAAGAAAGAATGTCAAAAATTATGCTTTATAATGACTTAGGCCCATCAGCCTACAGAGAGGTGCAAAAAGAATTTGTAAAAGAGAACGATAGGAAGCAATATATACAAAGGCTAAAATCTACCGGTAATAAAATATTGAAAGCATATGAGAAATTGACACCACCTAAGCCGTCATCTTCTTCTTCGTTTTTAGATGGTATTTTTGGTAGTCTTGGTAGAGACGGGATTAAAATTGATAGAAACACCGCCACAAACGATCAAAACGTGGCTAACAGCTATAGCACACAGATCAAATATGACAACCACCAACAAAAACTTAGAATGATGAGAAAGACTTTGGATGCTGATAGTTTGAAAAAAATAGCTTCCAAAACAACAACCTTACAACTGATCAATCAGATATTAGCAAGAGGAAAAAAAGTCGAAGGTTACGATGGCCCTAGGGCAACCATGTTTGATAACGGGGGTGAAAAATATCTCAACTCCATCAGGGAAGTGACAGTCGATATACAAGAGCTAGCTCATATTACTGGCTTAACAAATCTTAAACAGTTTTTTGAAAAAGAAGATATTAAAAAATTAATCACATCAGAATCTTACAAATCTTTTTTAAGCAAACCCAAGAAAGAAAAAAAGTATGAAGCTTTTTTTAAACCTTCTCCCTCGGATGAATCACTGATTAAAGAATTGATAGCTAGCTTAGGCGATTTGGCAAAGAATTTAAGAACAGGGAATATAAATTTAAGAACAAAGAATTTAAAAAAAGAAATACAAAAAATTATAAACAAAACAGCCACAACAAGCATTGGAAAAGAAACCACATATATCATACAATATACCACAATTGGAGATATTTTTGATGCTATTATCGATGCTTGTACGGAGTCAAAGTCAATGATTGCTAGAAAAGATGAGATTGATGCTTTTCTCTCTTATTCTAGAATTGCTTTTGGAAATATAAAGCTGTTGTCTTATCTTAGAAACGGCTCCTCTAGGACAACTACAGTTAGTTTAAATGACTTACCTGTTTCTTTAAAATACTTTAATGCTTGGTTTTTAAGAAATATGATAGACACCGGGGCTTCTTCAATAAGTTTACTAAGATTATTCAATCGCTTTGTGTCAGAATTGATTGTTTCTTCTGTTGGCACAAACTGCTTTAGAAGACAAGACGCATCCTTTAAAAGTTTTCCTAAACCACAACTAAGGACTAACTATCAAAATTTGAATAGTGAACTTGACCCGATAGTTCGGCAGTTTGGAGGGGTAAAGCTCGCAACAAGACCCTATTCAGATCTTAGAGGAAAGCCGGATATGCAAGTGTTGGCAAACTTTGATAGAGATAGGGGTGAATTTAATTCAAATGCTAGTATCTATAACTATCTTTTTATAAGTGCCAGAAATTCTTTCTTGGGGGATAGGCGGTCAAATATCGTAAGGGACACAAAAGCTGGCATCTTTCATCTTTTCTTGGGTCGCGACAATGGCTTGGTAAAAACTATCAACTTTTCCAAAGCAGATCAAAAGTATCTTGAAGAAGTAAACTTAACTAAATCTAATCCAAATACAAAATTAGAATTGTTTAGAAGAATCTATAATATTCAAGTTGAATTATTTGGCAACTCTGCTTTTGTCCCCGGCCAAATGGTTTATGTTAACGCGGACTCTATTTCAAAGAATTCATCTACTGCTTTGAGTTTGGGTTTGGGTGGTTATTATGTGATCACAGAAGTTTCAAATTCTTTTGAGGGAGGCGCTTATAATACCTCTTTTAAAGCTATTTGGGTTGGCTTTGGGGTAGGCCCTAGGGTTAAATTCGGCTCAGGCGCTATAGAAAATGCCGGCAATAAATTAAACAAGTTCCAAAACTTGGATAGTATTGATCAGCAAGTTAATAACATTTTGAAAGGGAAGCTCTTAACTAGAAAGGAGAAATATACGGAGGTGCAGACTGTTACACCTACTAGCCCCTACGCTCGCACTCTTCAATACAAAAATGTAACTAAGACAAGACAAGTTCCTGATAAAGATGCTACAAGACGAGAGTTGATGAAAAAATTCAGAGAACTTTTTGCAGATGTATTCAACAAGTAAGGAATTAATAAATGGAAAAGTTTGATCTTGATAAGATCAGTTTAGATCTTAGCGAAAATTATACAAACGATGTTATTCCTTCAAATCAGTCCAACCAATCTTCTTTAAAAGAAGCATTTGTTGAAAGGTTGAAGTTTATCAAAGGAGGTTCTCCAATCCTTCTTCCTGATGGTTTTGACTTTGTTAAAACAGGATTTTACTTTGGAAAAGTAAACGAAAAAGGACAAGCTATAATCCCAAAAAGATCTTCCTTTCAATTGGTTGATCCAAAATTCACAGATGATGAAGAGGTTTACCTTAACAAAGACCTTTATAACATATATCAAAACTTTTATGATATAAGAAAATATGACTTTGCAATAGGCAAAAACCAAATTGATTTATTCTCTGAAGTTTTTCTTATTCAAAAGGGGGCACAACTTCCAGAAGAAGTAGAAGAAGAATACTTGGATTTTGCTTCTGATCTGATCTTGGATAAGTTTGAAGATTTTATCTTAGGAACACCCTTAGATCAAGCTTCCAACTTTGATCTTTTTATAAAAACAATCTATTCACTTTTCAAAGAGCAAAGAATAGGTCCTGAAATCTTATATTCAAATTACATTCTTTCTTTTCGAAATTCAATGTTGAATTCAGGACTTGGGTTTGAAATCCAAGATGCTAATGCACCTTACGATAACAATGAATTTAAGTTTGATAACTTTTATAGAATCCCGCAGTATGGTGGATTGGCTTGTCTTTGTTATCTTTCTGGTATGAGATATGACAAAAATGTTCCTTGGCGGTTTTTTATGGATTTTAACTTACCTTCAACAAAAAGTCAATTGAAAAATAAAACTTTGAAAGATTACTTTAAAGAAAACTTCGAAGTTGTCGAAGGTAGTTATAAAGAATTTGAACTTTTGTATTATTCTTTTTTTAAAGCTTATTTGAAAGTTTTAAAAGAAAATTCTTTGATCTTTAAATCTGAACAAATTGTTAAATCTTGTTCTAAATCAAATACTAAAATTAATAGATCTTATTCTATTCAAAGAAAGATCTTAACAGAAAATGAATACAAAGATTATTATATTGAAAATTATTTAAAAAACAATAATTTAATTTATTATTATTCAGATCTTTTAAGTTTTATTTTTAAAAGTAATAAGAATATAAATAAATTAAAATTTAATATAGAAAGAATTTTGAAAAAAGATGTTGACAGAAGGTCAGTCATCGAGTATACTTACAACACGCTCAAAAATTGTTCCAAACAGACACGGAGGACAAATGTACTTTCAAACACTTCAAAACAAGGTATTTCTTCAAGGTCAAGTTATTGACTACATCCCCAAATCCGCAACCAAAACGTGGGAGTTCAACCCTAAGTTCCCAACAAGCGGCACAAAATACGGAATTGTTCTGACCGAAGGACAAGGTCTTTCCGATGTCTGCCCCGCCACAATCTCCAAAGAATGGGAAAACTGTCAAAAAAAGATGAAGGCTTTTGTGAAGTCTTTCCAACACGTTGGATGCGATCCAGCAAGAATGAATGTTCATACAGTTTTTCCTTTTGATTTGATCAATCAATATTTTACACTAAAAAATCAGATTTGTCAACATGTGTTCGAAACATATGAAGAAAAAGAGAATTCTGATTTTCTGAACCAGATTTATTCTTTCTGTTCAAAGATCTCAGGGCAAGAAATCAAAATCAATCTTTCGAATATTCCCTTTCATTTGAGAAAAAAGTTCAAAGACGTTCCAACAAAGGTCAAATACAACCCTTTCAAGAGCGTTACAGGGCGCTTAACGACACGTAAAGGCTCTTTCCCTATACTGACCCTCAAAAAGGAATTGAGGGGGCTTGTTGAGCCTCATAGGGCTTGTTTCGTGGAGTTGGATTTCAACGCTGCTGAACTAAGAACGTTCTTGGCTTTGGCCGAACAAGAACAGCCGGAAGGAGATCTTCACTCTTGGATTGCTGAGGAAGTGTTCGAAGGCAAATACACTAGAGAAAAGTCAAAACAAAAAACATTTGCTTGGTTTTACAACCCTGAAAAAGAAAACAAAGCTTTGGAAAAGATCTTCAACAGAAAAAAGATCTTGCAAAGATGGTATAAAGATGGTATAATAACAACTCCATTTGGAAGGAAAATAGAAGCAGATGATCATCACGCTTTAAATTATCTTATTCAATCTACAACTTCTGATCTTTTCTTGGAGCAAGCAATGAAAGTTGACAAAATGCTGGAAGGGAGGAGATCTAATGTGGCTTTTACTATTCACGATTCTTTGGTTATTGATTTCGACTTGGAAGATATGGAGATTATCAAAAGCATACTTGGAAGGTTTGAAGAAACAAGGTTTGGGAAATTCAAAACAAATATTGCCGGAGGAAGAAACTTCGGACAAATGAAGGAAATGAATATATGAAAAAGATTATTATCTCTCTAGACTGCCCTATGCAAAAAGCGGTCAAGATTATGAAGCAAACAGGGGATATGGAAGAGGTTTATGGTTATAAGATTGGATTTCATCTTGTTTTTACATTTGGTTTGATTCGCTGCGTGAATGAAGTAAAGTTTAGAGCACCAAATAAAAAGGTGATCTACGATCATCAAAAAGCAGGAAACGACATCCCACAAATGGGAATGAACTTTGCTTCTGCGATGAAGATGGCAGGCGTTGATGAAGCGATCTTGTTTCCTTTTGCCGGCCCTGACTCTTTGGATTTTTGGTTGAAAGAGTTGAGAAAAAGAAACATTAAAACGATTGTTGGCGGCAAAATGACTCATCAAGGGTTTTCAAAAGAAGAAGGGGGCTTTTTTTCTGATGAAGATTCTTTGAAGATTTACAAGCAAGCAGCAGAGTTTGGAGTGAAAAGGTTTGTGCTTCCTCCTAGTAAACACGAATTTTACAACAAAGTTTCAAATATCTTGGGAGAAGATAAGATCATCTATTCTCCGGGATTTGGAGCACAAGGTTGTGAAGAAAACTTATTCACGGATTATCCTATTCTAGGAAGGAGCATTTACAATTCCGAAGATCCAAAAGCTGCTGTTTTGGAATGGCATAAAAAACTTTGCAAGGAAGAAAAAGAATGAATGTGATTGGTTTGGGCAATTGTGGTTGCAATATTGCAGAAAAGTTTAGACAATATCCTCAATACGATCTTTATCTTTTCGATACAGAAAAAAGGGAAGGGGGCTTTCTGATCGAAGAAAGAGGATCACACAAGGAATATGAAGATCATTTCAATGTTCAAGTTTGCCCAAAACATTCTGAAACTCTTTTTTTTGTTTCAACTTCCGGCACAACTGCTGGGGCCTCTTTGAGGATCTTGGAGCAATTCAAAGAAACAAAGATCAGAGTGATCCTGATCATTCCGGAAGAAGATCAACTTTATGATCAGTATTCTTTGCAGCATAAATTGATTTTCAATGCCTTGCAAGACTATGCGAGGTCTGGTATGTTCAAAGATATCGTCTTAATTTCAAACGAGAAATTAGAAAGTTCAATTTCAGGCTTGACATTTATGAATAAGTTTGATAAAATCAACGACGTAATCAGCTACTCAATTCATATGCTGAATTACTTTGAGAATGCAAAGCCGATTACAGCAACGAAGTTTTCTTCAATGGAGAGAAATAGGATCTTGTCGATTGGATCATATGATTTTGAAAATAATTCTGAAAATGATTATTTTTTGCTTGACAATCAAAATGAGTTCTGGTATTATATGTCCATCGATAAAAAGCGCTTGGAAGAAGATGTTAATCTGATCCCTCTGATCAAGGGAAACTTTAAAGAAAAGAAGAATTTTTGTTATAAGATTTATCCGAATGAATCTGGTTATAATTTTGGTTTGGTAGTGAAAAGAACACACTTTCATCAAGGCACAAAACTAGGAGAAAAAGATGAAGTTTAATGTATACCATGGCACTTTCAAAAAGAAAGACGGAACAATTCGAAATATGCAATTTGTAAGGTTGGACGAGATTCCAAAAGAAGCTCTTCCGGAAGGAAAAGGTGGAAAGAAAGCAAAGCTTCAGGAAGGAATGGAGTTGGTTTGGGATATGGAAAATAAAGGGTACAGAGTGATCAATCATAACACTTTGATTGGTGAATTGGTTTCTTATCATATGTCTGGAACTTTGAATTTGAAATAATTTGAAAAAAGTTCTTGACTTTTTGAATTCGTTTTGGTATGATATTACACAAGCTCAAAGGCTGTCAACAACACAAAGGAGAAATGACAATGGCTATTGACATGAAAAAGATGAAAGAAAAGTACAACCGTCTGAAAAACAAAGGAGGCGGTAAAGACAATCTTTTCTGGAAGCCGGAAGACGGAGAACAAGTGATCCGTATTCTTCCTACTTCGGATGGCGATCCGTTCAAAGAGTTTTGGTTCTACTACGGATTGGACAAAGCACCCACTCTTTGTCCGAAGCGTAACTTTGGTGATGAAAGTCCCGTTTTGGACTTTGCTTCCGAACTTTATCGCGAAGGCACTCCGGAGTCTATTGAAATGGCTAAAAAGCTGTTTCCAAAGCAAAGGTTCTTCTCGCCTGTCCTCGTTCGAGGAAAAGAAGATGAAGGTGTGAAGATTTGGGGTTACTCCAAGACTGTTTATGAGCAACTTCTGCAATTGGTTTTGAACCCCGACTACGGTGATATTACCGATACTAACACTGGGACCGACTTGGTTCTTGCCTATGGTAAAGCACCGGGAGCAATGTTCCCCTCTACCGTTCTTACTCCGAAGCGTCGAGCTTCGAAAGCATGCGAAGATGGTGATGAGGAATGTGCTAAACTTCTGGAAAACATTCCGGACTTTGATGGTCTTTTCGAAAGAAAAACCACGCAAGATGTTCAAGCACTTCTTGACAAATACCTTGCTGGCGATGACAAGGAAGATGTAGAAAAATACTCTTCCAATGTTGACGATAAAGTTGGAAAGGCTTTTAACGAACTTCTCGGAGGTTGATAAATGAATGCTGGTAAAGTAGACATGGACGTGTACCGCAAGCTGCTGAATAAAAAGGTAGGTATGACGGTTGCACACAACCTTAATGAAGAAAATCCAACAGAAGTCAAAGAGTGGATTGCAACCGGCTCACGTTGGTTGGACTCTATTATTTGCAGAGGCCAATTGGCTGGTATCCCTGTTGGTAAAATCACGGAGATTGCAGGACTTGAAGCTAGTGGGAAAAGCTTCATGGCTGCACAAATTGCTGGTAACGCACAAAAGATGGGCATTAGAGTTGCTTATTTTGACGCTGAGTCGGCAATTGACCCAACTTTCTTGGCAAAAGCAGGTTGCAATGTTGATGACTTGCTTTATGTTCAAGCAGCGTCTGTTGAAAAAGTGTTCGAAATGATCGAAACTCTTTTGGCAGATGAAGAGAAATGGCTGTTTATTTGGGATTCCCTAGCACACACTCCTGCGGAGAAAGATGTTGAAGGTGACTTCAACCCTCAATCTTCTATGGCAATGAAAGCTAGGATTCTTTCCAAAGCCTTCTCGAAGGTGACAATTCCTTTGGCGAACACACAATCAACTTTCTTGATTGTTAATCAGCTTAAAACGAATATCACCAGTAATATTGCAGAAGCTTTGACTACTCCTTATTTCACACCGGGAGGTAAAGCTGCTCATTACACTTATTCTTTGAGAATCTGGCTTACCGCCAGAAAAGCAAAGGCGGCTTACATTTTGGATTCCAATGGTGTTAGGATTGGTTCTGAAGTGAAAGTCAAACTTGAAAAGTCTCGTTTTGGTTCCGCCGGAAGGACTTGCAACTTTAAGTTGCTTTGGGGTCAACAAGTTGGAATTCAAGACGAGGAAAGTTGGCTTGATGCCATCAAAGGCTCTGAAAGGCTAAAAACCGGAGGAGCTTGGTACACTCTGACCTCGAAAGAAGGAAGAGAGTTTAAGTTTCAAGGAAAGCAATGGGTTGAGAAACTTCAAGACCCAGAGTTTAGACAAGTTATCTTTGACGTTATGGATGAGCATGTAATCTATAAACCAGCCGAAGATAACGAAGACGCATTACAAACACAGGAGGATTAAAAATGCGAAGCAAGAACCCTTATGAATTGAGATTTGATATCTTTCACGCTGCTCAGAGCAGGAAAATGGACCAGTATTACGAAAGTATGACTGACTACCGTCAAGCATGGAACCTTTCTCAAGAAGGCCGTTCGGTCGATGTTCCAAACCGTCCAGACTTTCCCACCTTGGACGAAGTCTTCAACGAAGCTTATCGTATCAAAGCTTTCGTAGAAGAGCGCGAAGATAACTAAAATATCTTCCAACCCTGAAGCCCGAAAGGGCTTCTTTTGGCTCCTTCGTCTAGTGGTTAGGACGCTGGTCTTTCACATCAGTAACACGGGTTCAAATCCCGTAGGAGTCACAATTAATTCCCAGCAAAGGAGAATAGAATGTCAAAGATAAAAATCACAGAACACCCTGAATTAAGTTCACTTTGTAAGCAATATATTGATGGAGACAAGGAAGACAAGCAAATCGTTTGGATGGAATTGTCTGATCTTTGTTTGGAAAAGGACATGAACAATCATCTCTTCTTTGAAGAATATTGCAGAGTTCACGGAGTTGGTCTTTTCGAAGGTCAAAAAAAGAAAAAGAAAACCAGACCATCCAACAAAGAAATGAGAAAGATGAAGAAAAGATGAGAACCGAAGAAATTAACAAGTGGCTTAAAGAAGGGGGTGAATTTCCAATATCTTTACTCTCCGAAGTAGAACTTTTAAAAGAGAATGATATCAAAATCGTCGAAGAAGACAATGACTATTATATGACCCACTACCATCCCCATAGGGTAGTATACCAAACTGTGGGTGGGAAATTTCATGGAGAACATAGTTTCTATTCCAGAAAAGAAGGGACATTGATGCTTCAGGAGAGAGTAAGCTATCTACACGGCGAGGTTGTCAAAATAGAAGCATGGTGGGATAATGGGCAAAAAAAATATGAATGCGACTGGCTAAATGGGAATCCTCTTAATTGTGAAGTGTGGCTTGAAGATGGGAGTAGATTTAAATGAAAGAAAAAGTTAATCATCCAAAGCATTATAATGTAGGCAAAATTGAAGTTATTGACGCAATTCAAGATTGGGAGCTTGACTTTTGCCTAGGAAATGTTGTAAAATATATAGCAAGACACAACCACAAGAAAGATCCTTTAACAGATCTTAAGAAAGCAAGGTGGTATTTGGATTATGCTATTAAGCAAAAGGAGAACTTAGATGCCGAGGTCGAAAGCAGACGTTAACAATCTTGTCGAGGCGGCAGTCGTTCCACATCACATCCATGACTCTGACGAAGAAAGAGAAAAGTTCATTAAGTTTCTCAAGAAAGATATCAAAGCTGCAAATCTAAAAGCAAAAATATACAGACGGAAGGTTTCTTTTGATGGAAACTCAATTGACTTGACAGTTGTTGCAGGTTATGGTATACTAGATGAGTAATTTGATCGTGCCTGTAGCATAATGGTTAATGCCACCGCCTCATAAGCGGTAAGATATAGGTTCGAGTCCTATCGGGCACATTTCGGGGGCTGTGGTGGAATTTGGTAGACACTCCGGATTTAAAATCCGGCGCTCGTAAGAGCGTGAGGGTTCGAGTCCCTCCAGCCCCACTAGTCGCGGAACCGAAAGTGAGGTGATATCATTAATGCGACTGGGGCTTTGCCCCGCTTATATCACAAAAGGAAAGACAAATGAGAAGAAAACCTTTACACGACCCTGTTCTTATTTCGAACAATATTTATTTATTTTCTGCTTTCTCAGCATATGTAGACAACTTTCCTTATTTGTCTGTAATGATTTTAATATCTTGGACTTTGTCTTTTCTTTATCACTACTCGAAAGAGCAAGATTTCCATAAACTGGATGTTAAGATGGCTTGCACAACAGTTGGATATGCTCTTTGGTGCTTTATTGTGGTTGATCCTCCTCCTCCGATTTATTTGTTTGTTGGCGTGGGGGTCTTCACTTTGGGAATGTTTTGTTTGAAGATTGAAAGTTATGATGATCGATACGATCTTTATCACACTTTCTGGCATTTGTTGTCAGGTTTGTCAATTATTATTCTTTGTCATTAAAATTTATCAATAGGAGAGAAAAATGGAATACTATCCAGTACACAAAATCGGTTTCGAGTTTACAGACGAAAATATGAATTACTTTCTAGATTGGTACGATCCAGAAGAGTATGAAGAAGGAGAAGAGCCTCAGACTGCTAGGA
>Ga0208899_1000017_pt1 | contig 89418 bp, 119 predicted proteins | sample VirMetDEL_Nov_24_FD_184518 | JGI IMG/M metagenome (GOLD analysis project Ga0208899, IMG submission 184518) | Aqueous microbial communities from the Delaware River and Bay under freshwater to marine salinity gradient to study organic matter... | ecosystem: Environmental > Aquatic > Marine >... | reverse complement strand
GTGATCCAAATATGGAAATCAAACGTGATGATCCTGCTCGTCGTAAATCTTTCCGTGCTCGTCATAACTGTAGTGATCCAGGTCCAAAATGGAAAGCTCGTTATTGGTCTTGTTATCAATGGCGTGGTAGCGCAAAGGTTGATAACTAAAGCGGAGTTGTGAAATGAGTTGTAAGAACTGTGGACATGAGTCGCATTGTGGTAAATCTCTTTGGAAAGATTACCGTAGAGAACCGTATAATCACGGCATTGAAGGAAAGATTGAAGTCTGTAAGCAATGCCGTTGCGACAAATGTAGCAAATAGATATTATAAATAATAAAAATAAAACTTATCAGAGGATAGATAAATGACAAACTATTTCCGCAAACCAGATGCACTTGTAGATGCTGTTCGTAGTATTCTGTCCGGACAACCAACAGAAACTCAAGAAGACATTGAGCGCAAATCAGACGTTAAAATGGTTAAGGTAAAGTTACCTGATGGTCATATAGTGATGCGTAGAGAAAGACCAAAGATTGAGATTGGTAAAGGTAAGAATGAGTCACTCGATCCTGTAGATCAGAAGGCTCTCAAAGGCAAGCATTCTGACCGCAAAGACAAAGACATTGACAACGATGGTGATGTTGATTCCTCTGATGAATATCTTCACAAGCGCCGTAAAGCAGTTTCAAAGGCAATGAAAGAAGGTGTTGTACTTGGTGAGGCAAAGACGGATGCTTATCATAAAGAAATGTTAAAAGCACTCGGAAAATCAAAACTTCCTAAAGAGCATCAATACACATCAGCCGTGGTAAGTAACGGCGACTTCGTAGTGTATGATGGAGGAAAACGTATTGTAGGTCGTCTAAAGAAAGGTGAACATAGTATCAAAGAAGGTGTTGAAGACAATCCAGCCAACACTCAACACCTCTGTGCCAAGAACGTGGTTCACGAAAACTGGGGTGAAGGTGTATGTATTCCTACAATGCACGCCGACCCAGATGAAGATGGTAACATCGAATGGTATGATGTTATGTTTGACCATGGTATTGAAGAGCAAGTTTCTATTGAAGAACTCAAAGTCACTAAGGCTGAGTCTCACATACATTCTTCTTATAAAAAGAAAATTAAAGAGTCTGATGATGAAGACGATGATGATATGGAAGATGATGAGGATGATAAGAAAAAGAAAGTAGGCAAGAAGGGTAAGAAAGACGAAGTTGATACCGAACCATCAATGGACGATCAGACAATGACTGCTGAAATGTCTGATAAGCAAATGAAGAAGCGTGAAGAGATCGTCAAGTCAATGAAAAAGAAATCAGGTGACTTTAAGAAAAGATATGGTGATCGTGCTAAAGACGTAATGTATGCCACTGCTACTAAGATGGCAACGAAAGAGGGGTTCGAGTTTACTGAAGAAGAACTTGAAGAAATGACAAAACCTCCTTTCGATGGACCATATAGAAAAGTAGGCGAGCCTCGTAAGGATAAATTTGGTAATGTAATCAAACCAAAGAATGTTGCGAAACATCTTGCTAAGAAAGCAATGGCTTCCGTGACAAAGGAAGAAGTTGAACTTGATGAAGGTAAGATGAGTGCAGCACAGATTGCTAAACTGAAAAAAGCATATGAGCCAATGCGTGGTAAAAAGATTAGCATGGCAAGTGGTCAAAAATTAAGTTCAATCATGGATAAAGTTGATGATGATAAAGAAGCATTAAGTCAACTCGTCAAAGCTGATATTCCGTTTGTTAGTCAATTAGCTGTTACCAGACTTATCACAAAGCATGGTATGAAAGGTGCAGAGATTAGAAAAATGCAAGAAGAAGTTGAACTTGATGAAGCACTTCCACCACATCTACAAAAACATTTCGATAAAGATGGTAACGCATTAAAAGGTAAATGGGTTGGAACAGGCAAAAATAAAAAATGGATTCCAACTGGTGGTGTAAAAACAAAAACTACAATCAAAGATGTTACGCCAAAAGGATATGGTCCAAAAGAAGAAGTTGAACTTGATGGTAAGGATTAACCAATGAAATCATTTAAAGAATATCTTGATGAGGGTCGTGGTCGTCCAAGAAAAGACGGTACGAAATCTAATTCTGATGATAGAGAACATATTCAAATGCAACTACGCAAGTCAGTATCACTTCGTGGTCTGAAAGACGTAGAGTTTGATGATGGTAAGAAAGTCAAAGTTCCTGCTAACGTAGCACAAGGTGTTCTTTCAAAAATAGATAAGATTAAAGACACTACACAAAAACATAATGCAGTTCAGCATGTTTCTAAGTCACACAAACATATGATGGATTTCCACAAGGGTGATTATACAGACAAAGAAACTAGAAGACAGAACGCATTGAAGTTAAAATCGATTAAGTAATTCGAAGTTTATATTATGCCGAGTAGGAAAATCCGAAAAGAGAAAGGAAACAAACAATGTCATCTTGGGATTTTAAACACGAAAAAAATGGTCCAACTAGCGGCACAAATCCAGCCAATAGTTTAAAAGTTGGTTTTCAACCATTTCCAGAAGCAGACAATCTTGCTTCAAAACGTAACGTAATCGCAACCGATAAAGGTTGGGTTCGTCGCACAAACGGTACAGGCAATCGCGCCGGTCGTCAGATTGATGAAGTACTAGTTGCTGCTCATCCAGGTGGTAGCACAAATGGTGGTTACGCCAACTCTGCTTTCCTAGCATTTCCTGATGTTGGTCAAGTTTATCTTGGCGCCAATACAGCACTTAGTGGCAATTATAAAGCCGGTGTTGATATGGAAATCAACGTTGTGTTCAACGAACCAATCGTTCTATCTCCAACATCTTCACGCATCCGTCTAGTTGATAGCAATTCTGATGTTTATGAAGCAAACAATACAAACACTTCAACAGTTATCAATGCTAACAACACTCTTGTTTTTGTTGGTAAACCAAGTGGTACAGGTTCACGAACCGTTGGATTCCAAACAATGACACTAACATCAGGCGATGTTATTTCATTGAATGCTGACGGCGAATCTGCTAACCTAGTCATTTCAGCGGCTGCATCTAATACACTTCCTGCGTTTACAGTTGTTGCTTAATAACTAATAACCTAGGAGGGTAACTAGATGGCTGATAAAAAGGTAACACAACTTACAAGCCTTACCACACCTGCTGGTGAGGACTTACTGCTTGTTGTTGATAACCCAACTGGTACTCCTACAAGCAAGAGCATTACGATTCAAACGTTGATGGAAAATATTCCAGGCAACACTGCGATTACAGGATTGCTCTCTGCTGCAAATACAACGGTCAATGGTGTTCTTACAGTTACAGGAGATAATGTTCGTATCTCTACAACTAAGACACCAGCGACTGCTAGTGACACAGGTAGTGCTGGTCAAATTGCATGGGATGCTGATTACATATATATTTGTACAGCAACAAATACATGGAAAAGGGTTGCAATTAGCACTTGGTAATATATGTTTGACACACTTGATGATTCTAACTTTTTATTATTCGCTGCAAAGTTCTATGATAATCCAGGCGCTGATTTACTGGAGTTTCAAGAAGACCTTGACAGAATCAAATATATAAAAAGGTTGATAAGTAAATATAAAGACGGAAGGGAGTTGAGAGCGAGGTTAATACTCAATCACATTATAATAATGTATAATGTATTTGAACCAAAAGCCTGTACTCGAATACTTGCTTTCCGTCTTTATGAATATATGGACTGTTTAAAACCGTTCTTGTTATATCTAAATTATTGGCCAGAAAGAATTGAACCAATAGGAGTTAATCAAGAAGTAATATATGGTAGTGATATACAAATGGATATGAATATTATTTCAGAGTTAAGGAAAATTTAATGACAGTTGGTTCAGGTTCAAAAGTAGTAGATATCTACGTTCTCTATCGAATCATTAAAGACTTATCGACACCGATTGAAGAAACCGATGCGTTTAAGTTTGGATTGATCGATAAGAATGGTAAACGTCTTCGTGACGATAAAGGCGTTACTATCAAAGCAAAAACTAAAAAAGAAAAAGCGGCTGATAGTTACTATCATCGTTTCATTCGAAATATTAAGAAACTTATGTCCAAGGTTGGATTAGGTTCTAAGGTTGCTACGTTCGCCGCTGCTTTGTTTTTATTAAAAGAGCACGTAGAACAGAGACAACTTATTCAAGGCGATTCTTTTGAAGATGAAAATGCTGTATTAGAAGAGATTGTACGTAACATGAAATACTTAGAAGAAAACTCACAAAAGAATTATAAAAACCTACAAGAAGAAATCGCTAATGCTACTGGAACTGCTGTTGTAGGAACAGGTGATGATACTGTTCACTGGGCAAAACAACCATATCGTGTAGGCGAGAAAGGTGATCGTAAAAAGAAAGGTCGTTATATTAACGGTGCTGCTTACTTGAAGAAAATGGCAAGAGAGGCTGCTAAGAAGAAAGAAACATAATGGCGCAGTGGAATAAGAATACTCAAAATTATCGGTCTATCGGAGGTCAGTCTCACGATACTACATTGCATGAAGTTTTTATGCGAGCCGATCAGTATGGGAATATTCTAAACGAAGGTGCTACTCATCGTTCTGCTTTTGGTGAACAAATTGCAATTCCTATCACACCAGTAATTCAACTTGATGGGTTGTACGGTTTACAAGCAAGAAACTTTGAAACATTCGATGCATTTGGTGGATCAGCAGATACTACGAATACTCTTATGCGTACTCAAACCGGTACGAGTCAATATGGATATGGTGTTATCCGTTCTCGCCGTGCGGTTAGATATCGTCCAGGTCAAGGTGCTATTTGTAGATTTACCGCTGCATTTACTGAAAGTGCTCCTGGTGTTGGTGTTGCTGGTTATACTCAAAGAGCAGGTTTCTTTACTCAAGAACAAGCGATACAAGTTGGATTTGATGGAGAAAATTTTGGTGTTCTCAGACAAAATGGTGGTAAGGCGCACATTGAAAAAATAACAATTACGACTGGCGCTAATAGTTCTGGTAATGTAACAGTTACGTTAAACGGTACTCCTTATGTTGTTCCTCTGGCAAATACAACATCAAATGTAGGGATTACAGCCGCAGAAATTTCCGAATGGTTCCAAGCAAATGCTTCTGCGGCATGGGTAGTTGAACATTGTGATGGTATTGTAACTTTTCTTAGTACAAGTGTTGGACCAAAAAATGGAACATATAGTTTTGTAGATACAGGCACCACAGGGACTGTTGCGAGTCTTACAACATTACAGTCTGGTGTTTTTGATACTAATAATTGGACATATCAAGATGATTTCAATATTGATAAACTCGATGGTACCGGTCCAAGTAAAGTAACTATTGATACAACAAAACTGAATATCTATCAAATTAATTTCCGTTGGTTGGGTGCTGGTGAAATTAGATTTGCGATTGAAAATCCCACTAATGGAGACATGATTTTCTTTCATCATATACATTACTCAAATCGAAATACTGACGTTCATATTGACAACCCATCTCTAAAAGTTGGTTATGTTGCTGCCAGTCTTGGTGGAACAGGAACAAATGTTACTGTTACTGGTGGAAGTATAATGGGTGGTATTGAGGGTCTAATTCAATCAAATAGTCTTCCAACTGCTGCATTACGTTCTACAGAACACAATCCTAACTTAGGTGCTAATTTATTACACCATGGTGTGACTGTTCATAATCGTTTAATCTTTAATGATAAAATTAATTCAAGAGAACTACTAATTAAAGCTGTTTCCGTTTCTGTTGATACAAATACAAACGGCAACCCTGTTGAAGTTTTATTGTTTTATAACTTTGATGGGCTTCCATCTCCAAGCGTATATAAAGTTCTTAATTTAATAGAATCGGCTGCATTTTACAACGATACTGTTGGTTCAATGACACAAGGAACAAATATTCCAATCTATGCATTCTTTACCGCTGGTCAACAAGCAGAAACAATTGATTTAGATGCTGCTGCTAGTGGTCTAAGAATTGCAATTCCACCAAATAACGATATTACACTTGCGATAAGATCAACAGATACGCTTAGTCGAGTTGGTGTAGCAATTTCATTTATCGAGGATTAAACATGGATATTAGTAAACTACGAGAACAACTAGAAATAGATGAAGGAGTGGTCTATGAAATTTATTTGGATCATCTTGGGTATCCTACTTTTGGTATTGGTCATCTCATTCGCGAGACCGACCCAGAGCACGGTTGTGACGTTGGAACTCCAGTCTCCGAAGCTCGTGTGGAAGAAGCATTCGCAGAAGATATCCAAGGAGTACTGCGAGACTGCGAAGCGGTTTATCCGCAATTTGCCAGTCTGCCAGGAGAAGCTCAACAAATAATTGCTAACATGATGTTCAATCTTGGTCGTCCACGATTGTCTCAGTTCAAAGGAATGAAGTCTGGTGTTGATGCCGAAGATTGGAATCGTGCTGCAGATGAGATGATTGACAGTCGCTGGTATCGTCAGGTTGGAGCAAGAGCAGAAAGATTGGTGGAGAGAATGAGAGCACTCGCATGATGTATCTAAAGATTGCAGTTGTTGCTATTTTCTTAGCAGGTGCTGCAGGCGCATACGCATACGTGAAAGGATTACAAGCAGACCTTGCAACGAGTGAAGCAAACAATGCTAAACTCGAACAATCTGTTGCTGAACAGAAAGCAGTAATTGAACAACAGATAAAGGATGCTGAAGATATTCGTATTGTTATGAAAGAACAACAAGAACTAAATGATAGATTAAATAAGTCAATCGAGGATCTAAAGGATAAGTTTTCAAAAATAAACGCAAGTGGTAAGAAAAGAGACATTGGAAAGATTGCCGAAGACAAACCAGAGATAATGTCAAGAGTAATAAATAAGGGTACTAAGAACACACTTCGTTGTATGGAGATTGCAATGGGGGCTGAGTTGACTGAGAAAGAAAAAAATGCTACTAAGAAATCTGAAATTAATCCAGAATGTTTTAATATTGCCAATCCTTCTTATCAGCCTTACGCTGATTAGTGGTTGTAGTAGCATAAAAGAACTGGAGATATTTACAAAGAAGGTTGAAAGAACACCTTTAAATCTTGATCCACCCAAGTCCATGAAAATGGAAAAGGTAGAATGGTTAGTTATTACTGAAAAAAATTATAAAGAAGTATTTGAACAACTCAAAAAGAATAATAAAGACATTGTGTTGTTTGGACTAACTGATGATGGTTATGAACAATTAGCAGTGAATTTTGCACAGGTCCGAAAGTATATTATCTTGAATCGAGATGTATTAATGCGATACAAGGAATACTACGAGGGAAAAGACAGTGCAAAAGAAACTACAAGACGATAGTCAGTATAATGAATTTGACTTGGATGGTGATGGTATTGTGAGTGATGAAGAATTAGAACATGCAGAAAAAATTCACGAGATTCAACGTCTCGATGCCGAAGCAAAAGCTGATGTAAGAAAACAAGCAGCGCAAAGAAGAATGGCGACAGCTGCTCTTATTGCAATGTTTTTATTTACAGTGATGGTTATGATACCAGGTTTGATTCCAGAAACGAGACTAAAACTACTCGGTGATATTTCTGGATTGTTTTATATTTCTATGGCTGGTGTTGTTGGTGCATATATGGGCATGTCAGCATGGATGTCAAGGAAATAAAAAAAATGGGGCAATTCAACAGTAACGTGTCAGCCGAATTTAATCCACCTAAACAATGGAAACTTTTGAAACAACTTGTATACTCAAATAGAGACATTGATGTAGAATCATTGAAGCAAGTTGGTGTCGATGTAGTAAAAGATAGTATTCCGGTACATCAAGGATTTAAAACAGATTTAGCTTCTGTTCCTCGTGCATGTTGGTGGTTACTTGCTCCATGGGATATTGCTCGTGCTGCAATCGTTCATGATCTTCTATACTGGAGAATTCGTCTGTATCGCAAAAATAATAATGATAAAAAAATTATTAAGAAAGCGAAGAAGGCTGCTGATGATGTATTTTTAATGGGTATGAAAGATGCTGATCCAAAAGTATCTAAGTGGAAAATTTATTCTGCATACTGGGCTGTACGGTTATTTGGTCGTTGGTCTATTATTCCAAGGGATGATGATTGATGATTGGTGAAGAAAGATATTGCCAAGATTGTTACCATCGTTGTCACTGTTATGGTAGTTCTTGCCAAAAATTAATGGGTATTGGTATGACTGATAAGTATACAAAATGTGGATGTGAAAAATGTAACTGTATAAAAGAAGAAAAAACAAATGACTGAACAAGTTAAAACAGATGTAGAACTACTCAAAAGAGATATGGAACTCCTTGCTGGGCTTGCTGAGAAGTTCGATACCGCTATTGATAGATTAACTGATGTAAGTCATTCAGTTGATAAGATGCTTGTTCTTCATGAAAAGAGACTATCATATCAAGAACAACAGGCTGAGATTATTCACTCTCGCATTAATGATTTTAAAAGAGAGATGTTAGAAGAATTCCGTGCACTTCGCAGAGAAAATTCAGAACAACATAAAGCAGTCGGTGAACGTCTTGACAAGTTAGAGAAATGGCGTTGGTTCGTTGTTGGTGCTGCTATGGCATTAGGATTTCTTGCCGCACAATCTTCAATCGTTTCAAAGTTATTTCACTAAATCTATTGACATTTATGAAAACTACGTTATAATAGTGCTTGTAGCGCTTTTATGAATAGGTTTAGTTATGTTATATATCGATATCAAGTATACTAATCTGTTATCTGTTCAGTTAGAACGGTTTCAGGTAAAAGGTAATAATCCATTTCTTAGTAACTTTCGTTGTCCTATTTGTGGTGACTCACAGAAAAACAAACGAAAAGCTCGTGGTTATATATACCAGAAACTGAACTCATTGTTCTATAAGTGCCATAAATGTGGTTCTGGTATGAGTTTTGGTAATCTATTAAAACAAATCAATCCATCTCTGTTTAAGCAATATACACTTGAACGATTCAAAGAGAATGGTGATATTGAACCAAAGAAAAAATTAGAATTTAGTAACTTCACTCCTATGTTTGAAGAGAAGAATGTACTTGATCGAGCATTTGATAAGATTTCAGAATTACCAGATACTAATCCAGGTGTTCGATATTTAAAACATAGAATGATTCCTCGCGATAAGTGGAACAACCTTTATTTCACATTTGAGACTTCGAAACTCGGTGAAGTATTTCCTGAGTATGAAGAAACTGTAGATGGTGATACTCCTCGTATACTTATTCCTTTCTTTGATAAAAAGAATAATCTTGTAGGTGTTACAGCTCGTGATGTATATGGTAAGAATAAGTTAAGATATGTTACAATAAAGATTGACAAAGAGCAACCATTAATATATAATATCAATAATGTTGACAGGTCAAAAGAAATCTTTGTGACTGAAGGTCCTTTTGATTCAATGTTTTTAGATAATAGTATCGCAGTAAATTCTGCAGATTTAAAGAAGGTTGAAAAGTTAGTATCAAAATCAAATACAACATTAGTCTTTGATAATCAACCACGGAATCCTACTCTTGTTAAGATTATTCGAAATGCAATGTTTGATGGTTGGAAGTGTGTTGTCTGGCCAAATACAGTAAAAGAAAAAGATATCAATGAGATGATAATCAATGGTGTTGAAGTAAAAGATATTATATATAAGCATACCTATTCAGGAATGCGTCTTCGTCTAGAACTTAATAAATGGAGTAAATGTTAGTGTCTGTGAAATTGATTAGTTATAGTAGAGTTTCTGAAACAGTTGATTATAGTGATATCGCTGATATGAAAGATTTGGTTGCATACTGTGCTCGTGTATCAAATCCATCTAATCAAAATAATAAAGATACGTCTGAAAAACTAATACAATATCTTATTAAACACAAGCATTGGTCGCCGCTTGAGATGGTTTCTGTTTGTCTTGAGATTGAAACAACACGTGATATTGCTCGGCAGATTCTTCGTCATCGTTCGTTTTCTTTTCAAGAGTTCAGTCAACGGTATGCTGATCCTGTCAAAGAGTTACAGTTTATTCGAAGAGGTGCTCGTCTTCAAGATCCAAAAAATAGACAGAATAGTATTGAAGCAGCGCCGATTGATGTTCAAGATCATTGGGATATGAAACAGCAAGAAGTAATCAAACTTTGCAAAGAAGTTTATCAATGGGCTATCGATAAAGGCATCGCAAAAGAACAAGCACGTTCAGTACTGCCAGAAGGATTAACAATGTCTCGTATGTACATGAACGGAACACTAAGATCCTGGGTACACTATATAGAATTACGGTCGGCAAACGGAACACAACGAGAGCATATGGATATCGCAAAACAATGTGCGGTGGAAGTTGCTAAGGTATTTCCATTAATTAATAATCTAGGAGAATAATATGGAGCATATGGGAATTACCATCGATCCAAATCGTGATACTTTGTTTGATGAACTTGGAGCAATACGTCTTAAAGAATCATATATGATGGATGGAGAGATTTCACCACAAGAACGATTTGCATATGTTTCGAAAACTTTCTCTTCGAATCCTGAACATGCACAAAGATTATATGATTATGCTTCTCGCCACTGGCTTTCTTTTTCTACTCCAATCCTTTCTTTTGGGCGGTCTCGGCGCGGTCTTCCTATTTCTTGTTATCTTAACTATATCAATGATACTGCCGAAGGATTGGTCGAAAATCTTTCTGAGACTAATTGGCTTTCAATGCTTGGTGGAGGAGTTGGAATCGGTTTCGGTATCCGATCAGCGGATGACAAATCTACCGGTGTTATGCCACATCTCAAAATGTACGACGCCTCTTCTTTGGCATACCGTCAAGGTCGGACTCGTCGTGGCTCTTATGCTGCTTATCTTAATATTTCTCACCCTGATATTTTATTATTTTTAGAGATGCGTAAACCAACTGGAGATCAAAATCAGCGGTGTTTGAATCTTCATCACGGTATTAATATTACAAATGACTTTATGGAACTTATTGAAAAGTGTATGATAGATTCGGAAGCAGATGACTCCTGGGATCTTATTGATCCACATTCAAATGAGATTCGTGAGAGAGTTTCTGCTCGTGATTTATGGCAGCGTATTCTTGAGATGCGTATGCAGACTGGTGAACCTTATCTTCACTTTGTTGATACATCAAACGATAAACTACCAGAATGGTTAAAAGAAAAAGGTTTAAAAGTCAACCAGTCAAATCTTTGTTCGGAAATTATTCTTCCGACAAATAAGGATAGGACAGCGGTGTGCTGCTTATCTTCCCTTAACTTAGAGTACTTTGATGAATGGTCAAAAAATAAACAATTCCTCAAAGACGTATTGGAGATGCTAGATAATGTACTACAAACTTTTATTGATAATGCTCCTGACACTATTGCCCGTGCCAAGTTCAGCGCAGAACGTGAACGTTCTGTCGGAGTCGGTGCATTGGGATTCCACGCTTACCTTCAGCGAAGAGGAGTGCCTTGGGAATCCGCTCTTGCTAAGTCTGCCAACATGCGAATCTTTCGACATATTCGGAAGGGATTGGACGAGGCAAATCGAGAACTTGGGAAAGAAAGAGGCGAAGCACCTGACGCTACTGGGACCGGATTTAGATGCTCTCATGTTATGGCAGTCGCCCCTAACGCTTCGAGTTCTATCATCATGGGAAATACATCACCATCTATTGAACCTTGGCGAGCCAATGCGTACCGTCAAGATACTCTTAGTGGCGCCTTTTTAAATAAAAATAAATATCTTGATAAATTAATTCACAAGAAATGTCAAGAAGATTCATCATTAGATTACGATAAAATCTGGTCATCGATTATCGCCAACGATGGTTCAGTTCAACATTTAAAATGTCTTGATGGTTATGAGAAAGACATATATAAAACGTCGATGGAAATTGATCAACGTTGGGTGATTGAACATGCTGCTGATCGACAAGAGTTTATCGATCAAGCACAATCACTCAATGTTTTCTTTAGACCAAATGCTAATATTTCTTATATTCATGCCGTACATTTTCTTGCTTGGAAAAAAGGTTTGAAGACAATGTACTACTGTCGTTCTGAAAAGATTGGTAAAGCAGATCGTGTATCAAAACGCATTGAAAGAGATATCATCAAAGAACTAGACATGTCAGCGATTGCTGCTGGTGAAGAATGTATTGCTTGTGAAGGGTAAAGTAAAATAAATGTCAGGTAAATTTAATCAAAAAAAACACGATAGTCTCAAACTACAAGATGAAAGAGATTACTTCAAGCCATTCAAATATCCTTTTTGCTACGACCTTTGGTTAAAGCATGAACAGAGTCACTGGCTTCATTCAGAAGTTCCGATGATTGAAGATGTAAAAGACTGGAAGAATAGACTATCAACAGAAGAGAAATATTTTCTTACAAACATCTTTCGATTCTTTACACAATCAGATATTGATGTTGCTGGTGGTTATGTAAAGAATTATTTACCAGCGTTTCCACAACCAGAAGTTCGTATGATGTTAACTGGATTTGCTGCTCGTGAAGCATTGCATATCGCAGCATACTCACATCTAATCGAATCTTTAGGTATGCCAGATACTACATATAACGAGTTTCTAGAATATGATGCGATGAGAGAAAAGCACGAGTACTTTGTTTCTAAAGTAGATAATGGTGCTATTCTTCCTGTAAAGATGGCTGCTATCTCAGCATTCACTGAAGGTCTTGCTTTGTTTAGTTCCTTTATCATGTTACTAAACTTTCCTCGGCACGGTAAGATGAAAGGTATGGGTCAGATTGTCACTTGGTCAATCGTTGATGAAACGATGCATGCTGAAGGTATCATTAAACTGTTTCGAACATATGTTGAAGAGAACAGAGAAATTTGGACAGATGAAACAAAGAGTCAAATCTATTCTATTGCAACGAAGATGGTAGAGTTAGAAGATAAGTTTGTAGACCTAGCATTTCAAATGGGAAAAGTTGAAGGTCTACGTGATACAGAAGTCAAAGAATATATCCGTTACATTGCCGACCGTCGATTAATCTCGATGGGTATGAAGGGTATCTTTAAAATCAAAAACAATCCTTTACCTTGGGTAGAGGCAATGATTAACGCCCCAACACATACAAACTTTTTTGAGAATAGAGCCACAGATTATGCGAAAGGTGCACTAACAGGTTCCTGGGATGAAGTGTGGGCATAAGGAGCAAACATGGAAAAACAAAAACAACAAGTATCATGTTATAGTTGTGGAACAGATTATATCATTATAAGTGAAGAAGAAAATATCGAATACTGTCCTTTTTGTGGAGCAGAAGCCTATGAATCAGATATCGATGAATGGGAAGATCCAGATGGAGATGAGTACGAATGAAAATATTAGTAATGGGATTACCTGGTGCTGGTAAAACATGGTTAGCAGAAAGACTGGTAAAGTATATTGATAATTGTGCTTGGTTTAATGCGGATGTTATTCGTAAAGCCGCAAATGATTGGGATTTTACAGAAAGCGGTAGGTTAAGACAAGCAAATAGAATGAAAACATTTAGTGATTTTGAAACCTCAAATGGTAGACGTGTTGTTTGTGATTTTGTAGCACCTACAGAAAAAAGTCGAGAACAATTTGGTGCTGATATTATTATTTGGTTAGATACTGTTCAAAAATCACAAAGTGTTAATGGTCCTGCTGCTGAAGGTTCTTCATATGAACAAACAGATAATATGTTTGAGAAACCAGAAAACGCAGATTATGTTTTTACGGAATATTTAACAGAACAACAAGTAAAAGAATTTGTTAATGACATGGTATTATAATGGAAAACCGTTTACCAGTGAGATGATTGAAGATAATGTTGGTTTTGTTTATGAGATAACCGACACTCGTAATGGAAAGATATATATCGGTAAGAAAGGTTTGATGTCAAAAAGAAGACTTCCACCATTGAAAGGGAAGACTCGAAAGAGAACTAAGATAGTCGAAACTGATTGGCAAGATTATTTCGGTTCAAGTGAAACTGTAAAGCAGTTGGTAGAAGAAGAAGGAAAGAATACATTCAAGAGAGAAATAGTTAGGCTCTGTAAATCTAAAAGCGAAATGAGTTATTATGAAGCGCAAAGACAATTTGAGACTGAATGTTTATTACGACCAGATGAATATTACAACGAGTTTATTGGCTGTAAAATTAATCGAAATCATCTATTGACAAAGAATAAAAAATGACTTATAATGAATTTGATTACCGTGAAGAAAATCCTAATGAAAGTTGGGATCAGTTTATAGTTCGTAAAATGGTAGAGAAACGTAAAATGAATGATCATGAAGAAAAATCACAGGCTGCTTATGATTCGTTGATTGGTAAACGTGATGACGTTTATCCTTGTCGAGAAGATGTTCCTGTTGAATTGTGGGGTGCACCCATTCCTGTTTCAGAAATCGATATTTTAAAAAAAAATGTAAGAGAGTTGCAAGAGCAATTACAAGAAGCATACCAACGTATTTCTGAATTAACAAAATGATTATTATTGCTGGACCATGCCAGATAGAGAGTAAAGAGCAGGGATTAAGAATTGCCAATCACTGCGCTGAAATCTGTGACAAGTATGGATTTGATTATTATTTTAAAGCATCGTTTGATAAAGCAAATCGCAGTAGTGAATCGGGTATTCGTGGTCCGGGTAATGATGGTCTATGGTGGATTCACTCAATTAGATTAGATACAGGTATAAAGACTTGTGTAGATTTTCATGAACCACAACAAATTGAAAAAGCATGGAGAGCAAAAAATTTACCAGACATTATTCAGATACCTGCATTCCTTTGTCGTCAAACAGATTTATTGAAAGCAGCAGTAGAAACAGGTCATACAGTAAATATCAAAAAGGGGCAGTTTCTTGCGCCTTGGGATGTAACAGGTATTCTTTCAAAGACTGGTACTGATAATGTGATGATAACAGAAAGGGGAACGAGTTTTGGATATAATAATCTCGTTGTCGATTATACTGGTATACAGTATATGCTTGATACCTTTGATGTACCTATTGTTTTTGATGCTACCCACTCAGTCCAAAAACCAGGTGGTCTTGGGGCTAGTTCTGGTGGTAATCGCGTATATGTTCCTGGTCTGGCTCGCGCTGCCGCCGCCGTCGGTGTAAAGAATTTCTTTATGGAAGTTCACGAAGATCCAGATAATGCGCCAAGCGATGGACCAAATATGTTACACTTAAAAGATTTTGAAAATGTTGTAAAGGAAATTAAATATCATGTTAATGGGTAAAGTATGGGGAACTACAGAATCACTTATTGTTACTCCAATGATTGAAGTTCATAGAATTGATGTGAAACCAAAAATGAAATGCTCAGAACACAAACATGAGTTTAAGTGGAATGCGTTTTATTGTGTTGATGGTGTGATTGAAATTCATGTTCGTAAGAATGATTATGATTTAGTGGATGTTACTAGATTGCGTTCAGGTGATTTCACAACAGTAAAACCAAATGAGTATCATTGGTTTGAAACTAATTTAAATGATGCAAAGGTGTTAGAAATTTATTATGTAGAACCAATCAGCGCAGATATCGTGCGTAAAACTGTTGGTGGTTCAGTAAAAGATAGCAATACATTACATGTTGAGAAAAAGGACATTGCTTTTTGATTGAACAAATATTTTATGGGTATATGCCAAACAACCCTTTGTCTGCAAAATTAAAAGAAACTTTTGTAAACCAATGTGATAAACTTGGATTAGAATATACACTTCACGCAAATTTTGATCATGTAGAAGATACAATGCAGTTGTATCGTGATCTTGGTACATATCATAACGGCGGTCCAAAAGGTCCAGGCACAGCATCAAATTATGCAAGTCATCTACATATGTGGAAACTAGCTGCAGGTTCTGGTTTAACTACTGCATTTTTTGAACACGATTGTTTTCCATTAATTGATTTTACGCACATGGAATTACCTAATGATCACATTGTTTGTTTAGGTCCAAGAGTTCCATCATTAGATTTCTATACACCTCCAAAACCAGCTGATAAGTATTATAAAATATTAAACAATGCTGGTGGTCATGGTTATGCGATGACTGCGAAAACTGCTGAAAAAATTGTTAATCATGTTGAAAAAGAAGGTGTGATGGATAGTATTGATCAGTGGTTTTTTATGAGACAAAAATCAAATCATATCGGTAAATATCTAGATATCGATTTGCTTGCGGTTGATCCTCCACCCTGTGTTTGTGTGTATGGTGATGTTGATGGTGGTGTTATGGAGACTACTAGATCATCAAAAGACAAATATCAACCAACATATAATTTTTATGAAACGCCAGGATTTATTGAAGGAAAAAATAATGAAACCAGTTCCTGAGTGGGCAACTAAACAGTATCCCAATATTGAAATCCCAGTACAGATCAACAAACTAAACATTCAAGGTGATAGTTCTGATTATCATGTTTTATGGAATGCTGCCCAGAAGATTAAAGGCGTTGATGGTCTGATTCTAGAAATTGGTGTTCGACTTGGTATGGGCACTTTCACTATTATGAACTCTTGTCTTGCTAACGATGATAAACATCGTCGTTATTTTGGTGTCGATTGTTATGGTGATATTCGTAAACAGTATTCAAACAAATTAAAAATTCACGCTAAGTATAATTTAATGGCATTTGCGGCAATGAATGAACAAGACTTCACATTGTTAGAGATGGAAGACTTTGAGTTCTTTAATCGATTTGCTGATGGTATTCCAATTTATGAAAGAAAAATTTGGGAAACGAATCAATACACACCTGAAGATTATGAGTGGAAAGACATTGTAAACAAATATGCATTAGTTCATATTGATGGTCCTCATCGTATGCAAGACGTGATTGACGAATCTGAATTCTTCTTACCTCGAATTCCAGTTGGTGGTGTAGTCATTTATGATGATATAGATAAGTATAAGAAGAAGTATAATCATGATGAATATGAACCAACAATTCTAGAACAGGGTTTTGAAATGATTGAAAAGTGTGGTTCAAAAGTATCTTATGTGAGAGTTAAAGAACATGATTAAAATGTTTATTGGTTCTTCATCAAATGGTGAAGACTGCCCTACTGAAGCAATCTACGAATACACATTACGAAAAAACTGTAGTGAAGAACTTGATATTGTTTGGATGCGTCAAACAAATGATCCCAACTCATATTGGCATGGTTGGAACACAGTAAATTGGCCAACGCCATTCAGTGGATATCGTTGGGCTATCGCAGAGTATTGTAACTTTAAAGGTCGAGCATTATACACCGATTGTGATATGATTAACTTTCGTGATATTGCTGAACTTTGGAATACCGATATGGAAGGTAAACCACTCGCTGCTCGAAAAGGCAATAGATTCGGCGGTCATGAATTTTGTGTTACACTGATTGATTGTGCTCGATTTGAAAGATATGCTGTTCCATCAAGTAGACAAAAAAATATGGATACCTTTCATCAAAGAAGTATTCGTCAGTTTAGTGGCAATGACAATCTTGTACATGAACTTGATCCAAGATGGAACTGTCTTGATGGAGAAGATTTAGCAATCGAAGATATCTGGCAACTTCACTGGACAAATATGGCAACACAACCTTGGAGACCTGGTTGGTTTACTGGAACACCAGAAGAACATCCAAGATCCGATCTTGTTAAACTGTTTGAAAATCTATTGATTGAAGCGAATGATGCGGGTTATAATGGATTGGTTGGTGAGTATCCTCCAATCGAATATAACATAATTGGAAAATAATTGATGAAACAAGTAAAAGAGTTAGGCGATTGGTGGTTCACTGATGAAGAGACTCATCAGATCGAATACATGATGCAAAACGGTGGCATTTACCAGCCAAACCAGCGAATCGCTGCAATTAATCATTCAAATCCGAGACGTACTGCAATTGATGTTGGAGCAAATATTGGATTATGGGCAAAAGATTTCTGTAATTACTTTAGTCATGTTATTTGTTTTGAACCTGTAACCTCTACACGTGAGGTACTTAAGAAAAATCTTGAGGGATGTAATAACAAAACTATCCATGGAGTTGGTCTTGGAAATAAAAACGAAGAGGTAACGATTAAGATTCTTGAAGGTAGTTCAGGGCATGCCACAATTACAGGCGAAGGCGACGTAATTCTTCGTGAAGAGAACATTACGATTGTCCCGATGGATTCATTCTCATTCACCGATGTGGATTTAATCAAAGTGGATTGTCAGGGATACGAAATTGAAATACTTAGAGGTGCAACAAATACCTTGAAAGAAAACTCTCCAGTTTTATGTCTTGAAACGCCAGTTCGCGATGAAGCTGAGATCGCAAACTTCAATGAAATCGAAGAGCTATTAAACGGTCTTGGTTATAGTAATGGCAATCGAGTTGGCAAGGAAACATATTGGCGCAAGCAATGGGGTTAGGCGATGACATCATGTATACCAGTTTTGCAAAAAAGGTTCACGAAGAAACAGGCAAACTAGTAACAACACCAGATAACTCTTGGTCTCCAATGTGGAATAATATTCCATATATTGTTAAACATGAAGACGTAAAAGATCCCAATGATGTTATAGTTGTTGACACACATCCTGCTCCTGGAAATGGAATGAGAGGATTGAGATGGTATCTTAAAAGTATGGCTGGTAAAATGGAGTTCAATTATGATTTCCATGTAATGCCTTCTGAACTTATATTCACAGATGAAGAAATAGATGAAGCAAAACAACTTCTTGTTGATGAAAAAGAATTTATTTTTATAAACCCATCTATTAAGAATACGACATCTGCTGACAATAAAGATTGGGGATGGCATAAGTGGGTTGAATTAACTGAACTTTTAAAAGACACGAAATATAAATTAGTTCAATCAATTCCCGCATCTGATTACAACGATGTTTCTGGGAATGTGAAGTTTGAGAGAAGATTGCTTCCATATACTCAACATGTAGTGACCGAAAATCCAAGAATAGCGTTTGCTGTTTTATCTTTAGCTAAAGTAATTGTGACAACCGAAGGCGGAGCTAGTCATGCTGCGGGTGCATTGGGAATTCCTGGTGTTGTAATTTTTGGTGGGTTCGTTCCACCAAATGTGACAAATTATCCTATTCATGATGCAGTTTATCCGGATCATCCACTTTCGCCTTGTGGCACGATGCATCGTTCTTGTCCTCATTGCCGTGAAGTGATGGAGTCAATATCTGCTCAAGAAATATATGATAGGTTAATGAAAATATGTTAGTGTTTGGAACAGGAAGAGGAGTTTATGATCCTCTGTTAAAAAATTTTGCATATGCAGCGAATGCTCGTTATGTCAATTATGAAAAATCAGTTGCTTCACATGAAATGACTAACTGGTTTTTTAATTATGAACAATGGTTAATTCGAAGAGAAGATATCAGTGTATTTGGTATATTGAGAGGAACAGGGCACTTAATTAAAGCAGCTGAAGCAAATGATATCGATTATTATTTTTGGGATCATGGATATTTTGGAGCAGAGCCAAATAGTACGAAAGGGAGATATCGTTGTATTAAAAACGGTAGACATATTCGTAAGATAGAAGATTGCCAACCAAGGCATTCTATTCCTGCAATCAAACCTAAATATAAAGATGGTAGTAAAATTTTGATATGCCCTTCTGTTGCAGAAACGAGTTCATTTTACATGTCTCATTTTGATGGATGGTTAAAAACTCTTATTGAAACGTTACAGGAATATACTGATCGAGATATTGTTGTTCGTCAAAAAGGATCAAGCGAATCATTAGAAGAACAATTAAAAGACACACACTGTATGATAACAACTCAATCGACTGTGATGATTGACGCATTGGTAAATGGTATACCTTGTATTCAAAGTTCATATGGACCAGGAGTTGAAGTTTGTTCAACAGATATTTCAACAGTAGAGAATCCATATTATCCTGATCAAGATTTAATATATAAATGGTTATGTACGATGGACAATTATAGTTTTAATAGCGAAGAAATAAAAAATGGTTATGCGTGGGAAAGGTTAAAAAATGATTGAATTTACTGATGATATGTTAAAAATAAATCCTAGGATAAAAAAATACGAAGGAAAAAGAAAGGATCTTTTGAATTCTGATGTTGTATTTTTGTCTTATCCTAAAAGTGGAAGAACTTGGACAAGATATTTTTTAGCTAATTATTTTGAGATTGCTAAAAAACAACCACACGATATCTATTTTAGATCAAATGATCCAAAAATACATTTTACTCATAATTTTTTTGATTGGTTTCAAGGAATAGATTACCCAGTTTCTATCATTGATCAAAATGACTATCTAGACAAAAAACTTATATTAATGATTCGAGACCCAAGAGATGTTGGGGTTTCTTATTTCCATCAACATACGAACAGAGATCATACTGCTGAATTTTCTGATATCGATAATTTTGTATTAGACAATATATATGGAATAGAAAGACAGAGTGAATTTGTTTTGCAAGCAATAGATTTTTTTAATAACCACAAGCAACCAAAAATAATGTTAAAATATGAAGATGTATTGAGAGATAATAATGAGTTTAAACCTCTCATTGAATTAATTTTTAATGAGGTTGATGAACAAGCATTTATTCATTCTATTGAAAAATCTGATTTCAAACAAATGAGGAATAAAGAACTATCAAATTTTGGAGGTATTCTTGGTAAGAAAGCTAATTGGAATGGTGATGAAAACGCATTAAAAACAAGAAAAGCAAAAATTGGATCTTATGAAGAAGAATTAAAACTAGAAACTATTGAAAAGGTTAATGTTATGTATTATACAAATAAGTTGTTAAAGGAACATTTTTAATGGGATCTGTTGCATGGTTTAAAACAGAAGAAAATCCTAATGGTGATAGAAATATAGAGGATAGTAAATTTGGTCTAGATTATCTAATAGACAAAGTGGAAAACAAAACTATCATTGATCTTGGTTGCGCCGAAGGTTTAATATCTCATTGGTTATTAACAGAAGGCAATGCAAAATTAGTTCATGGTTATGAAGTTTCTAGGTTTAGAGTAAACTATGCTAAAAAATTATTTTCCAATTTTGATGAAGAAAAATATTATTTCGAATCAAAAAATATTGACTATTTAACCGAAGATAATTTAAAATATAAAAAATATGATGTTGTGATTGCATTAGCTATTATACAAAAATTGAAGCATCAAACTCGATTTTTAAAAATGATTACATCAATAGCTGATGAATATTTAGTTTTACGTATACCAGAAAAAACATCTATAGAGTTAAAAATACCAAATGCAATAACAAATGAGTTTGATGTTGTTGTTCATAAACAAGGATTTAATAACGACCAAACTTCAGTTGGTCCATTATGGATTTTTAAAAGAAAATAATGATTAACATATTCATTGGTTACGATAACAAAGAAAAGGTTGCGTATGATGTTCTTTCATACAGCATATTGAAGAACAGTAGTGAGCCTGTCGCAATCACACCAGTCAATCTTCAAAACGTTAAAAAATATTTTGATCGACCAAAAAATAATCTATCATCAACCGAATTTTCATTTAGTCGATTTATCGTTCCATATTTAATGGGATATTCTGGTTGGGCAATCTTCATGGATTGTGACATGCTTATAACTGAAGACATCAGCCGTCTTTGGTCTCTAAGAGATAATCGTTATGCCGTTCAAGTATGTAAACATGACTACGTGCCGAGATCAGAAACTAAATTTCTAAACCAAACTCAAACCAAATATGAGAAGAAGAACTGGTCGTCGCTGATGATTATGAACTGTGAGAAATGCACTGCTCTCACACGCGATTACGTCCATGAGGCGAGCGGTCTTGAACTTCATCAGTTTAAATGGTTGGAATCGGATGACGAAATAGGTGGACTTCCATTAGAGTGGAATTGGCTGGTTGATGAGTACCTCACGATAGATAACGTCTACAACGTTCATTTTACCCTTGGTGGACCCTGGTTTGAAACATACTCAAATTCTCCCTATTCTGACCTCTGGAGAGAATATTATCATGAGACAACGCAAATTAATTTGTAACTCATTGATATCAAACAAAACTTTTTTTGAAAAAAATGTCGTTTTTTGGTTGACTTATTTCTCAGCATAGATTATAATCTATATATGATGAGAAAGGAAATGAAATGACTGCTTACAAGATTTACCAGATCAACCTCACCGACGACGAGATTGACACGATCAACGCCGCTGGCGATCACGGCGCCGTTCCCAAAAACAAACTGCGTCTCGATATTGAAATGTCGTTTGGTAAGCCAGTTGGTCATCTGGTTAAGGAAGCCTTTGAGAAAGGCTACTACGAGCATGTCAGCAACATCACCGCTGATAGTCTTGAAGGTGTGTTTCACGTTGGTAATATGGGTCCAGAAGAGAGCATTGAACGGTTCCTTCCCATGCACAGCCTGAGCGTTGGTGACGTGGTTGAGGATGCTGACGGTGCCCGCCATATGGTTGCTAGTTTTGGTTTTGAAGAGGTTGTGTAATGACAATTTATGTTGATATGGATGGAGTGATCGCTGACTTCTTTAGTGAGTTAGCAAACTATGCTGCAACGAAACACTGGAAAGAAATACCAGATAAAGAAGCAACGATTGATGAGTTGCGTGGTACCGATTTCTTTGCTCGGTTGCCTAAGTTCAAGACCTCTGATGATCTGATTGCTTTTGTCGATAAAGAAACAAACGGTAAGTGGTGCATTCTGTCTGCTCCATTGCGTAACGATTATGACAACTGCACGTTCTGGAAACGTCAGTGGCTTGAGAAAAATGGATATAATCCGAAAGAAGCAATCTTCACTAAGTTGAAAGAGAAGTTTGCTCTTGATTCTGAAGGTCGTCCAAACATTCTGATCGATGATCGTCCAGAAAACATTGACCGTTGGATTGAATCTGGTGGTATCGGTATTCGTTATCAAGCAGATGAAGATTCGTTGGAAGACTTGATTGAAAAAGTGAAAGGTGTTATTGATGAATAATATCTACCTGTTGGAAACGAGAATTTGTAATGCTATCGTAGCTTACAACAATTCGTCTACAGAATGGTCTAGAAATTTTTGGAAAACAATTATCGAAAGATTGAAGAGGAGACGATAATGATTACACTGATTCATGCTAGAAATGGTGGTATAAGATTACACAGCGACAATGCTGATTATGATGGTCGAATTGGTTGGAGTAAAAATCCAGAAGAACTTGCTGAAATGGTAAAGAAAGATGGTGGTCTTGCCGAATTTGTCAGAGGTGTTTATATGACGAAAGGGAAATCTATTGGATTTTCTACCGATGACGGTCCTGAAAAAATTTGGAATGAAGTTTTAAAACTACTTGACAAATGATAATTTATAGTTTAGAATATGAAAGATGGTTAAGAGATCCTCGTATATCTGAGGCTGTTGACAACTGTGAGTTAAGTACATTATATGAGTGGATGTGGGAGTATCTAGAAAATGAACGATTGGGTAAAGGAGTTGTTGGAGAAATATCCAAACTGCCCGAATCCGATTAATTATCCTCAGTCTGCTTTGTTTTATCTTCAGATTATGAAATGGTGGAAATCGTTATGACTATGCATATGCTTCCTGTATATTACACGACCACTAATACCAGCAAACGCAAGAAGAAGAATAAGTCTAAGTCACTTATTGCTGCTGAGAAAGAACACGCCAAGTTTCTTCAGCGCATGGGTGTTGGGTCCCGTAGCTCAGTTGGATTAGAGCATCGGTCTTCTAAACCGACGGTCACTGGTTCGAGTCCAGTCGGGATCGCCAATTCACGGGGATTAGCGCAGCCTGGTAGCGCATCTGCTTTGGGAGCAGAGGGTCGGAAGTTCGAATCTTCCATCCCCGACCAATCGTTCTATCATCCAAGTATGGCTAAGAAAGAAGCAAAGGTATATAATGGTGAACGTAAACTTCTCGGGATTGCAACGATGCATAAGTCAAATCTCGTGCCAGTGTTTGACAAAGAGAGCGCCAAAGATATTGCGAAGATGAGGCGAGGATGAATTGGAAAGTTAAAGTTTATCTATCGAAAGATAAAGAGGACTGGCTTTATTTGGTAGACGAAAAGACACTTGAACCAAAAGTGTTCGACGATTGGACCGATGCTCAAGTAGAAGCACACCCTTGGTCTCATTCAGATATAGAAGAAGTGAGTAAAAAATGACAAACTATACATACAGTTGCACTTACACCAAGAAGTTTCCTGTAGACAGATACAATCGTCCAGGAGGCATGTATAGTATGGCAGATTTGCCTATTCAAGGACATAAAGAACTTGATCGTGAAGGTGTCATTCTTTCACAAGATAGTAAACAAGAAATATATGAAGTACAAGACAAGGAGAAGGGGTGGACGTTTTACATACCGTTCAGCCAAGTGACAGTTGGAGAGCAATTAGATCCGGTGATGGAATAATGACTGAAGATTATTATGAAGAAGTATTGCTCCTTCGCAAGAAAGTTGAGAAGTACGAGACTATCTTAAAGCATGCAATGTCTGAAAAGACTGGTGTGTTCTTTATCTGTGGTGAAGCAGGTGAGAAGGATAGCATGGGGTTGCCTGAGTACATTTCAGTATGTCCTGCATATGGTGCAGATGGTATGGCAATGTACAAGAAACACAAAGACTATTCTGCTCCTGGCTGGTGAGTCGAGGATGAATCGTATTCGTAGATTTTTTGAATGGAAGTGTAAACTTACCGTTGACTTTTACTTTAAACCTTGGTATCCTACGCATTGGTTGTGGTTAGATGCTTGGTCAAACAGTAAACATTATAACATAGATGGTACAGGTAGGTAAAGATGATATCATACTCTACAAACTGGATGGGACCAATCTCCATGCAATGGTTTCGTGAACGTGGGTTGACTCAAAAGAGCGAACCACGTTGGAGTGAGGTATTACAACAGACTATTGAACCTGAAGAAATCACTCAGCAATGGTCGGGTGGTCGTATTGACATTTATGGAACCGAAAGCGTATTTCCAGAAGAGATGAGCCTGCCTGTTATGCTGGGAGAAGATTGGAATCGTTTCTCAAATTGGTTAGACTCATACAAGACAGAGACAGTAGAAACACTTGACAAAATTCTAGAATCCTATTACAATGATGGTAATCCAACAATTACTTGGGATGAGTGAGGCAAAAATGACTGATTATAATCCTGACAATTGGGTCGTTATCAAGATCAAAGGCGATGATCCTCATTATCGTGTGCTCGCTGGTTGGAGCGGTAGTTACCTTTATGGCAGCAGTTGGCGTATGAACAGTGGCATTACTCGTGTAGAGGATGCTGGTGATAGATTTAACTTCTATGGATCAACTGGTAGTTGCTATAGTTGCGGTAAGGAGAGTTATACTCTACGCATGAACAATGCTCACATTTGGACACAGTTGCAAGAACTACACGGTGACAAAGTTGAAATGATGCCAGAAGAAACAGACTGGCTAGCCATAGATTGGATTATTTGAGGCGATTATGAAAGTTAAAATAAGCTCTTATCCAAACAGACTCCGATCTCGTGTTTATGAGAACTATATGAGCAAGAAGTATGGTTATGTGAGTTGGCCCAATGAGCATTCACGATTTGAAAACACACTTGACTGGGTGGAAGATCGTATGCAAGATGTTTATAATGTGTTTAACTGGATTTGGTTTGATCGACGAACACAAAAAGTAAAAGTGCGTATTGATCCATGGGACACATGGAGTATGGATCATACTCTTGCTCCTATTATTTTGCCTATGCTAGTACAATTAAAGGAAACCAAGCACGGTGCTCCACATGTTGATTTGGAAGATGTACCCAAGGAACTACACGGTAAGAAACTTACCAAGAAGCAGAAAGAACAGGGCGAGGTAGATGACAAACATTTCGAACGCTGGGATTGGGTCTTGAACGAAATGATTTGGGCTTTTGAACAAAAGTGCCGTGAGGACTGGGAAGAAGATTATTACGGTCCATATATTGAAGGTGAAGGTGACGGAATCTTAGGCGGACATTTTGAATGGACAGACGACGAAGGTAGAAAGAAACACCAAGAACGTATGAGCAACGGTTTTAGACTGTTTGGCAAATACTACGAATCACTATGGGATTGAACAATTGACTTATAATTGTATTGTTTGTGATATACCTTTAGAAAAAATTGATGACCTACAACCGGTGGGAGGTTTACATTTCTTAACGTATGGCCATTATGGCTCTACATTTTTTGATCCATTAGATGGAAGCACTTTAAATATTTTTGTATGCGACAGTTGTCTTTCTCGTAAAAACGATAAAACAAGCAAAAGGAACCCCAATGAACATCCAACACGAACCACTTTTTGATACTGACAAGGTTTGCGAACTCTATTCTAAGAAAGATGGTGTTCCTGTTACCTATGTGTGTACCAGTGCGTTAAGAGGCGAAGCACGAGCAATGGATATCTTTTACAGAGAAACTCCACACCCTGAGTTTGGTAATCGGTACTTTGGTCTTTTTCGTGACGCATTTAATGATAATCTTATGATTACCAATGCTGACAAGATTGAACAAGCAGAGTTTGGTCTAATAGAAGATGATGATGGCAATCTACAGTACAGCGCACATCGCCATGATTATAAACGGTTTGAGAACGGCAATATGATTGACGGAGGTCGTGCTTATATTAAGTCAAGTATGTGTGAAGTTAAACACTACGTTGTTCGTGATGGTGAAATGGTGGAGAAGAAAGATGAGTAAAGATTATGTTGTTGTAACCTGTATTTTACAGAAAAGAGATATGTAGTGAAACTTGAGTACTGTAAGGATTGTAAGTATTTGGCAAATCTTATAGCACTGGGCTTGGGACCCAGATGTAACCATGGTCGTGAGGAAAATTTAGACAATTTGCCGCCAATAATTTCTGAAATAATAGACTGTAAAAATCGTGAAATGATGGAAAAGAAAGATGAGTAAAGATTATGTTGTTGTAACCTGTATTTCATCATATCGTATGCGTTACGTAATGCATAAGGATGATTTGCAGAAGATGAATCCTGATGCTGAAGTAGATATGGTTGAGTGGGCAAATAACACAGTAAATATGGAAGAGTGTGATGAGTTCTCACAGGAATGGATGGGCGAGTATATTGTAGATAACAATCTTATCTCTGAAGAAGAGATGTTGGAATTGTTCGACAAAGATAATGATTATCTTAAAGACTGGACTAAAGACAAAAAGATTGAATGGGTTAGAAAACAACTTGATACAGGAAAGGATGTATGATATAATGGGGTTTAATATTGAAATAGATTATGAAACAGCAGATAAAATCGTACTAGAGTTATTAAAAGATCAGTATAAGAGTTTGCGAAAAGATTTACAAAATAGAACTGATGATACAGAAATTTATGGTATTTTTTCATCAGACAAAGAAGAAGATATTGCTGAGATCGAAGAACATCTAAAAGGATATGAAAAAGTACTAAGTTATAATATGGAAAAAGAAAAATTTGAAAAATTAAAAAATGGCACGGATGAAGTATAGTGTGGTTGCAGGCGCATTATTTGGAGTGGAGTTTTGGCAAAAAGGTTGATGATTTTTCTAATTGCTTGTATAATAATATCAGGGTGTGTAATGCCGCCATTACTTAACGTAGTAAGCACCGCAAAAACTACCTGGGATATTGGAGCAATTATAAATGATGAAAAAACAACCACAGACCACGTGATCAGTGAAATAAAGCAGGAAGATTGTAGAACTCACAGGTTTTTAGACGGCAATCAGTATTGTGAAAAATCTCTACAACATAAACTCAACGAATACATTCAAACATTAGAAGAGGAATACTAAAATGGGTAAGAAAAAAGGCGGTAAGTCAAATGGATATATTTCTAAAGGCGAACGCCCTAATGTTAGTAAATCATTAACAAAAGCGATGCGTCGGGAGTATATGGCAAATTCTTTGCTTCGTATCATCAATCAACAGAAAGCATGGCGGAAAGGTAAGCGTGTAATGCTTACTGTGCCAAATACTGGCGGTGATGCTAAGAAGATGCCGTTCATTCGTGTTCCTGCTACTGAAGTATGGGGTGATCCAAAGAATTCTTCTTATAGGATGAAAATAAGTTCTGGTGAATAGATTTAAAAATTTATTTACATTTACACCATATAACATTATAATTGTGTTATTGATTATTGAAATCGTTATTCACATAGTTGAAGTTATTATAGATATAGGACAAATATTATGACACGAAATGAAATTTATGAAATTCTTCAAAAACATGTTGCTGATGTTGCTTTCACAAAAGTCGATGGTAGTGAACGAGTAATGCGTTGTACTCTGAAATCTGATCTTGTTCCAGCACCTGTTGACAAACCTGAAAGAAATAGAACAGTGAATGAGTCGGTTCTTCCAGTGTGGGATATTGATAAGAATGCATGGCGTTCTTTCCGTGTTGATTCTGTATCATCGGTACAGACAGTTATGGTATAAGGAAAAAAAATGAAATTTACAATTACAGGGCTGGACGAAGAATCTGGTTCTATTGATTCAAATGGCAATGTGGTTGGTGCTAAAGGCGGTACTGAAATGATGCGAGAGGGTCTATTCTCTCGTGTCAACATTCCAGATAATATCAATATCATCTCATCTCGTGTTCGTGAAGTTCCAAAAGATAAGAAGAATGTGTTGTGGTTGCACGATACTTGGTCTGATCCTGAAGTACAACATATTCGCGACCAATCATCTTTAGATCGATTTGAGAAACTTGTTTTCGTTTCTGATTATCAATGGCAGACATATCATCTTGCCCATCAGATTCCATATTCTAAATCTGTTGTTCTCAAGAATGCAATCGTGCCAATTGAAGAACACGAGAAACCAAACGATGGTGTAATCAATCTAATCTATCATACAACACCACATCGTGGTTTAGAACTTCTTGTTCCTGTATATGAGTATCTGTGGGATAATGGATGGAAAGATAAGATTCATCTTGACGTTTATTCATCATTCAATATCTATGGCTGGCCACAACGAGATGAACAGTATCGTGAGTTGTTTACTAAATGTAAAGAACATCCTGGTATCTCATATCATGGTACTGTATCAAACGATGAGGTTCGTGAAGCATTGAAGAAAGCACATATCTTTGCTTATCCAAACATCTGGCAAGAGACATCTTGTATTGCTGCTATGGAAGCGATGAGTGCTGGTGTGTGTATTATTTGCCCAAACTATGCTGCTCTTCCTGAAACGACTGCTGGTTTCGCAAATACATATCAGTGGCACGAAGATACTAATACCCATGCAAATCGGTTCGCTCAATTGTTTGATGCTGTGTTGAATGAATATTGGCATGATCAGCATACACAGAAACTCCAGTTCCAAAAGATTTATGCGAATAACTTCTTCAACTGGGATAACCGAGCAAGGGAATGGTCAAACTTTCTTGCAACCCTTTGATTTCAAACAAATTTTTTTTTAAAAAAACTATTGACTTATTTTTCTTTTCCATCTAAAATGTATATATGATGAGAGATGAAAGGAGTCATAATGGCTAAAAGTACTCTTGCTGTAAAACGAAAGAAGAAGGTTCGTTCTGGACCGAAATCTTTTGACACCAAGTATCTTGGTGATGAACCTACGTGGACAGATGTTGAAGTTACATCTATGGATATGTTAAAAGCATACAACTGGTACAACTATTTCTACAACCAGAAGGATGCTCTTAAATTGCTGTTCGATAATTATCCTCGTAACAAGAAAGAGGTCGCACAGCTTCGCAAGGTAAGCGATAAGATCAGCCCTACTGTCTGTTATCAGGCGCGTATGGTCGCGAACGGATGCAAAATGCCGAGCGAGAGTCAGGAGTTCTTCAATGATAAAATTGAAGGATATCTGAAACTCGCTAAGAAAGTTGTGTCTGAAATCAAGAAGCAGGAAAAACGAAAAGCGCCCGTCGTTTCCATTCAAGATCGTATTCGTGAGCAGATCAGTGAATACATTGCAGAATTAGAAAACGAGATTGATATTTTTACTGAAAACAAATATAAATCTGAGTTTGATATGTATGCATGGTTGCGTAGCAAAGAGGTTAAATCGCAACAGGCAAATGCTATCGCTGATCACTATGAACCTCTGCTGTCTGAACTGGAAGAGGTTAAGTCAAAATCTGACGAACAACTCACTGAAGGTTACTCTAATATGAAACCTCGTGGGGTAACTCGGTTCATCGATTTCGTTCGTATGATTGTAGATGATGCTCGTAAGCAATCACAGAATCAGAAAACGGTTCGTAAAACTCGCGCAAAGAAACCTGCGTCTTTACAAAAACAGATTGCTAAAGTGCAGTATCAAAAGGATGCTGCTGAGTTCAAGTTAGTCAGTATCAATCCTGCTGATATTATCGGAGCGAATCAGTTGTGGACTTTCAACACTAAGTACCGATTGCTCACTCGATATGATGCGTTGGGTCCTGCAGGATTTTCTATCAAAGGAACCACACTACAGGGTTACGATGAAGAGAACTCTGTTCGTAAGAAACTCCGTAAACCTGACCAAATTCTACCTCGTGTTCTGACTGGTGGTAAAAGAGTTATGAACAAAGTCATGGATGAAATAAATACAAAAGAAGCATCTATGAACGGAAGGTTGAATAAGGAAACTATCTTGCTCAAAGTAATTAAATGACACAAGCAAACAATGTAATCAAATTCCCCTTGCTGTCTCCAAACCCAAAGGTTATGGATAAGGAGCAGCTTGGAGATTTTATGGATGAGAATAAGAAAGCATTCATTGATGAGATAGTAGATCACTATGCTACACAGTTGATCAATAAAATCGGTATACATGGATTTCCTATCTTTGAAGATAGTTTCATTGATCGTTATTCGTTTACGATTGAGTGTCTTCGTTCAACGGTTTATGGTACTTTAAATATGCCACATCCATTGCAAAGTCACATCGATAAAGTATATGAAGTGTTAACGAATGAAGAGATTGATAGGATGAATTTTGTTTCAGAAACAGACGAAGAAGATATTGACTTCTAAATCATAATAATATATAATAATAGTATATTGAATTGAAACTGAGATAAAAAATGATACTCGTTGATTTAAATCAAGTTATGATTTCCAATCTTATGAAACAGATTGGAGGTAAAAACGTACCTATCGAACCTGACTTGGTTCGGCATATGGTACTCAACTCTCTTCGTCTATATCGTAATAAGTTTGGCGAGAAGTATGGCGAACTTGTTATCTGTTGTGATGATAAGAACTACTGGCGTCGAGATATTTTTCCATACTATAAGCATCATCGTAAGAAGGATCGTGAAGAGTCAGGTCTTGACTGGCATACGATCTTTGAAGTGCTCAATGGTATTCGTGATGATCTCAAAGAAGTTTTCCCTTACAAGGTAATACAGATTGATAGAGCAGAGGCTGATGATATCATTGCTACCATCTGTCATGAGTATGGGCATCTTGGTGTTACGAATGGATCATCTGAACCGATTCTGATTCTTTCATCTGATAAAGACTTTGTTCAGTTACAGAAGTATGCTAACGTTGAACAGTACAGCCCAATGCAAAAGAAGTTTGTGACGTGTAGCAATCCTGCTCGTTACATGCATGAGCATATTCTTCGTGGCGATAGAGGTGATGGTGTTCCTAACTTTTTGTCAGATGACGATACGTTCGTTGTTGATAAGAGACAGAAACCTTTGTCTGCTAAAAAGATCGATGGTTGGAACGGTCATTCACCGGAAGACTTTTGTAATGAAAGAATGCTTCGCAACTATCGACGCAATGAGCAACTTGTAAATCTTGATTTTGTACCTCAAGAGATTCAAGATCAGGTACTTGAAAAGTTTGAAAATTATAAATGTAATCGTAGAGATAAATTATTTAACTATTTTGTTCAGAATAGATTGAAAAATCTTATGGACGTGATTCAGGAGTTCTAAATGGCAATGAAAGAAAGTGTGGCTGAAATCTTAAAGAGGGTTTCAGATATTAAATCTCGAAAACAACAAATTGAAACGTTAAGGAAGGATCATAATACAACACTTGAAGCAGTGGTTGACATTTGTTTCAATCCAAAGCATCAGTTTGTTTTACCAGAAGGAGATCCACCATATAAAGCGCAACCAAAAGAATCGGATTTACAAACATCGTTGTATGCAAATGTACGTAAGTTTCGCATCTTTCTAAAAGATGGACCATATCCGGATATGAAATCTATCCAAAGAGAATCTCAGTTTGTTCAGTTTCTTGAATCATTGGATCCAGATGATGCAAAATTAGTATTAGCAATTAAAGATAAGAAGATGCCATATAAAGGTATCACACAAAAACTATTCGAAGAAGCATGGCCAACATTAGCATCAACATGGAAAACAGAGGAAAATAAATAAATGATTGTAATTTCAGTATTAGCATTATTTTTTGGATTATTTGTCGTTGATAACCAAGAATTTATTAAAGCCGTTGAAAAAGATGTAAACAACGGAGCAACATGGCATTATGTTGGTCCAACACCAATTGATCCAAAAGCAAAACAAATTCCTCTACAAGTAGAAAAAAACGATCCATATATTTTATGGAAGTTAAAGAAAGAGAAATAAACTAAAATGGGTAAGACGTTTCGGCGTGAAAAGTCATGGGACAATGAATATTCTTTTGATAAGAAACCCACTAAACGCAAACAAATTGTGAAGAAGTATCGTAAACCAAAAGCGAAAAAATATGATGAAGCCTATGGCGAAGAGAGCATTTATAATCGGTAACGGATCATCAAGAAAAGATTTTGACTTGATGGATCTAAAAGACAAAGGTACAGTATTTGGTTGCAATGCTCTTTATCGAGAGTTCAGACCAAATTATGATTTGCCAGATTACCTTGTGGCGATTGATGATAAGATAATAACGGAGATTGAATCTTCTGATTTTCCATCAAAAAGATTTATTGTACCTCCAAAAGATGAACAGTATGAACCCTTCGAGATTCATTGGAAGAAAAATGGTAAACCTGGTTTAACTTCTCGTTCCAATGCTGGTGTCAATGCGATGCTTGAGGCAATCAAGATGGGATACAAGCAATTGTTCATGTTGGGATTTGATTCGATGATTGTTGATAATAAAGTGGCATTATCAAATCTATTTGATGGTACGAATGCGTATGAAGAGAATACAAGAGCCTCGCTGGTCGATACTCGTAATCGACTAGATTATATTGGATGGTTGATTGAAAAACACGAAGATGTTGATTTCGTGTTTGTTTATCCAGAAAAAAATAAGTCATATCAACCATTGATTCGCAATTCATACAGAAATAATTTAGAAGAGTTAAAAAAATTATTGGAAAATCATTGACTTTTTTTTGTTTTTAAAGTATAATGAATATATATTCTAAAGGAGAAAAAAATGTATCATGATATTCTAATACTTGCAGGTCTAATATCTTTGGTTGGTCTTTCATTTTATCTTGGTCGTAAATCATATGATATCGATCATATGATCCAAGTATCACTTTCGATCCTTGCTAAGGATAATATTGTTGAATGTTATGAAAACGAAGATGACGATCTGGTAGTGTACGCTGGTACTAAGCGCCCTACAGAAGATGAGATGAAGAAGTTGTCTCCTTTTCGTTTTAATTATTAGTTTGAGGATTGATTGTGGATAATATATACGGAAAAATTCTAAAGAAAGATGGAAAAAAAGCAGCAGATAAGTGGTGGCGAGAAAAGAAAACTAAAGAACGACTGGAACAATTAGATAAAGATTATCCGATGGATAGACCAGTATTTGATAAAGGACAAACCGGTTCGATGTTCGGTGGGTCTTATATATCTAAAAAACCGAAAGATAATGGAGTTTATAATAAGAAAAATACTTGGGGAAAAAATACTTGGGAAAAAAATATCAAAAGTAGGAAAACGAAACGATGAATATCTTTGCAGTGAGTGATTGCCCACAAGAGTCCGCTCGTGCTCTGTGTGACAAACACGTAGTGAAAATGGTTACCGAATCAGCACAGATGTTATCAACAGCGCATCGTATGCTCGATGGTGTTATGGAAATGCGACCATCTAAATCTGGTAAGCGAATGATCAAATACTGGAAACTCGATGGTCCACTAGAAGACGTTCTAATGAAAGCAGTCCATATGGGTCATCCTTGTACCGTATGGACCATGCAGTCAACAGAGAACTACAAATGGCACGTACAGCATTATATGGCTCTTGCTGTAGAATACAATCGTCGGTATGGTAAAACACATGGTGCTTGGTCAAATAAAGGTATTGGTTGTTATCTAATGGCGCCTCCTCGTAATATTCCAGAAGGTCCACGAACTCCATTTGCGATTGCTATGAAAAACTTTCCAGAATGTATCGTAACAGATGATCCTATTCAATCGTATCGTAACTACTACAATGTAGCAAAAGCATCGTTTGCCAAATGGACTAATCGTCAAGTTCCATACTGGTATTTGGGTAAAACAGCATAATAATAAATACAAATAAGGAGGTGCAATGCCTACATATTCTTTTATTAATGAAAAAACTAAAGAAGAGTTTACTGAATTCATGTCTATGGCTGAACGTGAGGCATTCCTTTCTGACAATCCACACATCCGTCAACTCCCTTCAACACAGATGAATATCGTTGCTGGTACATCAGTGAATAAATCACTGCGTACTGATGATGGTTGGAGGGAACAACTTGCAAGAATCGCCGAGGCTAATCCAAATAGCAAACTCGGCGAGCAATATGGTGCAAAATCTGTTAAGGCTGTTAAGACCCGTGATGCAGTAGAGAAATGGAGAAAGAAAAGAGCCGCAGATACTTTGTAATGATTACCTAGGAGGTATCATGTACAATCACTCTAACTTAGCTTTTGTAGAAGATAACTATAACTTTTTTGAAGAAAAACTATCAAGAAAACAAAAACGTAAAGCAAAAAAGAAAGGTGTTAACACAGGATTGAACTTAAAAAATATCGAACCAAAAACAAAAAACCAATCAAGAACGTTCGATGAATACCGTAAAGATAAACACTTGTTACTTCAAGGATTGGCTGGTACTGGTAAAACGTTTATCTCAATATATCTTGCTTTAAAAGAAATCCTAACACATTCATCTACTAAACAAAAGTTAGTCATTGTACGATCAATAGTCCCAACAAGGGACATGGGGTTTCTACCAGGAAACCAAAAAGAAAAGATGAAAGCGTATGAGCAACCATACTATAACATCTTTACAGAATTATTTGGACGCGGAGACGCATATGAAACGATTAAAAGTCGAGGAATGGTTGAGTTTATATCTACATCCTTCATACGGGGAATTACTCTTAATGATTCTATTGTTATCGTCGATGAATGTCAGAACATGACATTCCACGAACTCGACTCTATTATAACTCGCATCGGTGATAACTGTCGTATTATTTTTTCCGGTGACTTTAGACAAAGTGATTTACAGAACATGAGAGAAGGTAGTGGATTATTATCATTCATGAAGGTATTAACATCAATTCCGTACTTTAAAACAATTTATTTTAATGAGGATGATATCGTGCGTAGCGAACTTGTGAAATCTTATATTATGGCTAAAATCGATCATGCAATTTATACATGAAGATAGATTTGAAAAGTACGACATAGAAGCAATCACGACGGAGGAGGGTCGCAGGTATCGAGTACCAAATGGACCTTCCGAAGTCTTATACGAATCAGTAACGACTGCGCTCGGCAACCTTCCTGGAAAGAAAGAAGGATTGATGGAGTGGCGCCGAAAGGTTGGTGAAGCAGAAGCCAATCGTATCAGTCATCAATCAGCATCTCGTGGTACTGCTGTTCATAAGATGCTCGAAGACTTTATCGATAATGTAAGTTTAGAAGACATCATCAAAGGGCAGATGCCAGATGCTGTTCAAATGTTTTTTAATATTCAACCAATTCTTTTACAATCAATACAAAAAGTGTTCATGCAGGAGTGCGCTCTATTCAGCCATGAGTATCGATTGGCTGGAAGAGTAGACATGGTTTGTCAAATCAATAATAAACTAACCGTGCTTGATTTTAAAACATCTCGTAAAACAAAAAAACGAGAATGGATTGAAGACTATTTTCTACAGTGTGCAACATACTCATATATGATAGAAGAGATGTATGGCGAGAGAGTAGAACAAAATATCATATTGATTGCTGTTGAAGGGGATTCACCACAAATCTTTATGTCGGACCCATATAAATATAAAGAACATGAATTTTTCACATCCAGATTGATTGGATAAAAAATGAAAACAATAATTACCATAATCACTGTGGTATTGTTTTCTTGTAATGTATATGCTCATCCACCTATTGGTCCAACAAAGAAAAATATTATATGTGGTCCAAGTGATGATGTTATGAATAAATTGAATCAGTTTGGTGAAAGTAGTTTTGAATTTTTTGGATTTAGTTCTGGACCTAATGATAAACCAAACGATAAAATAGTGTTGAGTATTTTTCGTAATATTAAAACAGGTTCATTTTCGATAGTCGAAACGCACATTGAAAAAGTATCATGTATCATAGCAACGGGTCATGGTGAACCTGAAAAAAATAAAGGACCAAAATTATGAACGCAATGTTGAAGTGGTGGATTCAGTTTTCGTTGACCGCATTTGCCACTGGTCTGATGTATCACTATGATTGGTGGGAGATGATGTATGATGCTGATCTTACAAAGATCAGTTTTCTGATTATTTTTATCTTCGTTCTATCTACACTTTCTGTTGGTTGGTTAAGTTCTCGATCAACATGGGAACTGACAAATGATAAGATCGTTGATTATGTTTCATTTGCTGCAGAAGCAATGACACGTCTTGGTATGATTGGTACTGTTGCTGGATTCCTTCTTATGCTTGGTACAGCGTTTGAGACGCTTGATGTATCAAATGTTAAGAATGTTCAAGATTCAATTCAGGCAATGGCAGTTGGTATGAGCACCGCTCTGGTAACTACGTTAGTTGGCCTTGTTTGCTCAACTCTCACACAGATTCAGTTGGTGGTGTATGAAAACAGTGAACAAAACGAGTAGATATAAAAGCACACTTGGATTCGTTGATTTACTATTCAATCTGCTGATTGGATTCGTATTTCTGTTTCTGCTTGCTTTCATTCTAATCAATCCAGTTGCTAAGAAGGATACCTTTGAACCAAAGGCTGAATATTTGATTGTTCTAAAATGGAATGATGAAAGCGGTAACGATATTGATTTGTGGATAAAGGATGATGCAGATAACATCGTAAGTTTCCGTAGTAAAGATATCGCTCTAATGAATCTCGATAGAGATGATTTAGGCCAAAAGAATGATACACTTAATACTTCAGTTGACAATAAACCACAAGAGAGTAAAGAAGAAATCTTCGTTAATCGTGAAGTGATTAGCATTCGTTCAAAATCAGATAGATCGTTTTCGGTAACCACACATTACTACGACGGTTATGGAATAGAGAAAGATGTGACTGTAGAGATCATTCAAGTGAATCCATATAAGATTCTTAAAGTCAAAAAGTTCGATCTTGAAGAGAAAGGCGTCGAGAAGTTTGTAGCGTCATTTGATGTTCGAAATGGTAACGTTATTTTTACAGACAATGAGACAAGAATTGCAACATCAAAACAAATGTATATGAAGTACGGCGCGCCATGATTATGATGTTCACAACCACAAACCTGATGATCTTATGGATCGTGACAGGCGCAATCTGCTTTCTTCCTTTTATTGTACAAAAGACATGGTTGAGGTATGCTGCCGTACCATTCATTCTATTTTCTGTCTTTTTATCATTTCAGGTTAACGAGCAGTTCATTGGTCGAGCCAAATACGAGATGCCGAAAGATGAGTTTATTTTTAAGTCATATTCAGTGACGAAGGTTAACGGGCAGAAATATATCACTATGTGGATCATCGATGATACCGACGATAAACTGATTCGATTCGAGTGGTCCGAAGAAAAACAGAAATCTCTCAAAAAGGCTCAAAAACGAGCAGCGGCTGGTATTCCTCAGGTCGGTAAATTGAAGAAAAAAGAGGGTAAAAAGAATCAGCGTCTTGAAACGTCTGATCAAATTTTCGTCTTTTATGACTTCCCAGTTCAAAAAATATTCCCTAAAAACGCTAAGTAGTTGATTTTAAACAAAACTTTTTTTAGTTTTTATTAAAAAAACAGTTGACTTATTTCTCAGCATAAGTTATTATACACTTATGATGATTGATAAGGAGATTGAGATGACTAAGTTTGTGAACAAGAATTTCCAATTTGACGGTATGTACCTCAACTACGTCGGACCCTTTGCTGGTCAGAAGACATACGATGAGGTCTATGGTGCAGACAAGATCCACCCTAGTCGAATTGGTATGCCGAAAGAAGCCTTCATTGCTCGATTCAAGCGTGGTGGCATGGTTGCTTTCAAAAAGTTCTTGTGTGAAAACTTCACGGTTGAAGAATACCTTGCGCTGTTAGAAAGTGGTTTGGCTCCTCTCCAGGCTCTTCAGACTAAGGGTTACGTATCTCCCCATGTCGCTAAGATCCTCAAACAGCGTGGTTATCCGATGACTCCCGCTGGTATGGACCAGATGATTGCTGACGACATTGCGTTGAGATTATGAGAAAACAAAAGAAAATTCGCCTCGCCAAGATGCTGTTCACTAAGGATAGCGCCTTCAAGCCCCGTGTTGTCCGGGATAGGACGAAGTACACTCGAAAAGAAAAATACAAAAAAGTTCTAACCTATTGATTTTAAACAAAACTTTTTTTAGTTTTTATTAAAAAAACAGTTGACTTATTTTTAAAAACAAGATATAATGTATATATGATGAGAAAACAGAGAGAGATGAACATGATTGAAGTTGGAACAGAAGTTATCGGAAACTGGGGTGCGATGTATCCTATCTCAGAAGGTGTTGTTGTCGCTGTTACTGAAAGCGGATACACCGTAGAATGGGCAGAGGAAGACGAGTACTCTGGTGCTGAAACGATCACCTGCTCTTATCCTTTCGGTGAAATCAAGCGTGAAGGTGAAACCTCCATCAACGGTTCTCCTATTGGAGTCTTCGTTAAAGAAGATGTAGAGGTAATCAATGACGATATCAAGATGGATTCGTCTAAGCCTGCATACATTATTAAAACAAAATAATGCATTTTAAGGGTTGACTTATTTTTAAAAACAAGATATACTGTGTATATGATGAGAAAACAGAGAGAGATGAACATGGAAAAGTTTAAAAGCATGATTGAACTGGTCTTCGAACTTTCGGAAATTTGTGAAATTCCCGAGATTCAGAAACAGCGTGAAGACCTAATCAAGCAAATGTGGATTGAATTTCCCCGCGAATGTGAAATGATGGGTCTCACTGACGGATTGAAAGGTTGATTCAAATGAGCATAGCAAAAACGATCCTTGAACAGATTAGGATGATTGACCCGATGGCTACTTGGGCTTGGGGCGCTAAAGATATGGTTGCCATGGAAGATGGTTTGCGGTTTAAAACCACTGGTATGGTAAAGAATAAAGGTTATGTGACCATCAAACTGAACGGTCGTGATCTATACGATATTGAGTTCGGTAAGGTTCGCAAGTTTGAATACAAAGTGTTAAAACGTGAAGAAGACGTTTTCGCTGAAGATATGGTGAAATTCGTTGATTCGATGGTAGGTTGAAAAAATACAAAAAAATTCTAACCTATTGATTTTAAACAAAACTTTTTTTGTTTTTATTGAAAAAAACAGTTGACTTATTTTTAAAAACAAGATATACTGTGTATATGATGAGAAAACAGACACACACCACGAAAGAGAGAATTGAGATGACCAAATCTGAAATCCGTAAACTGATCGCTAAAGAACTTGAAACGGGCATTAAGATTACTGTATTACCCGCTTCAAAGAAGAAAGTGAAGACTTTCCGTAATTCTTCCAGCGTTACCAATCGCGGCCGTAAGCAAGTAAACCTTGCTTCTATGGGTTACTATGCGGGCCGAGCATAAAAATATCAATGGATACTCGTCGAACGTTTGATTTCCGACGAGTATCCAAAGATATAATTTTTTTTAAAAATAATGCATTTTAGGGGTTGACTTATTTTTAAAAATAAGATATACTGTGTATATGATGAGATGAAAAAAGGAGTATATGATGTCTCGTGATTACTTTTCTATCGGCTACGATTCTGAGTTTCAGTTCGAGAAAGCCACTAAGAAATCGTTTCAACCTGAAACGATGATTGACGACATGGCTATGCCCTGTGAGACTTGTGAACACGCTCAGAAGTGTGAAGCTGGTTTCCTAGAGTGTTCTGCATTCCGTTCGTGGGCTTCCACGGGCAAGTTTGTAGACAGCGATGTCCAACGTTACGTTCGCGCTGTAAAGTAGCGAACGATTAGAGAGATTTCTGGCACCTTCGGGTTAGGGTTAAGAGCCACTGCTAATCTCTCTTTTTAGACCTTTGATAGGAGATATATAATGAAAAACGAACATATGAAACTCGAAATTCTTGGTAACATGTCTGGTCTTTCTGAGCAGATTCGCCAGAAACTGAACGTGCTTACTGCTCTTGATCAAGACACAACCACCACTGGATCACACGATTTACACGATCAGTTGATGACGTTTGTCAAGACTCTTGATGCTCTTGATGGTGTTCTCGAACGTTCTGTTAAGATTTCTGGAGGTTGAGTAATGAGCACCTACACGTTCGAAGACTACGATCTCTACACGATTGGATATGACTTTGCCAACCGCAAAGATCAGACGATGGTGGTCCGTGCGCCAAATACACGAATCGCACGAGAACTTGCTAAATGGCGGTTCGGCGAAGACTTTCCATATAAAATACATTTTATTGAAAAAAGTGATTTTAGGGGTTGACTTATTTTTAAAAACAAGATATAATGTATATATGATGAGAAAACAAACGGAGACTCAAATGAGCAACACTGAAATCAAAACCTCACTTCGTCGTTATCTTGACCACATTTATACTGACTACACAGAATGGATGAATCGTGGCAAGTTTGGCAAGATTGAAACGAAAGAACGCATGATTGCCGACTTTACAGAAAGTCTGTCATTCAAGATGGGTAGCAAATATGTCAAGGTTGTTCAGAAAGGTTCTGTTCACTCGTTCATTGTGAACACCCACGATGACCCAAAGTTTGCTTTTGGCGACATTCTGAAAGCCGCAAGTTGGAAAACTCCTGCTCGGAACTTTGCTCGTGGCAACATCTTTGACGAAACTTATAGCGCCAGTTGGACTGGCGCTTAATCTTTTTTAAAAATAACTATTGACTTTTTTATCAAAATAAGTTATAGTTATTATATTGATTGAGTGAAACAACCTAACAGGAGATATATTATGGTTGCAGCAGTTGAAACAATGGCATACGCAGGTGAAGTTCCGTGGCACGGTCTTGGTGTTCCGGTCAGTTCTGATCTGACTCCAGAGCAGATGCTCGAAAAGGCTGGTCTTGACTGGGAAGTCGAAGTTCGTGACATGACCGTTACTGGTTCTGATGGCGAACAAATCGTCGTTCCTGGCAAGAAAGCTCTCTACCGTTCTTCCGATGACAAGTTCTTTGACGTTATCGGCGAAGACTGGAATCCGCTTCAGAATACCGAAGCATTCGATTTCTTTAATGACTTCGTTGCTGCTGGCGATATGGAAATGCATACCGCTGGTGCGTTGACTGATGGTTCCCGTGTATGGGCACTTGCGAAGGTCAATGATGCTTTCGAAGTGTTTAAGAACGATGTTGTTGAACAGTACCTTCTGTTCTCTAATCCTCACAAGTATGGTCAGACCATTGACGTGAAGATGACGCCGACTCGTGTCGTTTGCTGGAATACGCTTTCGATGGCTCTTCAGGGTGTGACTAACTACGCTGTGAAGGTCAATCACCGTCGTGTCTTCGACGCCGATGAGGTGAAAGCACAACTCGGTGTTGCTAAGGAGAAGTTGGATACCTACAAGGAGGCTGCTCAGTTCCTTGGTTCCAAGCGGTTCACTAACGATAACATCGTTGAGTACTTCAATCGTATCTTCCCTGTTACCTCCAATGCGAAGGGCAAGGAAAATGCTGTCTCTCGTAACTCTAAAGAGGCAATGGAAGTTCTTCACACTCAGCCTGGTGCAGAGTTTGGTGCTGGTACTTTTTGGGCGGCATTCAATACCGTCACCTACATGACCGACCACACTCTGGGTCGTTCTGACGACACTCGCCTAACCTCTGCTTGGTATGGTTATAACTCCAAACTCAAAGCAAAGGCTCTTGAAACTGCCATTGAGATGGCTGAAGCCGCATGATAGTATAATAGGAGTGCCCAGTGTCCCGTTTAGCAGCGGCGACACTGGGGTATTCTTTACCATAAACAGTAACTTTTTTTGAACATTTCTCATGATTGTATTTGTAAGGTCCACGTTTTTTGCCAGTTATTTTAGATTTCTGTTTTTCAATAGACTGTTTGGAACGTTTGTGTCCTTTTTGAAAACAACCTTTAGTTGGAGACCTTCCCTTACATGCTTCCGATACTTTCTTACTATACTCTTCGGATTGCATGTAACTGGTATCTCTGTTCTTAGAACGAAGTATATTACGTTCAGAATCAGTTATTTGACCACTGAGTGATTTCCATGCGCAATAATCTTGCCAACGACCGTGTTCTTCATAGAGTTTTTGATGTGCTTCGGCATGTTCTTCTACAGTCAAACGAACAAGATTTGATGGGTCGTCAGTACCACCTATGTGTTTAGGAATGATGTGGTGATTGTGATATATAGTCATATGCTGGACCTCCTTTACAGGTTTAGAGTTAGTGGGAGTTGCCTCTCCGCGACTAACACTATTTATAATAAACAAGATTTCGGAGTTTGTTATGAAAAATAAACTAGCATCCATTATGTTTTTCACATCAATCTTAATGATTGACCAAGCAAACGCTGAAACATTATCTGGCACGATCATTGAAACACAACCCTTGACTCGAAACACAACAGTATCGATACCATATGAAAAATGTGATATGATAAGAAAGGTAATCCCGATCACAAAGGGTGCGAACCAAATCTATAACACAGATGATATCTTTCAAAGGATGTTCAAGAAAGTCACTGCTCCAACAGCGACGATCTATGTTGAGGAGTGTAAGACTCTACACCGCACAGAAGTCCAAACGGTGCTTGAAGGATTCCTTGTGACATATGAACTTGGTGGTAAAGTGTATCAAACAAGAACTAAGTTGAAACCGGAAAGCGATAAGATCGATGTTAAAATCTCTCATTCGATACAGTAAGTTTACGCCTCTGTTACTCATTCCTACAGTAGCGTATGGTGAATGTAACTATGACCGCGATGTCTCTTCTGTTCATGTAAAGAAGATTGAACAGACGAATATTGAGAAGCGGAAGGTAATTGACTTTCATGGTGCAAAGAAATGCCTTATTATTATTCGCAGCAAGGTCGATGGTGAATGGCATCGTGGTATTTCTTCGTTCGTGTTTGATACATCCATGGCTGAAGACGAGGCGTGTGATAGGGCTATTACAAGAGCCAAAGATTCTATCTATCGCCGAGTGTCGCCTGAGATGTTTTCATCAACAACATCTATGAAGTGTAATACAAAGATTGGAAAGACTGATAATCAACTCAAGATTCCATTACCCCATCGATTGCCGAAGTATGGTGAGGTTCAGGAAGTTGTTTTGAATAAAAAATGTAAGTTAGTAGAAGCAACAGTTCAATATGGTGAAGGATATAGACTGAAAGGTTACAAGGAAGTTTGTAATGATTAAGGTTATTGTTGGTGTTGTTATTGGTGTTGGTTTAGTATATACTATGCCTGAATGGATGCCATATACTGATCAAGTATATGACAAGTTTTGTGGAGTTAAAAATACAGAATGGAGGATTATAAAATGAAGAATATTTGTGTGATTGCTGGAGCGTTATCTCTGGCTGCGTGTTCATCTACCACACCTGAGATGGTAGCGAACAAAGAGATGTTTGAGTATAAGCAGAAGCAAGTCAAGGAAACTACATCTTCGATTCCAAGTTGGTTCCTTGAGAACCATGAGGATAAGGATGTGGTATTCTCTGTTGGTACGGCAACGATGCCTGATCTACAGTTATCAATCGATATCGCTCGATTGAATGCAAAGGAGCAACTGGCAGATCGTATCTATTCTAAATTGCGGAGTCAGACAAAGACATACACTGCTAAGATCGGCGGTGATGATTTTGATGTTGCTGTACTTAATGAAGTAGAAAAGGCGACGAAGAACATTGTTTCTGATGCTGAAGTCAATGGATACGAGCAGCGTAAGATTGAAGTCATTCCTAATGGCATTCAGTATAGTTCATATGTTCTTCTTGCATTCGACTCTAAGGAAGCAGCAAAGATCATTCGTAATCGTCTAATGACCGTTCGTGCTATGCAGTCTAAGTTTCAGTCTGAGAAAGCATGGAAAGAACTAGACAAGGTTTCAAAGGAGGTTAAGGATGAAGAAAAGACTTCTCTTCGTGCTGCCGCTGGTCTTCCTGAGTCAACCAGCAAAAGCGATTGAGCCTGTATCGATCATTGCTACTCTTGCTGGTGCTGTTCTCTCGCCTGTAATCTGTAAAGAGATTAAGTGCAAGGAAGACAACTACATCATTATCGATAGGTCTAAGGATAAGAAACGTCTGTTGGAAATGCGAGATACCTTTGAATGGGATAAAACTGAAAAATCTATTGACAATGATAAAAAAGTAAATTATAATAAATAATATGTTACGTTGAAGAGGAGCGAAAGCTAGACAGGACCGGGGTGCAAATCCCCGCACCTCCACCAAAAGCACATCGGGCACCGAAAGGTTCCTTTCCTAGGCTGGGTATAAAGAATCTCGGTGTGCTTTTGGGGGTGTGCTAGGATCGACTGATGGTGTATAGCGAATTGGAGTAACACGGCTGACCGCGTAATAGGTCAAACACTATAATTGTCGCAGCAAACGATAATTACATTGAGGATTACCGCCTAGCGGCTTAATCTTTCTTGGGTTTGGCAGTTTTCCTAGAAACAGAAAAACTGCCATTATAAATAAATCGAAGCAATAATTGCTTTACACACAACACACAGGAGACCCGCCATGCACTTTTTCGAAAGTCTAATCAAATATTTTGAACTTATTGGAACTGCTAAAGCTGCAGAAGCCTTAGCACGTGAGGGTATGCATACTGATGCCCAAAGACTAATGCGTCAACGTTTATTGAAATATTAACACACACAACACACAAAGGAGTAAAGACTATGACTAAGAACCCATACGAAATTCGTTTTGACCTATTGAAAATGGCTAAAGATATGCTTGATCGTCAATATGAGCAATCAGCAGCAATGGCATGGGAAACTATGACCAAAGCAATGGAAACGAACGAGTCACTTTATAAAGAAGTTGACAAGTACGTTCCTAAGATGTTTTCACCTGAAGAGATTATCGATCAGGCTGAACGTCTTCAGAAGTTCATTAATAAGAAAGACTAATAAATACTAAGGGTCACTACTTAATAAGTGCGCGAGGGGTCACGGTTAGCCCCTCATTTTTTATGTGTATTCTAATGATGTTATAACATCATCGGATATGGTTGTGGTATAACTTTCTCCGGAGAAAATTAAACTTTCTCCTACATTTTCTTCTACTTTACCTTTACCCTTACCTTTATTTGATTTTGTCTCTTCGATTACAGGATCTGGTTCTGGACCTAAGATATTTGAAAGATCGATACTTTCATCTTCTTCTATTCCAAATCCAGATAAACTCATTGTACTGTTCTCTGCATTGTTATTGTCGCCGCTGTTTCCAGGAGCATCTTGGTCACCATTACCAAAACCGTTATTAGCACCAGTACCAATGGTCCAATCTTCGTATGTAACACTGCCAGTAGAATATGTTGTTTCAGTATTCGTTTCAAACTCCGATGAAGATGTACTATTTGATTCACCGAATTCTGTTTCTGTGGTACCATCGAAATATACAATCGTATAGACTGGTGTCTCTGTAGTGGTTGTTACTGTTTCTGTATTATATGTTTCTACTGTCGTAATCGTTTCTGTTGTTATATCTTGTTTATTCCTACCATCTTTTTTCGTATCAAATTCTGAACTAACTTCGCTATCAACAAGCACAGGGTCTAGTATATTTGTTTCCGTGACTGTATTATATGTGGTAATGATGTTAGGTTCTTCTGTCCCTGTATAGATAATCTCTGAACGTGTGGTTTCTTCTGGCTCTTTATCGTAGATATTTTCTTCAATCGTAGGTTCGCCATACTCGATTTCAGTTGTACCATCTGAATATGAAATGGTGTAAACTGGTGTTGTGATAGTTTTTTCAGAAACGGTTTCTATCATCGTATCTGTGTAGTTTCGAGTAACCTCTACATTCGTAATGTTATTCTCTAAATCATTTTCTTTTTGTGTATCGTCGATATAACTCGTGTTTGTATTTGTTGAAATGATACTGGTTGTTATCTGTGTTTCATAGTTAGTTGTAACTTGAACCGATTCGTATTGTACTATCTGCTCGGTTCTTGTATCAGTTCTTGTTTCAGTTGTTTCTTGTTTATTGATTGTGGTTTCACCATCTTCAATTTCAGTTGTGCCATCTGAGTATGTAATCAGATAAACAGGTGTGATTGATGTCGTTGTAGTTACTAATGTGTTATACGTATCTGTGTATTGACGGTCAGTAGTAATTACTTCACGATTGTTCTCTAAATCATTTTCTCTTGATACATCATCTTCATAAATTGTTGATAACAGAGTTTCTTCACCACGTGATGTATTGGTTGTTGTCTCAAATGTTGTTGTTGTTGAGACAATTGTTTTCTCAAATTTTACTGGCGTTTGAATTACAACCTCAATAGGCGTTTCAATATTAACAACAGATTGATCATCTCTTCGATTGTCTCTATCCACTGATACAGTCTGTGTTCTACTATCATAAGTTGGAACTTCGTTTTGATAAAATGGTGTTGGTGGAATAATCCCAACGGTTGGATTTGAGTCTAATCCAATTTGTGTAAAGTTTTCACTGAAAACATCTCCACCTTCAACAGAATCACCACCAGCTTCAGTGTTAAAATCTGCTAAGTCGCTACCATCATCTTGTTTACTTTCTGATGAATTGTCATACGGATTACCATTATAAGAACCTGATCTTGCAAGATGTTCTAACGGTAAATCAAAAATTTCACCAATCTCTTCAAAAGATAATGTTGTAATTTCTCCAAGACCGCCCTCAGCAGTTGCTTTTACCGTTTGACCTTCTTGATTCAATACAATCACATTACCAAACAAATCTGTAATGATAAGTTCACCAACTGTTCCATCTGCTTCTGCCATTAGTGTAAATGTTGTTTCACCTTCGAAGATTTTTACACCAAGTTGCGTTCCACGAATACCAATCGTCGCAACAGGTGTATTCAGTGTCATGGCGTTTGGATCAGTTTTAGCAATATCGCCACTGATGTATACAAAAATACCAGACACTAAATCAATGGCAAAATTTCCTTCCTGAGTGGAAGGATCATATACCATTTCGTCTAATGTGATTTTACCATTTTCAGTTACAACAAGAGTAGATTTATCTACAAACTCGATTGTTGTTCCGGAATTTTCATCTGTAATGATTATATCATTCGAATCAACTGTGTCGCCTTCGGATAACTCGACAATATCGCCATTTGGTTTCTCAACCTTTGCGGATCCTTCAAGAGTCGTTATCGTGCCAATAGCCATTTTTTATCCTTTCTGTATATTTATTATAAATATATTGACTTCTATTCACAATAAGAGGTATAATAAAACAATGGAAGAGATTGTAACAGTAATCTCTTCGTTATGGCCGATTGCCGTGGGATTTGTAACATTAGTCATTGTTTTAGCAAAAATGCATACATCAATTGAAGTGCTTCAAGAAAAGGTGAAAACCCTTTTCGAAATAGTTAATAAAAAATAGTTGACATTTTGTATTATTCAGTTTATAATCAACTTATGAAAAGGTTGATAGTAACTATATTTGTTGCTTTGTGTTTTTCTCAAACCGCTGCAGCATACGATGATAATGACAATGTAACTTGTCTGGCATTGAATATCTATCATGAGGCTCGAAATCAGCCAGTGGTGGGTCAAGTCGCTGTCGGGCAAGTTACATTGAATCGTGTTAATGATTCAAGATTTCCAAATAACATCTGTGAAGTTGTTATGCAGGGTCCACATAAGAAATCTTGGAAAGACAAAACGAAGATGATTCCGGTTAGAAACCTTTGTCAGTTTTCTTGGTACTGTGATGGTAAGTCAGATACTATAAGAGATATCGAAACCTATAGAGAGATATACAGACTTGCTATTGTTCTGATTGCGGAGTGGTCGATTGATATCACAAATGGTGCTACTCACTATCATGCTTACTATGTAACACCAGCATGGGCTAAAACTAAAACACGCACAGCAAAAATTGAAGATCATATATTTTACAGATGGGAGAAATAATGTTAAGTAGACAAAATTTTTCAATGGAAATTGAAGAAATGGTTTATCAGTTGGATATTCCATATATGGACGCAATCGTTCATTACTGTGATAAGACAGGTATGGAAATCGAAACTGCTGCTAAACTTTTAAATCAAAAAATAAAAGAAACGATTGCTTCAGAAGCAAGTGATCTAAATTTAATGAAAGAAAAGATTAATAAGTTACCAGTATGATGGCATATGATTTGAATGAAGGTTTTGATGCTTACAAAACGTATCTTGCGTTGAAGCAGCATTTTACCAGTGATTATGATTACTTTAAATATAATGGAAAGATTCGTGCGAATGTCGAATCTTTTCTCAAGAGGAATGATAAGTTTTTCTTTCGCAAGTTACAAAAGAAATATGATAAGAATGAACTTGTAGAATTTTTCGTAAGTAACTTTTTAGTGAGTGATAATTGGATTGGCAATCTTATTTCAAAAGAAAGCGAGGACAATTATGTATCCTACAAAAAAAGACAAGAGAGTCTTTCGTATATGTTTAGGAGTGATGTTGATTGTTTGGTCGACTTTAGTCGTCTTCATGATAAATCATTAAATGATCTATTAATCGTCGAGGACAATAATCATCCACAATTGTTAAAACTTTTTCTTCAAAAGAAAATATGTATTGAAACGATGATTATCCTCGACGATATCCTTCACTTCACTCGATACTGGAATGCGAAACTTGATGATATAGTATGGGAGGAAAAGAAGAAACAGATACAGAAATACCGACAGTTTTTACACTATGATAAATTTGAATATCGAAAAATCTTGAAAAAAGTTATTGACAATGGTGAGAAAATATAGTATAAATAGAATATTATATGATGAATATTGTGGACAAGTAAATATACAAACATACATCGAAATACGGAGAAATACATATGACTACATCTTTTAAAGACCTCAAGCGTTCACGCAAATCTGTTTACGACAAGATCATTTCAGAGACAAACAAACTTCAAAGTAGTTCTCAACAAGGCGGTGCTGATACTCGTTTCTGGCAACCAGAAGTCGATAAGGCAGGTAATGGTTATGCTGTGATTCGTTTCCTTCCTGCACCAAAAGGCGAAGACCTTCCTTGGGTGCGTTTGTTCTCTCATGGTTTCCAAGGTCCAGGTGGCTGGTACATTGAGAACTCGCTTACGACTCTCAATGAGAAAGATCCTCTTGGCGAGTATAACTCCACTCTTTGGAATCGTGGTGACGAAGCTGGTAAAGAACAGGCTCGCAAGCAGAAGCGTCGTCTGTCTTATATCTCAAACATCTATATTGTAAAAGATCCTGCTCATCCTGAAAACGAGGGTAAGGTATTCCTTTACAAGTATGGTAAGAAGATTTGGGATAAGATCAACGACCAAATGAACCCTGAGTTCGAAGATGAAGATCCAACCAATCCTTTTGATCTTTGGGAAGGCGCTAATCTCAAACTGAAGATTCGTAATGTCGAAGGTTATCGTAATTACGACAAGTCAGAGTTTGATAAAGTTTCAGCTCTATCAGAAGAAGATGATGAGCTGGAAAAGGTCTGGAACTCACAATACTCCCTACAAGAGTTTCTAGATCGTAAAAACTTCAAGACCTATGCCGAACTACAGGCAAGACTAAATCGGGTTCTTGGAGCCACAGCAGTATCCTCAACTGCTGACGAAGTTGACGAGGAAGTTTTTGAGGAGCCTCGTCAAGTTCAATCCGCGAAGGTTCAAGAAGAGGATCAACCTTTGAGCGAAGAGTCATCTGATGATAGCTTAGACTTCTTCAAACAGCTAGCAGAAGAAGACTAATACAAAATAGCGCAATGCGTTTTGGAGAGGGGATCCGCTGGGTCCCCTCTTTTTTATGCGCCTGTAGCATCCATCGATGGATATAATGTCATTTGTCTTCTTGCTGCAGGAGCACTGTAACCATTACCACCACCATTGACTGTGGTTGGAGCGTTTGTTGATGCATCTACTGTTGTAGGTGCTGAAACATTATTAACGATGATTGGTCGTTGACCAGATCCTTGACCGAGTTGTTGCGAAGATTCTGGAATTCCACGTGGAACAACTCTCCCCGAAATATCATCAGGATCAGCAGCTCCCTCCTTATATGCTGCCGGCGGGGGGCCTCGCATAACGACAGCGGCGCTGTTACGCATTTGTTTTTTAGGAGCAGTATCTTTCAATTCTGTCGATTCAAGTAATGCTCTAGCTTGATCCATTGTTAATCCAGCAAGAGGTCCACTAACTATCCTGTCACCGGGACCAACAATTGAATTCCAAAAACCACTTCTTTTTCCTTCTTCAGTTTTTAAAGCAGACTCAACTTCGCTTCTAGATAATCCTTGTTTTATTTCTTCTGTTCTTTTAGAAGTTATTTTTGCTTGACCAGTTTCTAATTGTTTGTTATATTGTTCTCTTTCTTCTTTTGTCATGTAGGGACTTTTACCCTTCCAAGCGTTACTTTGAAAATCGGATTCAGTCCCTGGACTTTCTTGCATCATTTTTTCTTGTGATTTAGTTAATCCTGTTACAGTATCAATTGCAATCCCTAAAGTATTTCTTAATTTTCCTCCAGTCTTTTGTAACCAATCTGTAAACGGTTTTGACCATTCAACCAAAGCATCTCTGGCGGCAAGTATATCTTTTTCATAAGTTTTTACTGCGACAAGAAAAGCACCAATCCCAACAAGTAAAGCCAACACGGTAGGATTTGTTAATAATGCAATAATAGGTCCAAAAATTGTACTTAGACCAGAACCTAATAAACTAAAAAGAGTACCAAAAATACCTTTACTTTTTTCTTTTGGTTCTGCGGTAGGTTCCCCACCAAAATCAAATTCTCTTTGTTGAGATTCTACATCTGCTCTTTTTAAGTTTTCTTGTTTTTCTTTGAAAAATCGTTTTTTAAAAGTACCAACAAGTTCTCTTAATAAAGAAGTTTGTTCTTTCTCTTCTTTTAACGATTCATCTTCTTTTTTGTTTTTTGTTTTTGAATCAGAAAACGAATATAGTTTTTCAATAGCGCCTTCTCTCATTTCTCTGAGTTTTGTTAAACCAGAGGCGTCGGCAATCTCTTTTCTTTTTTGTTGCGCTTTACCTGAACTACCAATACCTAATCTACCAATCGTTTGCCCAGATATTGCAGAACTCATTGCTGAAATGACACCACCACTCCTCTGAGTCTTAAACTCAGGGCTAATTCTTTCTGGTATGGGGGTATCATCTCTAGGTGTTGTTCTAGATGGAGTAGCGGTTTTGATATTTTGAAGAGTTTTAAAATTTTTACTAAGAGTCTCTAAGATAGATTCTAGAGTTCTATTAATTTGTTTGAGAGAATTTGTCCCGCTGTTGCGAGTCAAATCACCCTCTTGTTTCATCCTATCAATTACTGCTTCGAAACTAGACATTTTGGTTCTCTAATCTTTCTTTTTCTTCTTTTAGATGTTGCAATAATAAATCAACATATATTTTTCTTTCAAAAGGAATCATGTTATCTAACTCAGTCAATGAATATTTGTGATGTTGCATCATAGCAAAATTCGTATAATAATGATTAATCAACGAATCATGACTGAGCCCTACATAAAAAAACTTTGCAACCCTTCCAATTTTAATTTTTCTTCTTTACCACATTCTTCACATGTCCAACTAATTTCATGTTCTAATTTTGGTAATGTATCAAAAAAATTTTTAATATTTTCAAATTGAGATTGTGTTAGGTTTGAAAGAAAATCATTCATCTCTTCTTTTGTAAACTCATCATATACATTTTCTTCGTCGTACACACATTCCACACAATTTACAATGATATTAAAGATGTTTTGTAACTCATCTTGATTTTCATTAATAGTGTTAGTAATATCGAAGTAAGATGGATCTCTCAATTTAATCCCATATTTGTCATCTATCTTAATATTGTTTTGATGTTTTTCATTAAAAGTAACACCAATATTTCCATAAGGTATAGTCATTTCCGTAATATGTTTGCATTCAATATCCGCACCATGACGAAGATTTAACTCAACAGACTCGCCAACCGATTTACTTCTTAATTGTAAAAACAAATATTCAATATCATACGATGCAAGTTTTTTAGCATCAACATTTGATGTTAGAATACAAGAATCTAGAATGTTACAAACTGCTTCTTGTATAATTTTTTCTTCGCCGCCCTCAAGAGCCATATACAAAATTTTTTCTTCTTTCACTAAGAACGGGCGAAACTTAATCGGTTCTTTTGTCGAAGGAATAACAGTCTCAAACTCAGGTGTTACTAATTTAGGTAAAGCCATATTTTACTCCAGGTCAATATTATAAATTCAATGGGAATCCTGCTCTGTTCAGAGCGTCTTTTGATCTTCCTTTTATTTGGTTTGGTAGATTCTTCACAGCATTGAAAGCAGAAGCAACATTGTCAAGATCAAAGGTGAATGATGTTTTAAGTCTTTCTTCAGTGAAGTATCTATATGCCATTGTGACATTTTGTTTTTGTACGTCGGTCGCACTCCAGTTTCCAGATAATGATGCAATCTGTTCTGGATAACAATCAACAAGACGAATAGCATATGTTCTTTGCCCGTTTGGATTCAACTGATAAATCGTAAATCCTTGTTTGAGTACATACTGATCATAGTAACCAATATCAAAGTTCGAACCACCTGTTCTATGATTACCTGTAACACGATCTTGCCATTGCATGAAGAACTCACGTTCTCTTAAATCTGGGCTGAGAATAACAGAGAAATCGATATTAACATAGTTTGCAAGACTGCCGATATTATATGGTGCGCCATAATCTTTGTAATCGATACGTCCAAGAGACCGTTGTGGAAAAGTTACAGAATCAATTCTAAACGACATTGATCTTGCACCACCAGTTCCTGTACCAAAAATACCACCAAGAAAATCACCAACAGCATCAGTAACAGTACCAACTGGATTTGAAAGAATCGAACCAAGAGATAACTGACTTGATTCAAGAACATTACCAGATACTGGTGCTCCTGTAATCTCAACTTCGAAATCACTTGTCTTAGCGATTCCGTTTCTTGTCATCTCTGCTTGAAATTGATTGACGTTAAATGCCATTTGTTATACCATTTGTCTGCTGTCTTTCCAGACAGATCGTTTACTTGATTTCTCAAATCTTTCTGTTGGAAGGAATAATGCCATATCCCATTCGACAGAACTAATCTCTAAAAACCTTGATCGCACATGTTTGTTTAGATACATCTTCAATGTTGGTTTAAACCACTTATACTTCGCCGCTCCATTCAAAATATCATAACTGATTCTTAACTTCGTTGTTTCATCATACTTTGTATTTGTTGTCAAATCATATAATGCATCCATCAACACTGCTCGTTGTCTTAATGGAAGATAGTGAAGATTGAGACCAAGAAATCCATTAGGAACATTCTTCACTTTAAAAATCAATGGAAATGTATCATAGTAAGGTAGTGTCTTCTTATGTTTTGGATCATAGTAAAAGTGATACATCTTACCAACTGTTGCTCGATTCACAAACCGAGAAACGTCTTCTTTCATTAACTTTGTTGGAGTCACACTTGCATTCTTAGCCTTATCACGAAACCAATCACGAGACTGTTGTGTTCGAGCGGGGATTTGACCAGAACGAACACCCTGTACTAACATCTTATCGAATATGTATGCTACCAAAGCAGTACTCCTTTTGATTATTTATATTAAACATTCAACTCTTTCTCAGTGAGTATGATGAACTTGTATCCACGATCTTTACACCACTCAATAGCATAGTCCCATTTGTAACGATTGATTGCATACGTCTTGACTTCTGTTAGATACTTCTTTGTTTTACGATTCTGTGGCTTTGGTTCTTTGACTTGATACATAGGTTTGATTTCTATCACCCATGTCTCAACGATATCATGTGATGTTTTTATTTTAACAAGAAAGTCAGGGAAATATCTATGCACCTTACCATCTATCGGATGACGATACGGTATAGAAAACTCTTCGGACTGCCACTGGATCACAGCCTGATTATGATCACACCACTTCATATACTTTAACTCCCACGAACTACGATAGATAATGTTCGTCGGATCGCCTTTGTACTTCTGTGGATGAGTTGGTCGATATCTGCCTTTGAGTGAAGTCATTATAAATAATCAAACCCCGTTTACAAGGATTATTTATATGTCCAAAAAACCATCTGAAATTTTAGGAGACAATGCTTCGTATGAAAAACCAGCACACGATGAACTTGCTGCCGCTCTTGGTGGAACAAATTCTGCTGAAAGTTTTTATTTTCCAGAAAATATACAAGAAATAGATCATTGGATGGCTATTCGTATCATAAAAAGATCATCAAGCAGTTTGCGGCGAGAACAAGATTATCTACTAAATGCAGATTTGGCCAGAATATTTTTACCTTTACCATTAAACTTAGCAACTGCATATAATCAAACATATAACGCTGAGGGTATCGGTCCTATTGGTAACGCTCTTGCTGGCGCTAAACTTAGAAGTACGATAAATAGTTTAGGAAATAACGCTGATAAACTTGTTGACGCTGTTTTTAATTTAGATTTATCAAAAGGTTTGGATGCTGCAGGTGGCGCTGCTTCTACTATAGGTAAAAAATTAAAAGAAGTTTGGGATAAAACTGATCCTGCTTCAGCAGCGAAAACAGCCGGAGCATATGGAGTATACACATTAGCTGGTGCTGCTGGTGCAACTCCTTATGGTCAAGGAGCATTAGGCGGCGCTGGATTAGCAAGAAATCCATATATGGCGTTATTATATTCTCAACCAGAATTTCGTGTTCACGAATTTTCATGGAAAGTCGTTGCCAAAAACTTTGAAGAATCTGTAGCAATTTTGAATATTATTAAATTATTAAAATACTATTCTGCTCCAAGTCAAGCGGCAGGAGCTGGTAGTTTCCTTCAATTTTTCTATGATTATCCAGAACAATTTGAAATTGATTTCCATCACCATGAATTTTTGTTTAATATTGGCCCATCTGTATTAAAAAATGTTTCGGTTAATTACCATGCAGAAGGTCAACCATTATACTTTACAAAGGAAGTTGTTGTAGATGAACTCGGCGAAGAAGAACAACAAGCCTCAGAAACTGTAAAGGTTCCAGTATCAATTCAAATTGGTTTGTCTTTCCAAGAAGTCACGACATTGACAAAAGAATCAATCGATAATTATAAGAGGTAAAAATGGCTTTTTATTTTCGAAATCATCCAACAATTCAATATGATTTGTTAAAGGATGGTACTAACAGAGTCATTCAAAATCCTCTTGTTAGATTTAAACTTGTTAATGTTCTTAAAAATAGAACTGCATTATACTATACATATGATTTACAGGAAGGGCAAACATTGCAATATGTTGCTAATAGATATTATGGTGATGTTTCTCTTGATTGGGTTATAATGATTACAAATGATATTATCGATCCACAATATGACTTACCTCTTGGTTATCAAGATTTTGTAAACTATGTTAGAGGAAAGTATGGTTCTATTGAAACAGCCCAGCAACAAACACACCATTATGAATGGATCTATCAACCATTTCAAAAACTTTTTGATGGTACCATTGTACCAGAAAAACGATTGAATGTTGATGCAACCACATATGCTGGATTGCCAGTTGATGAGAAACGTGAAGTAGATAGTTATACATATGAAGTTGAAGAAAACGAAAAGAAAAGAACATTAAAGATTTTACAAAAAAATTATCTTGGTCAATTTTTGTCTGAAGCTGAAAGTATTTTTGAATAATGGCAAAACCAGGTGCACCGAATGCTGTTGATATTCGCAGCATCGAACTGATTACATATAATGGAACAATAATACCTCTTCGCTTTATCGCGCAAGAGTTTGTAATTTTTCATGACATGTACCAACAGGGTGTGTATTGTGAAGTCGCTATATTAGATTCCAAAGGCATTATTGAGATGGCACCGATTGTCGGTGATGAATTGCTTGTTGTTCGTTTTAAAACACCGAATACTGAAAAACTTCTTCAATATGTTTTTCGTGTATATAAAATCGAAAATAGAAGAGAAATAAGTGGAAGGTCTGAAGCGTTTGTGTTGTGTGCTTGTTCACAAGAACTAATTAATAATGGAAGAAAATCGGTCAATAAATCTTATATAGATATGACAGGCGATAATATTATTAAAGCAATATATGCTTCTTATCTAGAACCAAAAGAAGAGTTTGGTATTGTAAGAAAGAAAAATCTATATTTACAAGAAACGGTTGAAAATAAGTCTTTTGTTTTTCCTGGTGTTTCTCCTTTAAAAGCTATTAATCAAGTTTCTATAGAAACACAGTCAAAAAGTCGAGGCACAATTAAAAAATACGCTTATGAAAAATATTCAAAACCACAAGAAGAAATAGAATTCGAAGAAACGAGTCTTGCTTCTAATTTCATATTTTATGAGAGTTATGATGGATGGTATCTACATACTCTTGATTACTTATTAAATAAAGAAAAAGTCGAAGACTTTTTTCTAATGGATGCTTCTTTAGATGGTCAAGATAAAATCAAATCAAAAATTAAATCTCATCAAATCATTATGGAGATTAAAAAGATTCGTCAGTTTGATAATCTTGAAAGATTAAACACTGGTATGTTCTTTCATAAAATTGAATCGATTGATCCTATTACAAAAAGGTTCAAAACGGATACATTCACGTATAGTAAAGATGCAAAATATATTAGTCATACCGAGAAAAATAAATCTTTGTTTTCAAAAAAATCAATATATTCGGAAGACATTGATACATCAGCTTCTTTGTATATGATTAGTAACATAGGCGAAGATTATTCAAATCAAGATTTTCTTGTAAAAGCAAAAGGAACAGATTCGCAAATTCGAAATCCAAAAAAACTTCATGAGTGGTTCAAATACAATCATGCATCTAGATTACAATTAAATAATATTGTTCTTGAAGTTACTATTCCTGGCAACACTGATATTGAAATTGGAAATATCATCAACTTACACATACCCCAAAATACAGAGAATGAATTATATTTAAATAAAGAAAATCTATTGTTTGGAAATCGTTTTTTCGTAACAGCAATTCGTCACAATATTAACAGCGCAGACGATAATTTTTTTACTGTATTAGAATGTGTCAAAGACGTGTACGCAAAAGATATAATTGGTGAAGAAGTAAAATTGACTACAGATAATATGGAACCAGAAGAATGAAAAACTTAGGTGAAGAATTTGTATGGTGGTATGGAGTTGTAGAGGATCGTGCTGATCCTCTTGAACTTGGTCGTGTGCGAGTTCGTTGTTATGGTTGGCATACCGATGATCTAAAAGAGTTGCCAACAAAAGATTTACCTTGGGCACAACCAATACAACCAATCACATCAGCTGCTAATAGTGGTATTGGTAGGTCTGCTACTGGATTGTTAGAAGGAACTTGGGTTGTTGGTTTCTTTGCTGATGGTAAAGAAGCACAAAGACCTGTCATTATGGGTTCGTTGGCTGGTATTCCAACTGAAATGACTACAAATGGATTTTCAGATCCCAAAGGTAACTATCCAACACTTGACAGTTTGTTTCAACCAGATACACCAAGACTCGCTCGTAACGGAATAGTCGCTGAATCAGATGCTTCATTAATCGCAAAAAGAAATAATCGATTAAGAGATGTTCCAACGGCAACGGCTCCTGATCTTGCTTCTCTTAGATCAAGATATGGAACGAGCGACACTTATCAAAAAGGTGCTGTTGGTCCTACAGTTGGCGCTGATGCTGACTATGCTGAAGACAGTGAAGGTAAAGATACAACTCCTTATTGGCATGAACCTAATGCTCGTTATGGTGGAGAAGGTCCACAAAGAGAAGAGGGTTCAGCATCAAGTTATCCATATAATCATGTATATCGTTCTGAGTCAGGTCATGTGTTTGAAATTGATGATACTCCAGGTATTGGTAGAATCCATCAGTATCATAATGCTGGCACATTTGAAGAAATTCAATCAGATGGTACTCGTGTTACCAAAGTCGTTGGTAAGAACTATGAAGTTGTAGTTAGTGATGAGAACATATACATTCAAGGTACACAGAACATTACTGTGAAAGGCAATGCCAAGTTATATATTCAAGGAGATCATTACACAGAAGTTGATGGCAATCAGTACGTCACAGTTCGTGGTGATCGTGTTACAAAGATTCAAGGTAATGATCTAAAAGAAGTATTGACAAACGAGTCCACACAAATCAATGGTAATAAAGCAGAAAGAGTCACTGGTGATCGTAGGTCAACTATTGATGGAAATTATACTGAAATAGTAGGTAAAAATAAGAAAACAACGATTAAATATAGTGAAGCAAAAACAGTTCAAGTTAACAGTAAACTTACCGTTACTGGCAATACACAAATTGTTTCAATTAAAAACATTGACTTTGCTGCGGCTGGTAACATGAGTATTGCAAATGGTGGTACATTTAAACATACATCAACTGGCGCTGCTAACGAAGAGTTTCAGTCAACATCTTCAATGACATTTACTGGTGCTGCTACAAGAAAATACAATGCGAAGTCTTCTATTGATTACAATGGTGACGCTCATATTCGCTATGACCAAGCATACTATAAACATGTTGGTGGTGATACTTATACATGGATTGCAGATAACTTTGATGATCATACTAATGCAACAGGACCAATTGGTAGAACTGGTATCAATGATACTACCAACTCAACAGTGGATAATCTATAATGGCTGATTTAGGTTTATGTGGAATAAGTTTAGATTTACAAGCATTAGATGACGCACAAAAAGCGATTGAGGATGCTCTTGCAAATTTAACATCAGGAGCGGGTGGTATTGCTGATTCTATTGCTAGTCTACAGAGCGAGTTAGGTGGTGCACTTGATGATGCTCTTGGCGAACTCAATGGTCTAATACCAGAGATTAAAGCAGAACTTCCAAACCTTCAGAAAGAATTAAATGAACTTGTTGGTCTGCTTGGTAATCCATTAAATGCATCACAGATTGATAGTAAACTTGCTGAGATTCGCGAAGTATTTGGCGAAGCAACAAGTGGTCTTGAAGATATCTTAAAAGAAATTACAGGCGGTCTGAGTGAGTTGCAGGGAAGTCTTGCAGGATTTACCGGAGATTTGACAGCGAAGTTTGCTGAAATTCAAAACGCATTATCATCGTTTGATATCTGCAAAGCAGTTCCAAATATTGATGCAACACCAACATATGATGAAGATGGTAATATTAATGGATATGAGTACACAACAAAAGCATATGTTCCAGACGTACCAACGACAGATGCCATTAAGTTGCCAACAGAGAAGTTGAAAAAGGGTCTTGAAGAAGTAGCATTGAAAGCCGAAGATGTTGTAAACAAGGCAAAACCAACAATTACTGCAAAAACTGGTGAAATCAAAAAAATATTTGGTTCATTTGCTCCACCTCAATTGTCAACTATGCCTAAAAACTTAAAGACAGAATCAGTACCTGTTCCAGAAGTAATGGGTGGTATGCAAGTGAAATTTATGGAAATTACTGATAGATTATCCGAAGCTGGTCAGTCATTATTAAATTCTGGTGTTATAGAAAAAACAACATCTGGTCTTGGTGATTTAGTAGCTGAAGGATTTACAACTAATGAGGAATATGAAGCATCATTCTTTGCAAAAAGGGATAAACTACTTCAAGTGAAAAGAAATCAACTACAAGAGATTAATGATAGAATAAAATCTGTACCAAAAACGGAAGAAGTTACAACAGGATCTGATTGGAGAAACTTACCATCAGAATCTACAGGGGATGTGCAAAAAGATGCTATGATAGCTTCGCAAGGATTTAATGGTTTATTTAAAGACCTTGGTGGATTGGTATCTACAGAAAACATTAACTCAGGTGTTTCAAGTTTTATGGGTAATTTATCAGAACAAATGAAACAAAGTCAGAAAGAATTAAATGAAGATATTAAAAAATTAGAAGAAATAAAAACAGCACCAAAACCAGATAATGCTTGGGGTTCAGCCGGTCATCACACTTCATTTATTCTAGGTGGTCTTGGTAGATAATCAATATAAATAATAAAAACAAAAGAGATGTAATATGCCTGAACTTAAAGAACCAGTATTTAAAGATATACCTTTAAAGTTTACTGCTCATCCAGTGACAGGTAATGTAAAAGTATTAACAAATCGTGAGTCTGTAAAACAGAGTGTAAAGAATCTAGTTCTGACGAACTTTTATGAGAGACCATACAATCCTATTCTAGGCGGCGATGTTCTTTCTCAATTGTTTGAAAATATGGATCCTCTTACAGAGTATAACATATCAAAGAACATTCGTCAAGTATTAGATAACTATGAACCAAGAGCAATCATTGACGATATTAAGACATCTGCAAATCAAGACTCAAATGCCTTAAACGTCACAATACGGTTTAGAGTCGCTAATGATCCAGAACCAATTGTAGTCAATGTTCTATTAGAAAGGGTTCGATAAATGCCCGAATCGACTATCAGTGTAACAGAATTAGATTTCGATGATATTAAAACATCGTTGAAAGGTTATATCAGCGGAAAGCCAGAGTTTCTTGATTATAACTTTGAAGGTTCAACCGTCAGTCTGTTATTGGATATCTTAGCGTATAACACTTACCAGAATGCTTACTATACAAGCATGGTCGGTAACGAAATGTTTCTTGACTCCGCTCAGTTACGGGACAGTGTTGTTTCAAGAGCAAAGGCGATTGGATACACGCCACGTTCTGCTCGTGGAGCATCTACAACACTTGATATTTCAGTAACACCTGTGGGTTCACCAGCCTCTATTACGATTGCGAAAAACACAGAATGGTCTGCTACAGTCGATGGTATCATCTATAAGTTTGTAACACCACAAGAGTATACTTTTTCCTCTGCTGCTAACTACACTGGTACGATTTCAATCGTAGAAGGTCGACCACTTACAAATCGTTGGACAGTTGACACAAGTAATCCTGTTCGTTATGTTCTTCCCAATGAAAACGTTGATACAACATCTATTACAGTTACTATTCAAGAATCTGCTGTTGATACTTCATCAACAACGTATACTCTTGCCAATGATATCACTGAAGTTACTGCAACATCACCAGTTTACTTTTTACAAGAAACAGAAGACTCGCAGTTTGAAATCTATTTCGGGGATAATGTATTAGGTAAAACACCAACAAACGGTAATATTGTTATCATTAGTTATCGTGTATGTAATGGTGAAGATGGTAACGATATTTCTACATTTACAAACCCATCAACGATTGGTGGTGAGTCAACATTCTCTGTTCTTGTAAACTCAGCAACATCTGGTGGATCAAGTATTGAATCAGTTACATCGATTCAGTTCAATGCTCCAAAGAACTTCGAGACACAGAATCGTGCTGTTCTTGCTGGTGACTATAAACAGATCATTCTAAACAACAATGGTGATATTGAGTCTGTATCAGTATGGGGTGGAGAACAAAACACACCAGCCATTTATGGTAAGGTGTTTATATCGATTAAACCGATTGGTGGCACGATTATTTCTTCTGATAGAAAAGATGCTATTAAGACACAACTGAAAAAATATAACGTCTTATCAATCGATCCAGAATTTGTTAATGCTACTTATCTTTACATCAGACCAACAACCACAGTCAATATGGATTCTTCTCTGACAACTCTATCTGCAACTGCGGTTCAGACAAAGGTTGTTAATGCAATCGAAAAGTTTGAAGATGATAATCTTGGTGTGTTTGAGAATCCAACATTTAGATATTCTAAGTTTTCATCAGCGATTGATAATGCTGATAACTCTATTAAGAGTAACAATACCACGATAGTTATGGAAAAGAGATTCAATCCTTCTGTCACAGCAGCATCGACATATAACATTTCCTTTAATAACGCAATTAATAATCCACACACAGGGCATCGGTTTGCGATTAGTTCAAGTACGTTTACATATCAAGGAAAGACATGTTATCTAGATGATGATGGTAATGGTAATATTCGAATCTATTATATTCAGTTACCAAATACAACAGTATATCTAGATGAGACAGCAGGAACTGTAAACTATCAAACTGGTCTTGTAACTCTTAACTCATTTGCTCCTACGGCTTATTCTGGTAGTTATCTAAGTATTTTTGCTGATCCAGCAGATAATAACATTAAAGCAATTCGAAATCAGATTCTTTTAATTGCAAACGCAAGAGTTACTGTTGTTGATGATGCAACGACGGTAGTGACAGCACAAACAGTCACAGCAACTACTTCTGGTGTGACAACTAACGTAATTGATTCAGGTCTATATCCGGTCGTTTATTAATGTCTACAGATAAAAAGATATCCAATCTCGTAGAGCAACAGTTTCCTCAGTTCGTAAGAGATGAGGGTCCAAATCTTGTTGCGTTCATAAAAGCATACTACGAGTGGACGGAACAAGCAAATAATGTAATTGATACGACAAAGAGTTTGCTTTCCTATCAAGATATCGATACATCACCTGATAAGTATTTTGAATATTTTCATCGTGAAATCATGAACTCGATTCCACGAGATATGATTGCGAACAAACCACTTCTTGCAAAACACATTAAAGACCTATATCGTTCTCGTGGTTCAGAACAATCATATCGACTTTTATTCCGCATTCTTTTTAATGAAGAGATTGAGTTTTATTATCCAGGCGAAGATATTCTTCGTGCTTCGGATGGTCGTTGGGTTCAAGATACAATCATTCGTGTTGGTAGTCCGATTGTAGGTGATTTAAATCTACTGATTGGTAATACGATTGAAGGTTTAGATAGTGGTGCAACTGCTCGTGTAGAAAGAATCACAACAACATTTGCTATCGGTACTGTTGTTAATGAACTGGTTCTTCTCGATATCAATGGAATATTCCAAGACAATGAAACAATTCAGTTACTCAACGATCCAACGGTTAGTGCTACTATTATCAACACGATTGGTCCACTTCAAGATGTAGAAGTAACATATGGTGGTGCTTTCCATCGTGCAGATGATGTGGTTTCATTCACATCGACTTCTGGTGTAAATGCAAATGGTGTTGTTACTGGTACAACAGATACCAGTGCTGTTCAGTGGAATATCAATGATGGTGGTTCCGGTTACACAGTCGGAGCAACCGTAACAGTTACTGGTGGTTCCGGAACAGGAGCAGACTTTGTAGTAAGTTCGATTGGTTCAACAGAAATCATTTCTGTGAATAATAATACAATCGAACCTATGAAAGATGTTGTTCTCAATACAAGCCCAACATTTGTTTCTGCTGGCGCAAATACTGCTGTTATCGGTACAAATCTTGCTGCAGCAAATATAAACACAACACTTAGCGCAGCATTTGATTTTGATACTGTTACTGTTGGCACGATTACTGGTGTAAATGTAACGAACTATGGTCAAGGGTATCTCATACTTCCAACCGCAACAGTGGTTGAAGAACAAATCCGTGATCTTTATATTCCAGATGGAAGTGGTGGGTATAAAGGCGATAACGCTGATATCACAGCAACGAATGCTCCAGGTTCAATCACTTCAGTTCGTGTAAATAACTTTGGTCAAGATTATAACAGATACGAACAAGTTTCTATCAATAACCTAACTCGTGGTGGAACTGCTTCTGGTTTAGGTATACCTTTTGTTTCTGGTGTTGTAACACTTCCAGGTTCTTATAGGGATACAAAGGGTTGGTTGTCTTGGAATAACAGATTACAAGATAACTATTATTATCAAGAGTTCTCATACGAGATTCGTTCAGATCAGTTTACTAACACATATCGTGAACTTGTCAATACTATTCTGCATCCAGCCGGTACAAAAATGTTTGGTCGGATTCGGTTGTTTGCAGAAGCAGAAACAACTGTTGTTACTGTTGACTCAACATCACTCGGTAGATTTGTAATACAATCTGATATTGAAATGAGTGTTCCAGAAGTTGTTTCTGGTGGCGAATCTGATTATGTTGCTGATGATGGTGCAATTGAATCGTATCCAGATGTTATTCTTGATACAGAAGTTGAGACGACAACAGTTACTGTTGAGTCAAATGTATGGTTGTATTCTGCTGGAACAGGCGAACTATTCGTTCTTGATAGTGCATTACTATCCACATACTCAAGTAACACTATTGCTCTTTGGGCAAATACACCAATCAGCGCAATGGGTTCACCATATCACTTGGTCGGCAACAATACAGTATTCTCGGTAGAAGTACCAAATCCAGGGTCGGGTCTATTCATTATAGATACATATGGACCAACGGCAAATGGATTGTACTTCACAAATACAGTTTACTCAAATACTTCACTTACACTTACAACTCCATATGCTGGTACTACATTGGCAAATGGTTCGTTCTATTACTTAGCAAACACAAGTCCGTAAGATTTCGATTATAAATAAATAAAATCATTCGGCAAGAGGATTGAAAAGAATGCCAGGAATCGTAACAAGACGCTTTCGTATTCATAATGCAGAGCAGTTCCATGAAGCGTTCAGTGAAACTGCTTCAACTAATATGTATGTCTTCATCTCTCGTGTAACACCATGGGATGATGATAACAGTCCACCAACACCAACAGATTCAATTCAGAATACAGAATATGATGCATGGCGCAGAATGATTGCTGCTAAACGTGTTCAGGCTGGTGATGTTACATACGCTGTTCCAAGATACAACTGGACGACTAGTAAAGTATACCGCGAATACGATGATCAGTCAACAACTCTTTTCGATGCTCCTGCTAGTTCAAATACGTTTTATGTAATCAATAGTTCTTATAACGTATACAAATGTCTTTTCAATAATAAAGGTGGCGCTTCAACCGTTGAACCAACTGGAACATCAACATCAACTCTTGTTACTGGTGATGGTTATCAATGGAAGTTCATGTATTCAGTTGATGCAGGTTCTGCACTCAAGTTTTTAACAGACTCATGGATTCCTGTCAAAACGCTAACAGCCGATGATGGTTCTGCTCAGTGGGATGTTCAAGCGGCGGCTGCAAACGGTGCGATTAATATCATCGATGTTCGTGCTGGTGGTTCAAGTTATCTAACAAACGTTGGTACTTTTACTGATGTAACATCATCAACGATTATGGATCTAGCGGCTGGTGCATCTGCTACTGATAACATTTACAACGACTCTTCATTGTATATCGCTTCCGGTACAGGTGCTGGTCAGGTTCGTAAGATTGTAGATTATGTTGGCGCAAACAAACGTGTAACAGTATCTCCAGCATTCACAGTCACACCAACAACTTTATCAACATATGTCGTTGGTCCAACAATTACTATCACAGGCGATGGTTCTGGCGCAGAGGCTTATGCTAATGTTGCTTCTGGCGCTGTCAACTACATCAACATGGTCAACGTTGGTTCAAAATATTCATTTGCTGATGTTGCTATTACTGCAAACTCATCTCATGGTTCTGCTGCAACTGCACAAGCATATGTTGCGCCACCACTTGGGCATGGTGCTGATCCTGTTGATGAACTTGGTGGTCATAACGTCATTCTAAACGTCCAGTTAACTGGTTCTGAATCAGGTGATTTCCCAGCCACTAACGAGTTCCGCACACTTGGTCTAATGCGTGATCCACTTACTCGTGCTGGTGTTGTTGCTACAGATTCAACATATACACAAACAACGAAACTCAATGTTTCAAGTGTTACATCATCTGGTAACTATACTCTTGATGAAGTTGTTCGTGGTAATACTTCAGGTGCTACAGGCATTGTTGTTCGATTTGCAAACACAAACCTTGCAAACACATCTGGTGCTGTACACACACTATATACAAGCGCAAATGGAACGTTCCAGTCTGCTGAAACAGTTACTGGTCTTTCGAGTGGTATTACAGCAACACTTGACAGTACAACATATGGTGAACTCAAAGAAAACACGGGTGATGTTGTATACACTGAAAACCGTGGTCCTATTTCAAGAGCAGAAGATCAGATCGAAGATATCAAACTTATCGTGAAGTTCTAAGGAATAAATTGAATGGCACTCGCAAATACTGCATCTTTATCGACTAACTTTAATGTCGATCCATATTATGATGACTTTGACGAAACTAAGAATTTCCATAGAGTATTATTCCGCCCCGGACTCGCTGTTCAGGCTCGTGAACTTACTCAGATGCAGACGATTCAACAGAATCAGATTGATCGATTTGCCGAACATATCTTCAAAGAAGGAAGTACTGTTCGCGGATTAGAAATGAATTATGATTCGAGTATTGATTATATCAAGATTCGAGATGATGATGAAAATACTAATCCTGTAGATGTTTCTCTTTTTAAAGGAACTACTATTACTGGTGCTACATCAAGCGTTACTGCTGAAGTTATCGATTCACTTACTGGTTCTGAAACCGATACAAATACTAAAGTTCTTTATGTAAAGTATACAAACTCTGGCGCTAACAATACAACAAAGACTTTACTTAGTGGTGAGAAGTTTACTACCGGTGCATTATCTGCTAACGTTATCACTGAAGGTGTTCAATCAACTAACGTTATCGGTAAAGGTTCAAGAATAACATTTGGTGATGGTATTCTATACGCAAAAGATCACTTCATTCGTGTAGACACTCAATCGACTATTGTTGGTCGTTACTCTGCTAATACAAGTGTAAAAGTTGGTTTTGATATTGTTGAGACTATTGTTAACAGCGCCGCAGATACGACACTTCTTGATCCAGCTCAGGGCGCTTACAACTATGCTGCTCCTGGCGCAGATCGTCTTAAACTTACTGCTACTATTGCTAAAAAAGAAATCACAGATACTTCTACTGATAACTTTGTTGAACGTATTCGCATTCAGAATGGAACACCACAGTACAAGTTTGATAAACCATTATACTCAGTAATCAATGACTATATTGCTCGTAGAACATCCGATGAGTCTGGTGATTATATCGTAAGTGGTCTGAATGTTCGGCTTCGTGAACATCTTAATGATGGTTCAAACCAAGGTTATTTAACTCTCGCAAAAGGTGGTACTGCTAATAGTCTTTCTGTTGGCATCGGTCCTGGTAAAGCATATGTAAAGGGTTATGAGAACGAACTATACAGAACAGATCATATCAAAATCGATAAAGGTGTTGATACAGAAGATGTTGGTGATCTTTCTATTCCTGCAAACTACGGCAACTACGTTATCGTCAATGAAGCAGTTGGTTCATGGGATCTAAATGGGCATGATCGTGTTTCATTATATGATACATTACATTTTGCTATCTCTAATACACACTTTTCATCAACTGCGCCATCTGGTTCAAAGATTGGTGAAGCTCGTGTAAGAGCAATGGAATATGCCAGTGGCACAAAAGGAGCTCCTGCAGGTCAGTATAATCTATATCTCTATGATATCAATATGTGGACTTCTGATTTTTCATCAGTTCGTTCTGTTTATTATGACAATGGTGCTTATGATGCGTTTGCAGACATTGTTCTTGAAGGTGGTAATGCTGTACTAAAAGAAACTTCATTCAACCGTTCATTGTTTGCTATTCCTGCAAGCAATATTAAACGTCTTAGAGATAGCACAGGAACAATCGATAATACGTTTAGATTCCTAAGAGAGTTTGATGTTACAATCGCTGCCGATGGTACTGTTACGATTCCTACAGGTGCTTCTTCAGAAGTATATCCATTCTCACCTGGATTACTGAACAATACACAAGAACGCGATAACTTCCATGTTGTTCTTCAAGCAGCTGCTACAAGTGCAGCGCCTGTTGATACTGGAACATCAAAAACCGCTGGTTCAGATACAATCTCAGGTATTACATCAGGCACAACGAAATACAATGTAGGTGATGCAATCTCTATTGCTGGTATAGCAAATACGCTTGTTGTTACAACGGTTGGTACTACTACACTCACAGTAAACGATACGTTTGGTACAGGTTCTGGTGATGTAACAAAATCATTCCAGCCCGGTCAAGTGATTTCATTGAACGGTGTTGGTGGTGATAGTGCTGAACGTTCAGTCAATATTAACTCTTCAACAAGCGCAACGATTGATATCCAAGAAACATTAGGTGGTACTGTCAATGCTTCAGTATTTGTTGAGTTAAGTAAAACAGATGGGCAAGAGATTGATAAGAATCTAAATCCTGATCGTTATGTTGAGTTGAATGTTTCTGCTGCTTTTGCAAATACAAATCTTGGTTCTCCGGGTCTTGCTGGTCCATGGAACTTAGGTTTTGCTGATATTCATGAATTGAAAGAAGTTCGTGTCAAAACTGGCAACACGTCATTCGTTACAACAGGCGAAGGTACTGATGTTACAAATCAGTTTGAAATCGATACTGGTATGCGTGATAACCTATACAATCATGGTAAACTGAAACTCAAAACATCTGCTTCCCATGTAGTTGCAAACGGTAATGTTTATCTTGCCAAGTTTGATTATTTCTCTCATGATACATCTGCTGGTGTTGGTTACTTCTCAGTTGATTCTTATCCTGTGAATGACACATCACCAACATCAAGTCAGATTCGCACAGAAGAGATTCCAGTTTATACATCACCAGTTACTGGTGCTCGTTATGATCTTCGTAACTATGTTGATATTCGTCCACGTATCACCGATACAGCAACTGATACAACAACACTTACTGGTATTACAACGAATCCAGCTACGGCTAATACAGTAGTTGAACCTTCTGGTGGTCTACGTTATATGGCTCCAAACGAAGACTTCATTACTGACTTTGAGTATTATCTACCAAGAAAAGATCGTGTCGTCATTACTTCAAAGGGTCAGATTCGTGTTGTTCGTGGTGTTCCTTCTCTTAATCCACAAACACCAAAACCTGCTTCTGATGGACTTACTCTAGCAATCATTGATGTTGCTCCTTATCCATCACTACCATTTGAAAACGCAAAACGTGTAAGTACTGCTACTGCACCAAATGGTCGTACGGACCTTGCTAATACAATCACACCAGTTCGACAAGTTAGACATACAATGCGTGATATTGGTGTACTTAAAAATCGTATCGAAAATCTTGAATACTACACTTCATTATCTCTACTCGAAGCAGATACAAAGTCAACATTCTTAGCCGATGGTTCCGGTAATGATAGATTCAAAAATGGCATTCTTGTAGACGCGTTTACAGGTCACAGTGTTGGTAACGTATTTAATCCAGACTATAATATTGCTGTTGATCCACAGAAAAACGAACTACGCCCACCATTTAAACTTGATGATGTTCAAGTTGAATTTAACTCAGCATCATCCTCTGGTGTATCAGTTAAGTCTAAAGATGCAACAGTAACGATTGCTGATTCAACTCAGACATATACAGTTGGCGAGACAGTAACTTGTGGCGCTGGAACTGGTAAACTTGTCTATCAAGTTGATGCTAAACTATATCTTGAACAAGTCTCAGGTACTCTTTCTGGAACTGCTGTTGGTGGTGACTCAGGTGCTTCATCATCTATCTCAAATGTAACATTACCAGATAATAGTAAACTGATTACACTACCTTATAATCATGATTTAGTTATTAATCAGTCACTTGCTTCTACAACAAGAAATACTGCTGGTACTTTCTATAACTATCATGGTAATCTAGAACTTACACCAGAAACTGATTACTGGGTTGATACAACAGTTCGTCCAGAGGTTCAGATTGATTTTGACTTTAATACACAAGCATGGCAAAATCTAGCAAATGCTTGGGGCACACAGTTTGGTGATTGGAACACGATTTGGACAGGCGGCACAACAGAAACTCGACAACTTGTTCGCGACAATCAAGCACAACAAATCACTTCAACGACCACGGTTGGTCAACAGAGACAAGGTCTTCGTGCTGAGATTGGTGTACCACAAACACAAACACAAAGTATTGGCGAGTCTGTTCGTGATGTAAATCTGATTCCATTCATGCGGTCAAGAGTAATCAACTTTACTGTTACTGGTATGAAACCATCAACAAGAGTATATGCTTTCTTTGATAGTGAAGATGTGAACGCATATGTAACACCAACTGATTCATCTTTCGTTCCAACAGCGTCAGAAGGATCAAATCTTGTAACTGATGCAAACGGTGTTCTACACGGTAACTTCCGTATTCCAAATAATGATACTCTAAGGTTTAGAGTTGGTACTCTATTATTTAAACTCGTTGATAGTGTTACAGGAAGCGAAGATCAAAGTGCTACAACAACATGGGCTTCAGCAAACTATTCTGCTTCTGGTCTCAGTCAAGTAGTACAAGATACCGTAATTGGTACTCGTAATGTGAGTCTTGAATTTAACACAGTAACAGAAACAAGAACAACCACATCTTCTTCAACTAGATTTGAGCGGCGGTTCGTGGACGACGGCGGCGGCGACGATCCTATAGCGCAAACATTTATAGTTGACACATCTGATAACTTTGGATCTGGCATTTCATCTGGTGTTTATTTAACAAAACTTGATTTATACTTCTCATCAAAAGACGCAAATCTACCAGTCGATATTGAGATTCGTGAAGTTGATCCAAGCACATCACTTATCACTAAAAAGGTTGTTCCTTTCGGCAAACAATCTGTTGCTTCTGCTGATGTAAATACAAGTACAGACGCTTCAAAACCAACACCAATCGTTTTTGATACACCAGTATTCTTATTGAATGATGCAGAATATGCAATCGTTATCAAACCAGGTGGTAATAATCCAAACTACACAGTATTTACTGCAAGACTTGGCGAAGATGATCTTACAACAGGTAATAGGATTGTAAGTCAACCATATTCCGGTACTCTATTCGCATCTGCAAATGATCGTACATGGACACCTATTCAAGAAGAAGACCTCAAGTTTAAAATGTACTTTGGTAACTTTGGTACATCTCAATCTGGTACGGCAGTATTTAAGAACACCGATAAAGAATATCTCACAGTCAACACGCTTGACTCAACAACGATGTTTAATGTAGTTGGTGAAAGTGTACATGGCGAAACTACATTGACTCTTGCTGGAACACTGGCTGGCGCTATTGTTGGTGATACATTGGTTGGCGCGACATCTTCTGCTAACGGTACAATCAGTGATATTAGTGGCACAAACTATCGTGTCAAAGAAGTCACAACAGCAGATAAGTTCACTAATACTGAAACGATTACACTGTATCAATCAGGTGCTGCTACTGGAACGACGAGTACTCTAAGCAGTCAAGCAACACCAACAGGTAAAGTTTACTTCTATGATGGTGTAACGTCTGCTAATAACTATCTACATCTTTCAGAACCATCTGGTACATTTGTTGCTGGTACTCAACTACGTACACAGACAGGTGGTCTAGATGCTAACATCGTTTCTATTGATGATCTTCAAATTGATATTTTCCACACTCATATGAGTAAACTTGATCTTCAAGGAACTGAGTCATCAATCACTGGTAAACTTGCAACAGGTACTACTACTCTTGATTCTGTTTATCGCAATGTAAATGATAATGGTGATACAGAATATGACACACCAAGATATGTTGCAAGTAAAAGTAATGAAACAACAAATCATTCTGGTTCTAAAACAGTTGATCTAAAAGTTGCTTTATCAAATAGCACAAACAAACGTCATTCTCCTGCTATTGATAACGAACGGGCGGCTCTGTTCACTGTTGAGAACCTTGTAAATAATGACTCAACTAATGAGAACTCAACGTTTGGTGGTAATGCTACTGCTAAGTATATCACAAGAACAGTGACACTTGCAGATGGACAAGATGCTGAAGACTTAAAGATTTTCTTAACAGCATATAAACCAGGCACTTCTGATATTCAACTATACTATAAGATTCTCAATGCTGAGGATAGTGATACACTTGATGATCAATCATGGACTCAGATGACACAGACAACAAGTGCTGTTACTGTTTCTGACTCTGAAAATCGTAATGATCTAAAGGAATATGAGTACAATATTCCAACTGCAAATCTAACAGGTACTGGCGGTGAAGTTCAATATGTAAATAGTGAAAGTGTAACATATACTGGATTTAAATACTTTGCAATCAAGATCGTTCTACTCTCAAGCACAACATCTAATGTGCCAAGAGTAAGAGACTTTAGAGCAATTGCATTACAGATTTAGAGGAAGATATGAAACTTCAACCGATTAAAGATGTAGAAGGATTTCGAAAAGATATAGATACTGGAGCTATTTTATCAATTGATAATACTGCTCTTACTGCATATAAAAAGAAAAAACAACATCAGAACGAATTGATATCTGATATAAATAATATCAAAGATGAACTAAAAGAAATACGAGATATGCTTCGGTTGATCGTATCGAAACAAGGTAATTAATAAATGGCTGACTTGCTTTCAAACACAGCATTAGCGAATACTACTTTTGATGAGTGGCGGATTAATACGAATCTATTAACAGATCGTGTCAATCAGTTTTTTGTTAATGCAAATACGGTTAATGCTGCTAACTCTGTAACGACAAATACACTTAATGCGACTGGAACATCTACTCTTTCTGGTCCTGTAACATTAAGTGGCGTTACTGTTTCAGTTGCTGCAAATACTACATTTAGTTCAGCAAACACAAATATTTTCGGTAATAGATTATTGATTACTGCAAACACAAACATCAATGCAACAAATGTTCTAATCAATGGTGTTCCACCAGGAACAGATGACAACGCTTTAGCATTCGCAATTGCACTAGGCTAGGTAAAAAAATATGGCAAACGCTTTCAAAACATATACTTCAAGAAACGTAACGAATTCGTTGACTGCGGTTGGTTCACACACCACTGGTGCTTCAACGACTGAGACAGTAATTGGTCTAACAGTTTCGAACATTCTTGGCACAGCAGTTAATGTAACTGTTACACATAATGATGGAGCAAATGATACACATATTCTAAAAGATGCTCCACTACCAGCAGGTAGTTCTATTGTTCCAATCGGCGGCGATCAGAAAATCGTTCTTGAAACAGGGCATTCAATTAAGGTAGCATCAGACAACGCTTCTGCTTCAATTGATGCTGTAATGTCATTGCTTGAACAAACCTGATAGGAGTTAACGAATGCCTTATATTGGTGTATCTCCAGTTACTCGCGGTGGTGACGATTTTATAATCGATAACTTTGCGGCAGGTGCTGATTTTACTGCAGGTAGTTCTACACAATTAACGTTATCAAGTTCACCAGCAACAGAAAATGCTATCCTTGTTTCAATGGATGGTGTAACTCAGCATCACAATACGTTTTCACTATCAAGTACTACCCTAACCTTTAGTGAAGCGATTCCGACTGGTGTTTCTAATATTGAAGTTCAGTATTACATTAAGACAACTCTGAATACGATTTCATCTGGTGCGATTAATAGCAGCGCAATGTTAGATGATAACGTAGTTATTACATCAAAGATTGCTGATTTAAATATAACTACTGCTAAGATTGCTGATTTAAATATAACTACTGCCAAATTGAGTGACAATTCAATTACGTCTGCCAAATTGAGCGGCGATCTCGTTGCTCCTGGTGATCTAACCGTTACTGATAACTTCATCATGGATGTCGGAACAGTGTCAGCATCCGCTACGCAAACACAAGTGGGCGGTACTGCAATCACAACCGATAATGTGTTGATCTCTACCTGTGCCACGGCTGGAGATAGTGTAACGCTCCCATCTGCTGTAGCTGGGCGCAGTGTCTGGATTACGAATAGCGGCGCTGCTGCAGCATGGGTCTGGCCCGCGAGTGGTGATGCGATTAACGAGGGTACGACCGACGCCCGCGATCCTGCCCCTCTTTGGCCAAATGAGAGCCGAGAATATCGAGCGCATGATGCGACTGGGTTCTATACGCCGCGTCCATCAGGAAGTCGTGTTCTTTTGGACACGCAGACTGCAAGCACATCCGCTTCGTTAGACTTCGCAGACGCCTCTATGGGTGATGGCACGTTTGATGTCATCGAAGTTATCGGCACGAACATTATCCCGTCCGTGGACGGTCAAGGGTTGGAAATGTTAGTCTCCGACGATCTTGGCGTTACTTACGAAACGGCGGCGAGTTACAATTATTCAGGCTACGATAGCAACCAAGCTGGCGCGCTTATCGGAAACTATAACGCTTCTCAAGTGAGTTTCGTATTGATGGCGGGGGGAGCGGGGAATGCAGCGGGGGAGTCTGGCGTATCATTTGACATGCACTGTCAAATGGCAAACGCGTCAACCTTTTTCAGCTACCATTGTCGCGGCACATACGTGCAAGATGTCCCCGGCTACCGCACTTTCAACTCTGGAGGTAATTTTTTAGTCGCTGCTGCCTACAACGGTCTGCAATTTAAGTTCGGCGGCAACATGGCTAGCGGCACCATCGCTGTCTACGGCATCAACAAATAGGAGAAAGTTATGCCTCGCGAAGATTATACACATAAATTAGTTAACGGAAAAAAAGTCCCATTGACAGAAACTGAAATTGACGAGCATGTTGCTCGCGAAGAAGCATGGAATGCTGGTGCTGCAGATAGAGCATGGAAAAGTCTTCGTGATGAAAGAGATCGTAAGATTGCTACTACTGATTGGCGTGCATCAAACGACCTAACTCTTTCTGCGGAATGGAGCGCATATAGACAAGCACTAAGAGATTTACCAGCAAACTACGATGATACAACTGTTCAAGGCGAGATTACTTGGCCAATTGAACCATCCTAAGTAATAGTAAAAGATTTAACAAAGGTACTATCGATGGCAACAACAAAGATTACAAGCGGTGTTTTAGGATCCAGTTCAATTACGTCTGACAAATTGAGTGCCAGTTCAATTACGTCTGACAAATTGAGCGGCAACCTTGTTGTCCCTGGCAATCTGACTGTCACCGATAATTTAATCATGGATGTTGGCACGGTGTCCGCATCTGCTACGCAAACCCAGGTTGGTGGTACTGCCCTCACGACCGATCACGTATTGATCTCTACTTGTGCGACAGCGGGTGACAGTGTAACGCTTCCATCTGCCGTAGCCGGTCGAAATGTTTGTATCACCAACTCCGGTGCTGCTGCTGCGTGGGTTTGGCCTGCGTCGGGCGACGCTATCAACGAAGGCACAACAGACGCCCGTGATCCAGTTCCGTTGCAACCGAAAGAGAGCCGAGAATATCGAGCGCATGATGCAACGGGTTTCTACACTCCGCGTCCTGTTGGTGTTCCTGTTCTACTCGAAACACAAACAGCCACCGCGTCAGCTAATCTTGATTTCACAACCAATGTCAGCGGGTTCGATGAGTTACTTCTCAAGTGGCGCATTGCAGAACTTAAAACGACAGGTGCTTTTGGTGTTATTCAATTCCGTAACGTGTCAACATGGCGCACCTCGGGTTACGTCTACTCAGGACACCAGGGCGATCAAACATCCGGCACTGCCTATAACGGCATTAACCAAGCGGGGTCGGTCACGACGGGCTTCCCGTTCCTTTGGGACGACTACGGTGGAGGTAAGAACACAGGCACAGGTGAAGCTGTAATTCGCCAGTTTGATGATAGCGCGGCGAAGACTACGTGCTTCGTGAAGTCTATTGGCGAAGACCAGGGATCACTAATGAACTGGATAGATGCCAAAGGCGCGTACAACACAAACGAAACTCACAACGGAATTCGCGTCACTACAACGTCAGGCAATCTTGATGGCGTGTTCGCCTTATTCGGCGTGAATTGGAGTTAAGGCTATGGCAACTACAATCTCAAAGAACCTTATTGCCGGTGTCTTAGGTGAGATCAATGATCAAATAAAGATTAATAAATAAACAAAATGAATTTCGATTAAAGGTTAATAACAGATGCCATACATTGGAAGATCGCCACAAATTGGTAATTATAGCAAACTAGACGATATCTCTGCATTCTTTAATAGCAGTGATACTCAGTTTACTTTGCAAGTTGCAGCGCAGAATTTCATTGCCAGTTCTGCAACTCAATTACTTATTTCAATTGATGGTGTTTTACAAGAACCTGAAGTTGCTTATACAGTAACAGATCAAAATATTACATTTACTTCAGCGCCTGCAACTAATGCATCATTTTTTGGTGTTGCTCTTGGTGATACGTTAAATATTGGTACTCCTTCTGACAATACAGTAACAACTGCTAAGTTACAAGACAATGCTGTAACAACAGTTAAGATTGCAGATTCAAATGTAACGACAGTTAAGATTGCTGATGCTAATATCACTGGTGCAAAACTGGATATTGCTTCTGTTACCACATCGAATGGCGTATTTACACATAACAATAATGCATTTACAAAATCACAAAGAGGTGAGATTGATAATCTTGGTGTTCGTAATGGTGCTGCTGGTAATACAGTAACACTAACACTAACTGATTCCAATCACTTTAGTCTTACCGCAAACGCTAATATCACAATGGCAAATCCAACACTATCTGGTGTTGTTGGTCAAGGTGGTAGTATTATTGTTACGGCAAATGGTTCATATACAACATCATGGGGATCTTTCTGGAGATTTAAAACTGGTGTTGCTCCTACAATGAGTACGGTTGCTGGTAAACAGGATCGTATTGATTACCAAGTTGTTTCTTCTAACACAATTCACGCAGCTGCTACGATTGACATGCTCGGTACAGCTTAGGAGTAAAAATTATGCCATTGATAGGTGATACTTCTACTCTATTTGCTGGATTCGGCGGTGCTAATGAGTATTTAATTGAACAATCGCTGCTGTTTGATGGTGCTTCTCATCTCGAAAAAACTTTCGGAAGCGCGGGGACCAAGACGACATACACGGTATCCGTTTGGGCTAAGTTGACAAATAATAATACGACGAACGGGTATCTCATCGAAGCGGGGAATGCGCTGGCGAATGGAGAGGGTGTGCGTTTTACAGGTTCGGTGGACACGCCGCTTTATGTCAACGGCGTTGATGGTACGGGAAACGGGTTTCGCACCACGTCGGCTATTTATCGCGATGTAGGCTCCTGGTATCATGTGGTCTACGCAAAGGACACGACCGACGGGACGGCGGGGGACCGTATCAAACTTTACGTGAATGGCGTCGAGGTTACATCATTCAGTAGCAGCCTTGATCCAGCACTGAACGCGGTCGGTAATATGATGGATGCGGTTGTACACCGCATCGGCGCGGGTATATATGATGCGCAACCAGTACAGTTTTTCCATGGGCTGCTTGCCGAATTTATATTCATTGACGGACAGGCGCTGACACCTAGTTCTTTTGGGAGATTTGACGCGAACGGGAACTGGAATCCAATCGACCCAAGCGCCCTCAACTTCGGCGCCAACGGCTTCTGGCTCGACTTCGCTGATAGTAGTGACTACGGAAAAGACGTTAGGGCGACACAGTCTGCCGATGGGTTTACCCGTTTACTAATTCACTCTGATACGACGGATGGCTCGACCACGTTTGTAGATAGTTGGGGCGGGAAAACTATTTCGGTAACAAATCAGGCGCAACACGATACAGCTCAAGCGGTCTTCGGGGCGTCCTCCATTTTATTCGACGGTGCAGGGGATCGTATTTACCTAGCTGATGACGCCCATTTTGAATTGGCGGGAAACAACTTTCTACTTGAATTTCGGGTACGCTTTGCCGCCATTTCCGGGAACCATTACTTTGCAAGTAAGTGGGGTGGCGTGTCAACGAAGTCCTTTAGGTTTTTCTATTCACATTCGACTACGAGCCTAGTTGTAGACGTTTCGACTGATGGTTCCTCAGAGTCCCAACCTATTAACAACACTTGGACACCTTCTCTAAATACTTGGTACCATATCGCGCTGGTAAGGAACGGTAACGTTTGGTATGTGTTTGTAGACGGAACCCAAGTCGGGGCTACGGGGGATTTCAATGATAATTTACACAATAACGCCTCAGAACTTGTATTCGGCGGGAGTCGCGCTGACGGCAGCGGGGGCGGTGATTTAAACGGATGGATGGACGAAATACGACTTTCTAATCCTACGGCGGTTACTTTTAACCAACCCTGGCTGTCTAACTTTACCCCACCCACCGCTGCATACGATGGCTTCTCTTTTGCATCAATCGGCTTCACTGCCGCCGATCAACTCTCCGACAGCCCGACCGACGACGCGGCGAATGATGTTGGGAACTACCCGACCTTTAACCCCTTAAACATGGCAATAACAAGTTCAGTCGCGATCCCGACTTATTTCACTTTCTCGGAAGGCAACCTCCAACTTGTGCGGAGTTCCGCGTCTGGAGCCGGGGACGCGGCGGCTGCGACGACCGTTCCGCCCCTCCAGTCCGGCAAGTACCACTTGGAGGTCACGTTGAGCAGCTTTGGCTCCGACGCGGATACGTCGGTTGAAATCATGTTTATTCCACTTTCGACATGGTTGTCACGAGGGGATATATTTTATAGTTCCGGGGTGTATCTCGTTAATATTTTCAAGACGGGGGCCGTGAACAATTCACGAACTATTCTGGCAGGTTCCAATGTTAGCACAGGGCTATCGCAGGGCACGGGGCGTTGGACGGTAGAATTCGACTTCACGACCATGACCGCCGCCAATTTCAAGGTGTGGAAAGACGGCAGCTTAGAGACGACGAATACCTCTCAAGCCCTTCTTGACGAGCCCTACATCATAGCAATCGGTAATGCGTCAAACGCCAATCGCGGCTTCACGGCGGTCTTAAATTTCGGCCAGAGTGGCTTCACGGACGCTGTGACATCCGACTATACCGCCCTCTGCACCGCGCACCTTCCCGCCCCGACGATCAAGGACCCGTCCGCGCACTTCGGCGTCGTCGGCGACGCCGGAACAGGTGTTGCCAAGGATGTGACCTTTGGCGGCAACTCGACGCTGACGGCTGATCTTTTGTGGCGTAAGAACCGGGACACGGTGGACGAATGGAAGGTTGTTGATCGTATTCGCGGTGCGACTAAAGAGATCAACACCGACAGCAGCAACGCTGAAAGCACGGACGCGAACGGTATTGACGACTTGAGCGTTTCGGACGGGTTCGGACTCGGAACCGGTGCTGACGGTTACAATGACAGCGGTGAAGATTTCGTAACCTATGGCTGGAAAGGTGACGGCTCGACCGGCGCGAGCAATACGGACGGTTCGATTACATCGACAGTTTCGACCAATACTGCGGCGGGTTTTTCCATCGTAAGTTTCACGATGCATGGCGGTGCAGGAACATCAACAATCGGTCACGGGCTAGACGAAACGCCAGAATTGATTATCGCAAGAGATTTGGATAACGGGGCCAATGATTGGGTGGTTTATCATGCGAGTTTGGGTGCGTTAAGTATCGTGAGACTTAACCTGACTGCTGCCAGCACCCCCAGTGAGGCTTATGGCAACACGACTCCAACGGCTACAGTTTTTTCAACAACTGACAATAATATGGCGTCTTACGGCAATCGAGTGATCGCCTATTGTTTCCATAGTGTCGCTGGTTTCAGCAAAGTATTCTCCTATACCGGAAACGGCAGTGCGGATGGGCCATTCATCCCGCTCGACTTTTTGGCGAAGTACGCCATCATAAAAGATACCAGCGCAACGGAGAATAACTGGGGTTCGTACAACACAGAGGTCAGCCCGTATAACCCGGTCGCACTTACTCAACAGCCCTCTAACAACAACGCTGAGCAGGCTGGGACCGTGATAGACATCAACTCTAACGGGATCAAAATCCGCACAACGAGTAGTCAAGAAAACAGTAGCGGCGTCACCTACGTCGGGATAGCCTGGGCGGATGCGCCGTTCGGCGGCATTGGCACTAGCCAAGCACGAGCAAGATAGTTATAAATAAATAAAATTGAACTACTATATTATGCAATCAAGCAATAAGGAGACAATATAAAATGGCTTGGGCACTCGTAAAAGACGGGAATGTTACCACAATGTATAATCGTCCAAAAGCGATTACGCTTGATGGTATTCAGCATCCTGCAAATATTTTCACCGTGTGGAATAAAGCAACAAAGAAAGCACATGGCATTTATGACTACAATGAAGTCAATAAAAACGTAGATTCAAAATACTACACTCTTGGTGCTTATTCTATGGTTGTTGACGATGCTGCTGGTACCGTCACAAAGACGTGGGAACATAAAGAAAAAGATTTAGACGCTGTTAAAGAACAGTTAGTAGCACAGACAAAACAACAAGCTGGTGGTACACTATCATCAACTGATTGGATGGTAATCCGTGCTGCTGAAGGTGGCACTGCAGTTCCTGCTGATGTCGCATGGCATCGTGCTGCTGTTCGCACTCATTCAAACGACGTAGAAGCAGGTATTAATGCTGCTGCTGATGTTGCTGCTCTAAAGGCACATATGGATGGTGTTAGTGCTTGGCCAACATTAGAGGATTATGTTGATCCTGCTGCTGCTCCTGAACCAGCTCCTGAGCCAGAACCAGCTCCTGAGCCAGAACCAGCTCCTGAGCCAGAACCAGCTCCTGAGCCAGAACCAGCTCCTGAGCCAGAACCAGCTCCTGAGCCAGAACCAGAACCAACACCAGAACCAACAGCTAATACTGCTTGAGGATAATAAGTAAATGGCACTTACAAAACTAGGAAATACAGCATTCGGCACTTCGAGTGTTTTGGGTCCAGCTATTAAAGATGGAGCTGTTGATTATGATAAATTAAGTGCCAATACTGCTCATACAGATCGTAATAACGTATACACTACTGCTCAAAGTGGTAGTGTATACGACCTCGGTGTTCGATGGGGCACTGCTGGTAATACAGTAACGATTGCATTAAATACAAGTAACTACTATACATTGGTTGCTAACTCGAATCTTACTATTGCGAATCCAACAAGTATTAGTGTTGGTCAAGCAGGATCATTATTTGTTAATGCAAATGGTGTGTATACGACATCATGGGGATCTTACTGGCGATTTGCTGGTGCAACTGTACCAACAATGTCAACAGTTGCTGGTAAGGTTGATAGAGTAGACTACGTAGTTCAAACATCAAACACAATTCATGCGGTAGCCACGATTGATCTGCTTGGTACTTCATAAGGAGTTTTTCTTGAATGTCTCTTTATAATTTTGCTCAAGGAGTTATGGCTGGTGCTTCTGGTGATCAACAGTATTTAATTGAACAATCGCTGCTGTTTAATGACGATGATAGTGCATATCTGACATGGACCCCAAGCGGCGCGGGCAGTCGGCGTCTATGGACGTTCTCTTGCTGGTTTAAGCGCGGAAATCTCGGGCTTACGGATGCGAATCTGTTTTCGGGCGGCGGCTCTACAGACGAAGATAGCATAAGAATAGAAAACGACGCTTTGGATTTTATTGGCGACGGCGGTGTTTATCGACTGACAACAACGCAACTAATTCGTGATCCTGGCGCGTGGTATCATATTGTCGGGTCTTGGGATGGGAATACCGGGGCGATGGCCCTGTATTTGAATGGCGTACAGATAACTGCGTTTTCCACAGAAACGCATCCACCAGCGAGTACAGACAGCAAACTTAATCAAGCATCGGTTCCAATGTGGATAGGATCGCAAAATGGACCATCACAGTATTGGGATGGGCTTATCGCGGAAGCGATCTTCATTGATGGACAGGTACTAACGCCTAGTTCTTTTGGGGAATTTAACGCGAACGGGAACTGGAATCCGATAGATGTTTCTGGTCTGACGTTTGGCACCAACGGTTTTTATCTACCATTTACCAATTCGACAACATTTGGCGATGATTACAAATCAAAAACAGAATATACAGCACCAGTAAATACTTATAAGATTGGACAATCGCTGCTGTTTGATGGTGCCTCAAGACTATACAGGACGCCAGGGACGACGGGGGATAGTGATAAAATATGTAGCATTGGGGCATGGGTTAAGCTAGGCGACCTGACCGCAGCGACGGATCGCGGTCTAGTGACATGGGGTACAGACGGCAACAATTACACTCGCGTCGAGATTTATGATGGAAATCCTCGCGCAAGCCTCGTCGAAGGCGGCGCGACGACCTGGGATGTTACATGGTCGCCAAAGCTACGTGATCCGGGTGCATGGATACATATTGCCGTCACGATAGACACGACAGAAGCAACTAATACTGATCGCGTAAAACTCTGGCTTAACGGCCAACAAATCACATCGACGAACTCTGCGACATGGCCTGCGCTTAATGAAACGCAGGATTTTGGGACAACCCAACTCGTTGAAATCGGGTATATTCAGACATATGGCTATTTCGATGGAGGCGTTGCCGAATTACTTATTTTCGATGGGATTGCGCGGACACCTAGTTCTTTTGGGAGATTTGACGCGAACGGGAACTGGAATCCGATAGACCCGAGCGGTCTTACCTTCGGCACCAACGGCTTCTGGTTCGACTTCGCGGACAGTGCGGATTTCGGCAAGGATGCTCGCTGGACCCTGGCGGCTGACCCGAATACGACGCTGCTCATCCATTCCAATACAACAGACGCCTCGACGACGTTCACGGATAGCGCGAAGGGAAAGACGATCACGGCGAATGGGGATGTCCAGCACGACACCGACCAAGCAAAATTTGGAACTACGGCGATCTACTTTGACGGCACAGGAGACTACCTCACTTTAGCCGATCACGCAGACTTTGAACTCGGTTCCGGTGCCTTCACACTGGCAGCTTGGGTTCGATGGAACGGTACGGTTGGCAACGCTTCGTTCATCGCTAAATGGGACATAATCGGCAATAATAGGTCTTACGAGTTTGGCTACGAACACGACGGGTCACAATCGGGCGCTGGTCAGGCGGCATTAGTTTTTGTCTACTCAACGGACGGGACCACCGGGACTCGGAACTGGGTCCGTGCGGAACCCTGGGCACCCGTCGCTGACACTTGGTATCATGTCGCCGTTGTCCGTTCGGGCACGAACCATTATCTCTTCGTTGACGGGGTGGAGTTAGGGACGGCGGTATCTGCTTCCGCGACCTATTATGATGGAACGGCTGTCCTGCAAATTGCAGGAACGGACGGCCACCTTGGCACTTGGGCTGGCTGGATGGATGAAATCCTTTTCGTCAAGGGCACAGCCATATGGACCAGTAATTTCACTGTCCCGACACAAGCCTACGATGGGGTTTCATGGGCCGCTTCCGGATTAACTACCACCGACCAACTGTTAGACAGCCCGACCAACTCAGCGGCAAACGGGTACGGCAACCTTGAGCGCTGGAACCCTAATGTTTTCGAAGGTCCGAACTTTGTTGGTTACACGCTTGGCAATAAAAAAGCAGAATACGACGCAGATAGTGGGACGCTCGGAAACTTCCTTGTTACGAGTGGAAAATATTACATAGAGTTAGAATACACCCAAGCCTCGACGGGCGGATCGGGGCAAATCATTGGTGTATGCAACCCTAACCTTATTGCTTCAACTTACTTAACTGGTGGGAGCACTACTGATACTTACGTTCGTGGATATTCAAGTTTTGATGGCACTAAGGTTTCAAGTGTTAACACTGCGTACGGCAGCGCCTTTACAGGTTCACCGTCTACAGTCCGAGTACAGATTTTCTTAGATATGGACAACGGGGCTATCTGGTTCGGTGTGGACGACACGATACAAAACAGCGCAACGCGGAGCGAAATAGAAGCCGGAACGACTACAAACGCGGCATTTACCGATCTACTTTCAGCGCTTGGCGAGGTTACTCTGATTGCCCACCGGAACGCTAACAATACCTTTCCTAACGACTTCTTAGAAATTATTGATGAAGCGAATTGGAATTACACCGCGCCGGCCGGCTTCAAAGCAATCTCCACCGCGAACCTTCCAGCACCAACAATCGCCGATCCAACAAAGTATTTCGTTACTTCTTTATATGAAGGAAATGCTGGGCAAACATCAGTTCGTGAATGTTATGATAGTACAGGAACTGCCTGGACGCCTGATCTGGTTTGGATTAAGAATAGAGATGCTGCTGATAAACATCAGTTATATGATGTGTTACGTGGACCTAATAACGCATTACACACAAATACAACAGTAGCTGCTAATACACAAACGGAAAACTTAAAATCATTTGTTTCTGGTGGATTTACATTGGGTACAACTGATGAAGTAAATACAGCAGCAGAAAGTTATGTCGCATGGTGCTTCAAGGCTGGCGGCGCTGGTTCCAGTAACATGGACGGCAGCATTACGTCGACAGTGAGCGCCAATCAAACGGCGGGGTTTTCAATCGTTTCTTATACAGGGACAGGTGCAAACGCGACAATTGGACACGGCTTGAGTCAAGCGCCGGAATTCATTATCGTCAAGAATACTGACACTGGTACAGATAACTGGGCAGTAGGTCATGAGGCTTATGGTTGGGGAGGCGGCGGTCAGCTTAATTTGAATAACGCCTTTGCTGTTAATGCGCTCTATTGGCAAAGCACGGCTCCCACGACATCACTCTTTTCTGTAGGTACGGGAGCCGATGTTAATACGTTGAACCAAGCGTATATTGCTTACTGTTTTCACTCCGTCCCCGGCTACTGTAAAGTCTTTTCCTACTTTGGCAACGGTGATGCTGATGGTACATTCATCCCGCTCGATTTCCGTCCAAATGCTGTGATATTGAAGCAATCAAGTGCTGCGGGGCAAGATTGGGAAATGCACGACTCTGGTCGAATGCCCTACAATATTACTCCCTCTGGCACATTACCCTCACGCTTGCAACCTAGTACCGCTTCCGCAGAATCTACAACTCACTCTATTCAATTTTTCTCGAATGGGTTCAAGCCTGTAACCACGGGCACGTCCACAAACGGTTCTAGTGCTACCTACATCGGTATTGCCTGGGCTGACTATCCATTTAAAGAGTCGAGAGCACGATAATGGCACGACCACATATTAATACACCAAACGATTTCGGCGCTGTAAGTTTAAATACGACAGACCAACTGCTCGACTCCCCGACGAACCATGTGGTGCGTAATATTGGGAATTACTGTGTGTTGAATACTCTTGTTGAGCGTGTAGCAAGCACATGGACAATATCAGAAGCGAATACCAAAATTGTTTCGGCAAGTGATCCGGGTGCAGCATATTGGTGGCTTCCTGGCACTATCCCGATAGACACACTTGGTGGCGGTAAATGGGTTGCCGAAATTACATGGGACAATGACGTAGCATCTGCGTCTCTTAACCCCGGACTTTGTGGCGAGGGGTTGGTTATTGAAACGGACTCCAGCGCGGATTATGCCGTTTATAATTCAGGTGGAAATAAGGACATAGACGGATCATCATCCGCCTATGGTGCATCGTACACGACCGGGGATGTGATCCGCATTGAAGTGGATTGCACGGCTGTTCCCACGTCTATCGAATTTTTCAAGAATGGGGTAAGTCAGGGGACGTTCACAAACACCTTTGATAGCCGTAATATCTTTTTCGCGTTCCAGTCGCGACACTTCGGAACAGCGACTTGGAACTTTGGTGCGAGTGCGTTCGCGGGGACGCCAACGACCGGCTTCAAACCCCTCTGCACCGCGCACCTACCAGCCTTGGCGATCATTGATCCGAGCGCCCAGTTTGCGGTCGTAACCGATACAGAGACAAACATTGTCGCGACACTTGCCGCAGAGACGAACGCAACAAATTATGTTCGCGTCTATAAGAACCGAGATAGTATAGAAAACTGGTATTGGCAATTCAGCCACGATAACAGCAACGCCTATAGCGTGGCGCTTAGTTCAAGCACCAGTGTCGCGTTTCCGACACTATCTGGTGGTGACGCTTTTATGGGAGCGGAATTTAACTGCGACACGTATTTTAAAACGGGAAGTGTGGCGCATACAAATGGTGCCGATACGACTGTAACGCACAATGCGGGTAATGCGCGAGTGTTTATTCTGTTGTTTGACCGTACTAATGGCGGCGACATTATTTCGTACCATCCAGAATACACGGCGGGGAAACTGACCGTGTTTAACAATAGTGTTGGTGAAACCGTAGATGTCGCAATTAAAAATGTGACGACCAACACCTTTGACATAGACACAGGGGAAGCAACAGGAACGCGGGATTATTTGGTTATCCCAGAAACTGCGGGATTTGTTGAGTTAGGATTATACGTTGGAAACGGGTCGACCGATGGTCCATTTGATCCTTTGGATTTCCGCCCAGCGCTTAGTATCAACCATCGTATTGACGCTGCTTCCGGGTATGACTGGAATTGGTGGAACGCCGCGTCTACTCCCTACAACAAACCCAACCCTGAACTTCTTAGTTTAACGTCCAATGCAGCGGAAAGTTTCTATGGTGACTTTGATATACTTTCAAATGGACGTAAAGAACGGAGCATACAGGGTAATGGTAACGCAAGTGGTGGCTCTTACGTGACGATTCACATTGCTGAAGCTCCCTTCAAATACGCGAGAGCAAGATAAAACTCTAGTCATTATAAATAATAAAAAATGACTGGAGTATACACATGGCAGTCCCATCTACTCGTGCAGAGTTCAAAGCATATTGCCTTCGTAGACTCGGCGATCCTGTAATCGATATTAACGTCGATGATGAACAGGTAGAAGACCGTATTGACGAAGCACTCATCTACTATCAGGATTATCACTTCGATGGTTGTGAAAGAATTCTGTATAAACACGTTGTAACACAAACCGATATTGATAACGGATATATCACATTACCACAGAATATTATTGGTGTGAATACCGTTGTTCCTATTGGTCAATCAATGAACTCATCGAACTTCTTTAGCGTTCGATATCAGATTCATCTCAATGATCTATTTGATCTATCATCAAGTTCATATGTAACATACGTAATGGCAATGCAGCATGTTTCTTTCTTAGAAGAACTATTTGTTGGTAAGAAGCCACTACGTTATAATCGTCATGTTAATAAACTTCATATCGATATGTCATGGGGAACTGATGTTCTTGTTGGTGAGTATATTGTTGTTGACTGTTATTCGATTACAGATCCTAATACATATTCTGATGTATGGGGTGATCGTTGGTTAGCAAGATATGCAACAGCATTGATTAAACGTCAGTGGGGAAGCAATCTTACTAAATTTGAAGGTGTACAACTCCCTGGTGGTTTGACGTTCAATGGTGCAAAGATTTATGACGATGCTGAAGCAGAGATTCAAAAACTCGAAGAAGAAATGATAGTGAGTTACAGTCTGCCCGTCAATGACATGACAGGTTAAAAGTACCATTTTTATAGATAAAATGTGGTTCACGGGAGTACCAGTCCCCAACCACTCTAACGCTTTCAAGGAGCATCAGCATGTCTATTTATACCCCATATACATATCTTATTGGATGGTCCAAACACCAGAAATACTATTATGGTGTTCGCTATGGTAAAGGTTGTCATCCAGACGATTTTTGGGTTTCATATTTCACATCATCAAAAAGAGTAGACCATTTCCGAAAAGAATATGGTGAACCTGATATTATTCAAATAAGAAAAACATTCCAAACTAAAGAAAAAGCAAGAATTTGGGAACATACTGCAATTCGTCGTTGTGGTATGGTTGATGATGATAGATTTTTTAATTGTCATGATGGCGGTAAAACTTTTATGAATAAAGGTGGATACACATTACCTCCAAGATCAATCGAACATAGTAAAAAAATATCTGACGCAAATACTGGGAAATTGTGGTGTAATGATGATAAAATGAAAAGGTCTGAACAATATTCAGGAAATGGCAATCCAAGATATGGTGTTGTTATGTCTCGACAAGAAAGAATAGTTTTATTAAAAAAACGAGGAACATATAGACCGTTTTTCATTAATGGAAAATATTATGAATTAAAATCTGATGCGGCTGAAGAATTAAATATAAAAATTGGAACTATAAGTTATCGACTTCATAATAAAAAATACAAATGGAAAGAATGGCGATATACTGATGATGTGGAAAATTATAAATATAAAGAGCATGGGAATAAGGGTCGAAAACGTCCTGATCTTGCCGAGAGAAATAGAAAAAATAAGGTATTATAATGCTCAACGCATACTTCAACAACTTCAATTATGGTCGTGAACAAGACCTCGTTGAAGACCTTTGTTTGGAAGCAATCAAGATTTACGGATATAATGTCAAGTATATTCCGAGCGTATTCGTGCGTGAAGATCCATTGTTTGGTGAAGATACGCTTCGTAAATTTGATGATGCTGTTGACCTTGAGATGTACATTAAAAATGTTGAAGGGTTTGAAGGCGAGGGCGATTTTCTTTCCAAGTTCAATCTACAGATCAACGATCAAGTTACCTTTACAGTAGCAAGAAAAAGATTCAATCAGGCTGCTTCTGAGAAACTAACAACTGAAGTTGGTTATAACTATGTTACAGAAGATGCTGATACAAACGCGCCATCAAGACAGTTTCTTGATCAAACATATGAAGGCGACTCGATTGTTCTTGAAGAAGGTACTGGTGATGGATATTCTATCACTGCAAATCGACCACAAGAAGGCGATCTAATATACTTTCCAATGGTTGATAAACTGTTTGAGATTATGTTTGTTGAGCATGAACAAGTATTCTATCAAACAGGTAGACTACAAACATACGATCTTCGTTGTGAGTTGTTTACATATAGCAACGAGCAGATTAATACAGGTAATGCAAACATCGATGTTATTGAAGATAATAACACAACCGATATTCTTGCATATGAGATGCTACTTGAAGATGATACGAAACTATTGACAGAAGAAGGTGGTTCATTGATGCAAGAGTTTATTGTTACTGCTTCTGGATCACTGGTCGCAAATAACGCATACTTTAGCAGTAATGATCCTG